>Ga0224545_1000348_pt1 | contig 9948 bp, 6 predicted proteins | sample 714P12024metaG_FD_179906 | JGI IMG/M metagenome (GOLD analysis project Ga0224545, IMG submission 179906) | Peat soil microbial communities from Stordalen Mire, Sweden - 717 P1 20-24 | ecosystem: Environmental > Terrestrial > Soil > Wetlands > Peat | place: Sweden: Norrbotten County, Stordalen Mire... | reverse complement strand
TGTCGATGCTCCAGCCCTGGTTCGGCCCGAGCGAAGCCTCAGCCAGCCGCTTCATGGCTTCGTAAAGCTGCGGATTCGTGCGCCGCAGCGCCTCAATTTGCGAAATATTTAGCATCTTGATTAGTACGGCTTCGGTTACAGGTTTTCCTGGACAGCGTGCAGGTTTTGAGTTGTAATCCGTCCATGCAAACACTGGGCATATCGAATTCGGAGCCGCGGACGGACAACCGCCTCAAGAGTCTGTTTTGGCCCGCGATTCAAACGGGCACAGACGCAGACGATCTGGGAATGCAGGGCTATTGGATTTGCGCAATCGCAGCTGCGATTGCGTTCGTAACAATCGTCATCATAGGTCATCCCATCCTTGCTTGCATTGGCGCTCTCTACTATTTTCTCGGTGGGGTGGGTGTCAGAGAGCACAGTCTTTATGCAGCATTGCTCGTTTTCCTCATGTTCGTTCTAGAGACGGTAGCGGGACCTGGTGTTCTAAAGATATTAATTTGCGTTGTGCTGTTCTCCAATCTTCGTGCTACTTGGATCGCTTCTCGATGGAAAGCAGGCTCTCCCGAGGCGGAGATGCCGATGCGGCTGGGCACCACGTGGAGCGACAAGTTCGCCGACAAGCTGCCCCAATGGCTCTGGCCCAAGGTCCGAATCATTTACTTTGTGTTTGCACCTATGCTCCTGGCGCTGGTGCTCATCGGATTGACGCGGATTCTGACTCATCCACCCCACTTCTGAAGTGAGCTACGCGCGCGGCGGGTCTTGCGCGAATTGACCCTTTCCGCGCTGCAACCCGGAGGTCAAATTGCATCTGCGGTCAATTCGTTCCGCGCACTATCGCGAACGGATCCGCCTTCGCCCAAGGTACCAACTTTGTAATCGAGAACCACGACCCCGCGACGCTTGTGCCAATCTGATACGACACACGCTCGGCCAGCACGTTTGTGAACTGCTCCATGTCGCGCGAAGCTGGTGCTGCGAGTGTCCACGAGCCGAGTGACAGCACGCTCACGTCGCCGGGCGAGAACGAAGTGAGCGACAGCGAGCCTGCCCCCTGCACGTAAGCCGTCAGGTAGCCAAACAAATTTCTGCCGCTCAATCCGGTGGCCGCAAGAAACGCCGTGGAGTAAAACGAATTGATCGCCCCGCCGTCGTCTGAAAACTGCCCTTCGGTCAGCGCATAGATTTTTCCGCTGGAATTATTCGCCCCGAGAAAAACCTGGGCCACTCCGTTGCTCCGCTCGATCAGCCCGCACGAATTCGCGGAGATCATCCACGGAGCCCATTTTCGCGATCGTTCCGCCGCGGCCGTATAAATCGAGACGAGCGGGTCCTGCATTCCTTCGGTGTAATCGAGCATTAGAATCTGATTCGGCTGCGTGGCCGCACCCATCGGCACGCCGACGTAAATGCGTTTGTGCTGCGTGTCTACTTGCACCCAGAGCAATTGGCCGTATTGCCAATTGATCGCGTCCCAGGTGGGTTGGATTTCCTGCGACAATTTGATCGGCTCGCTGCCGTCAAAATAATAAAGTCCCGAGCGGCCCGCGATCACCACCCATTCTTCGCCGTAGCCCACGCCGTGCGCCGAAGGCGTGCCCACCTTGTTCGACACTTCCTCCACGCCCCAAAGCGCCGGCTCGTTGACTCCGTCCGTCGCGGTCACGTATATCGAGCGTTCTTTCACAAAATATAAATTGCTGCGCAAGCTGAACGCGGCTCGAATTCCCTGCCCGTTGTTCACCGCGATTTCCTGGATTCCGGATACGCCGTCGTAACTTTCCGGCGTTTCCGTAGCTGAGGCCCGCACCAGCGATGAATTCTGCGCGGCGAACGTCGGAAATACTTCTATGTCGTCAACGAGAAACGACTCGCCGCTCGGCCCCGGTGTGCTGTCGGCATAAACGCGCAGTGTCAGATCTGTCGGCAGCGAAGTTTGTGGCGGAAAAAGCGGCGCCGTGAATTCCTGGTACGAAGCAGTCGCCTGCGCCGCGGAAACAACCAGCCCCGCTCCGACCAGCCCCATCGTCGGACTGTATGTATTGATGCGCAACGTTCCGGCTGAGAGATTCGAGCTGCGCGCCACGCGCACGCGCACCGAATAATCCGTGTTGTTCACCAGCAACTGATCGCCGAACGCGTCGGTGATCGCATTTTGTGCGATCGTTCCGCGCTGGATGGTGACGCCGTCCGCCGTAATCCGATATGCATCGCCCCAAACCGAGAAACTCGGCTCGCGGCTTCCTCCCGCTCCGAACGTGGGATCGAGCTGCCAGCCCAGCGGGCGCCCGTCGCCGGAAATGTCCCAGCCGCCGTCGAACGAAAGATTGCGCCAGTTGTCCATCTTGGCGCGCTCCCCCCACCAAAAAAGCCGCTCGGCGTAATCCACCACGCCAAGCTGGCACGGCAGCTCGATCTGTCCAAACAGATTTTCCACGCTCAAGCCGCTGAGCAGAATCGTGTCGGTAAAGTCCACCTCCAGCGACGTGGTGACGTTGTCGTTGATTGTCATCGTCGCGGGCACTTGATAAAAAGTGGCCCCGCCGCTGCCCGTGAACGCGAGCAACCGTTGCACCACATTCGAAGGGCCCGTGGGAATATTTGTCACGTTAACTTTTTTACTGCCCGCCGCAGTCCAGGTAGTTGGCGGCGACGGCGCGGTCATGTATCCCTGCCGCGTGACAAAAATTACGGAGCACTGGTGCGCGCCCGGCGAAATATTGCCGGCATCGGTGGCGTCAGCAACCGCTGGCCCTTCCGCCGGCCCAATCTGGCTGACGCGGTCGAAATTCGTGTCGTCATACTGCCGTGGGATGTCCTGGCCAATCAGTCCGTCCCCGAACGCCATGTATTCACGGCCGAAATGCGTGTCCGACGCTAGGTAAAGTCCCGGCTTGCCTCCCGACGCAACCACCGAAAGCACTCCCGGCGAAGTTTCCTTGTACAAATTACCGATCGAATCCAGCGCAATCATTCGCTGAACCAAATTGGTCGTGGCGTACGTTTTCAGTCCATTGATCTGCGGCGACCCCGCCACCACCGGAAATTGAGGGACAAGCCCTGGCCGCGTTCGCACCCCGCCGGGAAAAAACTCTACATCGGCAAGCGAGGGCGACATCCCCGGCGGCACATCAGACGGATCGAGCAGCGTGATCCAGGTGCTGAAGATATTCAGCGGCAACGGCGTAAAAGTTTCAATAGACATGTGATCTCGCGAAGGAAAGTGACGCGGAAGGATGCGCTACTGTAGCTTCTTGAAAATGCCGTAAAACGTGATGGTATCTGCGGTGATGGCCGAGGGATACGCTCCGGAGGCCAGTTCCGGAAACGGCCCGGCTGACGCGCCCTGCTGAAAGATTTTCACTTTGTTTGCGTTCATTGCGGCGCCGGGATAGAAAACGTAATTGTATCCCGCGAGCCCGTCCATCCACGCAGTCCCCTGCACCGGCGGCTGGTCCGACGCGATCAACGGGATCTGCGAAAGGTCCAGCGTGTCTCCCGAGGTCGTGTAATTCCCCGAAACCACCACCGTGCCGCTGACGTGCACCCGCTTGCCGTCTTCCCAAGTATCTATAATCGAAAATGTAAGTGCCATTGTTCCTCCAAAGCTGAGATTGGTGATTCGTGAATCACGATGCGTGCGGAATGCTTGCAGGTGTACTGAACGCGCAGGGTCGGCGCTACGAACGCAAGCCCTCGACGTCGTAGCCGAGCCTGGAGTCGCCCGGCCGTCCGGCCAGGTCGTCCGTTGAAATTAGGGCACTCTGCGGTCTTGCCCGCTGGCAACAGGCCGTCTATCACTGTTATCATTTAGCGCTGTACGCTGCAGCGGCGCACAACCCGAAAGCCTTCAGTTGAATCCTAAGCGTCGAACGTAAGGAGAGAGCTTGGTGCGAGGACTGCGAATCGTTTGTGCGGTAACGGTGTTGACGCTGCTTGGATTCGCAGCGGCGCTGAAATTATCAGCGGCGGCTCGCGCGCAAAGTAAAACGCCTGCGTTGCCTTCCTCGCAGACGTCTTCCATCAAAGCCGATTCGAGCACTACGCCGCCCACTCTGCCGCGCACGCAGGCCGGCGCGAATTCCGCACAAACGCCCGCGACTGCAAACGCGCCCATCACCGTCGCCGCCAACATTTCTGCGCGTTCGCTCGCGGTCGAGCCGCAGTCCCAAAGCGCAACCAATGCAGCGAGCGCTGAAAATTCCAACGTCGCCCAATCCGCACTCGTTTACCTGGCTAACGCCGACAAAGGAAACCGGATCTTCACCCTGGCCCCTGCGTCAAATGCGTCCATCGCGGCGAATAATCTGACCGGCTCGGTTACGACCGGCAGCGCGATCGCGCTGTTCGCCGGCCAGGCCGCAGCGGGTTCGCTGGGCGATGGCGGTGCAGTCTCCGGCGCGGAATTCGACCTGAAACTTAATTCGCTAGCGATGCGCAGCGGAGTTGCCCTCGCGCCCGATGGCACGGTTTTCGTAGCGGATACCTTGAACGAAACCATCCGCAGCATCGCGGGTGCTTCCAGCAGCGAACCCGGAATCGTTCGCGGCCTTGTGGGACGTTTCGGTCCGCGACAGAATTTCGAACTCATCGAGCCCCTCGGTCTGGCGCTGGACCACGCGGGAAATCTTTACATCGCCGACCGCGGCGCGAATGCCGTGCTGATGTTGCACTCGGTGGCGTCCGATTCGCCCGGCGTGCTGGAGATTCTCGCCCACGTAGTGTCGCCCGCAAGCGTAGGAGTCACTCTGGATGGCAGCAAAGTTTTCGCCTCTTCACCTGACACCGGCTCCATCGTCGAGATCAACACGAAGACCAGCTCCATTTCCACCTCGGCCATCTCGCCTTCGCAATGGTTCGCCGGAAGCCAGAATCCTGCGGGCGCTAGAATTATTCCCACCGGCCTGGCCGTGGACGGCGCCGGAAACTTGTTTGTGTCTTTTTCAGGCCCTGGCGGCGGACTGGACCAAATTTGGCGGCTCGATGCCACAACTGGAAAAATGACTTCCGCCGCGCGCGGCTTGACTTCCCCCGGCGAGCTCGCTTTCGACTCCAACGGAAATCTTTTCATCGCGGATCAGGGATCGCATAGGCTTCTCGAACTGCGTGGCGCCGGCGTTCCCGCCACGGGTGTGACGTTAACTCCTCCTGCTGGGCCGGTTCCCACCGATTTCGGCTTCGAGCCGGTTGACGGCAAGACGGCGTCGCAAGCCTTTACCCTCACGAATAATTCCGGCGGGACGCTCAGTCAAGTCGGCGCCAGTTTTCAGAGCGGCACGACCAACTTCTCCGTGGCCAGCTCTTCCTGCACTGCGACTGTTCTGAACGGCACGACTTGTGCCTTCAACGTAGTATTTACGCCGCAATCGACCGGCGCGCTTTCGGACAATCTGGTTGTGTTCTACACCGCCGGCACGAACCCGCCAGCCACTTTGACCGCCGCAGTAGCTGGCACGGGCGACGATTATCAGATCACGCCGGCGACTAACGTCGGCCCCATCTACCAAATCGCGATTGACCCGGGCTTGGCCGCTACATTTCTATTGCAGGTCGTTCCGGACGATGCGTTCAGCGGGCCCGTGACGTTGAATTGCCCGGTTACTTTGCCGACGAATACCACCTGCGGCATCTCCCTCGGTTCCACTGTAACTACTCCGCTGGTCGCCAGTCTGACGGTGAACGTTACGCGCGGCACGGCGGTTCCTTTTAATATCACCTTTCAAACTACCGGGCCGAACACCAAAGTGCCCACGTCGAGTGGATTTCTTCCAACCATTCGCGCACCGCGTGGCGGACCAAACGGACCGGCTGCTCCGGCGGATCATGTCATGGGGTCGTTCGGTTTGACGACCTTTGCTGCACTCGCAATGTTAGTCGCGCTTCTGTGCGCGATATTTGGGACCGCGTTTTTCCCGCGGCACCTTTCGCGTCCGAACGCGATGCGCATCATCTTCGCGAACCTTTTCCGCGATACATTGTCAGGCACGGCACTGCTCCGGCTAATCTCAACCGCAGCGGTCATCGTACTTTTTGTGGCAATCCTCGCCAGCTGTGGCGGGGGTAGCGGCAGCGGAAAGCCCGAGTCCACACCCGCGGGTACCACGAATCTCATCGTGCAGGGCACGTCCCAAAACGCCACGCGCGGCTTCACCGTCACCCTCGTCGTGAATTAGAGAAAAATATCCACTTGCAGAGTTCGGTAGGATCGCAGCATGCTGCGCCCGGGATGAGTACCTGGCGACCCCATAAATACTGCCGGGTCCGTCCGGCCGGCGAAGAACACTCAGTTGTGTTGTGATTGAAACCGCCGCCTCATCTCACAAATAAATTATCCGCCGGTGGTAACTGTACGGTTTGCGGCGCCGTCCCTTGGTTTGCTCCGGCCGCACGTAGCGGTTGATCAAATTCTCCGCCGCAGTTTGCGCAGAGCCCAGAAGGTCGGCAGCCAGCGCGCGCGCGCCGCGCGAACGAGCCGCCAGCGCCGCGGTTGCGAATCCCAACGCGTCCGTGGCGCTGCGGATCTGCACCGGGTCCGTCCCCAGAACAAGCAGCGGCAGAATCTTTTCGTAGCGCACGCGCACCGTGACCGACTGTGTCGCGCCGATCAGATTGATCTTGTCCTCGCGCCATTCCCACAGACGCAAATAGCTGCTGGGCTGCAGGTTCAGCATCCCGCCGCCGCTCATGAATTTCTCCATGGGGACGAAGGTGTCCGTCGTGTTCGCCGTGGCGCGCTCCCACAACATGTGCGGCATCAGGCAATCCGCCGGTAGCTGGGGGCTGGAGACGTCGCTGATTTCCAGATTCGTTGCGCCGGTGTCCGAGTTGACGTCCAGCTCGATGTCCTGCTGCTCCACCAGCACGCTGACGCCATTTTCCGCCAGCTCGCGCTGCAATCCGCGATATGCCGAGTTCAGCAGCGGCATCAGCAGCGTGTCGGTGAAGACCACCCCCGCCGAATCGTTCACCAGCGCGCGCGCCAAATTCAGCGCGTCTTCCGCCTGCGAATACGCGGTTGTCGGGACGACGGGCATAATTGCCTCCGAGATTGCTGCTGCGTGTGGAGAGCACTTGACAGAAAAGTTTCGTGGCGCCTGACCACGCCATTATGGACTTGCGACGCGTTCACTGGCCGCCGTGTTCGCAATACGACGGCCTGATGTTTGCAATATCATCGTCGCGTAGCTACATCAGGATTTGCGAAGGAGAGAAAATGGCGTCAACTCAAAAGCGTTTACATATCCCGGCACCGGGCGGCTTTGGTTCGTTGCCGTTCAGCAGCGGTGTGCTCGTGGGCGAGACTCTTTATCTCTGCGGGCACATCGGCCTGGACCCCGCTACAAAAAAGGTTCCGGAAAGTGTCGAGGGGGAAATTCGCTTGATGATGGATAGCCTGCGCGACACGCTGGCCAAAGTGGAGATGACCATGCAGGATGTAGTATCGCTGCAGATTTTCTGTCCTGACGTTGCGTTGTTCACCCAGTTCAACGAAATCTACCGCACATATTTCACCGAACCGCTTCCGGCCCGCGCGTTCATCGGGTCAGGACCATTGCTGTTCGATGCGCGGTTCGAAATCCAGGGCATCGCCGTGAAGGCCTAGGTGACCTTCTTCTATTCGCCGTGGCAGTTAAAAATGTACGTGGACTCGCTGGCAGGTGTCGCGTTGTACGTTAGCGTCATGCTTCCGGTGGTTGCAGTGTTTTCTCCCGTGACGTTAGCAACCGTGCCGGTGCCACCCACCATCTTGCAAATGAAAATGGGCGTCAGCGGCCAGGTATTCGTGAAATTAATCGCCACCGTGGGATTCGCCGCGGCCGTCCCGCTCGCTGTCACGGTCGCTGTAAACCGCTGGCTCGTCCCGCTGGCAGTGACCGACGCAGAGCTTCCCCATCCGCTTGATAGCGTCACGTTCGACGCGCTGATCGAGCTCCCTCGATTTGCTAGCAGGAAAATTCCCTGCACGTTACCCGCGTAAGAAATGGACGCGTTGATCGTGGCGGACGATCCGGGTGCCATCACCTTGAGTGCATTTCCGCTCGTAGTGCCCGAAGCGGGGGCTATCGCCAGGCCGTCGCTCGCGTTGGACATCGAAACGGTCGCGGCGCCCAGCGCACTCACTGCATTCAGATCGTTGCGGGAAAAAAGATTGCCGGAATTATCGAAAAAAGAAACCGGAGTCGTCGAGCCGCTGGGGTCCAGATCGAACATGTGTCCGGTTTGCCCCGTGCTCAACTGCGCGATCAGACTCGGCGCAGTTCCGCTGGTAGCGCCCAAAAATTGCCCACCCGCGCTCGACGCATTCTGGCTCGTTCCGTTCACACTCCCCTGCACGCTGAGATTCGAATACACCGTGTCGCTTCCGCCGTTGCCGCTGTCCGCAAGCGGCGCGAAGCGCGGCTCGGAAGGCATGGGGCCTTTGGCCAGATACGCGTCGTCAAAATAAATGTAATTGCTTGACGAAGCCGAATTTTCGAGCAACAAAATCCGCATCGAATGCGCCACGGATGTTGAAACGCTGTACCCGTTCGGCACGCGAAAAATCACGGCGTAATTGCGGTTCACAGTCCAGGTATTCGCCGTAGCTACTTGCCAGTCCGCGCCGGTGACGTTGCAGTTGCAAGTAATCCCGTTGTTATAGGTGAGCGACGCGTTCGTGCTCTGCCAATTGCCGCCGTTGCCGCCATTGTCCACATAATTTGCGGGCGCGAGCACGCGGGCGTTGGTGGCGATGTTCGTGATTTTGTCCGCTTCGGTGCAATTCGAGTCGTAATAAAAACGGAACCCCGGCCTGAAATTGGCGGATGTGGAACCCGCAGCCACGCGCACGCCGAATGTGTATTCCGCCGCCGGATCCACCGAAATGCATTGCGTGTTCACGCCGAGTCCGGCCGTCGCCCCGTCGCCGACCTTCACGTTGTAGCTGCCCTGCGTGTTGCCATCCACGGGCGCGCTCGAACTCGATTGCCGCGCGTAAATTCCGGAAGCAGCTTGATTGATATTCGTGCCGCTCGCCCCGCCCCACGCCAACAAGGTAGTCCCGCCATTCCACGCCTCGAACCCGGCATTTGCGAGCAGGTTCGTACTGGCCAGATCGTTTTGCCCGAAATGCATCGAAGGCGTCCAGTTGTGCCCGTTGTTATCGATCGCCACCATCGCGGTGGCCGGCTCGTTGGGCTTGATCTGCGTCGCATTGGTAATGGAAAGGTACGGATCGAGAAGGTGAATGCCGATGGCCGAGCCGTCGGATGGAAATTGAATGCAATTGTAAATATCTTCGCAGCGGTTGTTGGGTCCAAACGTGACGCTGGTGGCGCCGATAATGTTGTAGCAAATCTGTCCAAATGCGGCGGAGGAGCTTTCGCAGTCGTTTCCGTATATTTCGTCGTTGTTGGGATAATTCCCATTGCTGTCTTTCGCCAGAACGTAGCCGGTGGAGCTTGCCGGCGGCAGAATGCAGGCGTTTTGTTCCAGCACGATCGCGTTGTAGATGCCGGCGAGATAAAAGCAGGTGTCCCCGCTGGACTGCGGATTCATATTGTTATGCTTGAACAAAGTATTTGTGCCGTCCAGGTCGCCCACCGAGGTGTTGCCGTAAATTCCGTAGGAAGTTCCTCCCGTGCCCAGAGTGATGTTGTTGTTTTCGATGTCCGAGTGGCCGATGCTGGTCATGTCGATCACTTTTGAACTCGCGCCGGTCGCAGTGAGCGCCATGCCCTCGATGTGCACGAAATTTATTTTAGACGTAGCTTGATTCGGATTTTTCACCGTGGTGCATCCCGCGTTGCCGCAGGCGATGAAGCCGGAAGTGTCCGGATTGGCAATCGTGCCGGTGCCGCTCTCTTGATATCCTTTGATGGACGCGCCGTCCCCGGTCAATTCCACGGCATCATTCGTGGTTGTATCAGTGACGGTGAGTTGTCCATGCCCCCACAACAAAACAGT
>Ga0224545_1000347_pt1 | contig 9964 bp, 9 predicted proteins | sample 714P12024metaG_FD_179906 | JGI IMG/M metagenome (GOLD analysis project Ga0224545, IMG submission 179906) | Peat soil microbial communities from Stordalen Mire, Sweden - 717 P1 20-24 | ecosystem: Environmental > Terrestrial > Soil > Wetlands > Peat | place: Sweden: Norrbotten County, Stordalen Mire... | reverse complement strand
TCGGCCGTAACACACATGTTCATCGAAGAGAGCATTCGCCTTCGGCAGCAGCGCTCCGAAGATACCACTCAATTTTTGGCGCAACAACTTGTCGATGCGAAAGCAAAACTCGATGAACAGGATTCGAAACTGGCGGCATTCAAAAGCCACTACATCGGATCGCTCCCGGATGAAGAGCAAGGCAACCTGAATCTATTAATGGGATTGACTTCACAACTTGATGCGGCGACACAGGCGTTGGCGCGCGCGCAACAAGACAAAAGCTTTGCAGAGTCCATGCTGGCGCAACAAGTGGGTGCCTGGCAAGCGGCACAGAGCGGCAGCAGTCCCCAAACAATGGATACGCAGCTGACCGCCTTGCAAACGCAGCTGGCAAATCTTCAAGCGCGATATACGGACGACTATCCGGATGTGGTGAAAACTAAAAATGCGATCGCTGCGCTGCAAAAAAAGATTGCCGACAGTGATACTCCCAAAGCTAGCGAGGATAAACCGTCGAAAGTGGCATCGGAACCGTCTCAAATCGCGCAACTACGCGCAGAAGTTCACACTACAGATCAAGTGATCGCCGAGAAAACCCGAGAACAAGGGAAGATTCAGCAGGCGATCAAAGTTTATCAGGACCGCGTGCAATCGAGTCCCGCCGTGGAACAGCAATACAAAGAGCTGACACGCGATTACCAGACGGCACTGGAATTCTATAACGATCTATTGAAGAAGCGGGATCAATCCGCAATGGCGACGGACCTTGAACGTCAACAAGAAGGCGAACAGTTTAAAATCCTCGATCCCGCCAATTTGCCAGATCAGCCTTCGTTTCCAAACCGTCCGGCTTTCGCATTTGGGGGATTGGCCGGCGGCCTAGTCTTGGGAATCGGCATTGCGTTCCTTCTGGAGTCCCGAGATACGTCATTTAGAACTGAGAGAGACGTCGAATTTGCTTTACGACTTCCTGTGCTCGCGATGGTTCCCTCGATTGAACAATTGCTGGCCACCAAGTCCAAGCAGCCGGGCATCCAGAAACCGGGCAATGCTTCTGTAGAAGTCGGAGCGAGGGCCTAACCTAAATGTACCAGAAATTTTTTGGGCTTCGCGAAAGCCCCTTCAACGTTAACCCGGACCCGCGTTATCTCTTCCTGACGAAACAAATTCAGGAAGCGCTAGCCGGCTTGACGTACGGCATCCAGAATCGCAAAGGCTTCATTCTGCTGACGGGAGAGGTTGGCACCGGAAAGACAACCCTGTTGAACCGCTTGCTTGATTGGTTACACGGGCAGCGGGTGGCGACGGCGTTCGTCTTCAATTCACAAGTTAATGTCAGCCAGCTTTTTGATTTCATGATGGCTGACTTCGAGATTCCGTGCGAGACGCGTCACAAGAGCCAGGTGTTACTCAAGCTCAATGCGTGGTTACTGGACCGCTATCGCGCAGGCGAGACGGCCGTCCTGATTGTAGACGAGGCCCAGAACTTGTCGCTGCAGGTGCTTGAGGAAATTCGCCTGCTGACCAATCTCGAAACCTCGACGGAAAAACTGCTCCAAATCGTGCTGACAGGCCAGCCGGAACTGGAAGAAAAGCTGAAGTTACCGCAATTGCGGCAGCTGCGGCAGCGCATTACTTTGAGGTGTCGCACCGGGGCATTAACCTTGGAGGAGACCTTTGGGTACATCGCTGAACGTCTGCGTATCGCCGGCGCAAATGGGGAGCCGATATTTTCCAAGGAAGCTATTCAAACCGTGCACTTATATTCACGAGGAATTCCTCGAGTGGTCAACTTACTTTGCGAACATTCCTTAATCAATGCGTACGTGGACCATTTGCGGCCTGTTCCAGCCCATTTGGTGGAAGAGGTAGCGCGGGAATTCCAGCTCGATGAGATCGAACCGATCCTTCCTGCAGGAGTTTCAAATGGCAATAAACCAGCTGTAGACGCCCAGGCGTTGCTACAGAATTTAGATGAACTGCTCAGTCGTTTGCGCGAGGCGAATATTATGCCGGTGACGATGCGCGAAAGGAAACCATGAGTCGCATTCACGAAGCGTTAAAAAAGGCCGAACAAGAGCGAGCTGCGGCACAGCCGGTCGATAACTCTACGTCTCTACCAAGTACGGCGACAGAGGTTATCCCGCGTGCGCATGAAGGATCGGATGATGCTCCAAGTATCTTCAAGCATTCAACCGCGGTCGTTCCCCAATCCGGGAATCTAAGACGGTTTGAAGATCTGTGCCAACAGTGCGCACATCCTCACTGGCATCCAGATCCCAATGTAAACATTTTTTCTAATCCCGCTTTAAGCGCCAATGCAGCGGAACAGTTTCGCACTATGCGATCCCGACTTTACCAATTGCGCGGCAGCCAACAGCTTCGCACTCTCCTGATTGCGAGTTCGATACCGGCAGAAGGCAAAACGTTTGTAACCAATAACCTGGCCCAAGCCATCGTTCGTCAGCCCGATCGGCGATGTCTGATTATTGATGCGGACCTGAGGTGTTCGCGTCTCCACGTTCCGCTTGGCGCACCGCCTTGTCCGGGGTTGACGGATTATTTGCTCGGAGAGGCGGATGAAGTATCGATTATTCAACACGGTCAGGATGGCAACCTGTGTTTCATTCCTGGCGGGAAAGAAGTGGCCAACCCAAGTGAATTGCTCTTAAACGGACGCCTTAAGACTTTGTTGGAACGGGTCGCGCCGATATTTGATTGGGTCATCTTGGACTCGCCGCCGTTACTTCCTGTGGCAGATGCAAGCCTGCTGGCCGACCATGTTGATGGTGTGATTCTGGTGGTGCGTGCCGCTTCGACCCCGACCCTGACGGCTGAACGAGCCTGTCAAGAATTGCAGGGAAGAAATATAGTCGGTGTGGTCTTGAATGCCGTGGAACAGTCGCAAGGCTATGGATCTTACTATCACGCAGGATACGGGTATGGACAAGAAGAAGCCAAATAATGTCAGTGTTGAGAGTACTGTTTGGCCTGCCGAATGCTGCCAAAAGGCCCCCTTGCAAGTAAGGGAGTGTTTCGGCTACCCGCGGCCCGCAGGCTGGTTGCTTAAGGAATCTGCTCCATGTCCTTTATTAAGAGTAGGTTGGATATCGGGAAAACAAGTGGAACTCTGGGATAGCAATGTTCATAAAGTTGCAGAGTCGCTGTCGCGCTGGTGACAAAGTGCCCGAAACTTTTCACAATTAAGGCATTAAGTTTCATAGGTTTATCCGGACTAGCGGCTAGAGTTTGTAGTGGTATTCATCGTGCAAACCTTTAACTGGGAGGTCAATTGTGACTCTCATGGCGGTAGCACAAGCGCAGTGTACAAATATGAGAACAAATCTCAAAGCCGGATGTGACGCGGAAGCAGCCAGACAGACGGCTGTTTCTGAGTTTCCCTGGTTCGCTTTGCAAGTTCGAACGCGCCATGAGTCCGGCGTTGTGAATTATCTCCAGGGGCAAGCTTACGAGTCTTTTCTCCCGCTTTATAAGTGCAGAAAACGCTGGTCCGACCGGATCAAGGAAGTGCAAACGCCGTTATTTCCTGGCTATTTATTTTGCCGCTTCGATGCCCAAGATCGCCTGCCCATTCTGAAGACACCGGGCGTAATGCAAATAGTGGGCGTGAACCGGGTCCCCGTTGCGGTTGATGAATCCGAGATTAACGCCATCCAGACATTGGTAGCGACGGGCCTTCCGAACCAGCCGTGGCCATTTTTGCAAGTAGGCGAGAGAGTGCGCATCGAGTCGGGTTCTTTGTGTGGTATTGAAGGGATCCTAATGGATTTCAAGGGAAGTCACCGGCTGGTGCTTTCTATCACGCTGCTTCAGCGTTCGGTATCGGTAGAAATCGATTGTGCATTCGTGGCTGCGACGTCCTTGTCACGGCAGTCACGAATGGAAAAATCGTTCGTGACCTGCAGGCCCGCTCAGATTGTGGTGTAACTGCGGACTTAAGTAACGCTGAAATGAATTTCGGAGAACGATCTAGCAAAAAGGCCGAGTGAGTCAAGTGTCCACGACAAGACCACGAATTGTTGAACAGATGAAGAAGTCGATCGGAACCAATGGGGATTCCGCCAGCTCGATGGCGGGCTTTCTTTCGGAAGAACAGTTTCGTCGAATGCTGGCCCGAGAAAGAAAGAGGTCGGAGCGCTCGCGAAAGCATTTGGTTTTGATGTTGATCGACGGCGGGTTGAAGAATAAGAAAACGGACGCTCTTTTGGAACAGATTGCAGTTGTCCTATGTGCATCGATTCGCGAGACTGACTTGGCCGGATGGTTCGAAGCGAACTCCGTTTTTGGGGTGATTTTCACCGAGTTCGGAGACTGCGATGTCAGCGCAGCCGTCAAAATTATCGAGGCCAAGGTTACAGCCGGACTTCAAAACTCTTTCAAGGCTACTCAGCTGAGCAGTTTGCAAATCTCTTTCTACGCCTTCCCAGAGGGCTGGGCGGGAGATGGGCATCATCGCCCGGTGGACCCGACGATGTACCCGGACTTGTTCGAAGTTAAAGAGAAAAAGAAGCTGTCATTACTAACCAAGAGAGTGATGGATCTCTTGGGGGCTTCGGTGGCCGTGATGGCCCTGTCACCAGTTTTTCTATTGGTGGCTATAATTATCAAGCTAACATCGAAAGGCCCGATTTTCTTCCGTCAGGAACGAGTCGGCCAGTTTGGTTCGCGGTTCGTGTTTATCAAGTTCCGTTCGATGTATGTTTCTACCGATGCCGCAATTCACAAGGAGTACGTCAGAAATTTCATCGTTGGAAAGGCGAATTCTACTGCGCGGGAAGGAAGCAAGAAAGGCGTATACAAGATTACTAACGATCCTAGAGTTACCTGGATTGGAAGATTCTTGCGGCGCACGAGCCTTGACGAGATACCTCAATTCTGGAATGTGTTGAAGGGCGAGATGTCTCTGGTAGGCCCTCGGCCTCCGATTCCCTACGAAATCGAAGCGTATGACATTTGGCATCGCCGTCGTTTGCTCGAGTCGAGGCCGGGCATCACAGGATTATGGCAGGTGCGCGGCCGGAGCAAGACTACGTTTGATGAAATGGTTCGACTGGATCTGCAGTATTCCAGAATGTGGTCGCCGATGTTAGATGTGAAAATACTTCTTCAGACTCCTCGCGCAGTATTCTCAGGCGACGGCGCCTATTAGTCCGATGACACTCCTGGAAAAAGTCGAGCGTTTCAAAACTCGCTGGATTAGCGGGTCAGAGATTTAGATCGCTCTTAAGTCTTTGCTTGGTCTGTATTCGACGGCAAAGATTCGGTCCTTTCAGGGTCTTACTCCAAGGTGAAAAACATGGCTACAAGTCTAGACGTTGATTCCGCGGCAAAACTCCGGAAGCAGCAGGAGTCGAACGAAACCGTGATTCGGATGGGTGTGATCGGGTACGGTTACTGGGGCCCGAACATTGTCCGAAATTTTCACGGGCAGGAGCGTTCCCGTGTTGTGGCCATTTGCGACAAGAGTCCGAAGTCACTACAGCGCGCCAGGCAGTCTTATCCGGAGATTCGTGCAATCGATGAATGCAATGACATCCTTACAGCTACGGATATTGATGCGATCGCGATCGTGACGCCTGTGTGGACGCACTATGAGCTTGCCAAGATCGCATTGGAGAACGGCAAGCACGTGTTCGTTGAGAAGCCGTTTACCTGCACCACGGCACAAGCAGAGGAACTCATCGAACTGGCGGAACGCAAGAATCTAAAAATCATGGTGGACCACACTTTTCTGTTCACCGGCGCGGTCAAGCGCATTAAGGAATTCATTGATAACGGAACGCTGGGCGATCTGTATTACTACGACTCCACGCGCGTAAACCTCGGACTCTTTCAGCACGACGTAAATGTGCTCTGGGACCTGGCCCCGCACGATCTGTCGATTATGGATTATCTGATTAAGGATAAGCCCGAGGCTATCGTGGCCACAGGTGAGCGCCATTTAAATGGTGTTGCCGACATCGCTTTCCTCACTCTCTACTACCCGAACAATATGATCGGGCACATTAACGTGAACTGGTTGTCACCGGTGAAGGTGCGCACAACTCTCATCGGTGGTGAGAAAAAAATGCTGGTCTGGAACGATCTCGAAGCTGACGAAAAGCTAAAAATATATGACAAAGGCGTGCAAATGAGCGGTGACGGCGTCTATCAGCTGCTCGTAAGCTACCGTTCCGGCGATATGTGGGCGCCTCGAGTCGAGCAAGTCGAAGCCCTCAAGATCGAAGCAGCCTATTTCGTCGACTGTATTGTGAACAACAAGAAGCCCTTTAATGATGGAGCCGCGGGGTTGCATGTCGTACGAGTGCTGGAAGCCGCCGATCAGTCCCTTCAGCAAAGAGGCAAAGTGATCCGGTTGTAAGTGGCTGGGTCCCGATCTGTCGGTAAGCACAGCGAAACTTCATAGTGAGATTGCTACAATCGGAGTTTAAATAATGAAGCTGTCGGTGGTGATTATTTGCTGGAACGATTTACGCGTGATCCGAGAATGCCTGCATTCGATCTTTGCTGGTACGCAATCGGCTGATTTTGAGGTCATCGTGTCGGATAACGGCTCTACCGATGGCTCGGTCCAATTCATTCACGAGAACTACCCGCAAGTGCGCGTGGTGGAAAATGGCGCCAATCTGGGATTCGCAAAGGGCAACAATGCGGGGATTCGCGCGGCGCAAGGTGAATTCGTACTGATTCTAAATCCGGATACGATTATTCACGAAGGGTCCTTAGACAAATTCATTTCCTTTGCGGATCAACATCCGGAAGCGGGCGCCTTTGGTTGCCGCGTGTTGAATCTGGACGGAACGTATCAAGTGTCCGCTCGCCTTTTTCCTACAGTTCGACGGTTCTGGATTTCAGCCCTTTACCTGCACCAGTTGGCGCGTTTCTCGAGTTTTTTCACTTTTGAAGAATATGAAGGATGGAAGGGCGACAGAGAACGCCAAATTGATTGGCAGTCCGGCTGTTGCGTAATGTTTCGCGGCCCATTGTTGAAAAGCCTCGGAGGATTTGACGAACAATTTTTCTACCATTTTGAGGAAGTAGATTTATGCCACCGCGTTTGGGATGCTGGATTTCCGATACTTTTTACGCCCGAATCCACTATCACTCATCTTGGAGGCCAATCTGTAAACCGTTTTCCGATTCGATTCGAAATCGAAAAACTCCGCAGCCGCTACCGTTACTTTTATAAGCATTACGGACAGAAAGGTGCACGACAGTGTCGCCGGCTTACCATCGCTGCGATTCGAGTGCGTCAGACTGGGTATGGGATAAAGGCTTTGTTCAAGCCTACGCAAGGCCTTCAAGATCGATTGAAAATGTATCGTGTGGTCGCGCGTTGGAATAAAGCGCTAGATCCAATTCGTTTTGTTGAAAAGGGCGAGGAGCCTCAGCTGGATCCAGAGGGTTTGACTTCGGCCCCTTCAGTAACGCCGGCAAGAACAACCTCCAATCGGTAGTTCCGATTTCGGTTCGAAATCAAAAGGACTAAAACAAATGGTTACATCGCTAGTTACCGGCGGAGCAGGATTCATCGGATCTCATGTCGCGGACGAGCTTCTTGCATTAGGTCACAAAGTCGTTGTTCTTGATGACCTGAGCGGGGGCTTCCAGGATAACGTTCCGAGCGGGGCCACTTTCGTAAAAGGCTCTATTCTGGACCATGAACTCATCGACCGGCTCTTTGACCGGCATCATTTTACCTACGTGTATCACTTGGCCGCTTATGCGGCGGAAGGCCTGAGCCATTTCATCAAGCGATTCAATTACGAAAACAATCTAATTGGTTCGGTCAATCTCGTTAATGCTTCCGTAAATTGCGGGGTGAAGTGTTTTGTGTTTACGTCGTCCATTGCGGTCTACGGCGCCGGACAATCACCGATGTCCGAAGAGATGATTCCAATGCCGGAAGATTCCTACGGGATCGCGAAGCTGGCTGTCGAGCGGGAACTCAAGGTCAGCCACGAGATGTTTGGACTGGATTACGTGATTTTTCGCCCGCACAATGTGTATGGCGAGCGGCAGAACATCGGCGACCGTTATCGCAATGTGGTTGGCATTTTCATGAATCAGTTGATGAAAAACGAGCCGATGTCGATCTTCGGCGATGGCACGCAACAGCGTGCGTTCACACATATCCGCGATGTCGCTCCGATCATCGCAGCTTGCGTGGATTTCGATGCCGCGCGCAATGAGTTATTCAATGTAGGTGCCGACGTTCCCTACACCGTAAATGAGCTTGCTCAGGTAGTCGCTGACGCCATGGGGAAGAAATGTCAGGTCACCCATCTGGATCCGCGCAACGAAGTAAAAATTGCGTTCTCGGATCATTCACGCGCAGAGAAAGTGTTTGGACAGCGCAGCAAGACTTCCTTGGAAGCGGGTATTCGAACCATGGCCGAGTGGGTAAGCGAACACGGCGCACGAGAAAGTAGCGTATTCGAAAATATCGAAATCGCGAAGAACCTGCCTAAGAGCTGGGCCAGCATCGCGCGCATCCGAGCTTAGATTCTCTGAATCCCCACATCTGCATTGAGTCTCCAATAGGAAAGGAAAGAACCTGAATATGGACCAGTACTTGTGTGTCGCACCGGACGTAAAGCTCGGCAAGAACGTGAAACTGTCCAAGTTCATCAACTTGTACGGATGTGAAGTGGGCGATGACACGAAGATCGGTGCCTTCGTTGAAATTCAGAAGAACTCAAAGATCGGAAAGAATTGCAAAATTTCAAGCCATACGTTTATTTGTGAAGGAGTCACAATTGAAGACGGCGCGTTTGTCGGTCACGGCGTAACCTTTATTAACGATTCTTATCCGCGCGCGACAACGCCCAACGGGCAGCTGCAAACCGAGCAAGACTGGAAGGTCGAGAGGACCCTGGTGAAATCCCGTGCATCCATTGGCTCGGGTTCGACAATCCTGTCGAAGGTCGTTATCGGCGAGAATGCGATTGTCGGCGCGGGAAGCGTAGTGACGAAAGATGTTCCGGCAAACGCGATCGTGGCCGGGAATCCGGCGAAAGTCTTGCGATACATCGCACAAGAAAAAACGACCGCATAGATCACTGGAAGGAGTTGCGAACCCGATGGTCTGGTACAAGACCCAGTATGTTTGATATCGACAAATACGAAGCGAAATTGCATCCAGACAAGCCGGCCAGTCCCGGGGCCGCGTACAAGCCTGCTTCGGACATAGCGGAGATGTCTCTCCTATTCTGGGGAGAGCACTGCGTTGAATGTGCTGCACCTTCTTGTTATCAGAGTTGTGATTTGTATCAGTCGCGGCCTGATAAGCGCTGCCGCAGATTCGCATATGGCGCGTTCAAAAATCTGAATTTTCCTTCCCTACGAGGCTACGGGGTGGAGATTTCGTTCAAAAAATGGGCCAAGATCGAAGCGAACGGGAATTTGGCACTGCATCCGGTCAATTCAGTTTTGCGGAGAGAGAAACTCATCGAGTGGGGTTCCCCTGTTGCCAATGCCGTTGGCAAACTTATGGGAAGACTGACGAAGAATGATAACTGGAACAGTTCCACATATATCGCCCTGGAGAAGCTTTCGAGTCGAATGGATCGCAAGAACACAGAGAATCGCTCTCCCGATGCATTTCTCCTAGAGGTATACAACCCAACCGCGGATATCGTGAGGATGCAGCTCAGCTTTTCTCCGTCGCAAGATGGCGGAAACGGCATGCATGACTTGGTTCAACTCATGCCGTCGTTTGTGACTACGGTTGAATTCCCGACCGGCTATTCCAGCCACGAAATTCAGGCGTCGATGTTCCACTCGGTCACTGAGTCAGGCAAACCTTTCAAGATTTCACTGATTCCTGAAGCTGATAACAACGCTCGACTTGTTTTTTTGACTGCAGACTTTGTGAAATTCGCCAAGACGCCTGCTGCGGTCACGGACGCCAAAAAGATTAAGTGCGTGGTTTGGGATCTCGATAACACGCTTTGGAACG
>Ga0224545_1000346_pt1 | contig 9977 bp, 6 predicted proteins | sample 714P12024metaG_FD_179906 | JGI IMG/M metagenome (GOLD analysis project Ga0224545, IMG submission 179906) | Peat soil microbial communities from Stordalen Mire, Sweden - 717 P1 20-24 | ecosystem: Environmental > Terrestrial > Soil > Wetlands > Peat | place: Sweden: Norrbotten County, Stordalen Mire... | reverse complement strand
CCTGACGGCATATTTCTCAACCGTTGGGATGGAAACGGAGTCTGCTACTGCATCCATTGCGTTGAGAACTTCAAGACGGCCACAGGCTTCGAACTTTCCCGTGCGACTTCCTTACAGGACCCCGCCCGGCGCGCCTGGTTCCAATGGCGGCAGCAGAGGCTGATCAGCCTTCTTGATCACTGGAACTCCGCGATACGCACCATCAATCCCGAAGCCTCCATGATCCCCAACAATGGCAGCGGTGCCACAAGCTCCCTCAACGCGCTTGAAACCAGCCGCCGCGCGCCCATGCTTGTCGTAGACCGTCAGGCTCGCCATGGACTCGCCGCACCCTGGCTCATGGGCAAGACCGCCAAAGAGTTTCGCGCCACCATGGGCAACAAGCCGGCGATCGGGCTCTTCGGCGTCGGCCTTGAGGAGGCCTATCGCTGGAAGGATAGTGTCAACAGCAACGCCGAGATCCGCATCTGGGTTCTTGAATCCATTGCCAATGGGATGCGCCCATGGTGCAGCAAATTCTCCGGCACTCTCCACGATGAGCGCTGGCTTAAAGGTGTTGAGGAGATCTACTTGTGGGCGGCAAAGAATCAGGGGTACCTGGCTGACCGGCAGCCTTTGGCTCGCGTCGGCGTTGTCTATTCACAGCAGACCGCGTGGTACTACGGCGATGAGCACGCAGATGCCCGCGTCGAGAATTACTGTCTCGGCTGGTATCAGGCGCTGGTTGAGTCGCGGATTCCATTTGAGATGGTTCATGACCAATTGCTCGACCCGGGACGTCTTGCCGCATTCAGAACGCTGATCCTGCCCAACATCGCCGCCCTATCTGACGCTCAATGCAACCAGCTCAGAGCCTTCGTCGCGACGGGCGGGAACTTGATTGCGACTCATGAAACCAGTCTTTACGACGAGGCAGGGAAGCGCCGATCGAATTTCGCGCTGGCCGGTCTGTTTGGTGTTGACTGGACGGGAAAGCTGGAAGGCCCAATGCTCAATTCGTATATCCGTCTCGAGCATGAGGCGCATCCGCACCATCAACTCTTTGGCGGTCTTGAAGACGCGCCACGCATCATCAACGGGGTTTCACGTGTTCAAGTGAATCCACGCGAGACGTTTGCTGAGACGCCGTTCACACTCATCCCCAGCTATCCCGATCTTCCCATGGAAAAGGTCTACCCGCGCACAGCCAGGACAGACGTCTCTTGCCTGTATCTTCGCAGGCCCGCAGGACGCGTTGCCTATTTTCCTTTCGACATAGACAGAACTTTCTGGGAAGTCCTCAGTGAGGACCATCTCAAGGTGATGCGCAACACGATTCATTGGGCCAGTGATGAACCGCCGATTGTTTCAGTTGAAGGGCCCGGGTTGCTCGACGTCACCGCGTGGCGAAACGCAGCCTCGATCACCATCCACCTCGTCAACCTCACCAATCCTATGGCGATGAAGGGGCCCTACCGCGACTTTTTCCCCGTAGGGCAACAAAGCATCAAACTCAACCTGCCCGACAAGATCGAGGCGAAGCAGGCGCGACTCCTGGTGGCCGATAAGCGCATTGAGCTCTCGCACTCAGGCTCCACGCTCACGTTCAGCGTGCCGGTCATTCTGGATCATGAAGTTGTAGCGATCGATCTCTGACGCGGACTCCGCCAGCTTGGCGCGATCATACCTAGTTGCGGTAGGCCTTGCTCTGCTCCTAGAGGTTAAAGAGATTGGCTGCCAGGTCGTTCTGCACCTTGGCGTCGTCGGGAGCCATGGTGACTGCCTTCTTCCAAATCGCCAGTCTCAATGCCGCCAATCGCCTACATGCCAATACCCTCCTTGACCCACGGTTCGCGATGGCGTTCGCAGACCCGGCTGCGGGCCCTGCCCCTGTCCATCGGAGGGACACGCCGAGGCACGATCAGTACCAGTATTTAAACGCGGGCCATTCGGCGGCATAGGTGCGCTTGCGGTTGCGCAGCCAGAAATAGTGGTGGTGCTCGTGATCCATGATCCATGGCGCGTCAAATGGCCCCAAATCAACCACTTCTGCGTAATTATTCGTGTAATCCCTGGCATCGTTTCCGAGGGTCAACACCGATTCGCCTGTATACCCGTTCCACCCCCAGAAGAAGTAATTGACATGGCCGCTGATCGCCGTGGGCAAGCCGTATTTCGGCCCCAGTACATTCACGGCGCTGGCCTCACCGTAGTTCCCGCAGAAAATGGCGGTGTGAGCGCGCACTGCAGGCGGAAGCGCGTTGTAGCGGGTGGCAAAGCCTTCAACCATCTCCGGCCAGCCAAACCGGTCAGACAGGATCTCTGGCAGTGGGCTGGTGAACTTTTCTGATCGGGCAAGGTTGGGAGTAAAAAAGGGCGCGGTGTAGGCACTGTATCGATCCGGCGGAAGAATCGACAGAACGATAGGGCCAGCAAAAAAGCAGAGCGCGACAAAGAAATTCACGGTCAGCGCAATAAACGGCCACTCCCGCCGTATAAGCTGCCCGGCTGCCACGGCTCCCGCTGCAAAAAGCACCGGATAAATCGGCGCCAAGTAGTAGTCCTTTGCATGCAGAATCATCATCATGCTCAGGAAGGCCAGATAAGTGAATGCAACAAATCGCCAAGGCCGAGCAGCACGTGCGAACCCCAGCCACACCAGGCCCCCGATCCAGATCGGGGCATTCTCAAACATCAGTATCCTGACTTGCTCCTTGAGGAAACTCAGCGGCGGCAGCCTGACGTTTTTGTCGGAGTGGGCAACGCTGTTGAGCATTTGATATGTCGGAAAGTGGTTCGCCCACTGCCAGATAAAGTTAGGCAATGCCATCAGCAGCAACACGCCGACCCCGGCCGCGCACCAGCGTGAAAAAAGAATCTTCCGCTGGGGGCTGAGGATGAGCCCAACCAGAACTGCCAGCAGAAAAAACACCGTTGAATGTTTGTTCTCAATTCCCAGCCCCGCCAGCAAACCAAACAGCAGCCAAATCCGGGGAGATGCAGTACCCTCCGCCAGGCGAAGAAGGCAGAACAGCGCACCCATCCAGAAGCAAGGCTCAAACGAGTTCATCGAAAGATAGCTCGATGTCCCGAGGAAGACTGGCGCAGCGAGGATCGCCGCCATGGCCATCATTTGAACGCTTCGCCGGCCGCCAAGCTGCCACGCCAGCAGGCCGGTCAGGCCCACCATTACTCCGCCGGCCAAAAAGCTGAAGAGACGGATACCCGTCGGCGAGACCCCAAACAGCGTCTCTGCAACGCGCGCCTGCAGCGCTGTCAATGGCGGTAAGTCGACATAACCCCAGGCCAGGTGACGCCCACAAACAAGAAAGTAAAACTCGTCCCGAAAGTAGCCGTAGCCCAGGTGCGTTCCCCAAAGCGAGCAAGCTAGATGGACAAAAAAAGTAAGAGCGGTAAAAATGACGCCGAGCTGAATGGCGGAGCGTAAGGAAGTTCGGGTCGGGATGGGTGGGTCGGGTAGTGGCAAGACGGCATGCTCCCCGAAATTCGGTATGAACAATGGCTTATGGCGATTCTAATTCGGAGGGGCGGAGCCGGTTTGTGACTGTTCCAAACATGCGCGGCTGTCCCGTCGCCTCCAGCACGCTCATCCATAAATCGCCGTGCGGATCAACGGTATTCCGTTGCCGAATCGCCAAACCCATCGGCACATGCACAAACCGCCCGCGCCATCTTCCAATCACCGCTTCTGTTCGCCCGGAAATGGCCGCATGCACCGCGTTATGCGCCAGCCGCACACAATAAACGCTGTCGTATGGGTTCGCCGGCACACTCTGTATCTGGTAGCTCGGGTCAATATACTTCAGATTCAGCTCCTCTCACGCGGACTTGAAGTGACTGCAAATCCGGTCGCGCAACCACGGACCAATGTCGGTCAGCCTGCGATTGCCTGAGGCATCGGTTCTCCCCGCCCCATCCGCTTCGCCGTCGCCTTCCATCAGGTTCTGTCCTGCGCCTTCAGCGACGACCACAACTGCATGCCCTCGCCTTTTCAGCCATCGCTCCAGCACAACCAACAGTCCGGAATCGCCTTCGAGTTGAAACCCAACCTCCGGAATCAGCACAAAGTTCACGTCGCTCATCGCCAGCGAGGCGTAGCAAGCAATAAACCCCGAATGCCGCCCCATTAGTTTCACCAGCCCCACGCCGTTCGGCGCGCCTGTAGCCTCAACATGCGCCGCCCGGATTGACTTGGTGGCCTCAGAGAACGCTGTCTGGAATCCGAAGCTCTGATCAATAAACATGATGTCGTTGTCGATCGTCTTGGGAATTCCGATCACCGCTATCCTGATGCCACGCCTTGCCACTTCGCGCACAATCTTCATCGCCGCGCGGATAGTCCCATCCCCGCCAATCACGAACATCAGGTTGATTCCCATGCGCTCCAGGCAATCCACCACCACGGCCGGGTCCTGTTCCCCACGTGACGACCCAAGGATCGTTCCGCCATGTTCATTGATGTCGCTCACAACCTCCGGTGTCATCTCGATCACCCCACGCCGCGTCGCCGGCACAAACCCCTGGAACCCGTTGCAGAATCCGTACACCCGTTCCACACCCTATCGCCCCAGCAGCTCCAGCGTCACTCCTCGGATCACATCATTCTGTCCCGGACACAGCCCGCCGCAAGTCACGATCCCTGCGCGTGTTTTCGCTGGATCGAAGAAAATCTTCCGCCGCGGCCCGGCTGGTTCAAATCCCGGAAGTTCGCCAGGCGGGCTGTTCCGCCCAGCCGCCGCTGAAAGCGTGTCGTCGAACAGCACTCGGTCCGATTCCTCCACATAATGCTCGGATTGCTCGTGCTGGTTCAACAACTCGCCCAGCGGAGAATCGAAGGCAGAGGCACCAAGAGTATTGACCACCAGATCAGGGGAATCGATCATGATCGGCTCCTAAGAAGAGGTTGCAATGCAAGCAGAAGTTGTGTGCTTTTTGATTCCCGAACAGGGCTGCCGTCAGTATAGCCGGAGTTGAACCCGCAAGCATGCCCTGCGTCACAGAAGGGTAGTCCGCCGTCGGCGTAAAATCCCGACCTGCGGGGGATTATGAAGAGACTCGTTGCCATTTTTCTATGTATTTTGTTTCCTGTCACCGCGTTTGCCGGCGACACCAGCTTCAAGATTGCCTACGACGGTGGGTCAATCGCAGGCCTCAAAGCTGGAACCGACATGAAGCTGTTCATCGATGGCAACCAGATTCGCATCATGAGCGGAAAGAATGAGGTTGCGGTCATTCCTGCTGCTGCCGTCACTGAAATCAGCTATGGGCAGGATGTTCACCGACGTGTGGGAGCAGCCATCGGCTTGGCGGTTTTCTCGCTTGGCCTTGGAGCTCTGTTGGCTTTGAGCAAATCGAAGAAGCACTTCGTTGGCCTTACCTGGGATGACGCCGGCAAAAAGGGCGGCATCGCGTTTCAGGCCGACAAAAACGATTACCGCGGTCTCCTGGCCGGCCTCGAAGGCATCACTGGGAAGAAAGCCGTCGACTCAGACGCCTTGACAGTCAAGAACTAAGCAAGGCATCTCTCTGGCGGGTGCCCACCCTTGGTGCAGCTTCACCGCTCAAAGTTGGAAGATCAACTGTTCGCTCCAAGAGCCTAAGGCGTCTGCCTCTCCGCATGTGGTCTGCCCGACCGCAGGTGGCCAAACCACAGGTTCCTGCTAAGACGAGCTGGCCTTCCGGTTCTTGATTTGCAAATCGTTCACCACCTGCCGCACGTTCGGAACCCCGATGGCTAATGCGGCGGCGCCCGTGCGCAGATCCTCTGAAATCACTTCTCCATTCAGCGTGACCACACCATTCTTTACGGAATACCTCACGGTATCGTGCATTTTGTTCTGGATCAGCGCCGCGTCAAGATTCTTCTCGATCCCCTGGTCGAGGTCGGAATTCATGGCCTTTACGTCGCTGCTTTGGCCCGCAGGAATCACCGCAATCTGGTCTGCCACCACCTGGCCACCAGCCAGTGAAACCGCCAGCGATTCGGCCTGGGCCTTTTCAGATTCACTCAACACCTGCCCTCCCAGCGTGACCACGCCCTTGTCGCGGTCCTGACTTACGGCCACATTTTTCAAGCCCGCCTGATTGAGCGATTTGTGGATGGTGTCGGCAACGTCCGGCGATTTCGTTGAGATCCCGTTGCAGCCCGCAATCATCCCCATCGCAACAAGGGTCAGCACCGCAAAAAACATTTGTCTGGTCTTCATCTTTGTCCTCTGTTTTACGCCCGGCCCGAGTCTGGGAGGGACAGCAATCCCCGGCTCGTGGGCCAGTGCTTAGATTCACTCAGCCGCAAAGGATGCGCTGTACAGAACCGCTCACCCCGCGTGCTGTTGGTACCCACCCACAGCGGCGTGGTGGAGCGAGGGTGAGATTCTCTCGATTTAGATTGGCCATTTCCCGCAAGGACGCTCAGCCACAAGACTCGTGTCAGCGCTCGCGTTCCTCGCAGAGGTAATACATACCTTGAACAGTGCTTCGAGTGACAGGACATTTGAGGCGGAGGACGAAACCAAGATAGGGTGCGGCACTGTCGATCTGGTCATCGAACGGAATCAGTGGGACTTTGTGACGGCCGCAGGCCGGAGGGTCGATGTCAGGCTCTTTGAAGCATGACCCGTTCATGAGCATGACGCCCGTGTGTACGGGAGGCTGGTCGCGGAACTTGCGCCTCGCACCAGGTTACTGAACCCCGTTTGCAGTCTGAGAAAAGAACTCCGGTATGAGCCGAGTGAGTGATGCAAAGTTGCGCAAGCTTAGCCCCCGCGCGATTCGTCGCGGTGTTCCTTTTTGCTCAAGTTGAAAAGAGTTGCTGCCGAGGTGAAACTTCATTGCCGGCTACGGTGCTCAAAGGGACCGCCGGGAGCCTCGAAATTCCATGGCTGCCAGACTGACCGTGAGCGCGCACTCACATTATGCATCTTGAGGACTGGAGCTGCGGTGTTGGTAACCAAGATTGTGTTCTGACAAATAGACCAATTGCCAATCTCGGATTTCCTTCACCAGCCATGCGATCTCTTTCAGAACCCCGTCGATCTCCCGTTCGAATCCCGGCGCCTCGTCGGGAGTTGCAGAGCGCAGCCCGGAATCAAGTATCTTGAGCTTCTCCAATTGAGCGCGTTCATTTTTGAACAGTTCAAAGTAGGGTTTGAAGGCTTCTCATCCGCAAATCTCACTCTCGATAGGCTGGGTTGAATGCATGAGTGTGCATCTTCAGGAAAACGTTTCATGTGATCTACATCAGTCTTTGCACGTTGATACCGGTACCTCTTCATTGGCTGACTTCCGATCAAGTTGAATGACCGTTTGAAGGGTTGGTAAGCGTTCATGTCGGCTCGGCAGCCTTGCCTGGCTCAGCCCTTGCTTCTGCAGAGACAAATTTGGTCTCCCTCATTAACGGCAGAATCCGAAAAGAATTCCACTCCGCAGGCTCACAGCCAACTTCGTAACCATGCCGGCCAACTCTCGGGCATCCGCGACACACTCCAGACAAACTGCTGCAGCCCGGATTTCGTCAACCTGCCGACTCAATAACAGCACGCCCATTGCTGCTTTTGCAGCAGCCGCGGTCCCCAGGTACGTCTTCAAATCCTAAGCATAACTGATTGAATATAAATTGCTTATAGACGCAGGTGCCATCGAGATTCTTCGATGCCCAGATGTTCCCGCGGGGGCCTCATGGCATTACGGATCACGCCCAAAAGCTCAAGCCTCGCACCCCCTTGCAATCCACATCTCTCTTTTTGGGGTTCAAAAGCCGTCATTTCCCACACGTGATCCTGTGCCGTGCTCAAACTCAACGGCCAGCATCTCCGGATGCGTCCGCCGCATGAAAATGCCGAAAGATCGTCTCGGCAGTTTTGCGGGGAACTACGGCGGCCAAAGACTCAGCCGTCGCCAGCTGCACATCGCGCAGGCTCCCAAAGTGCGAGAGCAGCCGCTGCCGTGTTTGAGCGCCCACGCCGGCAATATTCAGTAATTCCGAGTCGCGGTCGCGCATTGCTCTTCGCTGCCGATGGTAGCCGACCGCAAAGCGGTGGCTCTCATCTCGAATCAGCTGAACCAAATGCAGCACAGGTGACCGCCGATCCAGGACAATCGGCTCATCTTCGTCGCCGTAGAGGTAGATGACCTCTTCCCGCTTTGCAATCGAAGCCAGCGGCTGCGACGTGAATCCAAGCGATTCGAGCGCTTCGGCCGCGGCGTGCAACTGTCCGAGCCCACCATCGATCAGGATCAGCGATGGCATCGGCTTGTCCTCGTCCTTCAACCTCTTGTAGCGGCGCGTAACAACTTCGCGCATAGAAGCAAAGTCATCCACACCGACCACGGTCATCACTTTGAACTTTCGATAGAGCTGCTTGTTCATCTTCCCGTCTTCCCAAACAACAAGCGATGCCACGGTCTCAGCGCCCTGGATATGCGAGATGTCGAAGCACTCAATCCGACGAGGAAGCTCGGGCAGCATCAGCACGTCGGCCAGTGCCTCCTGAATCGCTTTGCGCGATGGTTCCAGAACGCGGAACCTTTGTGTGTACGACTGCTTGGCATTCTGTCCAGCCAGGTCGACGAGGGAACGTTTCTCCCCGCGCTGAGGCACAGCGATCTCGATGCGATGACCCATGCGCTCACTTAGAAGCGCGACAAGAGTCTCCCGGTCGTCGAATTCGACTGGAACCAAAATGCTGCGTGGAACATAGTGCTGGTCGATATAAAGCTGCTTGAGCAGGGCAGAGAAGACAGGCCCCGCATGAAAGCTTGGCTCTACGGGCACTGTGGCCCCTTCAACGTCGTTGCTTTCCAGAAACTCAGGCAGATCGTCCCAGAAGAACTCGCGCCGGTCCACAATCTTGCCGGCGCGAACGTGGAACAGGTTCACTGCCAGGCTGCCAGTTTCGAAGTGGTAGCCAAACACATCTGCCTCGTCATCCTGTTCGGCAGTGGCAATGCGCTGCTTCTCATGGAGTTGGTGTACGGTGGACAACTGATCACGCAATCGGGCCGCCGCCTCGAACTGCTCTGCTTCAGCAGCTGCCGACATGCGCGCAGTCAATGCGCGTTCCAGCTCCGCTGATCGCCCTTCGAGGAAGAGCTGGGCGTCATGGACAGCATTCTGATAGAGCTCGGGAGTGGTGAATCCCTCCACGCAGGGACCCAGGCAACGATGAATGTAGTACTGCAGGCAGGCGCGGGGATGGTAGCGGGAGAGGTCGACTTTGCAACTAGGGATCAAAAAGCTGCGATGGATGAGCTCAACGATGCGATAAGCCAGGTTGCCGGGAAAGTAAGGCCCGTAATACGCAGCACCGTCCTTGCGCAAGCGCCTGGTAACAAAGATCTTGGGGTAGCGGTCGGCCAGCGTGAGCTTGACGTAAGGGTAGGTCTTGTCGTCGCGGAGAAGAATATTGAAGCGAGGCTTGCGCTGCTTGATGAGGTTATTTTCCAACGCAAGAGCTTCATGCTCATTGGCTACTAGGATGTAGTCCAGATCGACGGCCTCGCGCATTAGAGAGCCGGTTTTGGCATTGGCCTGGGCAGCCTCAAGGAGATAGGAGCGGACCCGCGCGCGGAGGTTCTTGGCTTTGCCCACATAGATCACCTCGCCATCGGCGTTCTTGTACAGGTACACGCCAGGCTGAGTGGGAAGTGTGCGGATTTTCTCGTAGAAGTCCATCGGATGAGCCGCTGCCCTAGTCCCCTCCTAGATTAGCTGGTCCAGAGGACGGGATTAGCTGGTCCAGAGGAAGGGAAAGCATCTTGGTGTCGGATGGGCGGTGAGCCAAAGGAGTTACGTAATCTGGCCGGTGGTCGCATTCAGAATTGACGCATAGGACGCAATCCTTACCAACTCAGGTAAAAAGTACATTGGTAATGTGAGCCTATCCAGGTCAGGTTAATTCTGTAAATTACCTAAGATCAATTAGTTAGTTGTTTTCCCATGGTTTGGCGGCACAGGTGCTAATTATTATTGCGAAGGC
>Ga0224545_1000345_pt1 | contig 9979 bp, 11 predicted proteins | sample 714P12024metaG_FD_179906 | JGI IMG/M metagenome (GOLD analysis project Ga0224545, IMG submission 179906) | Peat soil microbial communities from Stordalen Mire, Sweden - 717 P1 20-24 | ecosystem: Environmental > Terrestrial > Soil > Wetlands > Peat | place: Sweden: Norrbotten County, Stordalen... | reverse complement strand
GCTTGAATGGATCCCCTCGTTCTGGATGCTCTAAGTCCAGAATTACGGCCAGGGCCGGTCCCTTTGCCAGAGGGTTTCGTCGTATAAAAGGGATCGAAAATATGTGAGAGTGATCCGCGGATATTCGATGTCCCGTGGCGCTCACGGCGATCACAGCATATCGTCCCTGCGGGATCTCCGCGTTTTTGCGGCAGACATATTCTTCGTCCGAGTACACGTTTGACGTTTCGATGGTGCACTGGCCTTTGTTGCATTGCAGTCGACACCAAGAATAAGATCGACTCTTGTCACATCGGAAACGGTGAGCCGGAGGATTGGGTGCGCAGAACCTGCAACGTCGATTGAGGCGGGGGCGCCGTCTCGGAATGGGCCGGGCCCAATTTGGGAGGACTTGTGAGGCGAAGTCTTAATCAACGACACCTCAGTGGATAATTTACGGTTTTGCGATTGACATCGAAGCAGGTTTCTTCCCTGAACTTCCTCCCGCTCATTCCCTGTTTCTGTCTGGTTAACTAACTCTAACTTCGCGCGTCTAACCGACAACGGTCCGGTGCCCGGGGTACGGCGTGGCTGAAAAGAGATAGGGAACCATCGTGCGCTGTAGTGCGTACCTAGAGGGACACCATGTGGGCGGCGGTCCGAACCGTGCGGCGTGAATTGCAATGTGGAGGTTTTATGGAAACTCAGCTTATCGCGATGCGAACCTTGCCCAGCAATGGGAACGGATCTGTCCAGGAAGTCGTGCGCCAGGCCCACGAAGAACTGCGGCAACTCTTGCAGCAGCGCAGCGATGTGATGCGCCGCATTGGGACGGTCAAACAAACCATCGCTGGCCTGGCGAATCTCTTCGGAGATGGCGTCTTAAGCGATGAACTGTTAGAACTGATCGATCGCAAGAGCAACGGCCGCCAGTCCGGCTTTACCAGAACCTGTCGAATGATTCTAATGGACTCTCAGCGTGCACTCTGTGCGCGCGACGTTTGTGATCAGATTCAGCAAAAAATGCCGCAACTGCTGGAGCGCCATAAAGATCCCATAGCTTCGGTGACTACCGTGCTTAACCGTCTGGTCGCTTACGGAGAAGCCAGGTCGGTAACTCTGGAGAATGGTCGCCGCGCCTGGCGTTGGGTGGCCGATGTGGAAGCCGAGACGGCCTCACGGATGACAGCTTTGTAACGGTAGCGAAAGCACCGGACCAAAGCGCCGGACCAAGGCCGAGGGCTCGCTGTCGGTCGGTTATCAGTACTTTGGTTAGGCTAACTCTTGTTTGTTTTCAATCGCTTAGAGCCTGATGTCCCAAATCTCGGGACAAAATCTATGGGATTACAAGAAAGACTCCGCGGCGAATCTCAACAACCAATGCTCCGGTGCGTTCGCGGCTAACTAAACAGTGAGCCGACAATAAAGACACAAATTAACGAAGCACCGATTGCGAGTGCACTCACAATGAACCGGAACGCGAAATGGGCTATTTTGGCTTCCACCACAGAAATTACAAAACGGGTCCCAGACCATGTGGGTCAGAAGACACCCTTCGCGCCGTCCTCCCCAAATCTGCTCACAACCAAGCTAACGGCTTGCGCGTTGCCTGTGGATGGCTCGGATGGGCGACTGGCAATACTTGTCAAAAGCGGTCGCTTCTCATCAAAGCAACTGACTTCAAGGCAAAGCAAAACGCCGTCCGTCTTGGCTGACGGCGTAGTTGTCTTTCAGACGTTCAGTTTCCAATACCCCTCCAGCGGAGCCTCCTGAACTTTCTGCTCCGTCAACAGCAGACGGAGCGCCTTGGCAACCGCATCGGGACGTTTTCCAAGTTGCTCAGTTGCTCTGCCAAATCTCGGACGCTTACCACCACATCTCCGGTCGGGTAGCGCCGATGAACGCCCTGCCCATATCCCGAAATCTTGTCAGCTAGCAAAATTGCAATCGATTGGGCAGACAAACTGCGAGAAAATCTTCCAGAACGGAGAGAAACGGTGGACGCTCTGTAGGCAAGTTAAGTTCACGACCGAATGGTGATGCACAGCCAGAGAGTAGGCGATGATTGCTCTCTGCCTCCGGTTCCGAATACTGTCGACTGGAGCGTCTCACGTCGGGGCACACCGTACTGGAGAAGCTTGGGGGCTGCAGGTGCGACGTACCATTGTCGTATTCTGCGAACTCTCGGAGACCTATGGAAAGCAATGGGACCACACTTGTCGCAGATCAACCGATCAACCGATCATTGGAAAGCACCTTCATTGGATAGAAATTATGAGAAACTATCTGCAACGACGCAATAAGGACAACGAGTATCTTTTTTCACTGATGTCGCTCACTCGCTTCGGTTGCATAATCAAGCGGCTGAACGCTCTCTCGTAGCCACTTCCTCCAGTAATCCCAACATATGCAGAGCGTACTCAAGATCGAGGAATTCCCCTGCTTTCGATTCCGTTTTCAATTCTTGGGATCGATCCATCATCGCATGACGTGCTTTGGCGATCCGCTGCGGCAATTTTGTATGGTCAAATTCAAGTATCGCGCACTGATAAAGTTGTTTCCAGTTGGCGGATGTTAGCGATCATCTGAAAACGTAGTTTTCTGAACATCTGCCGGAGGGGGTCCGTTACCGATGTTCTTGCCGCTGGCGATGCGGTGCAGTTTGAACCGCAAGTAGTCGAGATAGTTTTTGGGTGCAGGATTGGAAAGCAGTTCCGCGATCACTGGTTGGAAGTACGCCAGGGATCGAATGGGAGACAGCGGTGGTACGTCAACTGGCCGGAGTAATCGACGCAGAGAAGCCAACAGGAAAGCCGACTCAATGACAGGCAAGGGCACACTGCGATCATAGAGCTCGCGAGCACACCTTCGATCTTGGGCGCTCGAACGCAAGGGAGTCTCAGGCAGCCCTAAGTACAGAGTCAAGATGGTCGAGACGTAGCGGGTGGCATCGGAGTCAGTAGGTGGGGCGCTCATTTCTTCCTCCGGCGGGCTGCTGCTTCTTGTTCGCTCTCCCGAATGCGATAGCTTTCACCCTCGATCAGCGTCACGTCGGCGTGATGCAGAAGACGATCGAGAAGGGTGGCAATACAGGTAGCGTTGGGAAAGACCTCGCTCCATTCTTTGAAGGGTCGATTGGTAGTCACGATCAGGGACTTGCGTTCGTAGCGGCGGTTGATGACTTCATACAGCAGGTCCGCGGCTTTGTCATCGAAGGATAAATAGCCAACCTCATCGATGCACAACAGGTCGACGTTAGCGTAGATACGAAGCTTGTGGCGGCGTCCTTCCGGGGTCTGGCGGTGGAGTTCTTCCAGCAGCGCGGGTGCGGAACGAAACAGTACCGAACTGCCGGCGAACACGGCGGCGTGGCAGATATTCTTGGCGATCATGGTTTTGCCTAACCCGTTACGACCGACGAGGACCAGATTGCGAGCCTCGGGCAGGAAGTCCAAGGTGAGGGCGCGTTCCATGACGTCGCGTTCGATCTTGGTTGGCCAAGTCCATTCGTAGTCCACCATGGGCTTGAAGTTCTTGATGCCGGAGACCCGCAAGCGCCGTTCCAGACTGCGTCGAGAACGGTCCTCGGTCTCGGCCAGCGCCAGTTGCTCCAGCAACATGCGTGGGGACCAGCGGCCCTTGGTGGCGCGTGCGACAAAGTCGTCCAGGTTGGCGGGTAACGCGCGCAGTCCAACTTGTTCGAGTTGAGCAGAGAGGTTATTCATCGGGATCATCGTCGTGGTGGTGGGCGAGTTCATCGTAGGTCTCCAAGTTGTGGGGTTGAACCTCGATCGCTTGTGCTTCGGGGTGGCGGCTGAGATCGACTTTGGGCGCCGCGGGGGGTGTCGGTTGCTGCCGTCTCCGCAGCAGGAAGGCCACCGAAGAAGCGCGGGGCGTGTCCCGCTCCAGGGCTTCTCCGATGGCATGGCGTAAGGCCGGAGCACCGTAGAGGTCGAGCAGTTTAAGCAGTTGGGCAGTTTGACTGCCCGCCGCTTCCCCACGCGCGAAGGCGAGATCCAGCAAGGTTTCGCTTTCCGGCACAGCTTGGGCAAGCCGGCCCGTGGGCGTGGAGTGAAACGCCTTGCGTTTTTCTTGCAGCAGTGCTTGTTGATGAGCCGGATCCAGCAGCGATTGGTGCCGCTCATAACTGCGGCGATGCCGAGCGATCTCCTGGGTTCCGTCCAAGATACGAATCCAGGTGTCGGAGGCGACTACGGTGAGGGGACGGCGAACGGCCTCGGGCGGGATGGAATAATCGTTGAGATCAAAGCGGACGTAGATGGTCTTGGCGGAACGAATCGGAAGAATCAAATCGGTGTCGAAGGGATGGAGGGGCAGCGGCAGCAAGCGCGGTTGTTCTTCGGCGAAGGCCTGCGCCACGGTACGGGTATCGTCGCCGGGCCAGGGGCGCTGATGCGCAACCTGGTCCCGCCAGAGGAGGGCCTGACGATTGCATTGTTCCAAGGTAGTGAAGTCGCGGCCGGCCCAGAAGGATTCGCGCACATAACGAATCGCGCGTTCGACGCGGCCTTTCTGATTACCGGCCCGCACCTGGCAGGGACGGGCGATGCAGTGGTAGTGGGCACACAACTCCAGCAAACGGGGATGGAAGTGGATTTGATTGCCGCGTCGCTCCAGCACCGCACTGCGAAGATTGTCATGAAGAAGCACGCGCGGTGAGCCCGCCCAGGCTTGAAAGGCGTGGACATGGCCGCGCAAGAAGTTCTCCATGGTTTGGTCGAAGAAAAACTCCAGATACAACGCTCGGGAGTAGGACAGGGTGATGACAAAGCAGGACAGACGTCGGCGGGCGCGTCCGACTAGGACTTCGCCGAAATGCGCCCAGTCGACTTGCGCTTGCTCCGCGGGAAACATGTGCAGACGTAAAAATGGTTCCGGCCGCTGGGGGCGCAGATTGGCCACGGCGCGCCGCAACTGGACGACGCTACCTTGGTAACCGCGTTCGCGGAGCATCTGATAGATGCGGGTGGCGCGCAAGCGGGGATACAGGTCCAAGCTCTGGCGGATGAAAGGCAAGTAGGGATCGGTGAGGCAGCGGCGCAGGGTTTGCGCGCGGTGAAAGCGGTTGGACTCAATGGCAGAGCGGACGGTATCGGGATGGACGCCAAGTTCTTGGGCAATGGTGCCAATCTTCCAATGTTCGGCGTAGAACCAATGACGGATCTGTACGCGGATTTCTGAGCTAATCATCGAGGTTCAGCATCCTAACTGCGGGATTTTTGGGAACGGATCGACGAACCGACCGCGCCGGCCGCACCCAATACAGCGCAGAAAGGGCGGACGAGGCTTACTCGACAGCTTTCGCAGCTGCACAGAAGCGGCGGCGAAGCCCACTCGGTCAGCGACCCGCGCTGATCTCGCATCCCACGTTGGCATATTGCCCGACGAGGTGATCGAAGCGGAACCCTGATCCGTCACACTTTTTTGCGCCCAGCGTTTGCGATAGTCGCGCTGCCGATCGCGATGGTCTTTTCGTCCTTCGGGGCTTTGCTGGTGGCGACGGTTAGCACAACGGCGCTGTTGACAGCGGGCGTCGGCCTGACAGGCCGTGCTGCAATAACGCTGTCCCCGATCGCAGCGGCGACAGATCCAGAACACGGCGTGGCATTGGCTGCCGTGGCAAACCCGCTGACGGAGAACAACCTCGCCATGACACGCCATCCGCGTCGCCAGGTGGGACTGGACAACGGCGACCGATCATGGCAGGGTAGGTCCATTCCGATGGATGGCTACCTGATGAAGGTTGCCAACCGGGGACCTCGTCGTTACAAGCGGCGAGGTCCCGTTCTAGCTCCCACCTTCGACGATGATTAAACCTCAGCTGACTTCAAGGATGATTGACGGATCAGGTGCGCCTGCGGCGCCGATGATGTTGAGGTGTTCACTCCGGCAGATGTTCAGAAAACTACGTTTTCAGATGATCGATGACAGCGGAGGGTGGAACAGCACCCGAAGGTAAAATCGCAGCCTGCGACATAACACATCTGCCTCTAGTGGCGACGGAAATTCGTTGGGAGGAAGTCTAGCGATATCGGTGGGCGCTTGTCTGTCCGCCCTGCATGGTTTAATGTGCGGTATCCGACAAAGGAGTGCTATGTATCGGACGTGCCACAATCGCGCGGGTGGTTCGCAACATCCAGATGCCATCTTTGCGATCCCAGCGGTTTTCTCTATCAATTTGCCGAAGTTGAGTTTCATCTCGTGTGACCAAGATGGCGACCGGAGTCGAGCGTTCCTTCGCATCTCGAACCAGTTTCACGATGTCGCTCTCCGCGACCGCATCCTTAGTTCTTGTTGTCCACCGGCAAACGGGGCTCTAGCTAGCAGCTAAGCTAGCGAGGCCCCACTCGACGCCACCAAAGCGCCCAAAATGTTACCCAAGTCACAACCTGACCACTTGGAAATCGCCCAAGCTGGCGACTAACTATCACGTTCGTGCCATTCTTCGGCGCTGGTTAGTAGTTTAGTGTGGAACTACTGGCGGCTGGCACGATTGGTCTGCTTTAGTCTTCGCCCTCCTCGATTCCCTCCTCGATCAGACACGCCTTGGGGATAGATGAAAACTGCATTCAAAGGTATCGCCGTGCTCGTGACGTGGTTGGCATGGAAACACACCGCCAGTTTGTCGATGTGCTGGTTGTTTTGGCTGACGGTACTGACGATCGAGATGAAAATCAAACAATTCAATTACGGGGTTGTTTTGCTGATAGTCGGTACTGCCTCGAACGCATTGGTGACATTGCTCAATGATGGGGTTATGCCAGTCGTCGGGATGCCAGCCACGGTACAGGCGAGGTTTCCGATCTGGCATATGGCAGGTGCGGGAAATCGGATGCTTCTCTTGGCAGACCAGGCATCCCTTTCGTATTTCAGCGTGGGTGACTTGTGCATGCAGGCTGGCTGTTTGGTTCTTCTGGCGAAAGTTCAATTCGGTCCTAGTGGTATCGGCGTTACGAAATGATTATGTCAATGGCCCGAAAAATAAGGCCACAAGCCCAACCGCGAAACGAAGAACTCCACGTCGGCATTTTCTGGGTAGTCGGTGGCAAGCTGCTCATCGACTGCACACCGCTAGGTGAAGCCGAGCCATATGGAGATCACCTAACCCATCCTCGCAGTCATCTGGAGGCTTGGACTCTCTTTCTGCAGAACGGCATCGCGCCCATCGAGATTGAATACGAGGATGCACCGCGAGGTCGCATCGTGTACAACACCCGGACCCAGCGCTTCATGATTCTCGCGGACAGGTGCATTCTGGGAGATAACGTAATGCTTGCGCGGATCATCTCGGTGATGAATCTGCCAAACAGGAACACGGACAAGGGAACCGACAGCCATTACCGCTGTTCCGTATGCTTGGGGAGCCCTCAGGCATTGAGCGAACCCTTCAGACAACACTCCGCTCATTTTTGAAGAGCCACGCTAGTCCGAGTACTCGCAGGATTTATAGATTATTGTAAGTCTAGCCTCCCTCCGTTTTTGAATCTCCCCAGATTCAGCAAAATGAATTCGTTACGGAGGAGAGATGAAGATTCTCATCGTGGACGACGATGATGCCTTGCGATCTTTCCTTACCAAAGAACTGGAGGAGCATGGGTATGAAACACTCCAGTCGTTCAGGGGGGACGAGGCCTTTTATATCTGGCAGCACGAGGGGCCGTTTGCCTTCGTGCTTAGCGATTATCGCTTTATACCAGGAACGACCATCAAGGATGGAGTGGAATTGCTGACCGCGATGCACGAGATCAATCCACGTCAGCGGATGGTGATGATGACCGCTGAGCCCAAGGAAGCGCGAAAGAAGCTGCCGAAGGCGTTATGGCTCCTCCCGGTATTGCGCAAGCCGTTCAAAGTGGAGCAAGTGCTACGCCTGCTGCGGAAGCCCGTGTTGACGCTCTGACCTTGGCTGGTGTTTTCGGTCACGACAAGAGGTGATCAGGGGCACGATCTACCGCAGGCTCCTGCCCTTAATGTTAGGGGGGTCGCATCTCTTCCCCCGCGACTCGAACCTCAGTCAGTGCTGCAACGCGACCCCGACTGAGGTAAGCAAAACATCCAAACGCGAATGCACCATCCGGAGGAGTCCATGGCAAAGACAAAGAAAGAAGAAATAGCCGATTCGTCCGCCGCCCGGCTCGCGATGATGAACGCTCCGGGCAGCCAAGTCCCAGCAGAACCGGCTTCCTGAAAGGCGTCTGAACCGAGCCGCGTAGTTGCCCAGTGGCGCTCAAGTCTATCCCAGCAAGTCTCCCACAATGCTGAGCCATTCAGCATCCAGTGGTTCTGGACAAACAGGCTTCCCCGCCCGACCATACCAATAGGCTGCGTTCCCCTGGTACCCTTCCTTGCGATGCAGGTAGGCGAGTGAACCCTCCGGGCTCTCATCCCTCTGCGCCGATTCGTGCGCCCGCTTCCAATCGCCCTTGACTTCCCACCATAGACCCGCGAGCGCGAGGGCGAGTTCCGCAGGCGGTTCGGCCGCGGTGAGTGATTGACGAAAATCACCTAAAAGGTCATTTTGGTACTCCGTGACGCAATGGGCGGATGCCACGGTACGCTCCCCACAGTATCCCAAGTGCTCTGACTGATCGCCGCTGTTGCTAATGCAGGTTGCTTATACTTAGTTATACAATCAGAGTCGCTGTAAATCTGGAGGGGGGATTATGGCAACTTTAGAGAACACGCTTCAGCAGCTTCGCGCTGAGCATGGTAGGGCGCAATTAGAGGTTGAGAAATTAGGGCAAGCAATTTCAGCAATCGAGTCGTTAGATGGTTCGGGAGCATCCCGAAACGGAAACCAACCGAAGCGAATAATTTCGGCAGCTTCGCGGCGGAAGATGGCGCTGGCACAGAAGGCTCGATGGGCACGATGGGCAAAGGTTCGCAAAGGACCGGAGCCAATGGCAGCGGCAGCGAAAACTACGGGCTCGACACCTGGGAAGCGCACAATGTCGGCTTCAGCCCGCAGGAAGATCGCAGCCGCTCAAAAAGCGCGGTGGGCGAAGATTAGGGCGAAGCAGAAGAAGGCGGCTTAGAGCTAGCGCAGTCGCGATTCCGCAAATCAACGGCCCGGAGGAGACTCAATCCAGAACTGCAAGGCATAAGGCATGGGGAGAGCGACATGGCTACGATTGGGTTAGTCATCACTGGTCTGGCATTTCTTATCAGCGTTCTCTTCAACCTGCTTCAACTTAAGTGGCGCAACGAAGAACGAGCGTCACGTGCCGAGGACAGGGCTGAACAAAAACGCAAAGGCGACGAGGGGGAAGCCGAGCAACGACTGAAGGACCAGGCCGCCCCGTTGTTTTACAACTTCGATGGAACTCCCGGCCCGATACTGGTCGCCGGAAGTCAGCATTCGTCGGTAGGGCCGGTCATATACTTATGGGGTCTTGTGACCGTCGTGAATCGCACTCCAGTGCCTGTGAAGATCACCCCGCTCCGGCTGCTCATGGCAGGCGAGGAATGGCCTGTACAAAGCATTTCCTTCCACTTGAAATCCAATACCAGAGACAGATCAGACCGAATTAGCTTGAGAGGGAACGACAAAGAAGACTACGAATTGCACTTCAGATTTGCGGACGACAAATGTGCTATGGGTAGTGGGGAACTTTGGTTTGCCAGCGATAACCGACCCGGAGAGTTTTCCGTACCAGTTAGGTTCCGGCAATAACCCCCTTTTCGGTGCTGGCGTAGTCGGTGCTGGTGTAGAGCGAGATGCTCACATCGGCGATCCTTGATGTCCACCGCCGCCCACAGCTTCAGATCACGGATTGGTGAAGCTAGGCGGATTGCCTTGCCTGCGTGCAAAACTCGATAATCTTTCCGCGTTGCCGTCGCCAAGACCCCTCTCAAGGGTTTCCGGAAAATTGACGTTGCCCGGAACTCCGTTGAAAGTTAGCGGCTCTCGACCGTCATAGGTTACGCAACCTTCACTTCCTCGGCAACAGCCTTCTTCGAAACCGTGTTCGCAAGCGAA
>Ga0224545_1000344_pt1 | contig 9991 bp, 6 predicted proteins | sample 714P12024metaG_FD_179906 | JGI IMG/M metagenome (GOLD analysis project Ga0224545, IMG submission 179906) | Peat soil microbial communities from Stordalen Mire, Sweden - 717 P1 20-24 | ecosystem: Environmental > Terrestrial > Soil > Wetlands > Peat | place: Sweden: Norrbotten County, Stordalen Mire... | reverse complement strand
CACTGTCTGCGGCGAACCCGCATAAATGGCAAAAGGCTGCAGTGTGACCACCGCCAGCAGAAACACAATCGTCAGACCCGCCAGCAGGATATTCAGCGCAATTTCATTCGGAGTCTTTTGCCGCTCCGCACCTTCCACCAGCGCAATCATGCGATCGAGAAACGTTTCTCCGGGATTGGAGGTGATCTTCACCGTCACCCAATCCGAAAGCACGCGCGTTCCACCAGTCACCGCCGAGCGGTCGCCGCCCGCTTCGCGAATCACAGGCGCAGACTCGCCCGTAATCGCCGATTCGTCCACCGACGCCACGCCTTTCACAATCTCGCCATCGCCGGGAACAAACTCGCCCGCCTGCACCAGCACCATGTCTCCCGAGCGCAATTGGGAGCCTGGCACCATCTCGGTTTTTCCCTCGGGAAGCAGGCGGTTCGCCATCGTCTCCGCTTTCGCGCGCCGCAACGCATCAGCCTGTGCCTTACCTCGGCCCTCCGCCATAGCCTCGGCAAAGTTGGCAAACAGCACTGTGAACCACAGCCACAGCGTGATCTGCAGATTGAATCCGAACCCGGGCCGCCCGTGCACTCGCTCCAGAATGAGCAGCACAGTGGTCGCCACGCTGCCCACTTCCACCACGAACATCACCGGATTGCGCATCATGGTCACGGGATGCAGCTTCACCACTGAATCCCACGCCGCGCGGCGCACGATCTTCATATCCCACAAGCTACGTGATTTCTTCGCCATGTTGTTTAGAAAGCTCGCCTAAAAAGTCTTACCCGCCACCATGAGCAGGTGCTCCAGAATCGGTCCCAGGCTCAACGCCGGAAAGAACGTAAGCGCGCCAACGATCAGCACCACGCCAATCAGAAGCACGCTGAACAGCGGCCCGGTCACCGGGAATGTGCCCAGCGTTGCCGGAGTTTGTTTCTTGCCCGCCAGATTGCCGGCAATCGCCAGCATCGGCAGAGCCATCATGAAACGCCCTAAGAGCATGGTCAGACCCAGCGACGTGTTGTACCAGGGCGTGTTTCCGTTCAGTCCGCCGAAAGCCGAGCCGTTGTTGGCCGCGGAGGACGTGAAGGCATAAAGCACTTCGGTGAATCCGTGCGGCCCCGCATTCGCCATGGAGGAAGTGCCGAAGCTGTACAAAACCGAAATCGCCGTAAACACCAGAATCACCAGAGGAAAGATCAGCACCACCAGCATCGCCATCTTCACGTCGTAGGCTTCGATCTTCTTCCCTAAATATTCCGGCGTGCGCCCCACCATCAATCCGGCAATAAAGACGGAAAGAATGACGAAGATCAGCATTCCATACATCCCCGCACCCACTCCGCCAAAGATCACCTCGCTCAACATGAGGTTGATCAAAGGAACCATCCCACCCAGCGGCGTGAACGAGTCGTGCTGGGAGTTGACCGCGCCGCAACTGGTGTCGGTAGTGACGGTCGCGAACAGCGCTGAATTCGCGACGCCGAAGCGGACCTCTTTGCCTTCGAGGTTTCCGACGCCCTGCCCGGCCAGCGGATGCTGCGAGCTATGCTTTGCTGCAGATGTTATTAAAGGATTTCCGCGCGCTTCCGCCCAATACGCCGTGGTCACTCCGGCCAGGAAGAGCAGCGCCATCGCTGCCCACACGGCCCATCCATGCCGCCGGGAACCGGTCATTGTTCCCAACGTGTAAGTAAAGGCGGAAGGAATCGCAAAGATGCAGAACATCTCCAGGAAGTTCGTGAACGGCGTGGGATTCTCGAAGGGATGCGCGCTGTTCGCGTTGAAGAAGCCACCGCCGTTTGTGCCCAGCTCTTTGATGATCTCCTGCGAAGCCGTAGGGCCTTGCGCGATCACCTGCTGACTCACCGTCTGCATCACTGGCTTGCCGCCAGGCCCAGTCACCGGTTTTCCTTCGGCGCCAAGTTGCGGCGTCTGGTAGGGATCGACCAGTTGCACCGTGTCATAGGGCTTCAGGTTCTGCACCGCGCCCTGCGACACCAGCAGGAGCGCGCCCACCAGACACAGCGGAGCCAGCACCCACAACGTGCCGCGAACCAGGTCCACCCAGAAATTGCCGATGGTCTTTTGCTCGCGCCGCGAAATGCCGCGAATGAAGGCGATGGCCAGCGCCATTCCCGCTGCCGCCGAAACCCAGTTGTGATACGCCAGACCCACCATCTGGGTCAGATAGCTCATGGTGGTCTCGCCCGAGTAATTCTGCCAGTTCGTGTTCGTCGTGAACGAAGCTGCGGTGTTGAACGCCAGCGCCGGAGCCACCCCTGCCAGCTTTTGCGGATTCCACGGCAGCCACAACTGCACCCGCTCCAGCACATAAAGCAGGATCATGGAAACACCGCTGAACAAAAGCCACGCCAGCGCGTATTCTTTCCAGCCCATCTCGTGGCTTTCGTCCACGCCCGTAAGCCGGTAGACAGTCCGTTCCACCGGCCGCATCACCGGATCGAGCCAGGTGCGCTCGCGGCCGAACACCCGCGCCATGAATGTGCCCAGCGGTTTGGTGGCCAGAAAAACCACCAGCAAGAAAACAAGAATTTGCAGCCATCCATTTGCGGTCATCAGAATTTCTCCGGCCGCAACATGGCGTACACGAGGTACACCAGCAACCACGCGCAAACAATCAGCATGATGATCGATTGAGAACTCATATCGGCCTCAACGCACTCGCTCGCAGAAAACCACATAAACGAGCGCAATCACAAAGAAGAAGATCGTTACAGCAAGGAAAATCACGTCTTGCATCGAATTGGCTCCGATAAGCTCCGCTAGAACTCTATCAGGATTGCCCGGGTGGCTCGATCCTTAGTCCGACGAAGATCCGGTTGCCAGGAGTCCTCGTTTTGCGCAACGGCCGGACTGCAGGGAACCGGTCGCGCGTCGGGAGCGCAGCAGGCAGCTCAGAGATCGCCCAGCGGCCGTCGTCCATGCAGTTGCTGCTCAGGATCTCGACCAGTTCTCTCTCTGGTTCCCGGCGGACAGGAACGACCCGGTAGCAAACCGACGGCGCGCCCTCACGCAGCAGCGCGATCAGAAACGTGAGCATAAACGCGACCGCTGCCAATGCAATGGCTGCAACTACCCACGTCGCCCACATACCCCTGCCTCCTGCGCTTTTGCGCGGATGTCCCGCTTAACACTCCAGTGAACCACTTCATATGTAAGGGTGGTCTAAGAAATTTCTAAAGAAGTCATAAAGGTGGAGACGAGCTTGACTCCTTGGTAGAGCATCGCCTGGTGGCCAGTCACCCGACTGGCCGCGCCTAGCAGCCCCATTCTGCTTCGCCGGGCTGGGCAAAATACTGCCGCGACTGTGCGCGGTCGCGGGTCATCGACTCCAGTTCGAGTAGCGCAAGACGTGCCGCCGTCACCAGGCGGCTCTTTTCCTGTTGGGGAACTTCTTGCCACGTACCGCGGCCTTCGCTGCCTTTACCTCCTATCTCCAGTGTGAGTGCCTGATGATAGTGGTGAAAGAGCTCTGCCAGCCGTTCCGGGGCTACTTCGTGAATCCACATACTGTTGTCTCCATGAACCTGCAGCGTCTTGGGGCCGACTTCTTGGCCGCCTCGAACTATTGGACAAAGAAGGACGAAAAGATCGAATAAAGGATTCATAAAATGTTCGTAAAGACAACAAGAAGGACCTCTCGAACTGAGCCTGCGCGGAAATGATTCGAATCTAAACGGGCTTTCGACCGGAATGATCGGGTTTGAGTGATTAGCTTTTTCAGACGGCGGAACTCGAAGCCTCAGCTTTGATTCTGTGTTTGCCTGCCGCCGAGAAGATAGAGTCCGACCGCGCCAATCAAGAAATTTATGCAACCCAAACAAATCTTTCATGGTGTTCTTTACTGATTCTTTATGCGCGGTTTTCTATCGTGGCAGCGAGCGGAGTTGAGTTTCTTGCACACATTCCTTGCGGTTGCCCATTACGTCGTGATCATAGGTAGAGAAACTATCGATTGGACTGCTACTTCTTTTCCCCTTAGGCTTTGGCTCCACATCAAGATCAACTGCTTAGCGCCGGTTTGCCCGGCTGTTCCATCTTGAAGAAGGCCCTTATGTGCTCTTTATGAAATTTTTACCCGCTCTTTATAAGTTTTCGAATGTAATCAAGAGTTGCGGCCCAGAAAAAGCGGCAGGCCAACGCCTTTGGCCCTTAGCCAGATTAGACGACTGTCTTCATCGGAAGGAAACGGACTTAAGACGGGAAAGGACTCTAACTTGAAAATCATGAGAACTCTATTGCGTAAGACTGTAGCGGTTTCACCATGCCTTCCCATGCTTGTGTTGAGTCTGGCTGTTGGTCAGGCTCCGCGCTGTTATGCGAAAACTCAGGCACAACCAGATACTCAGACGAAAGTGTCGGTCCTGCACAAACCCTCGACGAGTGGGGTAGTCCGCGACGGAGACGCGGCCAGCAATTCCGCAGCCGGCGCGCCAGCAGCCACGCCCGATCCGGAAATATCCCCAGCGGTCGCGAGAGAACTTGCGGCCATGAAGGCAGAAATCGAACTGCTCAAAGCCGAATTAAAAGGCCGCGGCGCGACTGAACTCGCGTCACCATCTGCAGAAGCATCCGGATCGACATCGGCCCCGGCGTCAGCGACCAAAGCAGCAAACGCACCGTCGACGGTGGCGGGCCAGGCCCCAGCTCAAGAATCACACACGGGTGTACCCGCAAGCCCAGAGCCTACTGCACCTTTTGCGTACGCCGACTGGACCTGGCTGAATGGCAATCCGCGCAACAAAGATGCGGTGTGGGATTCGAAGTTCTTTACTCCCGAAGTCCGTATGGACATTAACTACATCATGGATCTCAATCATCCGAGAGATGACACTATGGGCGGCTCCACCGAGATTTTTCGGTCGAATGAAATCCAAGTCGAGCAAATCAGTTTTGGCGGAAACTTCCACTGGCAAAATGTTAACGCCCGAATCTTGACCATGAACGGAATGTTCGGTGTCACAACGCCGCGCAATGACGCCAGCGCTGGACGCGGTCAGTGGGACCTGCGTGGCGCATACAAATATGTTTCGGAGGCCAACGCCGGTTATCACTGGGACGTAAACCACGGGCTCAACATCGATGCCGGAATTTTCGTTTCCTACATTGGTCTCTTTAGTTACTACAATTTCGATAATTGGACTTACCAACCGTCCTACGTGTCATCCAACACCCCGTGGTTCTTCAACGGAGTGCGCATCCAGTGGTTCCCCACTGACAAATTAAAGATCGAGCCCTGGATCATCAACGGATGGCAATCCTACGGCAGATTGGGCAGCAAGCCCGGTCTGGGGGGTCAGATCTTGTATCGCCCCCTGCCGTGGCTGTCGTTTGTCTTCAATAATTACGGCATGGGTGAAGATACGCTGGGCAATGGCGACGGCCACTTTGGCCGCTCGCGCATCCATACCGACGACAGCGTCGAGATCAAGTACTACGATCACCCCGAAAAGTTCCTGGACAAAATGGCGTTTTCGGTCACAGGCGATCTGGGATGCGAGTATGGCGGCAGTGGGAACTTCGTCAGCGCACAGGGTCGGACAATCAATAACAACGTGAATTGCCACCACAACACTGCTACAAGCAGCAAGCAGACTTTTGCCGGTTGGATGCTGTACAACCGGTGGTGGTTCAAGAAGGACCTGTATGCCATCACGCTGGGCGGAGGCGCCATGGCGAATCCAGGGCGCTATCTGACGCTGCTTCCGCCCATCAACGGCGCCGACGCCATCACCGGCTCGCCTTACTTCACGCAGAACCCCGGCGATCCGTACAAAGCCTGGGATGGTTCGCTGACCTTCGACTGGATGCCCAGACAGTACATCACTTTCCGTGCAGAGTATGGCTATCGCCATGCAAATGTACCCTACTGGACAGGTCGCGGGGGAATCACGCCCGGCGACAACGTGAACCCCAGTACGGTCCCGAACGCCAGCGCCGGATCTGTGGTGGGGAGCACTACGTTCATGCCGGGACCGATCCTCTCCGCCACACCCGGCTTCACTTGTGTGGCCGGAGCTACAGGTTTCTGCCCCGATCTGCGGAAGGACGAACCCAGCATAAGGTACGCCATCATGGTCAAGTTCTAGCCACATGAGGCTCTAGGTTCTGGTGTGGAGATAACGATGGGTGCGACACAAAAGAGGGGCAGCGTTCCGGATCTGATTCCAGCCGGGGCGCTGCTCCGCAAACCCTCTCCCCGGGTTGCTCAACGACGGCGCGGCCTTCAGTCCTTTGGGACGCCTTGCGAACGGGTCCCCTAGGCGCCCGAGCAGAAGCGGACGTCGATTCACAAAGAGTCTGCTGTTACCGCAGGTCGCCCCAGGAAGACGAGGGGATGGGCCCTGCAACTTTCGGAGAAGTGTCTCTGGTTGGTTGTGGCGGATAAGGAGTCCTCATGAAAAGTAGAAACCTGAAAATCGGTCTTCTTCTCATCTCCCTGCTCTTGCCGCTGATGCTTAGCGGATGCAACGAGCGTGTCGATGCAGCGGGGGAGGCACCGCCTCCCGCTAACGTCGTTCCCGCTGCGGATCCCACCCTTTTCACTGTTGACCACCCGGATCAATTCCCGCTTGTGGCAGCCGCCGCGCGTCCCACAACCTCGGAGTTAGTCGTCACGGCCTCAGTCACGCCCGATGTCTCGCGCAACGTCCCGGTGGTCTCGCTCGCCTCTGGGCGTGTCGTAGCTATTCACGCACGGCTCGGCGACACCGTTAAAAAAGGCCAGTTGATGCTAACCATCCGCAGCGACGATGTGGCCGGCGGGTTTGATGCCTATCGCAAGGCCATTGCCGACGAGCTTCTCGCGCGAAAGCAGTTGAATCGAGCGGCGGACCTGTATGCCCATGGCGCCATCGCTCAGCAAGACCTCGAAGTTGCGCAAGACGCGGCGGAAGACACCAAGGTTACCCTCGAGACCGCGACCGAGCATCTTCGGCTCTTGGGCAACGATCCCGACAAGCCCATGGGCATCGTGGACATCGTTGCGCCCACCACGGGCGTGATCACCGATCAGCAAGTGACGAACGCTGCGACCGTGCAGGCCTACTCATCGCCCAGCCCGTTCACGATTTCGGACCTCTCGTCGGTGTGGATTCTCTGCGATGTGTACGAGAACGACCTGGCTACTGTGCGGCTCGGGGACACTGCGGACATCACCCTGAATGCGTATCCTGGCCGGCCGTTCAAGGGGAAGGTCAGCAACATCGGCGCCATCCTCGATCCCAGCATCCGCACGGCCAAGGTTCGGATAGAAGTTCAAAACCCAGGAATGATGCGGCTCGGCATGTTCGCGAAGGCAACCTTCCGCGGTCAAACCACCGAGATGCACACCGTTGTCCCAGCATCTGCCATCCTGCGCATGCACGATCGCGACTTTGTCTTCGTTCCCGCGCCCGACAAGAAGTTTCGCCGCGTGGAGGTCGTCGGTGGAGACGTGCTGACCGAGAACACGAGTTTGCAGGAAATCAAATCAGGGCTCAAGCCAGGGCAAAAAGTAGTTACGAACGCGCTGGTGTTGGACCACGTGCTCGCTCAATAACGGATGGTGCAAGAGTACGATCCGGCCTCGCGAGTACGGCTCATGAGCAACATTGCAGATCGGCGGCCGTCAGGAGCGGTTGAAACGGCGCATCGGCAAGCAAGACAGGACAGGAAATGATTCGGGCCCTCGTAGACTTTGCGCTCAACAACAAATTTGTGGTGCTGGCCATTGCCGTCTTGCTGGCCGGCTGGGGCGCGATTTCGTTCCATAACCTGCCGGTGGAAGCGTATCCCGACATCGCCGACAACTACGTGACGGTCATCACACAATGGCCGGGACGCTCTGCGGAGGAGGTGGAGCAGCAGGTCACGATTCCCATCGAGATTCAAATGTCAGGAATGCCGCACATGACCTTCCTGCGGTCCGAGTCTATTTTCGGCCTGTCATTTGTGATCATGATTTTCGACGACAGCTCGGTCAACGACTGGAATCGCCAGAAGGTGCTGGAGAGGCTGACGCAGGTCAATCTGCCTCCGGGACAAAACCTGCAGCCGCAAATCGGCACGGACTGGAGCACCACCGGCCAAATCTACTGGTACACGCTCAGAAGCACCAATCCCCGCTATGACCTGATGGAGCTAAGGTCGATCGAAGACTGGGTTCTGCTCAAGCAGTTCAAATCCGTTCCGAATGTGGTCGATGTTTCCGACTTCGGGGGCACGGTGCGCGAGTACCAGGTGCGCGTCGATCCAAGCAAGCTCGTCTCGTACGGATTGAGCATCGGCCAGGTGGAGCAGCAACTCGCCAACAACAATATCAACGCCGGTGGAAGCTTCGTCGAAGTCGGAATGCAGCAGATGAACGTGCGCGCACTCGGACTCTTCACCCGCGTGCGCGACATCGAGGAGACCGTCTTAAAAACCCAAACCGGAACTGCCCTGCGGATAAAAGACATCGCAGAAGTAAGCCAGGGCCCCAAAATCCGTTTGGGCCACATGGCGAGAGCCAATCATATGGAGGACGGGCGCATCATCGATGAGCCCGATGTCATTCAGGGTGCCGTGCTGATGCGCAAAGGCGCGGAAGAACAGCCCACGCTCGATGCCATTCACAAAAAAGTGGACGAACTCAACCACGGCCTCCTGCCCCCCGGCGTCACGGTCGTTCCCATGCTGGATCGCAGCGATCTGCTTCATTTCACCTTGCACACGGTGATGCATAACCTCGCCGAAGGCATGATTCTGGTCAGCGTGATCCTGTTCCTGTTTCTTCTCAACGTCCGCGCAGCCCTCATCGTCGCGCTCACCATTCCGTTTTCTCTGCTCTTTGCCTCGATCTGGCTGGATCTCAGCCACATTCCGGCGAACCTTCTCTCTCTGGGCGCTCTTGATTTCGGGATGGTGGTGGATGGTGCGGTGGTCATGGTCGAAAACATTGTCCGGCACATGAGTCGCCTGAACAACGGTTCCGGGTCGTCGGGCAAGAAAACACCCGCGGAAGCAATTCGTGAGGCTGCGCATGAGGTGCAGCGGCCGGTCTTTTATGCGATCGCCATCATTATCACCGCCTATATGCCGATCTTCACGCTGCAACGAGTTGAGGGACGGCTCTTCCGGCCCATGGCGTGGACGGTCGCGCTCGCTCTGCTGGGCGCCATGACTTTTTCCGTTCTCGTCGCGCCCGTGCTTGCAGGCATATTTTTCCGCAAAGGCGTCCATGAACGACGCAACCGGGTGATGGATTATCTGACGGAACGCTACCGCGAGAGGCTGCGCTGGGCAGTTCAGCATCGCTGGGTTGTGGCTGGTGTTGGCATCGCCGCCCTAACCGGAACCATTTACCTGGGGTTTGGCGGCGTGATTGGTGCGGAGTTCCTGCCACACCTCGACGAAGGCGCCATCTGGGCGCGCGGCACCCTGGCCAACAGCACAAGTCTTTCGGAAGGCGAAAAATTCACGACCAACGCCCGCTATGTTTTCGCATCGTTCCCGGAAGTGAAAACGGTTGTGTCGCAGACCGGCCGCCCCGACGATGGAACCGACACCGGAGGATTCAGCAACACCGAGTATTTCGTTGACTTAAAGGCGCACGACCAATGGCGCCCCGTGTTTCACAAGAACAAAGAAGAACTGATCGCCGCCATGAACCGTGCACTAGAAAAGTATCCGGGCGCGATCTGGAACTTCTCCCAGCCCATCGAAGACAACGTGGGAGAAACGATGACCGGCACCAAGGGTTCGCTTGCGCTCAAGATTTTTGGCGAGGACCTGAAGACTCTCGAACAGAAAGGCGAGGAAGTCACTGCCGTCATGTCTAACATTCGGGGCATGCATGATGTCAAGCTCTTGCGCGATTTCGGGCAGCCCAACCTCGACTTGACCATCGACCGCCGCAAAGCAGCTCGTTTTGGAATCAACGTGACAGACATACAAGACGCTGTCAAGACCGCCGTGGGAGGTAACGCGGTGAGTCAGGTACTGATCGGCGAGCAGC
>Ga0224545_1000342_pt1 | contig 10009 bp, 7 predicted proteins | sample 714P12024metaG_FD_179906 | JGI IMG/M metagenome (GOLD analysis project Ga0224545, IMG submission 179906) | Peat soil microbial communities from Stordalen Mire, Sweden - 717 P1 20-24 | ecosystem: Environmental > Terrestrial > Soil > Wetlands > Peat | place: Sweden: Norrbotten County, Stordalen... | reverse complement strand
GCCCTGTTGTCGGCATCGATGTCCATCCGGGAGATAAAAGCTCGATCGATCTTCAGTGTATCTGCCGGAAAATGCCTCAACCGACTCAACGAGGAATACCCGGTGCCAAAATCATCGATGCTCAGCCGTACACCCAGAGATTTGGCTTGTCGAAGCACGTTTTCCGGTTTTTCTGCGTCGCGCATCGCGACCGTTTCGACAATTTCCAATTGCAAAGTGGATGGTTCGAGGCCGGTCTGCTCCAAAGCCTGAACAATATCGTTTATTAACCCAGGATGCGCAAACTCCTTGGCTGTGACGTTGAGGCTTAGTGTCAGCGGTGGATTGGAGGGAAATTCCGCCTGCCATGACCGCATCTTGTGACATGCCTCGAGCCGCAGCCAGCGATTCATGGGAAGGATGAGACCGCTTTCTTCCGCCACGACAATAAACTCTGCCGGGAAGACCAAACCAACATGCGGTCGCTCCCACCGCACCAGTGCTTCGAAGCCAACGATCTTTGTATCTGACAGACGGACTATGGGCTGGTAGTGCACACGGAGTTCCCCGTGCTCGATGGCCTTGCGCAGCTCAGTTTCTAGTTTTAGGCGCGTGACGGCAGTTGCGTGCATGGCCGTATCGAAAACCTCACAGCGTGCCTTACCTAAAGTTTTTGCCCGGTACATAGCCAGGTCTGCATCTCGCAGCAGGCCTGCAGCGCTGTCGTGTGGGCTGGTACTCAACGCAATGCCCACGCTCGCGGAGGCGAATACCTCCTGTCCCTCGATCGACAGCGGAGTAGCGGCTAACACCTTCTGAATTCGCGTGGCCACGCGTATGGGGTCGCTCGCATCGTGAATGTCCTCAATGAGAATCGTGAATTCATCTCCACCCAGGCGTGCAACGTTGTCTTGACTGGCGGGTGGACCTTCTCCCTCTTGCGGCTGGCGCCACACCGTGTCGTCTTTCCGCAATGAACTCGTGAGCCGTTGTGCAATTTGGACCAGCACGTCGTCTCCCGCGGCGTGGCCCAGGCTGTCATTGAACTTCTTGAAATCGTCGATGTCCACGAATAATACGGCAAATTTGTATTCCGGATACCGCTTAGCACGGCTGAAAGCGCGACCCAACCTGTCCAGAAAAAGGGCGCGATTCGGCAATTCGGTTAGCGCATCGTGAAATGCGTCGTGCTGAAGCCGCTCCTCTGCCCGCTTCCGATCGGTAATATCGCGGTTGACGATCACGAGGCTGTTCGATTTCCCACTCGCATCCCGCACCGCGCTGGCCGTTGATTCCAGAACCCGCCAACTCTCGTCCTTGTGGAGGATCCTGTACTCTATCCTCTCGCTGTACCCCGACTTGCGTGCTTGTTCTGCTGCATGTGCCACTCGCGCACGATCATCGGGATGGACCTGTTCCAGCGTGGACGTGGTCCGCAACTCTTCGGCGGTGTAACCAAGCAACCGTTCATAGGACGGGCTGTTATAAATCCTCTTGCCGTTTGCGTCCACCACGGCGATCAAGTCGGCTGCGTTTTCGCTGATGACGCGAAACATGTCATCGCGCGACATCAACTGACGACGTATGCGATGGATCTGAAACTGCTGGTACAGGGAGTAGATGTCAAACAGCAATACCAGCCCCAGCAACGCGCGCAATGACTGCTGAATGTTTAAAGAGATGTCCGTCTCGGAGCGCAGCAACGGGAGCGCAAACGAAGCTATTCCAGCGGTCAGGAGTAGGTTGATAATGACTACAAATGACCACAGCCACCACTCCCGGCGCTCCACTTGCTTCATGGGCTGGCTTGTAGTATCCATCATGTCGCGCGGGGCCCGGTTCTCTAGCCCGATAAACGAGGACATCTTCTTAATCACCGGATTTCACCCAGAGGCGCGAAGTTCCGCATCGATGTTGGCATCAAGACAGCTTAGCGGCGCACGCGTTATCGGCGTAAGATGCCTTTCGTAATCCTCTCTACGGCCTTTGAACGCCAGGGTTCACCGCCAAAATCAAGGCCGTCGTGCACGACACATTACGAAGCAGACTTCGTTGTGACTCAAGGATCGAACCACACCGTCGGTGAACGAAGGTAACTTTGCATAGTTATCGTATTCGCCTAAGTTTGATGGGTGTCTACAAGGCCCAGGCGAGACAAACCGCTGGTTTTGATCGTGGATGACGATCTTGCTTCGCGCGAATTGTTAGCCAGTTATTTGGAACCAGAAGGTTACGCTATCGTGATGGTTTCCTCGGGGACAGCGGCCATCGAGGAGGCACGTCGGTTATTACCAGACTTGATTGTGACAGATGTGCTGATGCCGGGACCTGGTGGTCTTCAAACGCTTTTTGTACTAAGAAACACGCCGGAAACCTCAGAAATCCCCGCCATTGTGGTCTCGGGAATCAGTCCACGGATTCTCGGCCTAATGCCGGCAGCAGCATACTTGGTTAAACCGGTTGAAAGGCAGAACCTTGTACAGACAGTGCGCAACTGCCTGGGCTTACCTACCGCGCAACAGGCCTGATTGGCTCCCTGAGCCGGTTGGGCCCGTAACCAGCACAACGCCGTTCCTCAGATTGGCAATCTCGGCCAGTTGCACAGGCAACTTGAGATCTGCGAAACTGGGAATCCTTTTGGGGATGACTCGCACCACGAGGCGTGGCTCCCCCGCTGCACGAAGATGTTCACGCGAAACCGGCATTGGCCTGGCAGGCTATACGGTATGTCGCATGAACCTGTTTCTGTACCGTTGCCAGCCTGTTTGTTTCCGAAATTGAGTTCACCGGCTATGCGATGAGTGTATTCAGGGCCCAGGATCTGTAATCTTGGGATTTTCGCTGGAGTCAGCTGCCCCGCTCAGCTCGACCTGTGGTAAGCTCCTGGCGAAAAGAGCGGGTCACTCACTATTATTCTCCTTTTCCTACCTCTACACATTGCCCGCACGACGTTCTAGTCTCGGTATTACTTTCGTACCCCTTCCGCTCGTTATACAGATTGAGTTCGTATTTGGTATCGCCCAACATGGGAGATGCCATGGCAGGAAAGATTTTGGTTGTCGACGATGATGCGGCCAATCGTGAGCTACTGGAAGAGTTCTTAGTAGCCGAGGGGCTGGAAGTAGTTACGGCTCCGGACGGCCGGAGCTCTCTTGAAGCGTTCGCGCGCCTGGCGCCCGATTTGGTATTGCTCGACGTAAACATGCCATTTGTAGACGGCTTCGAGGTGTGTCGGCGGCTCAAGAGCAACCCCGACACGCGGCTCACACCGGTAGTATTGGTTACAGCACTTTCGGCGACTGACGACCGGGTTCGAGGAATTAAGGTCGGAGCAGACGGCTTCCTAAGCAAACCCGTTGATCACAGCGAGTTGTTAGCGCACGTGCGCTCTCTTCTGAGTCTAAAGGCCTACACAGATGAACTAGAACGGGCTGAGTCAGTTCTTTTTGCTCTAGCACGCAGTATTGAAGGCAAGGATCCAAACACTGAAGGTCACTGCGAGCGACTCTCAGGCTATTCCGCCCGGTTGGGCGAGCGAGTCGGTTTGGCTGAAGACCAAATCATTGCCTTGCGTAGGGCCGGGACTGTCCACGACATAGGCAAGGTGGCTGTGCCGGACGCCATCCTCCTGAAACCAGGTCGATTAACCCCTGAGGAATTCCGAATTATGCAGGAGCATCCCGTCGCGGGGGAGCGGATATGTGCTCCGCTGAAATCCTTCCGGTTAGTACTACCAATTATCCGTCATCACCATGAAAAGTTGAACGGATCAGGCTATCCGGATGGACTCAAAGGTGACGATATCCCCGTAACGGCTCGGGTCCTGCAAATCGTGGACGTGTACGATGCCCTCACGACCCAGAGGCCTTACAAGCGCGCCTTCTCTCGGGCGGAAGCCCTGGAAATGATGGAAGACGAGGTGAAGAAAGGTTGGTGGGATCCAGGCATTTTTCAGGAGTTTCGGCAGATGCCAACCGGTGCCGGTGCGGTGGCCGCGGGCGCAAACAGCTAGAACGTGATTTGACCCAACTGGTTTGGGTCGATCTCGCAAGGTTTCGTATGTGACATTACCCCTCCGCGGCGGTGGGAACCCAATGGACGATTCGTGTCAGCTCGTTGTTTTTCTACTCGATGATAGGCGGTATGCCCTCCAACATCTCGCCTCAGTGGAGAAGATTGTCCGCGCAGTTCAAGTTACTCTTCTGCCGAAGGCTCCCGAAATTGTCATCGGCGTGATCAACCTGCAGGGACAGATCATCCCCGTCGTAAACATCCGCCAGCGGTTCCGACTAACGGAGCGAGAATTGAATTTGGGCGACCGTTTCATCATTGCTCGCACGCCCAAGCGGACGCTTGCCTTTGTCGCAGATGCAGTTACCGGAGTTCTGGAACTGCCACAAGACGCTTTGATTGCAAAAGAGAGAGTGATTCCAGGACTGGAATACATCAGCGGGGTAGCGAAGCTCGAGGACGGAATGATTCTCATAAATGACCTGGACAGCTTTCTCTCTTTAGAAGAAGAAGTAATACTCGAAACGGCATTGAAGCAACACGGCAGGGATCAATGACGCGCAGCATTTCGGATGAACTGATATCACAGGCGGCCGAGCTCATAGCGGCACAATTGGGCTTGCATTTCCCCCCAGCACGGTGGGACGACCTAGAACGCGGGATCGGGGCTGCGGCCCAAGAACTTGGCGCCAGAGATTTGCAATCCTTTGTTCGATCGTTCGTTTCGTCGCCTTGGACAAAATCTCGAATCGAGATTCTGGCCAGCCACCTCACGATTGGCGAAACCTATTTCTTCCGTGACGGGAAAACTTTTGAGATCTTGCAAGACCACATCCTCCCTGAACTCATCAGTTCCCGCCAGAAGACGGAACGGCGGCTGAGAGTCTGGAGCGCGGGCTGCTGCAGCGGCGAGGAGCCATATTCAATTGCTATGTTGCTCAGCCGGATAATTCCCGACTTGAAGTCCTGGAACATCACGATTCTGGGTACAGATATTAATCGCCGCTTTCTGCAAAGGGCATCCGAGGGCATTTATCGCGACTGGTCCTTTCGATCGAACCCAACGTGGATCCAAGCGAAAGATTTCCACCACAAGAACGGCCTTCTAGAAATCTCCCCCGATGTCAAAAAGATGGTCACGCTCTCCTACCTAAATCTTGCCGAGGACGCCTTTCCGTCGCTGTCGAACAGTACCAACGCAATGGACCTAATTTTATGCCGCAATGTTCTAATGTACTTTAGCGTCGAGCAGGCAAGAAAAGTCATTGGCAACTTCCATCGGTGTCTCATCGATGGCGGATGGCTAATCGTTAGTCCCAGCGAGACTTCGCAGCTCCTCTTTTCGCAATTTCAGACGGTCAGCTTTCCCGGGGCCACTCTCTATCAGAAGAGCAGGCACGAGATTCGAGCAGCAGGCCGGCTACCCTACTCCCCGAACAAAGAGATTCCGTCATTGTCATGGCTCCCTACTATTCCTCCCCAGCCCGACCTCGATTCTAGCGCGCTGCTGCCGCGCGGAGAGCTGCCGCCGCCGGCCACGCAGGAAAGCGGGAAGCCTGATGCACAATCCTCTCCCTACAAGGAGGCACTAACCCTGTTCCAGCAGGGCAGCTATGCGGAAGCGGCGGACAAACTTCTGTCGTCTTTGTCGCAGGAGGGTGAAGACCAACCAAAGGCGGCCACGCTTTTGGCACGAGTGTACGCCAACCAGGGAAAACTCGGGGAAGCACTGCAATGGTGTGAAAAGTCGATTGCTGCAGACAAGCTAGATGCTGCTTGTCACTACCTCCATGCCGTGATCCTTCAGGAACAGGGCTCGATTAAAGAAGCCACCTTATCGCTCAATCGTGCCCTATATCTAGATCAGCGTTTCGTGCTCGCGCATTTTGCCTTGGGCAATCTCACCGCGCGCCAAGGCAAACTCAAGGAATCACAGAGACACTTTAAAAATGCTCTCTCCTTACTGAGTGAGTTCCAGCAGGGAGAAGTTCTGCCGGAGTCTGAGGGAATTGCGGCCGGTAGACTTGCAGAAATCATACAATCCACGACCAATAGGGAGATCAGCCGGTGAGCTTGAAAACAGGGCTGGCGCCGTCCCACGATGAAGCAACTGAGGGCCAAGCGAATTCGATAGACTGGAGCGCGGTACATCGCCGGCTGCAGTCCGCCAATGCGGCCATCGAGAGGGCAGTAACTCCCGCTGTCGACGAAAAGAACAGCATCCTCAAGAAGCGAGCAACGATCCTCGCGAGGGAAGCGAGAAACAACGAGGCCGATGAACAGTATCTGGAAATCGTCGAGTTTCTCCTCGCACAGGAAAGATACGGCATCGAGACCCGGCATATTCGCGAAGTTTATCCCCTGAAGGAACTGACGCCTTTGCCGTCCACTCCATCCTTCGTCCTGGGCGTGGTGAACGCGCGCGGCAGAATCGTACCGGTAGTTGATATTAAAACAATGTTCGATCTTCCCGATCGAGGGCTGACCGATCTCAACAAGCTCATCATCGTTCGCGCCAACGGCACGGAGCTTGGTCTGCTCGCTGACATGATCGTTGGAGTGCAGCGCGTTCCGCTGCAGGACATTCAACCTTCGCTCCCCACATTGTCAGGGATCCGTGCGGATTATCTGAAAGGGGTCACTAAAGAGCGACTGGTAATCATTGATGCGGGAAAGATGCTGCTAGACGAAAAGCTGTTAGTTCATGGAGATATGGAGATCAACAAGTAATCGCACAAACCGTACGGCCTATGTAGGAGGGGATTATGAGGATGTCTATCGGAGCAAAAATAGCCTCAGGCTTTGGTCTGGCGCTGTCAATTCTTATCACCATTGGTGTTGTCTCGTATAACAGCACAACCAAGCTGATTGACTCATCCGACTGGGTAACCCACACCCACTCTGTCCTCAACCAACTCGGTGGCTTACTTTCGAGCCTGAAGGATGCGGAGACAGGGCAGCGCGGCTTCGTGCTGACCGGAGAACAGCGTTACCTGGAGCCTTATCAGGGCGCCGGTCAGGCGACGGAACAGACACTTCAGGAACTACGGAGGTTGACTGTTGACAACCCCAACCAACAGCGACGTTTGGACGTGCTGGAGCCTTTGGTGGCAAGCAAATTCGCGGAGCTTAAAGAAACAATTACGTTGCGCGAGACGAAGGGCTTTGACGCCGCATTACGAGTGGTGCTTTCGGACAAGGGAAAGGCAACCATGGATAGTATCCGCAAGGTCATCAGCGAGATGGAGAGCGAAGAAAATCAGCTCCTGCAAAAGCGGGCCGGGGACGAGAAAGCCCGTGCCCGCGCTACAGAGTTGGTCATCATCTTTGGGACTATCCTGGCTCTCACCGGTTTGTCAGTCGTGGCGGTTGTTATCACCAGAAACATTTCGAAACCTCTGCAAAGACTTTCCAGTGCAGCCCAGAACATTGCTTCCGGTGACCTCAGGGTGGAATTGTCGTCTGACGGTAGACAGGACGAAGTTGGTGATCTGACGCGGACCTTCAAGCGCATGATCGAATCCCTGCAAGGAATGGCAGGAGTTGCCGAGCAGATTGCCGCGGGCGACATGACCGTAAAAGTGATACCCCAATCCGACAGAGATGTTTTAGGAAACGCCTTTGCCGCCATGGTTTCAAATCTTCAAGAGGCCATGCGGGAGATCCGGCAAAGTGCAGAGGTGCTCAGCACCTCTGCCAGCGAAATCCTGGCAACTGCTGCCCAGGTTTCCGCAGCTGCGGCAGAGACGGCTACAGCGGTGAGCCAAACAACTGCCACGGTAGAAGAGGTAAAACAAACCGCTCTACTGTCCACGAAAAAGGCGACGTACGTATCCGAAACCGCTCAGAAATCCGCAGAAGTCTCGCAAATCGGAAACAAGGCTGTGGGTGAAACGCTTAAGGAGATGAACCGAATCCGAGAACAGATGGGGGCGATTGCCGAGAGCATTGTGAGATTGAGCGAGCAAAGCCAGTTGATCGGGGAAATTGTGGCCACCGTTAACGACCTCGCTGACCAATCGAATCTGTTGGCGGTGAACGCTGCGATTGAAGCAGCAAGGGCAGGCGATCAAGGCAAGGGTTTTGCCGTCGTTGCACAGGAGGTCCGGAGTCTGGCTGAGCAGTCCAAGCAGGCGACCGCCCAGGTACGGACAATCTTGACCGAAGTCCAGAAGGGCACGAGCGCTGCAGTCATGGCAACCGAGCAAGGAACCAAGGCGGTTGAGACCGGTGTGAAACAAGCGTCGCAAGCAGGTGAAGCAGTTCAACAGCTGGCCACGAGTATTTCCGAAGCCGCACAAGCAGCAACTCAGATTGTTGCCTCCAGCCAGCAGCAGGCGCTCGGCATGGACCAGGTAACCTCGGCGATGGAGAGTATCAAGGAAGCGAGCACTCAAAATGTTGCCGGAACGAAACAGGCTCAAGTGGCAGCGCAAAACTTGCAAGAGATGGGGCTGAAGCTCAAGCAGGTAGTCGAACAGTACAAAGTGGGCAACGAAGGAGACGCAGGCGCGAAAGTTCGGCACGCTGTCTCGGGTGCATAAGTAACAGCGCATTTGGGAAGCAAATACGACGCTTTGGAAAAAATGTGAACGACGAACGTAAGAAAAATGACGAATTCATGAAAAAGCTGGTCGCGACTTTCAGGGTCGAGGCCGGTGAGCATATTCAGGCGATATCGCTTGGGTTGGTGGAGCTGGAGAAAACCTCCTCGCCCGAAAAGCAGACCGAAATCACGGAGACAATTTTTCGGGAGGCTCACAGCTTAAAAGGCGCCGCTCGCGCGGTCAACATGACCCTGATCGAAACCACCTGTCAGGCGCTGGAAAGCGTTTTTTCCGATCTAAAGCGGAGGACTGTTAGCCTTTCACCATCGTTGTTCGACGAGCTCCACCCGGTTGTTGACGCTCTCCATGAGCTGGTTTCTCACCCAACCGAACCTACGCCTGCGCAAGTGTCGAGAATTACGGAACTCATCCAGGATTTGAAGAACAGACCGAACAACGGCTCAGCCAGTCCCAAATCCCGGTCCACCGCACTCCAAGGGGAGCATCGCGACGCGCTGAGGTCAATCACCACGGCAGAGACCAGGTCGCCGGGCGGGAGCATGCCAGCGCTGTCTTCCGCCGCAGGAGCAAGCCCGGCCGAGACCGTCAGAATATCCGCTTCTAGGCTGACCTCCCTGTTGCTGCAGGCGGAAGAATTGCGGGTTCCAAAGCTAGCCTCTATACAACGTGCCACCGAGCTTCGCGACATTCGCAGCGCTCTTGCAACCGTGGAATACGAGCGCGCCAAAATCCGCTTCGATGTGCGGAAAATCGAGCAATACCTGGAGAAGCATGGCAAAGACAGCGGGACCAACGGACACTTGGGTGGGCATGATGAACTGAATGCCGGAATCGCCAGGGTCCTCGCTTTTTTGGTATGGGACAACAACAACCTTGGATCGATTGAAAATAAGGTGGCAAAAGTAGCCAGTTCAGCCGAGCAAGACCACCGAGCTCTCGGCAGCATGGTGGACAATTTGGCCGAGGATATGCGGAAGACCCTAGTGTTTCCTTGCTCTTGGCTTTTCGAAAGCTTCCCAAAAATTGTGAGAGACCTCTCACATGATAGCGGAAAACACGCCGAGTTGACGATCCAGGGCGGCGACATCGAAATCGATCGACGAATCCTGGAACAGATGAAAGACCCTCTGATTCATTTGCTGCGCAATTGCGTCGATCATGGTATTGAGAGCGACGAAGAGCGAAAACAACATAAGAAGCCAGTGCCTGCGACCATCACCGTAACCATGACACCAAAAGCCAGCGACAAGGTCGAAATTCTCATACGTGATGACGGAGCAGGCATTGACGCCGGCAAGGTTCGAGCAGCCGCCCTCAAGTTGGGTGTTCTCTCGCGGGATAAAGCCTCGAACCTAAGTGAGGAGGAGACTATTTCGCTAATCTTTCAGTCAGGGGTTTCTACGAGCCCAATCATCACCGACCTGTCAGGGCGGGGCCTCGGACTCGCCATT
>Ga0224545_1000340_pt1 | contig 10039 bp, 8 predicted proteins | sample 714P12024metaG_FD_179906 | JGI IMG/M metagenome (GOLD analysis project Ga0224545, IMG submission 179906) | Peat soil microbial communities from Stordalen Mire, Sweden - 717 P1 20-24 | ecosystem: Environmental > Terrestrial > Soil > Wetlands > Peat | place: Sweden: Norrbotten County, Stordalen... | reverse complement strand
CGTCGCAGAAATGACTAAGCTGCTGGAAAACATTTACCGCTGCGTGAACATCGCCCTGGTCAATGAATTGAAGCTTTTGTCATTGCGCATGGGATTGGATATTTGGGAAGTCATCGAGGCTGCCTCAACCAAGCCATTTGGTTTTCAACCCTTCTACCCTGGCCCGGGCCTCGGCGGACACTGTATCCCCGTCGATCCGTATTATCTGTCGTGGAAAGCGAAGGCGTGGGATTTCCAGACACGCTTCATCGAACTGGCGGGAGAGATCAACAGCGCCATGCCCTACCATGTGGTCTCATCTGTGAGCAGAGCTCTGAGTCAACAACGGAAGGCTCTCAACGGTGCCAAAGTGCTGGTGCTGGGGGTGGCATACAAGAAAGACATCGATGATCTGCGCGAGTCTCCAGCTCTGACCATTATTGAGCTGCTGCAGAAGGATGGCGCTCAAGTCAGTTACAACGATCCCTATTTTCCCTTTATCGGCAAAGGGCGCAAATACGATCTTCAGATGAAATGCGCGCCCGTGGACGACGTCTCCAAGTACGACTGTGTGCTGATCGTCACAGACCATTCGGACTACGATTACGCCTGGATCGCGCAGCACGCATCCTTGGTGGTGGATACCCGCAACGCGACGAAAGGCATTCAGGGCGACAACATTGTGCGCTGTTAGATGATCGGCCCGAAGAGAACTAGGCAGTGCTCTTACAACCCCCATCACGTGTGCCTTTAGAAAACGAGTTAACCCAGGGCAGCGCGCAGTCCATGGATTAAGAGGAGCGATCTCGAACGATGACTCTGCTTCAACAGGCTGGTGCCGCCGTTCTTCTCGTATTGATCACGCTATCTCTGCAGTGTGGCGGCGCCGCTGCGCTCATTATTTGGATAAGAAGCATTCCACGAGAGATCCACAAGGTGCGGGTGTTTCGCTGCGCCGCGCTCGTCATGCAAACTACGGTAGCCGTCATCATTCTGCACGGAATCGTCATTCTGTTGTGGGCGGGTTGCTATCGCTGGCTTTGCCTTCCATCCTGGGAATCAGCCTTCTACTTTTCGTCGAGCAGCTATGCGACAGTTGGATACGGGGATGTGATCCTTCCGTCGAAGTGGCGGCTGTTGGGCCCGCTCGAAAGCATGGTTGGCATGCTGATGTCAGGAGTATCCATTGGGCTTCTGTTCGCGGCGGTCACTCATCTGGTCGATGGCGAGTCACGATCCCGTCCACCACTTCGCTCAGAACCCGTGACTGCGGATCACATCGGTCTCCGACAAAGGCGAAGCTGTTACGCTGGTCGGTCGCGCTCGAAGGTCATACCCTGAGGAACAGTTCACCGTAAGTACGGGACGACCAGCCTGGCAAACCACATCATACGTGGTGGCAAGATCCAGGTGCGAAACTATTCCGGTGTGGGCCGAATCATGGAGCCCCATAATAATGAGGTCCGCTCGCAGTTTGTCAGCAGTTTCGAGGATCTTCTCACTTACCGGCCTCGCTGATTTGAATTCCGCGTACAACTGATGTCTCGTGTCGAGCCCGGCATCGTCGGCGAGTTCTGCCAGCCGCTGCAGGGTTCTCATGCGCGCATCCTCTTGCCAGTCCGTCAGAGCTTCGTCGGTGCTCGATGGTGCGGCTGGGATGATACTCAGAAAGGTGAGCTTGGCTCCAAACTGATTGGCAGCCGCAATGGCTTGCGGCAAGCCGTGGAGAGATGCGTGTCCGAAGTCTGTCGCAAACAGGAATGTGCGGTGCGTGGAGGACGTTCCAAACCAGGGGCGGCCATCGGTGTGTGGCCCAAGGGTCAAGACTGGACAATCTGCCTCGCGGAAAATCTGCTCTGCGATGGAGCCGAAAAACAGCTTGGCTATGCTGTGCCGTCCGTGTGTGCCGACGACGAGGAGATCTGCGCTCTCTTGTCGGATGATCTCTTGCAGTTCCGGCCACGGTTCACCCCGCCGAACAATGAATTTGTGTCGAATGCCAGTAAGAGCCCCGGTCTGAATCAGCCAGTTCTCCAAGTCCGCGGCCTCGCGCGATACTGCCTCTTCACAGGCAGCAATTGCATCAGGACCTGCCATAGCCAGCCCCAGGGAGGACACCACGTGCGCCAAGCAAAACTTCGACTCATAGAACCGAGCGAGTGCCAGAGAATAGCGCAGCGCCTTTTCAGAAGCCTCAGAGAAATCCGTTGCGATCAATATCGACCGTGGTTTCAGAGCCGCTGCGATGAGTGACAGTTGAATTAGACGCCGCTCTTGTCGTCCTAAGAACCGTCGGATGAGGTGCGGGTGACTTGATCCGTCACTGCTTGGGGAGAGCTTGGATCAAGTGCCGCGCACCTCTGCTTCACCGACGGCTTTGCGTGCGCACATTAACTATCTGCAGTTTGCATGCAACGTACCAATCGAGACAGACGGTATGTCCTGTAGCGCCACAATGTTTGCGATCTTTGTCCTTCGAGCCTCTGCCCAGATTGAGGCACTGCCCAAGGCAGGGCATGCCAGGCGCAGATCGGGTGCGTGGGATCCATGGGAAATGACGGGTTAAGGAGCGGCCGATTGGCAAGCCATCTGCACTGCTAGTTCTGGAAGCACGTCCATCGACAGATGAAGATCCTCGTTCTCAACTCCGGTTCGAGCAGCCAGAAGGCATGCCTGTACGAAATTGGCGACGCTCTTCCGGAGAGCCCCCATTTGCCGCTGTGGGAGGGCCGCATCGAGTGGAAAGGCGATACGGCAGCGATTACGGTCAAGAATTCGAAAGGAATGGCCAGGAAGGAGGATCTAAAGAGTCTGTCGTGTGACCTGGTGCTGAAAGATCTGCTGGCCACGCTATGGAGGGGTGAAACGCGCAGCATTGCTTCCGCGGCTGAGATCAATGCCGTGGGTCACCGTGTGGTCCACGGCGGTCCCCGTTTCCACGATCCCATTCTGATCAGTAACGACGTGTACTCGACTCTTGCCGGACTGTCCCAGTTTGCTCCGCTGCATATTCAATCGGAGCTCCATGGGATGAAGACTATCGCGAATCTTCTCGGAGACGTGCCCCAGGTCGCGGTTTTCGACACCGGCTTTCATCGCCGGATGCCACTGGTGGCGCAGACGTATCCCGGTCCGTATGAGTGGTTCGAACAGGGAATCCGCCGACACGGCTTCCACGGAATCAACCATCAGTACTGTTCGACCCGCGCGGCTCGCCTGATTGCAAAGGACCTGAAGTCGCTCAAAATTGTAAGTTGTCATCTCGGCAACGGGTGCTCCGTCACAGGCATTAAAGCGGGCCGCAGCGTGGATACAACGATGGGATTCACGCCGTTAGACGGACTCATGATGGGCACGCGCTCGGGTTCGGTTGACCCGGGAATCCTGATCTTCCTCATGAGACAGTATGGGCTTGATGCCGATCAGATCGACGACATGTTGAATAAGAAATCGGGTCTGCTCGGCATTTCTGGTCTGTCAGGCGATATGCGCGACGTTTTGGCTGGCATGCACGCAGGAAATGAGAGAGCAAAATTGGCATTCGATCTTTACACTCATGGTTTGCGCATAGCTATCGGGGGAATGGCAGCTGTTTTGGAAGGCCTGGATGTTTTGGTATTTACGGCTGGAGTGGGTGAGAATTCGCCAGAGGTGCGCGCTGCCACGTGCAAAGGACTAGATTTTCTCGGGGTCACAATCGACCTAAACCGGAATAAGAAGCCTTTGCTCGATGCAGATATATCGAGCCCCGATTCCCGCGTGAAGGTCCTCGTAATTCGGGCAGCAGAGGACTGGGCCATCGCGGAAGAGTGTTGGAAGCTCTGCCGTTGCGCGGCCGCCGTGGCCTAATTGCGCCATGATACGACCTTGACGAAGAACAGACCTGGTCAGTTCTGAGGATTTTGTCAGGTGACCGCACGATCGCCCAATTGGGATGGCTATATTGGAGAGTGGAAAGATGTCAAGTGCGTTGGAGAAGAAACAAACGGCAACAGAGTTGAGCGGGTCCAGGATTTCACCCCTGGCCGGGGAACCCGCTCCAAGGGAAATGCTTGTGGACCTGGCCAGATTGGAGAAGGAATACTTTGACCGCAAGCCGGATCTCGAAGATGCCAACCAGTTGGTTGTGTTTGGAACAAGCGGCCACCGCGGGACATCTCTGAACGGCACGTTCACTGAAGCGCACGTTCTCGCCATTACCCAGGCGATCTGCGATTACCGCAAGGCGCAAGGTATTACGGGCCCCCTGTACATGGGGAAGGACACGCACGCCCTGTCCTCGCCTGCGCAGTGTTCTGCGCTGGAAGTTCTCGCCGCGAACAATGTTGAGACCATCATCCAGAAGGACGATGGCGTCACACCAACGCCGGTTATCTCACATGCCATCCTTGTGTGCAACCGCACTCGACAAGTTGGTTTGGCGGACGGTATTGTCATCACACCTTCCCACAATCCTCCGGAAGACGGTGGTTTCAAGTACAACCCGCCCAACGGCGGCCCCGCCGATACGGAGGTTACCCGCTGGGTACAGGATCGGGCAAACAATCTCTTGCGAGCCGGCAATCGCGACGTGAAACGAATTCCATATGAGAAGGCAATCAAAGCACCTTCTACCCGCAAGGAAGATTTGGTGTTGCCCTACGTCAAGGATCTGAAGAATGTCGTCGACATGGACTCGATTCGCGATGCGGGCCTAAGACTGGCTGTTGACCCGCTGGGCGGAGCCGCCCTCCGGTATTGGGAACCGATCAACTCCCTCTACGGATTGGATATCACCGTCGTAAATCCCACGATTGATGCCACATTTTCCTTCATGCCTGTCGATCATGACGGCAAGATTCGGATGGATTGCTCGAGCCCGTACGCAATGGCCGGGCTGGTCGGCCTGAAGGACCAATACCAGGTGGCCTTCGCCAATGACCCCGACTCCGACCGTCATGGCATTGTGACCCCATCCGCGGGTTTGATGAACCCGAACCACTTCATGGCTGTCGCGATCCGTTACCTGCTGACGAATCGGCCCGAGTGGAGCGCCAACTCCGCAGTCGGCAAGACGCTAGTAAGCAGCAGCATGATAGACCGTGTTGCCGAGAAACTCGGCCGTCAGTTGTACGAAGTGCCAGTGGGCTTCAAGTGGTTTGTCCCTGGGCTGCTCGATGGTTCGGTCTGTTTTGGTGGAGAGGAGAGCGCGGGTGCGAGCTTCCTCCGCCGCAACAGCGCGGTATGGACCACCGACAAAGATGGACCGATCATGGATCTTCTTGCCGCAGAGATCACGGCTCGAACGGGCAAAGATCCCGGCATGCACTACCGTGAATTGACCGCGGAGTTCGGAACTCCTCTTTACGAGCGGATTGATGCCCCGGCGTCGCCTGACCAAAAACAGAAACTCCAGAAGCTCTCAGCTGATGCAGTGAAAGAATCACAGTTAGCAGGCGAGTCCATCGTCGCCAAATTGACGAAGGCTCCGGGCAACCATGCTCCGATTGGCGGACTGAAGGTGGTTGCGAGATCCGGCTGGTTCGCGGCTCGGCCATCCGGAACGGAAAACATCTACAAGATCTATGCCGAAAGCTTCAAAGACAAGTCACACCTGAATGTGATCATTAGCGAAGCTCAGGAGATTGTTGGCAACGCTCTCGGTCAATCCTGAGCTCAGAGGAAATCATCATGGAAGTCAACGAAATGGCCTCGGAGGAATGCAAGGCGGTTCTTGAGCGTGCCTCCCTGGGGCGCCTGGGTTGCTCGTACGAGAACCAACCGTATGTCGTTCCGATTCATGTTGCCTACGAGGACACTTACCTGTACGGTTTCTCGACCTTTGGCCAGAAAGTGAAGTGGATGCGTGCGAATCCCAAAGTATGTGTCCAGACTGACGAAATACAGAATCAGAGCGAGTGGATCAGCGTGATTGTTTACGGCGAATATGAGGAACTACCCGAGCCGCAATACACTGCCGAGCGCAAGCATGCCAGTTCGCTGCTGGCGAAACGCTATCATTGGTGGCTGAATGCGCTAGGCGAGCGGCAGATGAGGGTAGGCGAGAATTCCATTGAACCGCTCTTTTTCCGAATCCGCATTCAGTCCATGTCGGAACTACGCGCTACGGATGAAAAGCAGAGGCGTGGATAACTGCTGATTAAGCGCCATCCTGCAACAAATTGTCGAAGGCGTTCGTGTCCAGAAGGTCCAGAGAGCGCACCACAATATCAGCCGGCAAATTCTTACCATTCTGGCTCACGCCGATGCTTTTCATTCCGGCGGCGCGTGCGGCTTCGATGCCGTGCTCGGCATCTTCTACAACGATGCAATGCTTGGGCGCGGCACCCAGTTTGGTGGCGGCGATCAGGAGCACTTCGGGGTCAGGCTTACCTCGGTGCACATCTTCAGCGGACACAATGGCTTCAAAACATTCGCTCGCGTGTAAGACATCCAGGATCGTTTCTACGTTGGCGCGAGGAGCCGCCGATGCAATCGCTTGTCTCCAGCCTTGTCGGTGCAGCAGGTTTACCCACTCCAAGGCTCCAGGGAGCGACGCGATACCGTGCTCGCGCACATGTTGCCGATAGAGCGCTTCTTTGGCGTCGCCGATTCGCTGGATCAGCTCGGAGGTAGCCTTTTCGCCGAGCCACTGCCGGAGAATAGAGTCGTTGCGCTGTCCGAAGGTGGCCAGGAATTGTCCGTAGGTGACCGGGAAGCCTCCGCGGGACATACTATCGCGCCAGGCCTGCCAATGGTATTCGGCAGAGTCGACGAGGGTTCCATCCATGTCCCAGAGTACTGCTCTATTCATGGCCATGAGCGTCCTGTAGAGACTTCGGTGAGTTTCTCCGGCGTACGCATTGACCTCGTGAAGTTCAACCTAGGTAGTCCGTCTTTCACCCGATCGTTTCAGCTACCCGAGCCAGGGCGAACTGCTGGAGGTGCTGGGCATCGCTGTCGAACTTGCGAATGCCTTCCCCTAACTTTTCCGTGGCCATCGCGTCCTCGTTGTGCATCCAGCGAAAGGTCTTTTCCTCCAAACTCAATCTGGGTTCTTGGCTCTCTCGGGCCTTCACCTGATCGAGTTCGCGCTTCACAGTACCTTCTGTGTTTTCGAGTTGATTCAGAAGCTCCGGGCTGATGGTGAGCAAATCGCACCCCGTCAAACGGACGATCTGGTTCACATTCCGGAAGCTTGCTCCCATCACTTGCGTCTTGTAACCGAATTTCTTGTAGTAGTTGTAAATGCGCGTCACGGATCCAACACCCGGATCCTGGTCGGGAGTTATCTCTGCTCCGCCGTGCTCTTTCCTGTACCAATCGTAAATCCGGCCTACGAAGGGGGAAATGAGAGTGACGCCCGCTTGGGCGCAAGCCACCGCTTGGGCAAAGCTGAACAGAAGCGTCAAATTGCAGTGGATGCCTTCCGATTCCAGAACCTCCGCTGCCCGGATTCCTTCCCAGGTGCTCGCAATCTTGATCAGAATTCGGTCCCGCGAAAATCCTTTCTTTTCGTAGAGAGAAATGAGCTTTCGCGCCTTGGCAACAGTGCCGGCCGTATCGAAACTCAGGCTGGCTGGAACTTCGGTGGAAACCCGACCGGGTATCACGTTGAGAATCTCCGACCCGAATAGCACGAAAAGTCGATCGATAAACTTATCAGCCATGCGTTGGTGAGTGCCGCCCTGTTCCGAAGCCACTTCGGATGCTTCTTCGCCTAGATTATGATAAGCGGGCATCTGGGCAGCTTGGAAAAGAAGCGAGGGATTCGTCGTCGCGTCCTGTGGACGATGCTGCGCAATCGCCTCGATGTCGCCGGTGTCGGCTACTACAGTGGTGTATTGTCTCAAGGACTCAAGTAACGTCATTGCTGGCTCCTACCCTTTCGTTTCACTGTTCCTTTGGAGTTGGACCCGAGGCTTCGCTTGCGATGGGAACCGCCGGAAGGCTGTAGACAACGCTCGGATTGGTGCGAATCGCACTGACTTTGGCAAGGCGACGACGGTGCCGTTCCGCTCCGCTGAACTTCGCGGCAAGGAACCTTTTTACGCAGTTCCAGGCAACGGCAACACCTGTCGTCAAACCGCCGAGGCAAAGGATGTTCATATTGTCATCCTCCACACCCTGGCGCGCTGAAAAGTCATCGTGACAGACTGCGGCGCGCACCCCTTCAATCTTATTGGCAGCGATGGATGCCCCTATGCCACTGCCACAGAGCAAGACACCGCGTTCCACGGCTCCGTCTGCGACGGCGCGAGCAAGCGGGATAGCAAAGTCGGGATAGTCGTCGTCCCTGTCGAATTGCAAATTGCCGAAGTCCACAACTTGGTGGCCTCTTGCATTAAGCAAGATATAGATCTTCTGTTTCATTTCGTATCCACCATGATCGGCGGCTATGCCAATTTTCATCTTTTCACCTCAGATTCTGGTGCAGTGCGATCTGGCTTTTGGCCGCGGCAACGACTCGCTCTACGGTGAAGCCAAATTTCTTTAGCAGTTGCTTTAATGGCGCTGAAGCCCCGAAGGTTTCGATACACAGGTTGTGTCCGTGCGTTCCGGTGTACTTCGACCAGCCAAAGTCGGACGCTTCCTCAACCGAAACACGCGCCGTCACGTTCGGAGGTAGAACTGACTCGCGATAGTATTTGTCCTGATCGTCGAACAATTCCCATGAGGGCATACTTACTACTCGCGCTCTCACTCCATCCTGCGTGAGTTGCTCGTAGGCCTCAAGGCAGAGGGAAACCTCGCTGCCGGTTGCAATCAGGATCACTTCAGGATCGCCGTTGGGAGGATCTGCAAGGACGTAGGCGCCGCGGCTCAGCCCCGATGCAGCGGCATACTTCGTGCGGTCGATCGTTGGCACGGCCTGACGAGTGAGCACCAATACTGCCGGCTCGTGGTGCAGCTGGAGGATAACCTTCCAAGCCTCTGTTACCTCATTGGCATCGGCCGGTCTAATCACAATCAGGCCGGGCATAGCGCGCATATGAGCAAGGTGCTCGATAGGCTGATGCGTTGGACCGTCCTCACCCACGCCGATAGAATCATGGGTGAAAATGTAAATGACCGGCAGCTCCATCAACGCACTGAGGCGCATGGCGCCGCGCATGTAGTCTGTGAAAATGAAGAAACCCGACGCAAAGGGCCGGACTTTCACTAGACTCAGCCCGTTCAAGATCGCACCCATGGCATGTTCCCGAATGCCAAAATGAAAATTGCGGCCTGCATAGTTTTGGGACGAGAAGTCCCCAGCATCGTCAAAGACCAGGCGAGTTTTGGTAGAAGGCCCAAGGTCTGCGGATCCGCCGATAAGCCAGGGGAGGTTCTTGGCGGCCGCGTTCAGCACCTTGGCTGAAGATTCGCGTGTCGCTAAGCCTTTCGGGTCCGCGGGGAACTCCGGCAGATCGAGCGCCCAGTTTTCTGGCAGCTGCCGATGCTGCATGCGGCAAAGTTCCTCGCCGAGTTCCGGATACCTCTTGCCATAATCGGCGATTCGCGCGAACCATTCATCACGTAAGCTTCTGCCACGTTTCCCAATGCCTTGCTGGAAGTGGTGGTAAACAGCGTCCGGTACATAGAATTTCGCGTCTTCGGGCCAGGCGTAATTCCGTTTGGCAAGACGGACCTCTTCTTCCCCCAAGGGTTCGCCATGAGCGCCGCTCGTGTCCTGTTTATGCGGTGCCCCGTATCCGATGTGACTGTCGACAATAATTAGCGTGGGACGACCTTTGGTGTTTTGAAAGGTTCGGAATGCGCTAGCCAAGGTCTCGAGGTCGTTAGCATCGCCAACGCGGGTTACATTCCACCCGTAAGCAAGAAAGCGTGTTGCAACGTCTTCGGTGAACGCAAGGGCGGTGTTGCCCTCAATCGTGATGTGGTTATTATCGTAAATCCAACAGAGATTAGAGAGCCGCCAATGACCAGCCAGCGAGGCTGCTTCGCTAGAGATGCCTTCCATCATGCAGCCATCCCCGCAGAGCGCGTACACATTGAAATCAAAAAGATCTTCAAAGCCGGGTCGGTGATAACGAGCGGACAACCACTGGCGGGCAGAGGCCATTCCGACACTGGTTGC
>Ga0224545_1000339_pt1 | contig 10047 bp, 7 predicted proteins | sample 714P12024metaG_FD_179906 | JGI IMG/M metagenome (GOLD analysis project Ga0224545, IMG submission 179906) | Peat soil microbial communities from Stordalen Mire, Sweden - 717 P1 20-24 | ecosystem: Environmental > Terrestrial > Soil > Wetlands > Peat | place: Sweden: Norrbotten County, Stordalen... | reverse complement strand
CAGTGCTGCGTCGTATTGATCGACCCCAAAGCCGGTTTCAAGAAGCGCACCGCCACGCAGATAGTATTGGTCTTTGAGTGAACCTATATCGGCAGTTTCCGCGTCCGTCGGGGTAGTCGGCTGAGGTTGAAGAAACGAAAGCCCAGCATACCGGTCGTGGTAATCATTCGACAAGAAACTGATACTCACAAGGTTGCGTGCGGTAAGGTTGGTCTGAAGCTTGGCCAGATTATCCACGCGCCAGACGTGGTTGCGATCAGAGCCCGATGGCAATTGTTGGATGATGTCGTTGTCGTACTCGCCGTCCAGCGCGTCAAAGAACCACGTCTTTTTCTTGCGGATCGGTCCCGCCATGGTGAGGAGTGGGATCCATTGGCCGATGGCGATTCCCTTGATGTTCTGCAGCCCGGGAGTAAAGTCAGTGGCGGTGAATCGGAAGTGATCGTCCCCCATTCGTGTGTTCAGGGCAAGTACGCCGCCGGAGCCCTTGCCAAACTCAGCCGGTTCGCGGCTCGGAGTGACCTCAATCGAGCGAAACGAGTCGACACTGGTTCGCACCGCCAGAGCTCCATTCCTCGGCTGTGTCACGTTAAAGCCATCCAGCACGACGAACGTTTGGTAGGTCTCCGCACCCGCGATGTGTGGTTGGCCGAAAGCATCGGGCGTAATGCCGGGGATGAAGATCAATGCGTTGCGGTAGTCATGCGTCCCGGGATAGGGAATGTCAACGATCTGAGCTCCGGTGAGTTCTTCCTTGCTGGAGACTTGCGCCGGATCGATAGCCGGTGGAGATTCCACTACGTTCACGGTTTCGTGCGCCTCGAGTTGATGAGAAAGAGTTAGTTCCAGGTTGGCAGTGGCGCCGACCTGCACTTCGTTTTCAGAAATCGCATCGTAGCCGATCTTCTCCACGCGTAGTTCGTAAGCTCCGACGGCGAGATTTGTGAATTCGCAGCGGCCGGCGAAATCGGTTTCGCAGCGCACGGGCACGGCGGACGCGGGTGGTTGCAACTGGACGCGCGCGGAAGCGACGGCCACTCCGTTTTCGTCCGTTACCGTGATGGCGAGTTTCCGGCCCCTCTGCATGCGTTCTGGGGAAGCACGTTCGGAAGCGGCGGGTGGGGGGGGACGAGGATTGGGGAGAAGAAGACGAAGAGGTCTGCGCTGCGGACGAGATCACGCCCCAACTCGCCACCGCTAAGAGAAAGAGACTTCTCGCGGATGCGCTCCGCCCCTGCATCTTCCAAGTATGAAGTCATTCAGACTGCGGAGTCCAGCAAATCACGCACTGAACTGCTCAGGGTGATCTTTTCTCAGGCGGTTTATGCTTTCATCTTATTCTGCAAGAGAGTGAGGAGAGGACGATCGAGCTTGTGCCCTTGCCAATTCTCGAATTTCGTTGCCGGTCGCTCTGTATCAAGCACCCCAAACGGTCCCCGGAAGTTCCACAAGGCCCAGCCGGAATTCAATTGACCCACAACATCGAGCGTGTCGTTGAACCACGCCAACACCACATCCGGCGGAGTGTGCTTGTAACATCCCATCTCGCCGAAATGGATGGGAACTGCTTCCGTTGCAAGTCCTGCCCAGGGATGGAAATTCTTTCCGAGGATTTGACGATCGCCTACGACCTTGCCTTTGTCATCTTTGAGAGGCCATGTTGGCGGCGGTTCTGAGCCGCTAAGAATGCCGCGTACCCATTCGCAATTGTGGTGCGTGACTTGAATCGGATTGTAAGTATGACAGCTTTGCAGCATCCCGCTGCTGAAGAGATCCGGAATCGGCGAACCCCCGCCGGGATAACCATCGGTCACTACCAGGCGCTGCGGATCGCGCGCGCGAATCGCGTCCGCGGACGCTTTGGCTAACCGTGTGTAGTCATTGGCGTGAGCTTGCAGAAATTCGGGACGAAACAGATCCTTGGTTGCGACGGGCCCATGCTTTTCCATCTCGGCCCATTCAGACTTGGTAGGAAGAACAACAGGTTCGTTTACCAGGTTGAAGCTTAGTTTCTGACTCGAAATTCCTTTGTAGCGATCGGCGAAGAAAGTCCATTGATGAACGAAGGCGTCGAAGGTATGCGGATCCCCGAATACATTTGTCTTCTCTTTCGTGATTGCAATGCCTGTAAGCTTCTCGTCCATCGTGTCCAGAATGCAGAGGCCCGGCGCGCGGTGGAGACAAACATTTACGTGGACTCCGTATTGCTCCCCCAGCCGGATTGCCCGATCGATCGGCTCAACTTGCTTTTCGTTGATCGTGAGCAGGTCGGGAGCCGTCCAGAAGCGGTAGTCCATGGGCAAACGAACCCAGTTGAAACCCCAGTCGCGAATCCAGCGGAAGTCGTCTTCCCGAAACATCCCATCGTTGTTGTAGGGGAAATACTTCATCCAGTCCGGGTCCGTGGAGAAATACTCGAGCAGATTGAATCCGTACCAGCGCGGATTCTTCGCCGGGGATTTGGAGGTATCAGACTTCGTTCCGGAAACGCTCTGATCGGCGAATGCAGCGGCAACAAATCGGGAAGGCACGATAGCGGCGGATACGATTGCGGCTCCCGACTTCAGCAGACGGCGGCGAGTGAGCCGCCGACGCCCGGGAACTGATGTTGCTCTGCCCTCATGATCTTCACTTGTCTCTTCCATTGTGCCTCCTGATTTCAGACCGACCGGTCACCGGCGTGTGAGAACGATAAGTTCCAACGTGTCGGGGGCGAGAGCATTGGACAAATGCAAGGCACCTTCCTTCCCGGATGCGTCTTCCACCAGGTCGAGATTCTGTGTCTTGCTGATTCGGTAGCGTTTGACGCTGGATGGCGCGGCGCCCCACGGCAGATGATCGATCGCGAGGTTGTAGCCAGCGTTATTGCGGTAAATGATGTCGGTTCGCAGCGGCAGGAACTTGACTTTCGACATATCCGGCATGGGCGGCGCTGCTTTTTGCAATTCCGGGGGCATCGGCATGAGGTCCGGCTTGTAATTCGCAGGAATTGCATAGTTGCTGATCAGAATCTGAACCGTGTTGCCATCCGCGGAGCGGCCCGCAAGCGCAGCGAAGCCGAAGGTGTCGCTACCCTCGACCGGAAGGCGTCGTGGCGTATCCAGCATTTTACCCATCGCGTTGAAGGCATAGGCTGTCTTGAAATATTTGCCGTCTGAATCGAAGAGTCCCATCCAGGCCGCGTCTCCACGATAGAAGTGAGCATGGTCAAGGGAAGTATCCTGAAAATAGCTGAGCATCGCGCCGATGTAGGCGGCGTTGTGGGCCCCTTGCAGCTCGGCTTTTTCCGACTCGGTAAAATCAGCGCTCAGATTCCATTCCGAGAGAATGCTCTCTGCGTGAGGGAACCCGTGCGTGTCCAGAATGCCGCGAATCTCCTTCGCGAGGCGAACCGCGTCATAGGGGTCTGCGGAACCGTTGGCGTAGGTATGCCACGAATAAAAATCGAGCGGCACTTGATGCGATGTGCAGTAATCGATGAATCCTTCGCGGTAGCCTCCGTCGTCGGAGGGAAAAGCCTTGCCGTCCCCGCCAACTTTGAACGTGGGATCCACAGACTTCAGCGCACGCGCAGTTTTCTCATACAGTGAGTAGAACTGCCCTGGGGTGCCCGTCCAGAATAAGCCGTCCGGTTCATTCCAGAACTCCCAATAGCGAATGCCATCGTGGTACCCGTTCGCCCAACCTTGGTTGTAGTGCATGGCAATGTGTTTCACCACGCTGGCAAACTTGTCGAAATCATCCGGAGGATTGACGTTGGCGCCCCAACTGCGTCCGATTCGGTAATAGACTTCGGCGCCGCTGGCGCGAATGGCAGCGATCACCTTGTCGGTCGGAGCAAAATTGTAGCTTTCAGGTTTTTCGGGATCCGCTCCCCGGTCGGGAAAAATAATGCTGGCATTCCCCGCTTTTACGACTCCGGCGCGCTGCGCGTTGTCGGGAATGAGCCAAGCGAGCTCTCCGTTGCCCAGAACGAATTGGGAATCGATTTCCGTCGGACCCATTGCATCGTGGGTTCGAACCTGATCAACGCGCAGATCTTTGTACTGTTGAACCAGGCTTGGAAGTCCCCACATCACCGGACTCGGTAGACCGTTCAACCCCTGAAACGAGCGGATCTCTCCGATCACTTTGCCCGCGTCCACCGACAGAGATCGAAATCCCGCATGGGTTGTATCTTGGGCAAATCCGGTAACCACGAGTATCAGGACGCAGAGTGAATCACGTAAAACGGACTTCATGGGCAACGCTCCCCTATTTGGCGACGGATCTTATCTCGCCAGAATGACTTTTTCACCGGTCCAAAACTTGGTGATCTCTTCGAGCGACCGGCCTTTGGTTTCAGGAATCAGCCAGCCGACAAGAATGATCGTCAACAGCGCTCCAGCGCTGAAGCACCAGAAAGTACCATCCGATCCGAAGCGCTTCTGCATAATCGGAAACAGTTGATTTCCTATATACCCCACAAGCCAGAGCGCGGTCGTAGCGATCGACATGCCGCGCCCGCGAACCTTGGTCGGATAAATTTCCGAGATGATCACCCAGCAGGCGACTCCGTTCCCAAATGCATGCCCTGCGACAAAGGTCATCACCAAGATCAGGACAGCCAAGCCGCTGCCGTGAATATGATAGAACCAGCCGACCAGTGCAAACGAGACGAATTGCAGAGAGGTGCCGGCCAGGATCAAGGTTTTGCGTCCCGCACGGTCCACCAGCCACAATGCGAAGAGAGTAAACAGAAGATTGATAAGGCTGACCAACACGGACTGGAAGAATGCGTCACTGGTTGCGGTTCCGGCAGTGCGAAAAATCTCCGGCAAGAAAGAGAATAACGGCGTGATGCCGCTGATCTGTTGCAATCCTGCCAGCATGATGCCAAGCAGCAGTGGACGCCGGAAGGTCGTGAAAAGCTCCGAGATATGCCCTTCTTCAGTCGCCAGGGAATTCTCGATTTCTGCGGCTTCGTGCCCGGCGGCCGCAGGGCCATTGATCTGGGTAAGAACATCGATCGCTTGATTACGCCGGCCCATTTTCATAAGCCAGCGCGGGCTTTCCACCGCGGGCAAAATCATCAATCCGAAAAGAACTGCCGGCACCACACCGGCGAAGAACATCCAGCGCCAACCCGTGGATATATTCCACGCCTCATCGCCCATGCCCTGAATCAGCAGGTTGACGAAGACTGCGGCAAGAATTCCCCCCACGATTCCGAGTTGATAGAGGGTGACGCAGCGGCCGCGAACCTTGGTAGGAGCGATCTCAGCAATGTAATTCGGTGAAATCACCGACGCCGCCCCGATGCCTATTCCGCCGATCAGCCGCCACAAAACAAACTGATGAAGATTCGCGGCGAAGATCATTCCGACTGAAGACAGAGCGAAACACAGGGAGCAAAGCGCGAGACCTTTTTTCTTACCCAGATAGTCCGCGACCGCTCCGGCGCCCGCCGAACCCGCAATGCATCCGATCAAGGCGCAGCCTGCGGCCCAGCCCACGCCCGCGGCGTCAAGATGAAACAACTGGCCGAGGTATCCGATCGCGCCGCTGATCACAATGTTGTCGTAACCAAACAGTAAACCGCCCAGCGTGGAGACAGTGGCTGCGACGACGAGTGGGCCGCGCGAATGCGCCGGACCGGAGATCTTGTTCAGGCTAGTTGCCTCCATGCGCGGTCGCCAGATCCGAGCCGCATCGCTCCGAAGACTCGATCACTGCCTTCGCCGCGAGCATAAAGCCGAGCGTGTGCGCCATGCCCGCGTGCCAGGGCGCGGAACAAGTCATCTGCGGCGTGTGATCGGGGATGAGCACGCCATCGAATCCATTTCGGTGAAGGATGGCAAGAATGCGGATCATGTCCACATCGCCTTCATCGATAAAAGTCTCCCGATAGTTCGGCACTTTCCCAACTACGTTGCGGAGATGGATGTAGGCAATTTTGCCTTGTCGGCTGTATCGATCCACCGCATCGTAAATATCGCCTTCCGTCATTTCGGCCATCGTTCCCACGCACAGCTCCAGGCGATTGCTGGGGCTCGGGGCAAGATCAATGAGTCTTTGGTACATGTGAGGCTGGTAAACAAGCCGCGGCTGCTGCCGCATGGTCGGCATGGGAGGATCGTCGGGATGCGCCGCCAGCTGCACTCCCGACTGCTCGGCTACAGGAATCACTTCCTCCAGAAATCTTTGCAGACGTCGCCACAGTTCTTCGTGCGCAGTTGAAGGCAGGACACCAGCAGGGGCGTTACGGTCGTAGATCATGTTCCAAATCGTGCCGTTCGGAATCGGCACGTCCTCCGCGGGACCATCCATCCCCAGCGTGATTGCGCGCCCGCGTCCCAGCGGAGCGGTCACGCGGCCGCATACGCCGGCGAGACTAAAGTTGTAGCCGAGCACCGGAATACCGGCCTCCCCGAGACGACGGATGATGGTCTTCACTTTCTCGATCTGTTGCGGCCGCTGCGGACCGTCGAGCAGAATGTCGTGCCAGTGCGCCGGGTCGAGATTCTCGATTGCGGCCAGAATGAGCCCGGCATCTTCAATCTCCCCGCGAAGAGTCTTCAGCTCTTTCACGGTCCACAACTGGTTTGGATTGCCGGCAACTCCCCACGCTTCGTATTTCGAACCGGTGGGTTGATTGTTGCGCGGATTGGATGGCCCCTGATTGAAGTAATTGACCAGATGGACGACGACGTGTGTACAACCCGCCTGGCGAGCGAAATCGTAGGAGTCGCGCGTCAGCAGGTGACGGTAGAGGCCCAAGCCAATCTTCATAGGCGATTCCCGATACCCGCGCCATAGTCGGGACTGAGAACTTGACCATTGATCTCGGCGGCCAGCGGTGAACAAAGGAAGACGAAGGCATCGGCGATCGACTCCGGGCTATTTCTTCGGCCCAGCGAAACCCGCAGCACAAATTCCCGGTAGGCCGGATCCTCGTCGAAAACTTTCAGCGAACTTCCCGCCGCAACATTTCCCGGCGAAACCACATTCACTCGAATCCCGGTCCATGCATATTCCAGTGCCAGGCTGCGCGCGAAGTTCTCCAGCGCCGCCTTGGCCGAGGAGTAGGCGGGGATCTGGGTATGAGGCATCCGCGCCACATAAGACGATGTAAAGATCAGATGGCCAGCCATCTTGCGCTCGATCCACTGCGCGAGCACTGCCCGTGCCAGATACGTCTGCGCAAAATAGTTGAAGCGGAAGATGCGCTCATAGTCGGCTTCGGAGGTGCTCGCGAAGGGATGCAGTCGGCAGCCGCCGGCATGGCCGATGACCGTGTCCATCCCCGGAAACTTCTCGAAAGCTGCGTCCACCAAGGCATTTACCTGGCTCGAATCGGTGATATCGGCGGGAAAATAAAGATAGGACGAAGGCGGAATTTTCCGTTCATGGAGGACCTTTCTAGCTACCGACTCTGCCTTGATGTCGGTCAGAACCAGCGTCGCACCACTTTCTGTCAGCCTCCGCACCATGGGCTCGGCAATCGCGCCCATGGCCCCGGTGATCAGAATCGTCTTGCCCGAAAGATCAATGCCGATCATGCTCCTTCGCCCCCGATGCTTCCTTCCATCCTCGAAAGCACCTCATGGCTGGATTCGGTGACCAGCACGTTGTCCTCGACCCGGGCCCCGCCGCCGCGTGCCCTAACATACACTCCGGGCTCGATCGTAATCACCATGCCGGGCGCAAGCTTCGCACTCACCCCGGGAGCAATCAGAAACCCCGGATCATGGTAGCGGAAGCCAACGTGGTGACCGGTGTGGTGCGGGAAGAAAGCCGCGAATCCTTTCGCTGCGATTTTGTCCCTGGCAAAGGCATCGATGTAGCCCGCGGAAACACCCGGCCGAATGGCATCGACCGCCGCTTGCTGCGCCTCTCGGACCAGGGACAGTATTTCTGCGACCTCAGGCTTCGCCAAGCCGACCGGGGCCGTGCGCGTGAGGTCGCTCCAGTAACCATTGACGCAAGTGGCTAGTTCGATCAAAACCAGGTCACCACTCTCCAAGCGTCGGCCGGTCGAGCGATTGAATCGCCCCGCATCAGCGCTGTTGGGGCCAGATTGCACCATGGCCCATCCTCGAGAATGGAATACTCCATCGCGGCCGATCTGCCGATAAATGGCGGATTCTACGGCGGCTGCGACCTCGGCCTCTGAAATTCCTGGGGTCAAGCCCTCGAAGAAACTTTGCAGGCCGATATTTGCGACACGGTTCGCCAGCTTTATCGCTCCGATCTCCTCCGGAGTTTTTCTTAAATAGAGATCTGCAAAGGCTTGTTGCCGTCGTGCATCCGGCCTCCCAGTAAGCACCTCTAGGCTCGCTGCGAAACCTTCAGGCATGGGGATCTGTTCGGCCGCTTGAATCGGCAGGGAAGTTCGAGCGGCGCCGGGAGCCATTCCAGCCTGTCCAGGCCTGACCTTGGCTTTAGCGAGTTCGCCTTTAACCGCCGATACAAGAGCAGAATAAGGATCGGGGCATTTCAGATCGCCCCAGGGATACGCCTCGATCCGGAAACCACCAGGAATGTGATCTCGCGGTTCAATCTGAGGAACGAAGAGCACAGGCTCCGCATCCGCAAAATAAATCAATAACGACGCGCCCCAGAAAGGAATATAGCCGGACAGCATGACAAGCTCATCAGGACGCCACGCAATCCAGGCTTGCAGAGCATTGGATCGAAGAAAACTGCGCACCTGTTGCGCACGAGATACCGGGTTCCCGGCCGAGAGCGATGTTTCCATTTTCTTTACATGATTCCGTACTTCTCGAATGCGTCCACCGCACTGCTACCTTGTTCGATCGCCTTTCGGACCCGCTTTTCGCCGCGAGCTTTTTCGAGCGCCTTCGTGAACACTTCACTCTCGGCTTCGGCAGGAACCGAAAGAACCCCATCGATATCGCCGAACAAAATATCCCCGGGACGAACTCGCACCGCTCCAATTTCAACTGGGATACGAAAATCAACCACTTTGTAGCGCGGAGCCGAATCTTGCCCATAAGAACCGAAGCCAAAGGTCGGAAAATTCATATTCAGAATGGCCTTGGTGTCTCTCACATAACCATTCAATACCGCACCCGGGCTGCCCAACTTTCGAGCGCGCGTGCTCATCAGTTCTCCCCACAGCGCGTTTCGAGGGGAAGAGCCGGTGTTGACGTAAACCTCGTTCGGGCGGAGATCGTCGAGCGCTTTGAGCATCAAGCCAAAAGGCTTTTCCATAAGCGGATTGGCGCTGCCAGCGATTTTTTCCGCGAACACATCCACCGCAAGAACTGGCATCGCCCGCCCCATCACCACCATGTCCCGCCGCAGGGGTTGAATCTGTGGTGGCAGGAACTGGTGCTGCAGGCCGAGTTTGTCCATCACATCGCCCACGACACAAGTGAACAGCTCGCGCTGCACGATCGTGAAGAGTTCGTCGTCGGACTTCCACAACGTTCTCCTACTCATCGGGCGCGGGCCTCTTGGATCTTCTCGACAAACTGCCGGGCAATGTGAGTGATGGAGGCGAAGTCGCCCGTCTTTGCGCCGGCGGTTAAATTACCGCCGACTCCAATGGCAACTGAGCCAGCATGGATCCACTGGGCGACATTCTCCAGGCTGACGCCGCCGGTGGGCATAAGTTGCGCTTGAGGAAGCGGCCCTTTCACCGCTTTGACGAATGCCGGTCCCAGGATTTCACCGGGAAAAACTTTTACGATATCAGCCCCGCACTCCATGGCTTCGATCACTTCGCGAATCGTCGATGCGCCCGGCATATACGGCACCTGGTAGCGATTGCAGAGGCGCGCCGTCTCGGGGTTCAGCGCGGGACTGACCACAAATTGCCCGCCAGCAAGAATCGCGATACGCGCAGTTTCAGGGTCGAGAACCGTTCCTGCTCCCAGCAAAATCTCCGCCGAACGTCTTTTGGCCAGATGCTCGATGACTCCGGCAGCTCCGGGCACGGTGAAGGTAATCTCCAGGGCTGCCACTCCACCGCTCGCGGCAGCTTCGGCGATGCGCGCGGCCTGGTCAGAATTCTCCGCCCGGATCACGGCGACCAAGCCT
>Ga0224545_1000335_pt1 | contig 10059 bp, 10 predicted proteins | sample 714P12024metaG_FD_179906 | JGI IMG/M metagenome (GOLD analysis project Ga0224545, IMG submission 179906) | Peat soil microbial communities from Stordalen Mire, Sweden - 717 P1 20-24 | ecosystem: Environmental > Terrestrial > Soil > Wetlands > Peat | place: Sweden: Norrbotten County, Stordalen... | reverse complement strand
CATGTTCTGGACCGTTCGCGGGGCCAACGCCATCATCGCTCTCCGTTGCTGCCGCCTCAGCGGTCGCTTTGAAGACTATTGGGAGGCTCGACGGGCCGCTTGATTTGCACTTTTATGTCGCACACCCCCTTGAACCGAATTCCTGAACCGGATGCGTGCCATCTTCGGGGAAAGGCCCGAGAGGCCGCCGGCGTCGCCAGTGCTTCTCCAGCGAGTTCCGGCGGCCTCTCCTTGGGGGAAAATCTAGTCCTGATGCTTGCTTTCGCCCGTGGGCGGATGCGCCATCTGAGGATCTCGCGAATTCGGCGTAGGCGCCGACATGAGATTGACAAACATCTTTTGAAATTTCGGCCAATCTACATCCATCTGGACATGCGCTTTCTGCAAACTGATCGAAGGCTTATCGTGATCGGTCCAGACGAGCGTATCTCCGTAACTGATGCCTTTATCCACGCTGACGTCCAGGTACACGTAGCGTTCGCGTGTGATTAGACTCGGATCGAGCCAGGCGGCGGCGGCTAATTCGTCCCAAAGATAATCTCCGGGCTTGCGCGTATAGTGCGCAATGTACTGTGCCGCGGACTCGTGGGACTTGCCGATCTCGCCCAACATTTCCGGGGTCAGATGAGTCTCAATGGAAACGTCTACGGTGGTCACAGAAATCTTAGGCCACGGCGCATGCAGGGTTATGCTCGATGCTTCCGGATCAAACCACAGATTAAATTCATGCCTGGGACTGTCAAGATACTCGGGATCGTCAGTATGTGGATTGACGCTGCCGCCCATGATGACCAACTCCTGCGCCAGAGAAGCAAACTGCGGGTCGCTAATAATGGCAGCAGCGACGTTTGTCATGGGACCAGCGGCATAGATCGTTACCTGGTGCGGATATTGATGAACCATCCGAACCATGAAATGCGCGGCATCTTCCGTTGCGGCTTTGGTCGTCGGATTACCTTCCGTTAGATTCGGTACCTCGTCCGGATTATGCGAGGACCTGGGCCTATTCCACGCACCTTGATAGAGCACTTTGCCGTACATCTGTTCCCATAGATTCGTCCACTGCTGGGTGCGAATCATGGGGGTATCGATGCCGGGAACTACCGGAACATCGGTGCGTCCCACCAACTCCAGAAGACGCAATGTGTGCGCGACCTCCTCGTTACGCCATCCATCTCCTGTGACGACCGTGATCCCCAACACATTTACATTCGGCGACTGCAGAAAGACCAGGATCGAGTTCATATCTGTGCCGGCAGGTCCCATCGCATCCTGATCGATGACCACGGAGCGACTCTGCTGTGCCAGTGCGAAGGCAGGAAGCAGCGAGAGGACAGCACACAATAAGAGTACGTACTTCGTTTTGCAGGGCTCTCTCATGGCATGCTCCCTCGGGTACCGCGCAAAGCCGGCAGTTCATCCCCAGCGTTCGTCAGATGGGAATGAGAAGCTCGAATAACCTTTCAAAAGACGCTGTGGCGGGCATGGCTTGAAACGTTTCATTGCGACAAGCGAGTTTATACGCGCCGACCAATTCAGTTGTCAAGGAAATCCCCCAGGGCGCCCAGGGCGACAGTCATCCGATTGAGCCGGGATTCAACCCGTCGTTTCCTGCCGGTCAGCGCCCTCGGCCCCGGAGTGCAATATGCCGTTGCGCCATCCGTCGCTTACCGGGAGCGGCGACCGAAAGGCGGAGATTCAAAGATGTTTCGAGAACGATATGTTTTGCCGGACCGGTATCGCCCTGGATGCGGTCAAGCAGAATGCGAGCGGCGGTTGTCCCGAGTTGATATCCCGATTGGGAGACGGAGGAAAGCGCAGGATTAGTGGTTTCGCCAAGGTCCAGGTCGTCGAAGCCAATCAAGGATATGTCTTTCGGGCAGCTGAGACCCGCGTCGCGGATCGCGAGAAGGGCCCCGAGGGCAATCATGTCATTCCCGGCGAAAATGGCCGTGGGGCGAGGAATGAGCCGCAGAAGCACCTGGGTCTTTGAGTAGCCGCCTCGTTTGTCGAAGGTGGTCTCCTGGACATATTCCGGCATGAGATGCAGTTTGGACTCTCGCAGGGCGCGCTTGAAACCATAAAGGCGTTCGATAGCGTTGGTCAGATGCAACGGACCTGTGATTGTGGCCAGCTTTTTATGACCCAATTGAAGCAGGCATCGTGTGGCGTCGTAGGCGCCTTGTTCGTTATTGGCAGTGACACTATCGCCGCTCCAGTTGGTCGGAAGCCGGTCGACACAGACGACACCGCTGCCGGCTTCGCGGTAGCGTTCTGCCTGCACCGTGAGGTCGCTGAAGTTGGAAGGAATCACGATGAGACCTGCGGGGAGGTAAGTACGCAGCTCATTGAGGTGTACCAATTCTTTGGAATGGTCATTGTCGGTGTTGCACAGGATCAGCCGATAGCCATTGGAGAACGCCACGTCTTCCGCGCCGCGAACCACCGCGGGAAAGAAGGGATTGGTAACGTCCGGGATGATCATCCCGATCATGTTGGTCTTGTCGCGCCGGAGGCCGCGCGCAAGTTGGTTGGGCTGGTACCGAGCAGCCTGAACGGCTTCCAGCACGCGTTTTCGCACAGGCTCCCGGACGCTGGCGGAGTTATTAAGCACGTGCGAAACCGTGCCAATAGAAACGCGGGCCATCTTGGCAATCTCCTTCATGTTGGCCATGGCGTATTCTCCGGTGGATGTTTACAACTGTCTGGACGAAGAATGAATCTCGCCAGAAATCTCCTCAACTATACTGCCTGAAACCTTTCAACTGGGTGTCGCCTGCCCGAACTCAATCGCCGCTGCGGGGCGAAGACGATGCTCCGACAACGCGTAAAGCCTGAATTTCCTGGATCGTGCCTCCGAGCCAGTACTTCCTTCCTTCTGCCGAGACCGGCTCACCCACTGATGGTCACGCCTATGTCTCGATCTCGTTTGGTCGTGGGTAAGATCCGGGTTCGTAACTGGATTCGACTTGGTGCGCTCTAGCGGGCCGCAAGCATCGTCGCACAATCATTGACCGGCATCACTCGATCGCCTTAAACAAGCGATCGAATCGCGAATGGTGCGGGGGCAATCGTATCGAAAAAACCCGGTAGGGGCGCAGTGAAGATGACTCGACCAGACACTGCGCGGGGACCAAACCTCCTACCCTACCGGGCTAGTTTCCAGTCCGGGACCTATGCACTGGGTGCGCCGCGGCAGTTCGAATTCGGGCTGCGGATCAGCTTCTAGTTAGGGACGTGAATTGCATGATGATGAAGCCGTGGAGCGAAAGCTCCACGGCTTTTCGTCAGGATCTTACATTGGCCAGCGTTCGCCACTCGGCGGTGAGGGTTGTTGTTGTGAAGAGGAGGAATCGGCGGCGACCTCCTCCGATTTACGAGGTCCGATCCATCGCCAAGTCCGCGCGTTCGTTTCATCGATGTTGTCATACACTTCGCCGTAATCTACCAGGCGTCTCAAAACGACTGTCACAGAAATCCTTGGTTGCTTCTGTCGCGCCAATACCTCAGGATTTTTTTCTGGATCCGGCGACACAGTTCTCGTGTTGTAACAGGCTGCGGAGAATCCATTAGTATCCGGCGACAAACCTCGGTGAGTCCTCGGCGGGGACGAAAGGTGCGACGAGCCGGTAACCTGGAGAGTAGACCGCGTAACTCCTCATCCGTGAGATGCGATCCAAAGACATCGGTGAGTCCCACAATCGTATCCTTTATAACTCTGACTCGCTGCGCAATCGCCGCCCGCTGTAGCAACAGCAAGTCCAATTCCGCCCGCGCCCATCCTACGACGCGCTCGATGTCGTTCGCAGGATTGCATTCTGTCAAACTTCGCGCCTCAGCCGGGTCAGTCTCCGACGTTGGAAGTGGTTCCGGCATTTCCGGCATGCACTGATTCCCCAAGTGATTATGTACCCCCTTCGGCAAATCCAACCCACGGTTGGGATGAACTGGTTCACGTGCGCCGCAAATACCACATCGTTCGGGATAAGTCATCTGAGAGACCTGCCCGATGAGAGACCTGCCCGACCGCCATCCTCGTCGCCACGCTTAGGCAATTGGTCGCATTGTCGCCGCTGATGCGCTCATCGAAGAACGCTATCCGCTCATCCGCGATTCTTGATCATTGATCCCTCCGCTATGGATAGAGTCTTAGAGATATGCCGATAATTATTGAAGAGTACTTCGCAATAACTTCTTATGGGTACATTGCCACGTGAGTCGACTCCGGGCTCCGTCGTCGAACTAACAACACTCTTGCGAAACGAACTCTGTCGCCTCTCTAAGCAAGACGACGCTCTTAGGAAGCTCATCCGCGGATTCAACGTTCTGTTGCATGAGTTGCAGGAGGGTGCGGGCCGAGAAGGGGCAGGAAATCTCCGCAGAGGATCGCTCAGCAGTTTCGCGCGAACCCCGGTCGAAACTAGCAGGAATGATCCAGATACCAGGCCCGTGCGCCATGGGAAAACAAGTATCTCGTCGGAGGAAAGATTGCGCCGTGCTTGCCGTATCGCCCTCATGGAAACAGCTGAAGCTCTATCGGCCGAGCAGATTTATTCACGCATTGTGCTCAGGGGATCGTTCCCATTTAACAATCGCGATCATGCCGCCGAAGCGATCATACGAGCGCTAGATGCAATGGCCAAAGAGGGATTTCTCAGTCTCGACGGTCCGCGCCGCTGGAAACGCACTGGCGTTCGAGGCCAAGCTTAGAGAGCTTTACGGTCGTCGGGCTCACAGCGGTAGCGCCCTCTCACTCTTATCGATTCTCTTTCGGAGCCTCCGCTTTCACTTTTTGCTTCTTCTGCGCGTCTTCGGTCCAAGGTGGAACTACTCTTATGAATCGCGCGTAAGCGATCGATTGGGCCAGAGGTTCGGCGCCGTGGCGGACGATGAAACTGAAAGCCAAATCTTCCGAGCGGCAAAGCGTGCCGCTGGGCAGCCGGAATCAAGCCTGCTCGACAATTCGCTGCAGGCCTGACCGATAGCCCCGGCTGCAGGACAGTTCCTTCCCGTTCTTCAGGACCACTACGTGCTCTCCACTATTAACAGGTATCAGTTCCTTGATCTTGCGGACATTCACGATACTCGAACGATGGATGCGGACGAAGTGGTTCGGGTTCAGGCGTTCAGAGATGGCGCCGATCGTTTCACGCAGAAGGTAGGATTCCTTTCCGACATTTAAGCGCACATAGTTGGCCGCAGCTTCCACCCAATCAATGCTTTCCAGGTCCAGGAACACAACTCGTCCATTGACCTTTATCACCAGGCGGTTGTCACGCTCCGGGGCCTGATGCAGGCGTTCCTGATCAAAAGGTTTTAAGAGATAATCGAGTGCATTCGCCTCAAAGGCACGAATCGCGTACTGATCGTAGGCCGATGTAAAGATGACTACCGGCATATCCTCCTGAGGAATTTTGTCGAGGACTCCGAAACCATCCAGCTCCGGCATCTGGATGTCGAGCAGTAATAGATCTGGCGCGAAATTGCGGATGGCGGACACCGTTTGCTTGCCGTCCTGGCACTCAGCCACGACCTGTACCTGCGGCTCCGACTTCAGCAGGATGAGCAACTTCTCGCGTGCCAGTCGCTCGTCATCGGCAACCACGGTGCGCATCACCGGTTGGTCTTGCCCTGGCGACCCAGCAAAATCCGGGATCATCGGCGGCCTCCTGCCGCTTAATTCTGCTCCGCCTTCTTTTCGGCAGCCTTCTTCTGCGCCTGCACAGTCCACGGCGGGACAATGCCGTTCTCACGAGCATAAGCCACAGCCTGCCCAAGATGCTCGTGTGCATCGGCGACCAAGATATACACTACGTCGCCTGCGTTCGCCTGAGGGCCGAGCTTCGGCAAGAGTTTTGCGAAATCGGCGTTGCTCATGCCGTTGATGGTCTTCTGAGCAAACTCCCAGGACTTGTTCAACTCCGCGACGATCCGGACTTTATCGGTGGTCGATTTTTCCAGAGCCTTTCCGTCGACCTTTTCTGGAGGCACCGCTCCCATGAGACCAAGGATTCCATAGCGCTCGCCGGCAACATGCAGCAAAACCTCCGCGAAGGAGCGTGAGTCCGCCGAGGGGCGCCAGGTAAACTTGTCGGCTGGAACCACGTTTGCAAGATCCACAAACTTCTTCTGTACAGCTTCGAGATCCAATAGCGACTGACCCTTCATGTCATAGGCGGGGGCGGTGTGGTCGGCGGCGGCTGCCTCCGAATTCTGTGCCGAGATCTGGACCGCTCCGGCACTGAGACCTATCGCGACCAACAACGCTGCCAGAAAAACATCCTTCATATTCGATCCTCCTCGCAAAATACTGCTTCCTTAGACGAGCCAGGCAGAAAATGGTCTCTCACCATTGAACCCGTGTTTTTGTGCCTTCGAACCGGCAGGAGCGCTGGTCGTCCCAGGTTGCGCCGCGTGATGGCCTGAGAGCTCGATTCATCGTCGCAGGGAAAATCTTTTGCTTTGCGCTCCGCCTTTCTCCGCTTGCTGCCTTTATCATTACCGTCATGCCCAAGAAGCTTCGCTGGGGAGTTCTCAGCACTGCCGCCATCGGTCTCAAGAAAGTCATCCCTGCGATGCAGCGGGGCCAATACACCAGCGTCGTGGCGATTGCATCCCGCGACCTCGCGAGGGCACAAGAGGCAGCGACGGCCCTCGGCATTCCCACAGCGTACGGCTCGTACGAAGAACTTCTCGCGGACGCCGAGATGGACGCGATCTACAATCCGCTGCCCAATCAGTTGCACGTCCCCTGGACCATGCAAGCCGCTGAAGCCGGCAAGCATGTTCTCTGCGAGAAGCCTCTCAGCCTCACGGTCGCGGAAGCCGAATCTCTCCTCGCGGTGCGCTCCCGTACCGGGGTCAAGATCGGCGAAGCCTTCATGATCCGCAGCTCTCCCCAATGGTTGCGCCTGCGCGAAGTTCTGCACCAAGGCCGTATCGGCGAACTCCGGTCCATCGTGGGTTTCTTCAGCTACTTCAACATGGACGCGGCCAACATCCGGAATCAAGTCGAATCTGGCGGTGGTGCGCTCATGGACATCGGCTGTTATCTCATCCACGCGTCGCGTTACGCCTTCGCACAAGAGCCCACTCGCGTGGTTGGAAGAATCGATCGCGATCCCCAGATGCACACGGACCGTCTCAGTTCCGCGATTCTCGACTTTCCCGCCGGGCAGTCGATCTTTACTTGCAGCACGCAGCTGGTCCCTTACCAGCGCATCCACTTCCTCGGCACCCGCGGACGCATTGAGATCGAAATTCCCTTCAACGCCCCGATTGACCGCCCTACTCGCCTCTTCATCGACGACGGAAGCGACCTCTTTGGCAAGGGCATCATTACGGAAACATTTCCTGTCTGCAATCAGTACACCCTGCAGGTCGACGCCTTCTCCAAAGCGATTCTGGAAAACACTGAAGTTCCCGTGGCCCTCGAGGACGCCATCAAGAACATGGCCGTAATCGAAGCCATCTTTCGCTCCGCTAATTCAGGCCAATGGGAATCGCCGAAGCGATGATAGATTGTGAGGAAATTGGAGCACGAAGCGGAGCACAGTCAATGCCAGTTTTGAACCAGCCAGTTTTGAATCCGCCAGTTTTGCATCCGCCAGCACCGAATAACGAAGCCCGCGATCCGGTCTGCGGCATGTTTGTGAATGTGAGTGGAGCGAAATACAAATCAGCGAACAAAGGAAGCGACGGCTACTTCTGTTGTGCGGGGTGCAAGCAAGCCTTCGAGCGCCAACCCGAGAAATACACGCTCTCAATGTCCTCATGACGAGAATGGCGGCTCTTCCATCAACCGAGTCTTTACTTGCGTGCTTATGCGTGCTGACCACATCGCTAGCCGCTGCTCCCACCGCCGACTATAAGCAGTCCTATCGCCCGCAGGTGCACTTCTCTCCGCGCAAGAATTGGACCAACGATCCGAATGGTCTCGTCTACTTTCACGGTGAGTATCATCTCTTCTATCAATTCAATCCCCTGGGTGATCAATGGGGGCACATGAGTTGGGGACATGCCGTCAGCACGGACCTGCTTCATTGGCAAGAGCTGCCCGTGGCCATTGCAGAGAAGGACGGCGAAATGGTCTTCACTGGAAGCGTTGTGGTGGACCATGAGAACACGGGCGGCTTCTGCGCCTCCGGAAAAGAATGCCTGGTTGCGATTTATACGGGCCATCGAAGTTCTGCCGAGGAAACACGCCAGACCCAGAATGTGGCGTACAGCGCCGATGAGGGGCGGACCTGGACTCGGTATGCGGGAAACCCTGTGCTCGATCTCCACATGGCTGACTTTCGCGATCCCAGCGTCTCCTGGGATGAAAAGGAAGGTCACTGGCGGATGGCAGTTTCTTTGCCCATGGAGCACAAGATTCGTTTCTATGCCTCACCGAATCTGAAAGAGTGGACGCGGTTGAGCGACTTTGGACCCGCCGGCGATGTGGATGGAGCCTGGGAATGTCCGGACCTCCTGCGCATTCCGGCCGAAAATGGAGACGGCGCTATCTGGGCATTGAAGGTCGGCCTGAATCCAGGCGCGCCGCAGGGAGGCTCGGGGGAGCAGTATTTTCTGGGCGACTTCGACGGAAAGCGTTTTGTTGCCTCCAGCCGGGCGGGTTCGCACGGATGGACGAATTATGGCAAGGACGACTACTGTGCGATCAGCTTCAACGGCCTGCCGCGAGACGCAAAGCCGGTCCTGATCGGCTGGATGAACAACTGGCAATATGCAGACAAACTGCCCACGTCTCCCTGGCGTGGGCAGATGAGCCTTCCGCGGCGGCTCTCCTTCGTGAGCGATCCGGCAGGATTAGCAATAAAGCAGGAGCCGGTGATCACCCCTCTTCGAACCGAACACGAAGCGATTCGGCCAACCGAGGGCGGCAAGGTACGCAGCAGCGTTCAAAAAGCACCGTTTGAGCTGGACTTGCAATTTAGCCGACCTTCCGAGATGATCTTCGGCCTTCGGCTCTACACAGACGAGCAGCACTGGACCGAGATTGGATTCGATCGTTCAAAAGAAGAGTTTTACATCGATCGCACGAAGTCAGGTGCGGCTATTACGGCGGACTTCCCAGCCAAAACAACCGCGCCGCTAGTCGTAAGTCGCCCATACGATCTCAAACTTGTTGTCGACCGCTCGTCGATCGAGGCTTATGCGCAGAACGGCACGATTGCCATCACCAACCTCATCTTTCCTGCTTCCGATACCAGCAGAGTTGAGCTTTTCTCCGCGAGCGGAAAGCCAATGGTGGTCAAGGGTGATCTCTGGAAGCTGCGCTCGATTTGGGAGTGAGCCGCAACTGCAACGGAAGCAGTAGCACGTTCCTCTACTTTAATCCTTCCACGAGGTAGAGGTCTGACAGAATTCACACCTCGGATTTTTTTCCTGCGAATTCCGCGCATCGAGATGCAACCCCAATTTTTTTAGACGACACCCGCATCGTGACGCAAGCTCAGGCTTCGAGCATCACGGTCGAAGTCGGATGAATGATCCCCCCTTTCGACCGGTCGCTCAATCTACCCATTCCAAGGAAAACGCATGAAATCGTTTGCACTACGTTACCCAAAGGTGTCCCACTTGGACGGATAAACGGTCTGTTATCTGTGAGTTACCGTATGGCTGCTTGGCACCGAAGCTGCATATATTTAGGGCGTGCTTCTGGACAGGCTGCAATCCGGTTTCTTGCTGTTTGAAACACCGAAGGGTTTGGTTCGCGCTGAACTTTCTCTCCGGCAACGCATTTATCTGCTCTGGACGTTTCGTCACTTTCGCCAACTCTCCATCCCACTCCTGAACCCGCGCCAGCGCGCACTGGTCAACGGGCTCTTCCGCAGTAATGTGGACGTCCTGCCGCATTCCTTCGATCCATTGCTGGCGGTCGGGGTGGTTGAGAATTTTGTGCCGACCATGGTGCCGATCGACGCTTCGCCGGGCCCGGAACCAGCCCAGGAATCAGCCCAGGATCCAGCCCGTCAAGAGCCAACTCAGAAAGATAAACCAGCAAGAACGAGTTGGAGCCCTGCCTGCGGAAATCGCGCCCCATCCTAACCCGGT
>Ga0224545_1000331_pt1 | contig 10126 bp, 10 predicted proteins | sample 714P12024metaG_FD_179906 | JGI IMG/M metagenome (GOLD analysis project Ga0224545, IMG submission 179906) | Peat soil microbial communities from Stordalen Mire, Sweden - 717 P1 20-24 | ecosystem: Environmental > Terrestrial > Soil > Wetlands > Peat | place: Sweden: Norrbotten County, Stordalen... | reverse complement strand
ATTGTAATGGCGGCTGCCCTTGAGACAGTTCGCAACGCATGGGAGGCCGCAAAGCTTCCGTACTTCGAACCTCGATGGAGAAGCCCTCCAGGCTTTCGCCCTCTCGCCGGGCGACCGCGATCGCTGGGAACATTTTGGCCATATATCGGGATGTAGATAACAGTATAACTTGTTGATTATAAGCATTTTACAATCAAGCGATCTCGATTTGATGGAATCTGGATATCGGCCGGTCGGGTCATGAGTCGTGGAACCAGTGTCGAACCCTAGTCGTCCGCACCGGCGGCGACCCTAGAACTGGGGGGCGAGCTCGCCGGCGAGAGGGGGAGCTCCTGGTCCTTGTACTGCAGCTGATACAGCTTGAAGTAAATTCCGCGCTTGCCGAGCAGTTGCTGGTGCGTGCCCATTTCTCTCACTTTTCCCTTGTGCATCACGATGATCTTATCGGCGCGCTGCACCGTCGATAGCCGATGAGCGATGATCAGCGAGGTACGTCCCTCCACCATGTGGCTGAGCGCATCGCGCACGCGGAATTCGGTCTCGGTATCGACGCTCGACGTCGCTTCATCCAGGATGAGAATTTTCGGTTCGTGCGCCAGCGCCCGCGCGAATGAGATGAGCTGCTTCTGCCCGGTCGAAAGAGTTGATCCGCGCTCACGAACTTCTTCGTCAAAGCCCTTGGGCAGGGCGCGGATGAAGTCGCCGAGGTTCACATCTTCCGCGGCCTTCTCGACGTCTTTATCCTGGATGCGCTCGGTGCCGAGCCGGATGTTCCCGCCGATGGTTCCGCTAAACAAAAACGGATCTTGCAGAACCACGCCGAAGCGGCTCCGCAAATCGGCGAGATTCATGTCTTTCACATCGACGCCGTCGATCCGGATCGCGCCTTTTTGCACATCATAAAAACGCAGCAGCAGAGAGATGAGCGTGGTCTTTCCCGCGCCCGTGTGCCCGACGATCGCGACCGTCTCGCCGGGCTCGATCGTGAAAGTTACATCGCGGAGAACCCAGTCGGTCTCCACATTGTCTTTACCTTCCGCCTCGGGCGCATCGCGATAGGCGAACCAGACCTGATCGAATTCGATGCGGCCCGCGCCTTCGGGGCGTTTGCTCACTGCAGGCGAAACCACCTGTACGGGCGTATCCAGCAACTTGAAGATTCGCTCACTCGCCGCCATCGCGGATTGCAGGATGTTGTACTTCTCGCTGAAGTCCATGATGGGGCGAAAAAACCGCAGGGCATACTGGATGAACGCGACCAGCACGCCCAGCGAAGCCACCGTCGGTACCAGACGAAATGTGACCAGCGTCTTCCAGTTGAAATGCACGGAGACGCTGCTCGCGCGAACATTGCGCATGACATCGCCGCCCCCAAACCAGATGACGCACGCAATCGCAATCGCCGAGAGAACCTCAACGACCGGGTAATAAACCGAGTAGGCCATGATCGCGTCTTTGTAAGCGTCCATGTGATCGCGATTGATTTCCGAAAATCGCTGATACGCCTTGCGCTCGCGATTGAAGAGTTGCAACACCACCATCCCGCTCACATGCTCCTGCAGGTAGGAGTTGATACGCGCGATGGCGACGCGGATGCGCCGATAGGAATCCCGTACTCGGTCGCGGAAAATCTTTGTGGAGTAGACGATGAAGGGCAGCACGGCAAAAGTGATCAGTGCCAGCTTCCAGTTCATGCACAGCATTACGCCCAGAATGCCGAAAAGCACGAAGAGATCTTCAAAGATGGACATGACGCCGGAGGTGAACATCTCATTCAACGCATCCACGTCGGTGGTAACGCGCGTCACCAGCCGGCCGACCGGATTTTTGTCGAAGAATGCAACGTGCAGGCGTTGCAGATGGCGGAAGATCTGGCGGCGCAGGTCGAACATCACTTTCTGGCCGGTCCACTGCATGAAGTAGGTTTGCAGGAACTCGAGCAGAAAGCTGAAAATCAAAAGTCCAACGTAGATCGATGCGATCTGCCCTATTCCAGTGATCGCGCGCGGGCTGAGCCAACTCCAGAAACCGGAATTCAAACCCTTCGCGGGAGCCAGGTAACGGTCAATCGCCACCTTGGTAAGATAGGGGCCTAGGACGTCCGCGAAGGACTTCAGCAAGATTGAAACAAGAGCGATTGCCACCTGCCGGCGGTAGGAGTGCAGATATTTCAGCAGCCGCGCCATCAGGCGGCTGTCATAGGCTTTGCCTAATACTTCTTCTTCCTGCGACATCGGTTTTCTTTGTGATCCGTCGGTTGGCGATTCCCGCTAAAGCAGCGCCAACAGCTGTGCTCACAGGTTAACCCAAATCGATGTCTGGCGCAGGCTGCGGGATCGAAAGGTTCAAGGCCCGCGGATGGGATAATGTTTCCAATGCCCCTCGGTGTTTACATTTCCGTTCCTTTTTGCCGCACCAAGTGCAGCTACTGCAACTTTGCCTCGGACGTGTTTTCGCGGGCGGTATTCGAGCGTTATGGGGATCGCGTTTGTGCCGACATGGAAAACGCTGCGAAGGTGGCTGAGGAAATGGGTGGGCGGATGGAGCGGCTTGTGGATTCCCTCTACCTCGGCGGAGGAACTCCGACGGTACTCGACGCCGCGCAGTTGGAACGAATCTTTGCCACGATGCGCTGCCAGTTCGAAGTGGCGCCTGAGGCCGAAGTCACGGTCGAGTGCGCACCCGGTACGCTGACGCCCGCGATGCTGGAGAGTCTGTTGCGCTGCGGCGTGAATCGGGTCAGCCTCGGAGTGCAGTCATTCGTGGACCGGGAAGCGTCGGCGGTCGGTCGTCTGCACAAGCGCGAGAACGTGCTGGAAGACTTGGATCGACTGCGAGCCGCCGGAATCACGAATATCAACGTCGATTTAATCGCAGGATTGCCGCACCAGACCTTGGAAAGCTGGGAGTGCTCTTTAGCCGAAACCATCGCGACGGGCGCCCCCCATGTGAGCGTTTACATGCTCGAGGTCGACGGAGGTTCGCGTCTCGGACGCGAGCTCTTGGCGGGAGGTACACGCTATCACGCGCACTTCGTGCCAGAGGAAGAAGCCATCGCGGATTTTTATCTCGTGGCCTGTGAACGGCTCCAATCGGCTGGGATCGCACAGTACGAAATTTCCAACTTCGCGCGCGCTGGTTTTGATTCGCAGCACAACTTGAAATATTGGACGCGGCAGCCCTACTTCGGCTTTTGCGTAGACGCCCACTCGATGCTGCTCTCTGCGACGACAGGGATGGATGCGGTGCGATTCGCTCCCACCGATTCCTTGGAAAAGTATGTCAACGGCGCCGCGATGCAGCGAACTGCCGTTTCGTGGCAGGCGGCGCTTGAGGAAAGCTTTTTCCTGGGGCTCCGGCTGACGCGAGGTGTGAACCTCCGCCAGCTCGAAAAGCAATTCGGCGACGACGCCGTCGGCAGATCTCATGCCACGATGGCCGAGCTTGTCAAAAACGGATGGATGGAGCAGCGGGGAGATTTGGTCTTTCTAACGTCTCGCGGGCGGTTGTTGTCGAATGAAGTGTTCGAGAGATTCATTTTGACGGAAGTACCAGTCCGCTGATTCAGGTCTCGGCGACAAATTGTAAATCCCAGCCATACCATCCGGTCGGTTGGCCCAAACTCCATGACGATGACAGTCTCCAGTGTTGATGCGGTCGCTAACTCTCTCCACTGCACGGGTCCGCGGTAACTTCTCCCCGGTCTGCTGGCTATGGTGTAATCGAAGTTTAACGGCGGCGGGAGGAACCTTGGATTTTCAACTGAACGAAGAACAGCAGCATTTGAAGAGAAGCGTTCGAGAATTCGCCGAACGCGAGATCGCGCCCAACGTCATGAAGTGGGACGAGGCTTGCGAATTTCCTCTGGCCACGATCAAAGAACTGGGCAAGTTGGGATTATTGGGAACCGTTTTTCCTACGGAGTATGGCGGCGCGGGCATGGGTTACGTGGAATACGCCACGGCCGTTGAGGAGCTGTCGCGCGTGGATGGCTCGGTGGGCATCATCGTTGCCGCCCACACGTCGCTCTGTTCGAATCATATTTTTCTCGCCGGAACTGAAGAGCAGAAGAAGAAGTACGTGCGCAAGCTGGCGACTGGTGAATTTCTGGGCGCTTGGGGATTGACCGAGCCATCGGCCGGATCGGACGCGGGCAGCGCCCGCATGACCGCCAAGCGCAAAGGACAGAACTGGGTGCTGAATGGCACGAAGACATTTTGTACGAACGGACACTACGCAGATGCGGTTGTGGTGATCGCGGTGACGGACCGGGCGGCCAACACTCACGGCCTTTCGGCTTTCATCGTGGACAAAGATACGAAGGGATTCCGTCCCGGCAAGAAAGAAAACAAGCTGGGTTTGCGCGCGAGCGATACGGCGGAGATGATCTTTGAAGATTGCGCGATTCCGGCGGAGAATTTGCTGGGGAAGGAAGGTGACGGCTTCATCGATGCCATGCGCGTGCTCGACGGAGGCCGCATTTCCATTGCGGCGTTGTCGCTAGGCATGGCGCAGGGCGCCTACGAAGCGGCGCTGAAATATTCCAAGGAACGCCGGCAATTCGGCAAGTCGATCGGCGAGTTTCAGGCGATACAGTGGAAGCTGGCGGATATGGCTACCGAGATCGACGCCGCCCGTTTGCTTACCCTGCGAGCAGCGTCCATGAAAGACGCGGGCAGGAAGACGACTTTGGAATCTTCGATGGCGAAACTCTATGCCAGCGAAGTCGCGGTGCGATGCGCCAATGAAGGTGTGCAGATCCACGGCGGGTACGGCTTCATCAAAGATTATCCGGCAGAAAAGTATTACCGTGATGTGAAGTTGTGCACCATCGGCGAGGGCACCAGTGAGATTCAGCGGCTGGTGATTGCGCGGCAGTTGCTGAGGGATTGATCTGCCTGGATCTGCTGGATCTGCCTCTCCTGTTTCTTCTTCTTCCCCGCTGCTTTACACTGGTCGATTGAACGGTCACATCCACACTTGGATTGAGCAACTCCGTGCGGGCGATGTGCGCGCCTTGGCGCGCGCCATTTCTAGCGTGGAGAATCGCGCGCCGGGGTGGTCCGAACTGCTGAAAGCGTTGTTTCCGCACAGCGGGAAGGCGCGCGTGCTGGGGCTGACGGGGCCACCGGGGGCAGGGAAGAGCACACTGGTCGATCAGCTTGCCCGTTTTTATCGAAAACAAAGCCATACCGTAGGCATCATCGCCGTGGATCCCACCAGTCCCTACACGGGGGGAGCGATTCTCGGCGATCGCATCCGCATGCAGGATCATTTCTCCGATCCTGGCATTTATATTCGCAGCATGGCGACGCGCGGATCGCTCGGCGGCCTGGCGCGCACAACAGCCGACGTCGCCACCGTGCTCGATGCATCCGGGCGCGACCTCATCATGATTGAGACCGTTGGGGTGGGTCAGGATGAAGTGGATATCGTGCGGCTGGCCGAGGTCACGGTTGTGATCCTGGTGCCGGGGATGGGCGATGATGTTCAAACCATCAAAGCTGGCATCATGGAAATTGCAGACATTTTTGTGATCAACAAAAGCGACCGCGACGGCGCTGAACACGTGGAGCGCGAAATCCGTACACTGCAATCGCTCGCCATGCGCAGTGATGGATTGACTCCTCCGATCATCAAGACAGTCGCGAGCCAGGCACTCGGGATTGAGGAATTGGCCGCCGCGGTTGCGAGTTACGAAGACTACCTGAAGAAAAAAAATCTGGTGATGAATAAAAGTGTCGAGAATTGGCAGCAGCGGCTGGTGGAGATGTTGCGCGACACCATGCTGGAAAAAGCTCGGCAGCATATGGCCGATGGCGGCCTGGGCCGCTACGCGGCTGAAGTGGCGGAACATAAGCGCGATCCATATACGGTGGTGGAAGAGATTGCGGCGAACGTGGGGAAAAGTTGATGGCGCAAATCGATCATCTTGGCATCGCGGTGAAGTCGTTGGCGGCGGCGAAGTCCATTTACGAAAAGCTCGGCTTCGACGTATCTTTGGAAGAAACGGTGGAGCAGGAGCAGGTGCGGCTGGTGATGGTCGCGGTGGGCGAGAGCCGGCTGGAATTGTTGGAAGCGACTTCTGAAACCTCAACCATCGCGAAGTTTATCGCCAAGCGCGGGGAAGGATTGCATCATGTGTGCCTGCGGATGCCGGATCTGCCGGCGGCCGTCGAGCGACTCAAGAAAGAGGGAGTGCGCCTGGTTTCGGAAGAGATCAAGACGGGCGCGGGGGGGCATCGCTACGTGTTCGTGCATCCGGCCAGCGCCGGCGGCGTGCTGCTGGAACTCGTCGAGGGCTAGTCAAAAGAGACTCAGCCACGAATCCGCGCGGATTTTCAAGGATCGATCAGGTAATTTTCTTCATGCTTTTGCTCGCCATCGATACGTCCGGAAAACATGGCAGCATCGCGCTGGCGCGAGCCGGAGAACGATCTGCCGAGGATGTCGAATTGATCGCGACGGTTCCGCTCACGGGCGGAACTTTTTCTGCGCAACTGGTTCCGCAGATGGCCGAACTCCTTTCGAGTCACGGATTCACTCAGCTCGACATCGGAGCCTTTGCAGTGGCCACTGGCCCCGGATCATTTACTGGCCTGCGGATCGGCTTGGCGGTAGTGAAAGCCCTGGTGGAGGTATTGCAGAAGCCGATCGCAGCCGTCTCACTGCTGGAGTTGTGCGTGGTCAACAGCGGAGCCCAGGGCAAGGTGATGTCCGCGCTCGATGCGGGCCGGAGCGATGTGTATGTAGGGGAATACGGAGTACCGGTTCAAGAGCACCAGGCCCCTCGGGAATACATCTCGACGCGCCGCGAGTTCCTGGCGCAGGCTCAAGGATGGTCTGTAGTCACTCCTGATTCCACGCTCGCGCAAGCGGCGTGTGCAGCCGGATTGTCGGTTTCAAGGCTGGAGCCGATTTCTGCCGCGGATGTCGCTTGCGTGGGCTGGCGAAGCATTCAATCCGGCAGGGCGGTAACGGCCGAGGAGCTGGAAGCAAACTATATCCGCCGCACCGACGCCGAGATGCTGGAGAGAGTTCGCTCCTAGCATGCGTGTACGACCAGCAACTCGCACCGATATTCCCGCTATGGTGGAGCTCGATTGCGAAAGTCCAACTTCTGCGAATTGGTCTCATGAACACTACGAGAGTCTTTTTAGAGCTATCGCTCCCGGATTGTCCAGGAATTTTGTCCTTGGGGTCGAAGAACCATCCGAGTCGAAAAGCGTGGCTGCATCCGCTGCAACTCCTCCAGTGGTTGCGTACTTGGCCGCGAACTGCGTCGACGGCGATTGGGATTTACAGTCTATTGTTGTCGCCAAAAAATTCCGCCGCCGCCGTCTAGCAACTCTACTGCTGAACGAGTTGATCGCGCACGCGCGATCTAGGAACGGCAAGCGGATCTACCTCGAGGTCCGCGAGTCAAATCAGAGCGCTCGCGCGCTTTACCGCAAGGCCGGTTTTCGCGAAACCGGGACCCGCAAAGGCTATTACGCCTGTCCTGCGGAAGACGCAATCTTGTACTGTCGGGGTCTTTCTTAGAGAGTTTTCATCATGAGACTGCACCAGAAATATGGCATTGAACCAATTTTGGGGCTGTGATACGTTGAGCTATAAATATCCCCCGTTGGAGGTCCGCTGAATGCTGACTTCGAATGACGCTCTGTTGACCAACCACGATGAATTTCGCAAGCTGGCACAGGAGCATATGCAATATTCCACACGCCTAGATTCACTCACCCAGAAACGTTACCTCAGCGAAGATGAAAAGCTCGAAGAAGTGCGGCTGAAAAAGCTTAAGCTGCGGCTCAAAGATCAAATGCAGTCGATCGAGCGGCAGTACCGGGAGCAGTTCGGAACCCACGTAGCATAATCACTCTGGCGACCAGGAGGCCTTCGTCGCCGACTGAGGAATCTTGTTTCTGCTCCCAGGCGCGGATTAAGCGCGTTTCTTTGTCTAGACTTAGCGACTGTTCCTCGGCGTCTGAACTTGGGCACCCACGAGCGACACCCTTCGCGACTGCTCTATAATTAAAATCTCATGGTTCGCGATGGGTATTTTTACGCGCTGGGCTGGATTGCGGCCGCGATCCTGATCGGGTGGTTTGCCCGGCCATCGTGGGCCGTTGTCCCCATGTTGCTCGCGCTATTTTTCTTGTGGTTCTTTCGCGATCCAGAGCGCGTCATTCCCGACTCTGCCGGTGCCGTCGTCTCGCCGGCGGATGGAAAAGTTACAGATGTTTCCTGGGTTACCATTGGCGGCGGGAAACAAGCTCGCATCAGCATTTTCCTGAGCGTTTTTGATGTTCACGTGAACCGATCCCCGATTGCGGGCGTAGTACGCGAAGTGCGTTATCGGCGGGGAAAATTCTTGAACGCGATGAACGAGGCTTCGGCCGAGGAAAACGAGCAGAATATTGTCCGTGTGGAATGCGATGGGCAGGTGGTCGTCTTTAAACAGATCGCAGGATTGCTGGCGCGAAGAATCGTTTTCCATCCGAAAGTAGGCGACCGCCTGCAGCGCGGGCAGCGTGTGGGACTGATCAAGTTTGGCTCGCGCACAGACGTAATTCTAGGCTCTGCGGTCAGCCTGCAGGTTAAGGTGGGCGACCGGGTCCGCGGCGGCGCCAGCGTATTGGCTTACCTTCAGCCTCAGGGCGAGCTCACAACCGCCGGCCAAAGTTCTGTCGCGGAAGGGGCACGCTGATGGTTTCCCCGGTTCCAACACCCCCGCAGCGCCCTCGGCGTCGCATGCGCAAAGGGATGTACATTCTTCCTTCGCTGTTTACGACGGGCAACATGGCGGCAGGCTTTTACGCCATTCTGGAGGTCGTACACGCCAGCACCGTAGCCTCCTGGCATTTAGACAACGCTGCCAAGGCGATCGGCTTCGCGGTTCTATTCGACGGGTTGGACGGACGCGTGGCGCGCATGACCGGAACCAGCAGCGAGTTCGGTAAGGAATTCGATTCACTGGCGGACGTGATCACGTTCGGGGTGGCACCGTCCATGCTGGCATGGACGTGGGGATTTCACCTGATGTCACCGGTCGCACTGACGGACTGGAATATTAAGCTCACGCAGTTGGGGGCAATTGCCAGTTTCCTGTTTCTGATGGCGGGAGCCAGCCGCTTGGCGAGGTTCAACATTACAACGAATCCCCAGCCTTCCAATCCTGGCCGCCCCGGGAAGAAGTACTTTGTAGGAATGCCCATTCCAGCAGGGGCCGGCGTGATTGCTGCCGTGGTTCATTTTCAGGGAGGTGCTCCGCTGGAATCCTGGTACACCGCGATCACCTGGCTCGCGATGGTTGCCGCCGTGGGTTATTTGATGGTGAGCACCTGGCGGTTTTACAGCTTCAAGGATATCGATTTCAGTTCGCGCCGTCCCTTCCGGCTGATCATTTTCATCGCGCTCCTGATTGCCCTGATCTGGCAATTCTCGCGCCCGATGCTTTTCGCCATCGCTTTGCTTTACACGTTTTCCGGTGTGTTCTGGCGATTGCAGTGGATCTTCCGCCGCCGCACCCAGTCTCCTCCGCCGAGCTACAAGGAGGCTTCGCAGACCTCATGAGTAGTCCGTCTAAAATCGTAGGATCGTCCGCTTCGCCTTCCATCCGCGGACAGCTTTATCGCACGGCGATTGTGGGCGCAGGCACGCTGAAAGGCAAGGAAGTCGCCGAGGTGCTCAATGAGCGCAACTTTCCTGCGATCGATGTGCGCCTGCTGGATGATGACGAGTCCATTGGACAGCTGGAAGCGACCGGGGACGAGATCAATTGCATTCAGAGCGTACGGGCTGAGCAGTTCGTCAAAACGGATTTCACGTTCTTCGCCGCCGATGCCGGTGGCACGCGGCAGAACTGGAAGCGCGCCCACGATGCCGGCAGCGCCATCATCGATCTTTCCGGAGCCTTGGAGGAAGAACCGCGGGCCACGGTCCGCTCCCTCTGGGTGGAACGCGAGCGAGGGCAGATCTGGCAGCCTGATCTCGAGCCGGCGCCATGCATTGTCGCCCATCCCGCAGCCGTTGCTCTTGCCCTGCTCCTGCTCCGAGCGCGCAAGGCGGGAACCATTCGCAGTGCGGTGGCGACGGTTTTTGATCCCGCCTCTGAACAGGGACAAAA
>Ga0224545_1000327_pt1 | contig 10203 bp, 6 predicted proteins | sample 714P12024metaG_FD_179906 | JGI IMG/M metagenome (GOLD analysis project Ga0224545, IMG submission 179906) | Peat soil microbial communities from Stordalen Mire, Sweden - 717 P1 20-24 | ecosystem: Environmental > Terrestrial > Soil > Wetlands > Peat | place: Sweden: Norrbotten County, Stordalen... | reverse complement strand
CCTTCCTTCTCGCCATCCTTCGGCTCGTTGTCGTCGTCATAGCCATCTTCCAACGTTATGGCCAGGAAGATGCGCGCTTGAATATCAGATGGATCCAACTTGACGAGCTTGCGGAGAATTGCAACCGCCGCGGCGTTGTCGCCTTCCTTGGCTACGGAACGGGCCTGGGCCGCGTCAATGTACAGCGATTCGGCGGCGTTGGCGGGGTTCTTGAGGCGCACAGCCTCGGCCAGCGCGCGCGTTCCGTAGGCCTTGGTATCACTTTTCCGAAAGCCCTCGGCCTGGGCGAGGCCCCACCAGCACATGGCACATTTTGGATCGGCACGAATGGCCTGCTCGAAGGCTCTTTCGGACTCGTAGTCCCAGAAGTCGTGCATGAGGTTGAGCCCCTGGTCAAACCAGGCTTGTGCTTCCGGACTGGTATTGATGGTGATGTGGCTGTTGCCGATCCCGGTCATACGAATCGGGGCGGGAAGCTGCTCAGGGGGTGTCGCGAGCTGCATGCCGTCCATGCCGGGCATGCTGGCCATGGCCTGCTGCGCAAAGGCATGCTGGGTGGCGAAAACGGCTAGAAGAAAGGCGAGAGCGGAGACGGGGATGAGTGGCAAAACGGAGCGGCGGGGAGATTCAGGCAGGGCGTCGGGGAAGTACATGGAAGCAATATACCGGAGCGCCGGCGGGGATGGCATCCATAAATGCAGGCGCAGGGTCCTTCTACGGAAGCTCTTCCAGCTTGGGCTGGCGGTGGACTTCGAGGAAGAGCCGTCCGCGGCCGGTCGAGTGACAGCGCCGTGCGGAAACGCAGAGCGCCAGCTGGTACACGATCTTCGGGATGGCGATTTTCAGGCTGCGAGTTTGGCCGAAACGGCTTTACACTATTGTCCACACCATTAAGGAGCGAGCCTTGACCCCTGTATCCACCTTCGATCCCCGAGTTGACGCCTACATTGCAAAGGCTAAACCGTATGCGCAGCCGATCCTCATGCACATCCGAGAATTGGTACACAAAGCCAGTCCCGGCGTTGTCGAAGCCATCAAATGGAGCCGGCCCTTTTTCGAATATAAGGGCGCCATCCTCTGCAACATGTCCGCCTTCAAAGAACACTGCAGTTTTGGGTTTTGGGGCGTTGAAATCTCAAAGATTCTGCGCGAAGAAAGAGTTCTGCAGCCCGATGCCATGGGATCGCTGGGACGCCTTACACGCGTCGAAGACCTGCCCGCCGACAAGAAGATGCTCGTATTTCTGCGCAAAGCTGTGGGCTTCATTGACAGCGGCCAGTACACCAGTCCCATTGCCGCCCGACCGAAGGTGGTGAAAGCTCAAGCTCCCGCTGCGCCGCCGGAGTTTACCAAAGCGCTCAAGGCGAACAAGAAGGCCACTGCAGTATTCGCCGCATTCAGCCCCAGTTGCAAAAAGGAGTACGTCGATTGGATCGCCGACGCCAAGCGCGCCGAGACTCGCGACCAGCGCATTGCCACGGCCGTTGAGTGGATGAGCGAAGGCAAGCAGCGCAACTGGAAATATCAGAACTGCTGACGCGGAACAACATGTACAGCAGCCATAGTGCGCGCGCTACTTGCGGTGGGTGTTCAGCTGTTCGAGGACGTGTTTGAGGTCGTCGAGCTTCTGGCCGGCCTCGGCGAGCTTGCCTTCGGATGTGAGGCGCTGGTAGTCGGAGAAATCTTTGGCGGCCTGGGTGATCAGGGTGTTTTGATCTTCCGCGGGCCTGGGTGCTCCGGCGGTTTCCGTTGTGGGCCGAGGCGCTTCAGTGGCGTTGAGCGTTGAACTTTCCGAGCCGAACAGGGAAGCCAGAGCCGCCTCAAAGGTTGGCGCATAGGCCAGGCGGTCTTGCAAAGCAAGGACAACCAGGCGCAACTCGGGCATGGGGCTGCGTTCGGCCTGCAGGTAGATGGGCTCCGCATAGAGCAAGGCGCGCCCGCAGGGAATGACCAGCAGGCTGCCGCGGCGAACGTGGGAGCCTTGCTGATTCCATAACGTCAATTGGCCGGAAAGCTGCGCGTTCTGGTCGATGCGGGATTCAATTTGCTGGGGACCGTCGACGAGCCGGGTCTTGGGGAAGTCATAGACTTCCGCGGTGCCATAGTGCGCGCCATCGCTGCGTCCGGCGATCCAGCCGATCAGGTTGTTGCGGTTGGCGGGCGTGAAGGGGAGAATCTCAACGAACTCGAGGCCGGACTCATCGGGGAGCTTCATGAGCACGAAGTTGGGCTCCATGGGCTGTGTAGATTGATCGCCGCCCTGGATTGAGCCTGTTTCAGTGGCAACGGTCCACAGGTCCTCGCGGTTGTAAAACACTTCAGGATTGGTCATGTGGTACAGGCCGTATACCTGGGCCTGCACGCTGAGCAGCAATTCAGGATAACGGATGTGCTTGTGAAGCCATGCAGGCATGGCGGAAGCGTCCTTGAAAAGGGAAGGGAAGATGCCACGGTAGGCAGCAAGGATGGGGTCTTCAGAGTCGAAGACGTAGAAGGTTGTGGTTCCATCGTAGGCGTCGACGACAACCTTGACACTGTTGCGCATGTAGTTGATGGACTGATTGCCAAGGGTCTCGTGCGCCGAGTAGGGATAACTGTCCGATGAGGTGAATGCATCCATGACCCAGGAGAGGCGACCGTCATCGCCAACGACTATGTACGGGTCTTCATCGAAGATAAGGAAGGGCGCCAGGGCCGCGGCGCGGTCGTGAACGTTGCGGCGCATGAGCAGGCGGCTCTGTGCATTTACATCGTCGCTGAAGGGCAGCTTGGCAATGTCGCCGCGGTCGAATGCGAGCAGGATGCGGCGCAGGAAGCCACCGACAACAATGCCGCCGCTGCCTTGGTAGGAAGTAAGGTTGTTGGTTTGGCCTTCGGGGTAGTTGAACTCCTGCTGGCGAGTCTTCACATACACGTCGGAGTTGGTCATCTCACCGAAGTAAATCTCGGGTCGAGTGACATTGATGCCGGGAACCGTGCTCTGGACGGGCATGTTGCTGAGCATCAGCGTGGGTAGGCCCTCGGCAGTAAAGCCGTTCACCGGGTTCATGGTGATGCCGTACCCGTGCGTATAAATGAGTTTATCGTTGATCCAGTTGCGGCTGCTCTCAGGAAGCTTGTCAAGGCTGAGCTCACGCGCGGCGAGCATGACCTCGCGCGGCGAGCCGTCGATTTCGTAGCGATCAATGTCGATATCGGGAAAGTCGTAGTAGGTTCGAATCTCCTGAATCTGGCGCAGCGTGTCCTGCAGTGCTTTCACATCCCACAGGCGGATGTTTTGCAAAGTGGCCTGGTTGTTGGCGGGATCGGTGGCGCCGACAGTGGTCTCGGCGGGGAATTCGCGCTGTGAGAATCTGTCGAGGCCGTAGGCCTGGCGGGTCATTTCGATGTTATGAGCGATGTAAGGCTGTTCGCGCACCAGTTCGTTCGGCTTGACCAGGAAACTGCTCACGTACCACCCGACGACGCCCATGACGACATAACAAACGGCGGCCGGGGTGATGGCGGCAACGAGCCAGCGCCCACGTGGTTTGAATGCGGCGCCTGCAAAAGCAATTGCCGCTCCCAGCAAAAGGGCCCAGGAAACAATCAGCATGCCGGTGAGGGTGACGTGCGCGTCAGTGTAGGTGACGCCTTCAAAAATGGTGTGGTGTTCAAACAGGAGGTCGAACCGGCCGACGTACACATGCAGCGCGAAGACGAACAGCAGGATTCCGACTGCAATGGAAGGGGCTCGCCATGGGATCTGGACGGAGCCGCTGAAATGGCCGCCGAAGGCCCGCGTGCCCCCGGTGATGATGATGAACAGGACGGAGAGAATGCAGATCAGAACGGACAGCGTAAGCAGCCAGCCGACGATGGTGTGCCATGCGGGCAACGTAAATAGATAGAAGTTGAGGGGCAGACCGAAGATGGGGTCGGAGACGCTTCCAGCAGCGCGCGACGCGTACCAGTAGAGCGCCAGCACGTTCCACTGCGCTTCCATTGCAGCCGCGGTAGCGAGCGAAATCAGCAGCGAGGCGCCAACCGCGACGACGTTCAGCGCAGACTCGACAGGAAGGTTTATTGGGTTGCCGCCAATGAAGATGGTGTGAGAGCCTGGCAGATCGGCGCCGTGCGTGCGCTTGAGTGCAGAGAATGCACCGAAGAGAACGAGGAAAGTGACAGCAGCAAAAGCTGCAAAGATTCCCCATTCAAGAGCACGCGTCTTCCAGAACACGTCACCGTAACCGAGCGAACGGAACCAGAGCAGGTCAACCAAGTACGACAGCGAAGTCCTGCTGGAAAACACAATGACTGCGATGGCGGCGAGGAGGAAAAGGAAGATGCGGCGGCGAGGCCGCGGCGTGTTTGACTTGACTGGCCAATCAATCGACTCGGGCAATTCTCTACCCCAACGTGCTGATTCTTTGCTGCTGAGAGATCCAGGCTCGGTGGAGCGCTTGAAATGGGTGACCGCTGTCGAATTCTGGATCTGGATTGGAACAAAATCACCCAATAACAATGTAGTCCTCTTGCCGGGATCTTGCAGGAGCAGCCGTGCCCCGAACGAAGAGCGACGTCCATGGGGGGCTGTATCTGGCTGTTTCAGACCTCAGAACAACTCAATGGCAGGCCTGCTTTGGTCGCTGGTGGGTCCTTCTCCCGATACGGCAAGGTTGGGTGAGCGTCTGGCTTCTCATTCTGTAGGTTTTCAGGTGGTCCGCAAGGATTTGTGGGAAGGTTCGTTCGAGGCATCCGTCCCAGCCAGGGTCATAAGGCTTTTCCATCAGGTACTGCAGGTGCATGTTGACATCCGTGATGATCAGATTGGGTTTGATTCCTGACTTCAACCTTTCCGGCGCGGCCTGACCATGGTTTGCGGTCTCCACGAGAAAGCCGCTCATCGACAGAGTGGTCTTGAGGCTCATGCGCATGGTTACCGAGTCATCGACGACGAGAATTGTCATTGCCCTGAATGCATCCTCATGACGCGGATTTCACTCCTGTCTCAAGCCTGGAGCGCCTTGTAGCAACGTTGGTTCCACCGGAATACAACTGGGCGACCTCGGCACCTCCGAATGCTGAATCTGGCTTGTCGCATATCCACTATCTCGCGGGCCTGTAGCAGACAGCGGGATACATTGTTCATCGGGCGGTTTGAGCCGCGAGTTTGTGGCAAGTGGCAATACAGGCATGAATGCTGACGAAGTGGCTTGTCGGACTCGAGAAGCGCTGGTCATTGGGTGAATCTAGGAAACGCCCTGTGGATGCATGGGACGGCACGTTGAGCCGAAGTGAGGGAATTCTGCAGTAGCGAAATACAATGCGGCCGCAGTGTAAAATCAATCAACCGGCGGCGGGATGGGGCGATTTTTCTGGGATTGAATGAGTCTCTGCTGTCTGGCCACTTCCCTCAAAGCACTGGGACAAGTTTGTCGTTTATCGCAGAGGAGGAGCCGTGAGCGCTGTTGACCCGTCACTCTCGAACCGCGACTTGGCCCCGACTACGCGGGCGCAGCGGACATGGGGCACGTACAACTACATTGCCCTGTGGTTCTCGATGTCGATGGAGGTGACGACCTATCAGCTTGCGTCGTCATTGATCGCCAAGGGCATGGATTGGAAGCAGGCGCTGGCCACGGTGTTGCTGGGGAATCTCATTGTGTTGATTCCCATGCTGCTGAATGCTCATGCGGGGGCAAAGTACGGGATTCCGTTTCCGGTCTTCATTCGCGCGCCTTTTGGAGTGCGGGGCGCGAACCTGCCTGCGATCCTGCGTGCCATTGTAGCGTGCGGCTGGTTCGGGATTCAGTCGTGGATCGGCGGCACGGCGATTCACTCGATGCTTGCGGTAATCTGGCCATCATTTGCTGCGCTAGAGGGCGTACTGTGGGCGTGCTTTCTGGGCTTCTGGCTGCTGAACATGGTTGTGGTGTGGCGCGGCGTTGAGTCGATCAGGCACCTGCAGGCCTTCGGCGCGCCCTTCATGTTTGTGATGGCCGCGGCACTGTTGATCTGGGTGCGTAATAAGGCGGGGAGCTTTGGCTCAATGCTGTCGACGCCGAGCCAGTTTCATTCGACGGGCGCGTTTCTTGCGGTCTTCTTTCCTTCATTGACGGCGATGGTGGGCTACTGGGCGACGCTCGCACTGAATATTCCCGACTTTACGCGCTACTCAAAGTCTCAAACATCGCAGGCCTGGGGGCAGGCGTTTGGATTGCCGGTGGCCATGACGCTGTATACCTTTGTGGGCATCTCTGTGACGTCAGCTTCTGCGGTGCTCTTCGGCCATCCCATCTGGAATCCGATTGTGCTGATGGGCGCATTTCATCAGCCTGTCGTTGCATTCTTTGCGCTCATCGCCATTCTTGTGGCCACGCTGAACGTGAACATCGGGGCCAACGTGGTTTCGCCCTCCAACGATTTTTCAAACCTGTATCCGAGGCTGATCAGTTTTCGGACGGGCGGATTGATTACGGGCTTTCTTGGGCTGGCGATGTGTCCATGGAAGCTGCTGGCCACGCCGGACAACTACATATTTGGATGGCTGGTGGGATACTCGGGACTGTTGGGGCCGGTAGCGGGGATCATGGTGTGCGATTACTTCTTGATTCGCAAGACCGAGCTTGATGTGAATTCGCTCTATCATCGCGAGGGGGCGTACCACTATTCAAAGGGCATCAACCCGCGTGCGGTAACAGCGCTGGTGCTGGGCGTGGGGCTCGCGCTGATTGGCCTGGGCGTGAGTTCGCTGCACTTCCTGTATGACTACGCGTGGTTTGTGGGGTTCTTTACGGCGGGAGCGGCGTACCTGGTGCTCATGAAGGCGAGCGTGCCTGCCTCCTCCGGCGCTGCGGAGGAGGCAGCGTAGCCTAAGCTAGCGGACCTGCGGGAAGCCCAGGTCCACTTTGCTGGCGCTCGGATCGGGCCAGCGGCTGGTGACGACTTTGGAGCGAGTGTAAAACTGAATGCCTTCCGGGCCGTACATGTGGAGGTCGCCGAAGAGCGAAGACTTCCAGCCGCCGAAGCTGTAATAGGAAACGGGAACGGGAATGGGCACGTTGATCCCGACCATGCCCACCTCAACATCGAATTGAAACTGGCGCGCCGCGCCGCCGTTTTGCGTAAAGATGGCGGTTCCATTGCCGAAGGGATTGTCGTTGATCAGGCGAAGAGCCTCAGCATAGCTGGCGACGCGGACGATGCTGAGCACGGGGCCAAAGATCTCTTTGTCGTAACAAGCCATGCCAGGCTTTGCGTTGTCGATGATCGAAGGCCCGAGAAAGAATCCGTTGGTCTTCATTGCTGGATCGAGGCGGCCGTCGACTGCGAGGATTGCGCCTTCAGCCACTGCAGTGTCCAGGTGGGAGGCGACGCGATCGCGATGCTCGCGGGTGATGAGCGGGCCCATCTCGCTGGAGGGCTCTGAGCCGGGACCCACCTTGATGCGAGCGATCCGCTCGCGGATGGCAGCGATGAGGGGATCGGCCACATCGCCGACCGCGAGCACGACGGAGATGGCCATGCAGCGCTCGCCTGCCGCGCCATAGGCGGCGGACACCGCTGCGTCAGCGGCCATGGGAATGTCAGCGTCGGGCAGCACAAGCATGTGATTCTTGGCGCCACCCAGAGCTTGGACGCGCTTGCCGTTGCGAGTGGCCGTCTCATAGATGTAGCGGGCCACGGGCGTTGAACCGACAAAGCTGATGGCCTTGATGTCAGGATGCGCGAGCAGCCGATCCACGGCAACCTTGTCGCCGTGCACCAGGTTGAGAACGCCGTCGGGAACGCCTGCCTGCTTGGCCAACTCCGCAATGAAGACGCTGGCGGACGGGACCTTTTCAGAGGGCTTGAGGACGAAAGTGTTGCCGCAGGCGATGGCGTTCGACAGCATCCAGAGCGGGACCATGCAGGGAAAGTTGAAGGGCGTGATGCCGGCGACGACGCCAAGCGGCTGACGAATCTGGTAGACGTCGACGCCGCGGCTGGCCTGCTCGGTGTATCCGCCCTTGAGCAAGTTGGGAATGCCGCAGGCGAATTCTACATTCTCAAGGCCGCGCGCGACCTCGCCGAGCGAATCGGCCATGGTCTTGCCGTTTTCAAGGCTGATGAATGTGGCGAGCCGGTTGCGCTGTTCGGCAATCAAGTTGCGCAGATTGAAGAGGACCTCGGCGCGGCGTGACAGGGGCGTGGATCGCCACTCGGCTGCTGCGGCTTTGGCGGCTGCAACTGCGCGGTCCACATCCTCAACGCAGGCGAAGCCTACCTCGGCGATAACTTCGCCGGTAGCGGGGTTCGTCACGGCGCCACTGCGCCCGGAGGTTGCCGCGTCCGACTTCCCGTCGATCCAATGAGAGACCACGGTGTGGGTCAATGTCTCTGATGCGCTCATGATCTTGGAACCTCCTCAGGACGTTCGTATCCAATCGATCGTTTTCGATGCCAGCTTGTCGAACGCCGTCATGGCAAGCTGCAGATGGTCTTCCTGTGTATCTTCAATCTTATTGTGGCTGATGCCTTTGAGCGATTGCACAAAGAGCATGGTTGTCGGAATGCCGGATCGCGAGACTTCAGCTGCATCGTGCAACGGGCCGGAAGGCAAGCGATGGGTGCGGCCGGCTGTTTCGCGAATTGCTTCTTCGCAGCGTTCGATCAATGCGGGGTGAAATGGCTCTGGGGCAATGTTCCAGATGCGGGACCACTCCACGGTGCAGCCTTCCTCTTTTGCGAATTGAGCACTTTTATTCTGGGCCTCGCGATAAATTGCGGCGAGCACGTCGGCATTGAGGTCGCGCTGGTCGAGGGTTGCTTCGCAACGGCCAACAACAGCAGTGACGATGCCCGGGAAGGTCTTGACGCTGCCGATGGTGCAGACGGCGTCAGGATGCTTCATGGCGATGGGGCGAATCTCAAGAGCGAGCTTTGCGGCGGCAGCCAACGCATCGCGGCGCGCATTCATGGGCGTGGAGCCGGAGTGCGCTTCCTGGCCGTGAAAGGTGATGGCATGGCGCTCGACGCCCTTGGTGCCAAGCACCGCGCCGAGCGGAAAGCCCATTCTCTCAAGCACGGGGCCCTGCTCGATATGCAGCTCAAGATAGGCTGCGGCGTTCTTCCGCTCCCGTTGCGCGTCGCCGATGGAATCGATCGAGACGCCGCAATTGGCCAGCGCATCTTCAAGGCGAATGCCGGCCGCGTCGGTGCGTCCGCGATCCTGATCGATCGTTGCAGTACCAGCGAATGCGGACGATCCGAAGAGGCTGCGGCCGAAGCGCGCGCCCTCCTCATCGGCCCAGTCGACGAGGCGGACAGTAATGGGCGGTTTGCCGTTGTACTCCTCGGCAATGCGGCGAAGCACGGCGAACGCGCCGATGACGCCGAGACAGCCATCGAGCCAGCCGCCATTGGGAACGGAGTCAAGGTGACTGCCGAGGATCAGTGTCTTATCAGAAGCGCCAGGGAGGGTGGTCCAACTGTTGCCGGCAGAGTCGAGATGGTGCTCGATGGGAAGTGTGCGCAGTTTGGACTGGAACCACTCGCGTGCCTTGAGCCAGATGGGCGTCCAGGCAACTCGTTGCGCGCCGTTTTCGTCGGCGGTAAGGGAGCGCAGCTCCTTGAGCAATTCGATGGCATCTTTGGCGTCAAGCGGCATGATTCACCGCCTGTTGCGCGGCATGATGCGGCTTGCGGCGGATCATCTGTCCTCGTCCTGGCTCACCGACAAAGACTCCATCGCGCACCTGCACCTTGCCGCGCACGGTGACCACGGAAGGACGGCCCTCGATGGTGAAACCTTCAAATCCGTTGTAGTCATTGTTGGTGTGCTGCGCTTTCGCATAGATGGTGCCGCGATACTCGGTGTCATAGATGACCAGGTCAGCATCCGAGCCGACGGCGATCGCGCCTTTGCGCGGGAAGAGGCCGAACAGCTTGGCAGCGCGGGTGCTTAGCGCATCGACGAAGCGGTGAAGGCTGAGCCCGCCGCGCTTTACGCCGTAAGTGTACATCAGGTTGACGCGATCTTCGAGGCCGGGAATGCCGTTGGGAATCTGGGTGAAGGCCTTGGCGCCGAGAAGCTTCTGCTCCGTGTCGAAGGGGCAATGGTCGGTGCCAACTGTGTCGATTAGTCCGGCTTCAAGCGCGCCCAACAGGATGGGAAGATTGCGCTTGTCGCGAAGGGGCGGCGACATCACGTGCTTCATACCCTCCACACCAGCGCTCTCG
>Ga0224545_1000326_pt1 | contig 10209 bp, 10 predicted proteins | sample 714P12024metaG_FD_179906 | JGI IMG/M metagenome (GOLD analysis project Ga0224545, IMG submission 179906) | Peat soil microbial communities from Stordalen Mire, Sweden - 717 P1 20-24 | ecosystem: Environmental > Terrestrial > Soil > Wetlands > Peat | place: Sweden: Norrbotten County, Stordalen... | reverse complement strand
CGCGCCGACCCCTCGAAATCACTCCATCGAAAACAACCGTTCCTACTGCACCGTCAGCGTCAGCGGCAGAGTGTGAGTCGAAGTCGACTCTGTCACCGCCACGGTAAAGTTGTGTTGAGCGGGCACTGTCGCCGTTTTTAGCGTGATGGTGCTGTTCGCCGTCTTGGTAGAATCCGCCTGCGACCTCGCTGTCACGACGACCGAAGACGGCAGACCGGCCGCCACAGTAGGAGCCGTGTATGTCGCCGTCCCATTACCGGTGGATGAAATCGTTCCCGCAGTGCTTGGCGAGATCATCCAATTGACGGCCGTTTGCGATGTATTGCTCACCGTCGCGGTGAAGGTTTGTGTCGATGAAGGCCATCCATCACCCGCATCATTCGGCCACAGGCTCGCTCCAGTGGGCGTAACCGCCACGCTCACCGGATTGCTGCCGCCGCCGCTGCCGCAGGCGATGAACAAGCCAAGCAAGGCCAGCATCAAGCACAAGCCAGCAATAGCCCAGACTTTGGATAGCTTCCGTCCCACCAGGCCAACCACAAATACACCCGCGATCGGCAGCGTAAGCGGCAACCACGGAGGCCGGTTGTCCGCTAGCCTATGCCGCTGCGCTTTATTGCCGCCACCATCGCCGCCACCATTCGGCCCCGAGGTTGTAATGTTCAGCGTCACAAGGGTTGGCGGCGATCCCGGCGCCCCAGCGGATACTTGCGCCGGACTAAAGACACAATTGGTCGTCGCATCCAGTCCCGAGCAAGCAAATGTGACCACCGATCCGAAGACTGTAGCCGGCGCGACCGGAGCCACCGTGAAGGAGTAGCCCGTAGCCGTCACCCCGGCCAGCACGGTCGTGGTGGTGTTACCGGTATTGGTGAGCGTGAAGTCCGGCGCGGTAATGGTCTCAATCAGGACGGCCGACGTGCTGGCAGCGTTGTTCCCGTCACCGCTATAGACCGCGGTGAGCGAATGCGCGCCCACAGGCAGCGTGGAGAATGTAAACGTCACCGGCTGCGAACCATTCACCGTAGCGCTGCCGATCGAGGTGAGCCCGTCGTTCAAACCCAGCGTGCCCGTCGGCGGGTTTACACCCGTAGTAGTAACCGCCGCAGTGAAAGTCACCGCGACCCCTTGCGTCGCCGGATTTAGATTAGAAGTGAGTGTCGTAGTCGTCGGCGAGCCGGGATAATAGTTGTTCAGAAAATTTCCCGCGTCGATCGAACCGAGCCCTGTAACTTCATCGAAGCCCGCCGTCACCAAGTATCCGGAGAGTCCACCCGTCAGCCCTGTCGGCGACGGCGTGCTGTTGTTGCACATGCTGGGCGTTGTGATCACACATCCGCTGACGCCACTCGAGGCCACTGTGACATCGTGAAAAATTGTATTCGTGGCATTGGACGCGAGTTGATAGAGGCGCTGGTTAAGTTCTCCCTGCGGTCCGCCCAATTTTTGATTGAGCAGCGCCGTAATTCCAGCCATATCGGGCGCGGCGGCGGATGTTCCGTAGAAGTACTCAAAGTAAAACTCGCCATTAGTTACCACGCAGTTGCCAGGATGCGCGCCGCCTGACGCCGCCAGACATCCGAAATAGCCGTCATGCCCGGAAGAACTAAATGCTATGTCGGGAGTGTAGCGTCCCTCGGTCCCCGGCACTCCCGTTCCGGTTTGCCACGACGGCGTTGCAATGTACATGCTGACGCCGCCGCCCGAAGAAGCGGCCTGCGTGTCTCCTTGGCTATTCAACGGCTCGTTCCATCCGCCTTCGGGAATATAGCGCAGCGCCGATTCGAGATAGAGGTCATTCGTGTTACTCCAATACTCGCTAGGATCAGACGCATCCGCAAACTCAGTTCCACCAACGCAAGTGGAGTAACTCGAAGCGCAAATGTAATTGGGACTGGCAATCTGAGTTTGCGGCGGAGTCTGAAAGTAAGTATCGCAACCCGCGGCGCCCGCATCGCCTGAAGAAACAAACGACGATATCCCTTCTGCCGCGCCTTGGCTGAAAACGGTATCCCAGAACTGCACGTTCGACGCATTCCGATCGGCTTCGCAAGCCCCGAAGCTAACGTTCATGACCTGCGCGATGACGGGATTGCTGTCGACGACATAGGAAGCCGCGACCCGAATCCCGTTGATTCCAGCCTCATCGTTGTCCGCGCTGATGACCAGATCAATGGTTGCCTGGGGCGCGACGCTGCCAGCGCGCATCACGTCAATCGTCGCTTCCACCTGATCGCCGGAGGCTGACCCGCCAGTTCCCGCGGGCGGTCCCGGATCTTGTCCGTTCGGAGGCACAATGACCGTCGGATCCCCCAGCGCGACACCTGCGAGAGACGCGAAGTTTTCGATGTCGGGGTCATACACCCTGGCGCGGCCAATGATGGCAATCGTCTGTCCCATCCCGCCGATTTGCTGGAGGTAAATGGGATCCAAATCGTAGATGACGGCGAAATCGCCAGGGCTAATGAAATAGTCGCAGCTTCCGCCATTGCAAACGGAAAGCGCCGGCAAATCCGATCCTGCGCCCACTGGAACCTGAGCCTGTCCGGCGCCATGATAGGAACGATCATGAACCGTGCTCAGACCGCTGACAGACTGAATCACGTCCGCTAGCGCTGCAGGAATCGTGGGATCGGAAGCCGTCGCCATGCGCCGCTCGCCATTAACAACGTAGTAGCGCATTTGAGTTGCGAATGCGGCGCCCACCAAAGCCGCGTCACCGCTGAAAACGATCATCACGCGACTGTTGGAGACGGAATCCACGCTCAACCCCTGGCCTCGAAGCCACGCGGAAACAACGCCAATGTCCTGATCAGAAACGCCGAATCTTTGGCCCACCTGAACCGGATTCAGGAAGTGATGATAGTTTCGCGATGCTGGATCCTGCAGTTTCTGCAAAAACTGCTCGAACGCTTTCTGGCGCTGCGGCGACCGCTTGAGCACCAAGGTCAAGTGCTCAAGCCTGGTATCGGCCGGGACCGGGCCCGAACTATTTTGTGATAGCGCCCACACCGCTCGCTGCCCCTGCAACACCACGCGGCCTCCGCTATCGACCGGAGCAGTTACTAAGTTCCCCGATTGCGCCAGAGATCTCGATGTCGACATCGAGATCATGATCACCATCATTGACAACAGGCAAAGGACTCTCAGAATGGCCGCTGCACTACCAAGGTCTGCACAGTGAAAAACGCCTCCGCGAGCCACGCTGGCCGTCATAAATAACCTCGCTTAGTCTGCTGTCAACACTCGCTGTCTTAAAGGTCGCAATAAAGAAAGATTGCAAACTTATTTCAGGTACGTCGAGCGAGGAAGTATACGTCAGAAATGCCGATCTCGTAAGTCCGTATAAGTGCCCAACAAGTTACCGCCGGCAGTTACACTTAACACGTACACTTAACGCAGATTACCAACTGAATCCACTGCGCATAATTCACCGTCTTACGACCGGCGCAGGAGAGCAATCGTGACCATCAAGTATCTGGGTGCGGCAGGATGGGCGGTGCATCCAGGAGAAATTCTTCGCGAGGAGTTTCTCGAGCCTATGGGTATCTCCGCTTACAATCTGTCGATGGAGCTGCGCGTCTCTCCTCCAACCGTGAACGACATTGTTTGAACGACATTGTTCGGGAGAAGCGTGGAATTACTCCCGAGATGGCCGCTCGGCTAGCCAAGTATTTCGGCACCTCCGAGCAGTTCTGGCTCAACTTGCAGGACGCTTTTGCCGTGCATCAGGTCAAGGAGAAGTACGCCAAGGAACTCAAGGCCATCAAACCCCTCGCTGCCGCCTCCGCCGGGTAAGTGGGGACCAGAGTCCATGAAATATTCATTAGCTATCATATTGATTATACAAATGTTATCCAAATAATTCGACTACTGCTTGACAATCTCCCACTCACATTCCTATAATTAGCACTCGAAGCAATCAAGTGCTAACAGCCCCGCCTTCGGGGCAAATCCAAAATCCGAATTCAACCTATTCCCTTAACCACTCTTGAAAGGAGTACGCAACTATGGCTACTAAATTCACCCCGCTGCATGACCGCATCCTGGTCCGTCGGGTCGAAGAAGCCGCTACCAGCCGCGGCGGGATCATTATTCCCGACTCCGCAAAAGATAAACCGACAGAGGGAGAAGTCATCTCCGCCGGCAAAGGCAAGATCAACGAAGAAGGCAAGGTTCGTCCGCTCGATGTGAAAGAAGGCGACCGCATTCTCTTCGGCAAGTATTCCGGCAACGAGATCACGATTGATGGTGAAGACTTCATCATCATGCGCGAAGAAGATGTGCTGGGCGTGGTTTCGGGCGCGACCGCAGGCGCAACCAAGAAAGAAACCGTCGGATCACGTAGGTAACAACAATGACTTGTCATCCTGAGCGAAGCGAAGGACTTGCTTTCGGACTCAGGACATAATTTTGCTGTAGCTGAAATAGCTCACAGCCAAACATCCCGCAAGCCACGCGCTTGCAAAAATCAAATTAGGAGCAAACGAAAATGGCAAAACAAATTATTCATGGAGAAGAATCGCGACAGGCAATTCTCCGCGGCGTCAACATACTGGCGGACGCTGTGAAGGTCACCCTCGGCCCCAAGGGCCGCAACGTCGTGATTGAAAAGAAATTCGGTGCGCCGACCATCACCAAAGACGGCGTCACCGTAGCGAAAGAAATTGAATTGCCCAACGGCATCGAGAACATGGGCGCGCAGATGGTCCGCGAAGTGGCTTCGAAGACCTCGGACATCGCGGGTGACGGCACCACCACCGCTACCGTTCTTGCCCAGGCAATTTATCGCGAAGGCGTGAAGACGGTCGCCGCTGGCGCCAATCCCATGGCGATCAAGCGCGGCATCGAAAAGGCGGTTCTGCTCATCACCGGCAGAGTCGATAAGGAAGGCAATCGCGAGAAGGGCGAATTGGATAAGTTCTCCAAGCCCGTCTCCGGCGACATGATTGCCCAGGTCGGAACCATCTCGGCGAACAACGACGAGACCATCGGCAGAATCATTGCCGAAGCCATGAAGAAAGTCGGCAAAGATGGCGTCATCACTGTCGAAGAGTCGAAGACCCTCAACACGGATCTCGACGTAGTCGAAGGCATGCAGTTCGACCGCGGCTATCTGTCTCCTTACTTCGTCACCGATCCGGAGCGCATGGAGTCCGTACAAGAAAATGCGTACATCCTGATCCACGAAAAGAAAATCAGCTCGATGAAAGATCTTCTCCCGTTGCTAGAGCAGATCGCCAAAGGCGGCAAGCCGCTCCTGATCATCGCTGAGGACGTCGAAGGCGAAGCGCTCGCCACCCTCGTAGTCAACAAACTCCGTGGCACGCTGCAAGTCTCGGCCGTCAAGGCTCCTGGCTTCGGCGATCGCCGCAAGGCCATGCTGCAGGACATCGCAACCCTGACCGGCGGCAAGGCCATCACCGAAGACCTCGGCATCAAGCTGGAGAACGTTCAGCTCGCCGATCTCGGACAAGCCAAGAAAGTCACCATCGACAAGGACAACACCACCATCGTCGAAGGCAAAGGCAAGCCCGGTGACGTTCAGGGCCGCGTAAAAGAAATTCGCAGCCAGATCGAAAAGACCACCAGCGACTACGACCGCGAGAAGTTGCAGGAGCGGTTGGCCAAGCTGGTCGGTGGCGTAGCCGTAATCAAAGTCGGCGCCGCGACCGAAACCGAAATGAAGGAAACGAAGGCCCGCGTCGAAGATGCCATGCATACGACTCGCGCTGCCGTTGAAGAAGGAATTGTCCCGGGCGGCGGCGTAGCGCTAGCGCGTTGCGTTCCAGCTCTCGACAAGCTGAAGCTGGAAGGTGACGAGCAGATCGGTGTCAACATCGTGAAGCGCGCCATCACCGAGCCCTTGCGCCAGATCGCCGAGAATGCCGGCGAAGAAGGTGCAATCGTGATCGGCAAGATCCACGACTCCAAAGACAACAACTACGGCTACAACGCCCTGACCGGAGAGTACGAAGACCTGGTCAAGGCAGGCGTGCTCGATCCGACGAAAGTAGTGCGCACCGCACTGACCAACGCCGGCTCGATCGCAGCCCTGATGCTAACCACCGAAGCCCTGGTAGCGGATATCCCGGAGGAGAAGAAGAACGCTCCAATGGGCGGCGGCCACGGCGGTGGCGGCGGCATGGGCGACATGTACTAGGAGCAGCCGTTAGCTCTTAGCCATTAGCTGTTAGCTTGAATCAAAGGCCCCGTTCGCAAGAGCGGGGCTTTTTTTGTTTGGGGGCGGAGTGTTCCACGTGGAACGCTATGCAGTTTATTTTGTACGTATGTATATGTATGCTATCGACGGCAAATGAAACGGAAGAAAAGAGTTAAGAGGCGCGGGAGAGTCGCCCGCCTGAGGGCTTCCGGAAGCGTGGAACAGGAGTCTGCGATAAGCCTCCGCAAGCAATGGCGGGAGCGGCGGCTAGAGCTTCAGCTCTGGCGGGAGTTACCCAAGAAGCGGGTCACGCTGAAACTGGACGCCGATGTGCTGGCCTGGTTCCGGGGGATGGGCCGGGGATACCAGTGGGAGATTAACAAGAGGCTGCGGAGGGTGATGGAACGGGAGCGGCGAGCTTTGAGCCGCGAGCTTTGAGCTTGAATCGTGTGGCGCGGGCGCCGTTGCCCGCGAAAAGCTGACACCAAACGAAAGCCCTGCTCGCAAGGGCGGGGCTTTTTCCTTCGTACTCGACGCATGGCAGTGAAGTGGCTCGATACGAATAAAAGGCCTGGCCGCCGTCAGGACGGTTGAGGCGTCTTCACCTTGGACGCTGATACCTTGTTATCGTTCCGGGCGTCAATCAGCACAATGCTTTGATCCTTTTCGAGACCCAGCTGTCTAAGAATCGATTCCACTCGGGCCAACTCTTCTTCGCTGTAATAAACGATCACCTTCACCGACCTCTTGGTTCGATGGGCTTTTTGATATATCTGAGTCTGATGTTGCAAGTTGTTCGCAAGTTGTGAATTGCTTGCTAGCTTAAATTCAACAAGTGCCTTATTTGCGCTTCCTTCGGAGATTGCAAAATCTACTGGACCCCTCCCGCTGTTCGCCTCGCTGTTCACGTCGAAACCCGTTGCAAACCACGTGAGACGGTAGAGAATATGAACATCTCTTTCCCGCGTTATCGGCTGCCCATTTATGTAAAAGATTCGCCATCCATCATTGTGCTCGATGACATCCTTCAGGTATAATGCCCTCTTCAACGCGGCCTCATAACTATCAACCGGCTCTGAATAGAAACTGGAGTGTTCTTCGAGAAGGCCAACCAGCTTTTCGACATTCTTAATAAACTGCGTCTCAATTTGAGTGACGTTCTCCCTGCTTAACTCGGTGGCTTTTCCGCCGTCTCTCTCCTTCAATGCGAGGTAGTAATCAAGAATCTCCGGAAACCGGCGGATTGTTTTCCGCCCAACTGTACGTCGGTCTGATTCGGTTGGCTAAAGTGGCCGCAAGGAACGAAGAGGCTTCCTGCTTTTTTTTCTTTTTCTTGCCAGCGCTTCTCTTCGCTTCTTCTCCTTCTTCTCCAGTATTATGCTCAATTGAAGACTGAAATAATTGTTTATCTGGGCCCGTAACTGCACATTCTCAATGCTGCCTACGATTTCTGCATAATCCCCGACCAAATCACGCTGGTTAATCCAGAGCTCATCCTTCGCAAGAAGATCTTGTGGAGTCAGAAGGACAAAATCATCAAGGAATACAGGTAGCCGATAGGTCTTGCTGACCCACGTTTCCGTCTTGTAATTGAAGTAGACACGTTCCACCGCGAAGTTCTTGGTTAAGGCTGGATCGACGTGCTGACGTGCGAACTCTTGCGTATATTCCAAGAGATATTTCTTGATGAGGTTAGTCGTGAAATCGCTAACGTGATCCCTGCCGACGCCTGAATCGAAAAGTGTGAGCTTTTCAAAGTGCGGGCTTTGGGTAACTTTTTCCTCCCCGAAGTCCCGGAATGTGGTACTGAAATTCTCGTGCAGCGCTCGCGCGAAATCCGGTCCTAATCCGTTCCCACTATTTCCAGAAAGGCAAAAGCCGAGCCAATTTTGCTTAACTTCCTTGAAAATATACCAAGCATGCATGCTTCCGGTATCGAGGGCGGAGTCGGCTGATTTGTGCTTCAAGAACCTCACGTACCTAATCATTTCAGCATGTAAGGATCGATATTCGGGCTTTGGGCTGTTGAAGAGCAGGAAAGGATCAATGAACATCGGGAGATCATTGATAAGCGAAATGTCAAACGCGCCATAGGCTCTCAGCACGTGGCGGCTGAGGTCAAAAAAATCTGAGAAATAGATCGGTATCTTTCGCATAGCGATGTGGGGAAGCTGCTGATCGTACTACAAAATATTTCCCACCACAAAACCTAATTCCCTCTTGGCACGGAGTGAAAATCCGCCCTTGATCAGTTAGAAAGCTCCCCGACTACCGACCTCTACGTCGGTTACCATGGCGGTACCGAGGTCACGTGACAAAACATACGGATAACGTGTATACAAGTAACAAGAAATCCGATGACCTGCCAAAAGACGACAAGCCGCTTGTTCCGATCGCTATCCCAGGCGACTCGAGACGGGCGCTGCGCGAGTTTCCGGCTGGCGTACGGCAAGATCTCGGGTACGCTCTTTACCAGTTGCAGCTTGGGCAAAACCCACCGGACAGGAAACCGGTTCGCACCGTAGGTGCGGGAGTCTACGAACTGCGCGAGCAGGACGCGGAGAAGTGGTACAGAGTTTTGTATGTACGTAAAGGCGGAACAATCCACGTCCTCCACTGCTTTGAAAAGCGGACGAACGCGATCGAGCAGAAGGACATCGAGACCGCCAGAACGCGCTTAAAACGCGTGCTGGAAGCTAAACGCGAGGAGAAGAGAATTGCCAAACAAGCGCTCCGTCGAAGGTGAATACAGAGTAACTGGGAGTGTCTTGGATGAACTCGGATTGGATCGGCAGGGCGCATTGGAGCTAAAACTGAAAGCCTCGCTGCATCAGAATATTCTGGGGTTGATTAAACGCCGCCGATACAGCGCCCGGGATTTGGAACGAATCCTGCGGATACAGCAACCGCGAGTGAGCGAACTCACACGCGGCAAGCTTTCCACTTTAAGTGTGGCCCGCCTTCTCCTATATGCCGATCTCTTGGGAGCTCAGGCTCAGATAAAACTCAAGCAGCTTCGGGCGAACGCGGCAGCTTGATTTCTGCGAACTCCCGCCGCATCCGCTCTTCATCCACCGTCGATCGTTCATCCCATCTTCTGCGCAATGGTGATGGTGTATCCATCCCCATCCTCAAAGCCGAATTCTTTCATCCCATAAAACTGCTCAGTTACCGGCATCGAGACTTTCGCTCCCGCTTTCTGCACGCGATCGAGGACCGCTTGCAGGTTGTCGACCTCCATGTAAAGCGTCAGGCTTCCGCCGATGTTTGCGGCGAGTTTGGGATATTCCGCGGCCACCGTCTTCTGGTCGTTGAAAAAAATCTCGACCGCTCCGTTCGACACTGACGCGAACACGTAAGGCGGCTGTTCGGGAACAGTGATAGCTTTTTCCAGTCCAAGAATTTCGAGATAGAACTTCAGGCTGGCTTCCACATTGCGGACAACTAGATTGGGCGTGAGTTTCGTGATCTGCATGAGTCTTCCTCTCTTTTTTAGTTGAACCGTAAATTGGATCGTGAATTGATTCCGGACGGTGTTCGTCATGAAGGACGATGGCGCACACTTCCGGTGTGCTCGCATCTCCTCCATCCACGACCCTTGCGAGGAAGGACGTAGGTAGGGGCCCTCATTGTAGGTGGCGCCGAGTAGACCGGCGCGCGGGTCCCGCGAGGTACGGCAAAATAATAGCACGAAGAGTCAAGAGGCCTGCCGCGAGGCAGCGATACAATAGCCGCTCTTGGCTTAGCTGGCGGGGAGACATCATGGCACGCAGCGCGATTCTTTCGATTGTTCATCGGGCGAATGTCAATCGGGATTCCATTCTGGACTCGGCGCGAACCACGATAGCGGCGGTCGTCTCCATGTGGCTGGCTCGGCTTCTGAAAATGCCTGAATACTATTGGGCCCCGATTTCGACCATCGTCATCATTCAATCCACCATCCCGCCGCGAACCTTGGGCTGGCAGCGCTTTGTGGGAACGGCGCTGGGAGCGGTGCTCGGCGCGGCATTGGCGACATTCTTCAGACCAAGCGTACCCGTCTATGC
>Ga0224545_1000324_pt1 | contig 10247 bp, 7 predicted proteins | sample 714P12024metaG_FD_179906 | JGI IMG/M metagenome (GOLD analysis project Ga0224545, IMG submission 179906) | Peat soil microbial communities from Stordalen Mire, Sweden - 717 P1 20-24 | ecosystem: Environmental > Terrestrial > Soil > Wetlands > Peat | place: Sweden: Norrbotten County, Stordalen... | reverse complement strand
GGCTCTCCACAAGAAAGTGACGAAGTAGGCATTTTAAGCGGCTTTCTCGAAGGTGGCGAATTCGGTCTTGGTAGCGGCTAGTCGTTGTGCCTTGAGCAGGAGATAGTGGATGTCACGGTAGCCCCGGCCTCGGCGAAGGATGGCCTTGATATTTCCGTTGATCGCTTCCACCACGCCCAAAGGAATTTTATTCGTGCAATAGTTCAGGATTCCGTTTAGATGCTTGACTAACATGTCGGCCAGCTTCTCCATGGGTTGGAGACGCTGCCAGCGTAGCTGGTCCATCCATTGCAGCAAGTAGCGCATCATGGCTCCTGGATAACGATAGTTCCATAACCGATCCAAACTTTCCTTCAGCAAGTAGGCCTTCATCAACCGGCGATTTAACCCGAGCAGCTGCTGGAGCATCTGTTTCTTGCCGCTCGTCAGATTGACCCAGCGGGTCAGCAGCAGCCAGTGTTTGCCCTTAATCAATTCCCGTGCGGCCCCACCCTTGCGGAAGAATTCCGCGCGCCTCACCTCGGAAACAGCTTCATTGGCATGCTGCATGATGTGGAATTTGTCATAGACCAGACTGCACCCTGGCACCCACTCTTGCAGACTCAGGCGAAAGGGTTCGTGCATGTCCACGCAGGCCGCTTCGATCCTCTTGCGTTGCCGAGCGCTCAGCTCTGTCTCCAAAAACCGGTCTAAGGTTTCCTTCTTCCGCTCCCAACCAAACCACAGCGGTTCCCCGCTCTGCAGATTGCTCACCACGGTCAAAAACTTCTGGCTTTTGCCCAGATAGATTTCATCCACCCCCATCTGCCGCAACGCCGGCTTGCGTCGTCTCTTTGCCCAGCGCTCCAGATAGCGCAGATCGAGGGCCCGCACCGTGCTCTCGGGCAGAGCAAACTGCTGCGCCACACGCCGCACCGGGGCACTCTCACAGGCCTGCCCTACCGCATCTTCGAAGCGCTGGCTGAAGGGAGCGTTGCTGGGCAGCGCTTCGATCTTTTCCGCCTTCACTCCGCAGTCCGGACAATCCACCCGATACAACTCGATCACCACTGTCGTCTGAAACTCGAAACAGGGCAGATCGCGTATCTCACGCTCGTAGATCTCGTGGATCCGTGGCACCCGCTGCCCACACCCGGAACACACCAGCTTCTGGTTGCCCGATTTCCGTCGCACCCATAACTTCAGGTTCTTGGCCTTCTCGTTGATTTCATGCTGATAGACCCGATAGCCGGGCCAGCCCAAGATCTTCGTCCAGTCTCGATCTCTCATATCTCCCAGAGTAGGGAAACATCGCCCTCTCAGCAATCGTGACGCGAGCGGTGCTCGGGCAACTTCGCTGTGGGAATGACGCGCGGAGGAAACCGCGGAAAAGTCCTACCCCCGACTTTTCCACCGTTCCCCCCGCGCTTGGAAATCCCGCAAAAGACGCGGGCTTCCCACATTCCCACAGCGACGACAACGGCTGGATTACTTTTACCCCCAGAACTGAACCCCCAAAGCCTCAAAAAGCCAAACCCCAGTAAAATCAAGGGTCCCGTCGGTTTCTCGTGTAGAGCGGAAAAAGAAAGCTTTGCTGTTGGCATCATCGACATATTTAGTCTGGATGAAGAAGCTACTGCTGGCTTGGTTCGCTTTCTCAATACGAGCAAAGTCGAGGCCCGGAGCAAATGAGTTTTCCCAATCCACATCATGGGAGAGCAGCAAAGCCGAGCGCTGGCCTCCGGGAATCGTAGCGAGGCGGACCCAATCTTTGCCATAGGCTTCGTACCAAGCCCTCAGGACCAATAGCCAAACATCCGCACCGGGTTCAAAGGCGTTCACATAGTGGCGTTGGGCTTCGTAGTCGCGGTTGCTCTGATTGCGTAAAACGACGTCAAGCAAACTCAATCCCAGGAGATACACCTTTCCTTTGCCAACCGAGTTCGTCAGCAGAGCGGCACTCCCGTCGTCAAAGTGCGCCAGCACTTCAGCGCCAGGGCCAGGAACGTATCCATTACTCCAGATAATTTCGCGGAAGTGATCGCTCCCCAGTTGAGTTTCGCGCTCTTCGGGGCGATTGAGATACTTCGTGACAGGATCTTTCGTCACGGAAAATGCCAAGTGATAACGTTTGCGCGAAGGAGCGAAGCTGCGAAAACCGAACAGATTCTGGAGGCCTCCCCAGAACACATTCTGGGCGAAGATAAATCCACCCTGCCGCACGAAACTGGTCAACTGGTCGGCCTGGGGCTGGGTAAAAGTGTGCGAATCAACACTGGGATAGAGAATGACGAGGCGATGGCGGAGAGCTTGTGGGAGATCGCGAGTGATAAAAAAGGGAATGCCCATCTCTTTCAGAGAGCGGACGAGTGGGAGAGGATTCTCTGGATCGGGGCCGGGGTTGGTCCAGAATACCGCGACTTGAAGCGGGAAAGATTCTGGAAACTGCTGAAATGGGTCACCGTGGTGATGAACGATTTCGAGCAATGGAACTTCTTTGGTTCGCAAGGCAGGCGTGGCTTCGGCGGTGAGTTTCCAAACGGCAGCGCTCCCGCACAAAGCGAACACCAGAAGCGCGACTGCTAGAGACTGTTTCAACTCCGAATCCTTAAGATATCTAATGATTTTCCGTGAGAACCTTTGGATGTAAGTATGAGGCATGGAAGGGGAAAGCAAGAAAACGGAGGGCTCGGGCCCACGGTGCGGGTTAGGCAACGGGGTACGAGGAGCGACACTCGTGAGGAACTTCGGCGAAACACTTTCCGTAGCTTGCGGACTCTTCCCGCCCAGGGTCTTTCCACGGTCGTTGGCTTTAGGCCTTGAGGGCAAGAATCTTCACACGAACAAGATGCGGGTGAATGCGCGTGCTGAATTCATAGTCGTTAGTTTCTTTCTACCGGAATGCTCAGAGTCGATTTATCGCCACTAACCGTATAGGCACTCACAGTGATGGGACCAATTCCCGAAGCCGCGCTTGAATTGGCGGGAACGGTGAGGGTAACCTTCGCTATCTGGGTTGCCGCGTTGCTAAACTCCACCACAGCACCATTCAGCGAGTTGCCGGTGTCAACTGAGCAAGCTGCGTTAGAGGATGCGGCCGAACAAGTCAGGAAGACATAGCCACTTCCCAAACGGGAAGTGAGACGAAGAGGGGTACTGCCTGTGCGACCGCCCTTCACGCTGATCGGCGACGCTGACATCGTGGGGCCATTTTCATCGCTAGGTTTGTAAACACGAACGTAGTCCACGACCATCCTGGAGGGGCTAGGCGTGGTGTCATTTGGTGGGCCAGGCCATTCGCCGCCGACGGCCAGGTTCATGATGAAGTAAAAGGGAGCGTTGAACATCCATCGACCTCCAGGGGGAACGTCATTGGCGGTGCGGATAAAGAAGGGTTTGCGCCAATCATCAACATAGATTTGAATCATGTACGGAGACCAGACGGTGCCGTACACGTGGCAACTGGGATCCGCGTCGTCGATTCGCTTGCCGTTTGGAAGAGTGAAGTCCGCTGCAAGGCTGTAGATCCCCTTGTGTGCCGTACTTGGCCCATGAATCGTCGATTCAATCACGTTTGGTCCGAGGCCACCTCCCGCTGCCCCCGTTGTGGGCACGTTCTCCATGATATCCATCTCGCCGCCCGTCGGCCATTCTCCACTTCTTCCCAGCATCCAGAACGCGGGCCATAGGCCGGCTCCCACGGGAAGTTTCATACACGACTCCAACCGCCCGTATTTGAAATCCTTCAATCCTCGCGTTTTTAGGCGGGCCGACGTCCAAGTCCCGACGGGAGCAGGATCTGCACTGGTTCGCAAGGCCTGAATGATGAGATGTCCATGGCCATCCTGAAATGCGTTTGGATGGCTCGCCTCACACGGTGCCGGAGTAGCGGAGCCGGTCACACAGTAAACCTCCAACTCGCGGTTACCCCAGCCATCGCCGCCCGCGTCAAAACTCCATTTGGACGAATCAGGAGGCGTGCCGGCAACGCGGGCATTGAATTCATCACTCCAGACAGGAATTCCCCAAGCTTGAGCACTAGCGCAGTTGATGAGCACTGGTGCGAGCATCGTGACCATCAGCAGTCTCCACACGATAACGATTCACCCCCGCTTAGCAAATAGAGTCTCGCGAGAACCGAATATCTAGCATCTGATATTCCGTCTTTCTGCATCATTCTAATTACTTCTTCGCGACTCGGGAGCAAGGGCAACGTCGCGGCCAAGTTTTGGGTCGGTGGCACGATACAGCTCACCCATGCCACCTGCACGCTGAACCGATTCTGAACCGATTCTGCAGAGAGCGGCAGTACGTTATTTGAACTGACGAGATCCTCGCGACTTACCTGCGCGTACGTTGCATCGCGGTCACGGCAGCCTGTCCGTAGGGCGCTTGCTGTGGATTGGCAACGGCGATCTTATTGATCGAGGACACACCCAGAACCGAGATGCGAACACGACGATGTGATTAGGATCACATCAATCTGTTTGCGCCGCCGATAGAAACAATCGGGACCGCAATCGCACGATCTAGTAGGTTCGAACTAATGACGAAGCGCGTGCGACTGAGTAGGATCGCCGGTTGCACTTATGAGCGTTCGATGGAACCGCCAGTTTTCGTGTTTCGATCTCGTCGCGAAAAGCGACGATTGCTCCCGCGCAATCGTTACCATCGGCGACGTCGAAATCGGGGGCGACGATTTCGTTGTCATGGCCGGTCCTTGTGCAGTCGAGTCCGGGCGCCAGTTAATGCAGACTGCGGAAGCTGTGGCCGCAGCGGGCGCACGGATTCTGCGCGGAGGCGCCTACAAACCGCGCTCCTCTCCTTATTCTTTTCAAGGCATGGGCGTCTCCGCCTCAAGCTTCTGCGCAAGGCGCGAGAAGCCACTGGTCTGGCCATCGTCACCGAAGTGATGAGCGAAGAAGATGTCGAGTTGATTGCCGAGTACGTCGACCTTATGCAGGTCGGAGCGCGGAGCATGGAGAATTACGCGCTGCTTCAAGCGCTGGATCGGTGTGAACGTCCCGTCCTGTTGAAGCGGGGCCCTGACCGCCACGCTCGAAGAGTTACTCGCTCCGCACAGGTCATCGCCATGAGTGGCAACCCCCAGATCATCCTTTGCGAGCGTGGGATTCGGACCTTCGAGACCGCCACGCGCAACACACCGGACATCGCCGCGGTGCCAGTACTGGAAACCGTTTCGCGACTTCCGGTGATCGTCGACCCGAGTCACGCTGCTGGGGTTCGGTCTTTGTTTCCAGTGCTGGCGCGGGCGGCGACGGTTGTCGGTGCGGACGGATTGACCGTCGAAGTGCATCCTTTCCCCGATCAGGCGATGAGTGACGGTGACCAGTCCCTCACATTCGGACAGTTCCGCAACATGATGGTCGACCTGCTGCCTTGTCTTGCCATCCAAGAAGATACCCGGAGGCTCCGCCCGCACATACTCGTGGCTGGAGGTGCAGACCAGTGACTGCACACCCCATCGTGGCCGGTTTGTTCTTGCTCTGCAGGTTAGGGTTTGCGCACACAGATTTCGGTCTTCCGCCGCCTCCGTCGCCACCTTTTCTGCAGGCCATTGCCAAACCGGGCTATTTACTGGCGTGGATGCCGGGTGCCGACCGATTCAGTTCAGCTGCCATTACATTTTTTCAAGCTTCAAACGGTCGACATCCTTCGCTCCTGTCTTTCGTTGCATCCGCAGATCCCGCCGTATGCGGCGACGGGCCAAATCTTCTGTTTGCCGGCGAGCAGGAGGCTGCGCATCCGCGTCAGAGTTTGACGGCTGGCTTGGCCGGCGGCGAGCCTCGACGTGCTAGCTCCTGTCCCGAGGACTGCACTCGCGCCCTGCACCTTCCAAACGACCGGTTTGTGTATTCCCGTAAAACGAAACGTCCGGTTTGGGATCGAAGCCACGGCGCGCTGGATCTAGTGCTGACGGAGGAGTCTGCTTTATGAGGAAGCTATCCATCTCGGGAGTGATGGTGCTGCTCGTGCTGGGGTGCGCGGCAGTGCTTGCGGCGCGATTATTAGCGTTCGAAGCGAGCGCAAGGGCGGACGCCATCGGCGTCAGGAATAGCCCCGTAAATGGCACTGTTTTTATGTTCACGCGCACTCTTTCGTACTCAGCGCAAGCCTGGATTCTGGGTGGAGAACGGTTCTCCCAGGGAGGGTCGATTGTTGTGAAAAACGGGAACGACTCGCACCCGCTGGTTGCCGATTTTGCGGCTGCGGTCGACCCGAGCCTGAACTTCGAAGGCACCACAGTGCTGTTTGCGGGAAAAGAAAAGCTGGGCGATCCGTGGCAGGTGTATGAAGTGGCTCTCAGAGGAGGCACGCCGCGCCAGCTGACTTCCGGTGCAGAAGACTCCATCCGGCCGATGTACCTGCCGGACGGGCGCATTGTGTACGCGCACAAGACGGGAGGCCGCTTTGTACTAGAGGCCGCGGCGCTGGATGGAAGCGGCAAGCCGCTGCGCCTGACTTACGCACCGGGAGATTTCCTTCCCACGGCTGTGCTCCACGATGGCCGGGTGCTTTTCGAATCGAGTTTCCCTCTGGGGATCGCTGGGTACCCGGAGATCTATACCGTCTACCCAGATGGCAGCGGCGTGGAGGCCTATCGCTGCGACCACGGTCACGCGCGCTCGAACGGAAAACAGCTGGCTAGCGGCGACATTCTCTTTGCTAGCGCGCGCGGGCTAGGCCGATTCACTCCTCGTTTGGCTCACGAGGTAACGGTGAATGTTCCCGAAGGCGACTACGCTGGCGGCATCGCGGAGACGGAGACGGGTGCCCTGATTCTCTCGTCTCGACCGGCTCAGGCAGGAGCCAAGAACACGGTGCAGCAAAGCTATGCGCTGACGTCATGGACACTGGGCACTCACGCGCTGACGACGGTGGCCGCAGTGCAAGGCGAGAGCCTTGTCGAGCCAGTGATGGTTAGGCCTCACCAGGTGGCGAACCGTTTTCCGACCGCGCTGCACGATTGGAAGACGACGAACCTGCTGGCGCTGAACAGCTACATCTCGCGCGAAGGGGAAACTCCGGTCGGGACGTTAGCCGTGGTGCGCGTTTCAACCCTGGATGCGAGCGGCAAGGTGAAGGTGCTGGGGACGGCTCCGGTGGAGAAGGACGGCTCGTTTTTTGTGCAGGCGCCGGGCGACAGTCCTCTGAAGTTTGAACTGTTGAATGCACAAGGGAACGTAGTGCGCAGAGAAAACGGGTGGATGTGGGCGCGCAGCGGCGAGCAGCGCATCTGCGTCGGTTGCCACGCCGGACCCGAGCGTGCGCCGGACAACGCGGTGCCGGGAGTGCTACTGCACACGACTACACCGGCGGACCTGACGGGTCCGCCGGCCGAAGCCGCTAAAGGAGAGAACTGAGATGCTGGCCCTGGTGCTTGGACTGATGATGATGCCGGCCGCGCAGTCGGAAGCTGCGCAGCTCACGCAGAACCCGCTGCGCGTGCAGTCGAAACCCGGGCCGGTCACGCCACAGCCGGCGCCGGTCCCGGCGGCGAAGCCAGCGGCGATTCGTTTTGAGGACGCCACCGAGGCTTCGGGGATCCACTTCACCCACAGCATGGGCTCGCAGGCTCTGGGCTCGCTGCTGGAGGCGACCGGCGGCGGATGTGTGTGGTTCGACTACAACAATGACGGCTTGCTCGACCTGTATGTGGTGAGTGGAAAACCGCTCGAAGACAGCATGCACCCGCATCCGCTGAAAGTGAAGTCGGACCCGCCGCCGCACAATCATCTGTACCGCAACAACGGCGATGGCACCTTCACCGACGTGACGCAAGAGGCCGGAGTTGCGCCGGACATGTATTCCATTGCAGTGGCCGCGGCGGACTTTGACAACGACGGTTTCGTGGACTTGTTGGTGACGGGCTACGGCAAAGTAGTGCTCTATCACAACAACGGCAACGGAACCTTTACCGACGTGACGGCGAAGGCCGGGATCAAGGTGGACGGTTGGTCGATCAGCTCGGCGTGGCTGGACTATGACAAAGACGGGTGCGTCGATTTGTTTATAGGGCGGTATGTGAAGTTTGACCCGACTTACCACAACTTCTTTCCCGCCGATAACTACCCGGGGCCGCTGGACTATGAAGGCGACACCAATGTGCTCTACCACAATAACTGTGATGGGACCTTTACCGATGTAAGCGACAAGAGCGGAATTGGCAGCCTAATTGGCCGGACGATGGGCGTGACCTCGGCGGATTTTGATGGAGACGGTTGGCCAGACATTTACGTTTCGAACGATAAGACGCAGAACTTTCTCTTTCATAACAATCACAACGGAACCTTCACAGAAGTGGCGTTAGACGAGGATGTTGCATACGGCCAGAACGGCGAGGCGACTTCTTCCATGGGGCCGGTGTTTGCGGATGTCGACGGCGATGGAAAACCCGATCTGTGGGTAACCGATGCGAGATTCCACCGGTTGATGCACAACACGGGCAAGGGACGATTTGAAGACATGTCGACTGCGTCCGGGCTAGCCCAGGCGGAGGCGCAGTACACAAGCTGGGGCACGGGTGTCTACGACTTCGACAACGATGGCTGGCTGGACATTATGTCGTTTCACGGCGGGCTCATCAACATGATTCCGCAGGAGCAATCGCTGTTCCGTAACCTTGGCGGTGGAGTATTCGAAGACGTCTCGCGGCAGGGTGGCGCGGTGCTGGATGTGAAAACCGTGGCTCGCGGAGGCTGCTTTGGGGACTACGACAACGATGGCAAGATCGACGCCTACATGGTGAATCTGAATGCGCCAGGCACACTGCTGCACAACCTAACGCAGACCTCGAATCACTGGATCACCATCAAACTGAAGGGCACGAAGAGTAATCGAGACGGACTGGGCGCGCGTCTGGAATTGACCGCGGGTGGGCGCACGCAGGTGGCCGAGCGCTCCGCCGGCTCAGGGTATCTTTCGCAGGATGACGACCGCATTCACTTTGGCCTGGGTGCGGCGACGAAAGTGGATAAGCTCCTGATTCGCTGGCCGAGCGGCAAAGAACAGACGATTGAGGATCCAAAAATTGACGGAGTGCTGAAGGTGGAGGAACCAAGGTGAGACGGGGACTCGGAACAGCACTGGCACTGGGCGCCGCAGCGGTGGCGATCGCGCTGCTGTCCGCGGTTCCGCCACACGCACGGGCCGGCACTCCGGGCGCTGACGACCAGTATTTATCGCCATCGGAGATGGCGCTCTCGCCGGACGGACGCCTGCTCTACGTGGTGTGCGAGCGCAGCGATCAACTGTTGGTGTTGAACGCGAAGGAAGGAGTGGTTCTGCGACGGATTCGCGTGGGCCACATTCCGCGCACGGTTGCAGTTTCTCCGGATGGACGGCAGGTCTTTGTCACGAACTCGTGGGATGACACGGTATCCGTGATTGACGTTACGACGATCGACGCCGGGACCCATGCGGCAACGCGCACGATCGCGACGGGCGCTGAACCGTATGGCGTAGTGGTGGACCGTGCGGGAAAGACGCTGTATGTCGCAAACCGCATCAGCAACGATGTTTCGGTAATCGACATTGCGACGGGTGTACAGCGGAAGCGACTGATGGCAGGACACGGCGCAAGCTACATGGCGATCTCCGCGGACGGAAGCCGCGTGTATTGCACGCACGTGTATCCGCGGATCGGCGCACAACGCACCGTGCCGCAGTCGGAAATCACAGTCATCGACACGGCGCGCGAAGCGGTGGTGGAGCGCACGCCGCTCGACGGCGTTGCTGGGATGTTTCATGTCGCTGTCTCGGCGGATGGACGGATGGGCGTGGTCGCACAGATGCGTCCGAAGAACCTGGTGCCGCTGGCGCACGTGGAGCACGGCTGGGTCTTTGGGCATTCGCTGACCGTCTTTGGCGCGGATGCGGGCGGCACGATCGAAGTACCTCTGGACGAACTGGAACACTACTACTCACTACCGTACGGCGTGGCGATCACGCCAGATAAGTCGCGGATCTTCGTAACGGCTTCGGGGTCGGATATTGTCACCGTGATTGATACGGAACGTCTTTTGGCCTTCGCGCACAGCCGCCGAAGGCCGTTCGTGAACGATCTGTCGGCCTCGGCAAATTACGTGATGGCGCGGATTGCGGTGGGAAAGAATCCGCGCGGCGTGGCGATGAGTCCGAACGGCATGCGGCTCTACGTGGCCAACCGGATGGATGACACGCTGAGCGTCATCGACACGGCGAGCAACAAATCGGTGGGAACGATCGACCTGGGCGGACCGAAAAAC
>Ga0224545_1000323_pt1 | contig 10249 bp, 7 predicted proteins | sample 714P12024metaG_FD_179906 | JGI IMG/M metagenome (GOLD analysis project Ga0224545, IMG submission 179906) | Peat soil microbial communities from Stordalen Mire, Sweden - 717 P1 20-24 | ecosystem: Environmental > Terrestrial > Soil > Wetlands > Peat | place: Sweden: Norrbotten County, Stordalen... | reverse complement strand
GACTAGGCCAAACTCTCGGCCGGGAATCGTAGCTTCGGTGCCCTCCTCCATACCAAAGGGAACGACGCAGAGAGCCTTGAGCGGAGCCGCCATGCCGGGCACCGCCGGCATGGCGCTTTCAATTCCGATGTAGTAGGTACGCGAGGCGCCACTGCGTATACGCACGCCGCGACCGCGACGCGCCTTCCCGTAATAGGCCGCGCCTCGCGCAACGGCGTGCTCCAAGTGGGGAGCGTCGAGGATTTGCTCTGCCCCGAGCGAGTCGAATCCTTCTTGTCGCAACCAGTTGTTAAGCACCTCGACCACACGGTCGCGCAGCACCGCCGCCTTCATTACTCCGCCGTTGAACAGGATGTGCGTGGGGCATGCCAGTCCGCTGCGGCCGCGCCGGATGCCCGCAGCCTCGGGACTGTTGCGAACCTGCTCCGACAGAAACCGCGCTATATGCTTGGTGATGGCTGGATCGGCCGCATACGGCAGGCCCAACTCCTGAAAACCAACGCGGCGTTGCCGCGCCGGTAATTCGCCGCTCGCCACCTTTGGAAAAAATCCTTCGACCAGAATCTGGTCTAGGTCTTCGCGCACCAGTTCCGTCTTGATCGTGCCGCCGATGAGCTTCGTCCCCTTGCCCAGCAAGGTGATCGGGCGCTTCTGCGTCTTGGGGGATTCGAACAGTTTTTCCTTCTCGATGCGGCACTGATGCCACAGGCCGTGCAACTGCCAGGTATCGATGCGGTTGCCCAAGGCCTCAAGGCGCTGCTGCAGAACGCGCGCCAGCGCCAAATCCATGTTGTCGCCGCCGAGTAGGATGTGATCGCCAACGGCGACGCGCTTCAGTGTCAGGTCGCCGTTCTCTTCAGAAACCACGATGAGGCTAAGATCCGTGGTGCCACCCCCGACGTCGCACACGAGAACGAGGTCGCCGACCTTGATGCGGCGCCGCCAGGCATCATCCTGGCTTTCAAGCCACGCATAAAAGGCCGCCAGTGGTTCTTCCAGTAATGTGACGTGCGGATAGCCGGCCTGTTCGGCGGCGCGCCTGGTCAGCTCGCGGGCTTCTTCGTCGAACGAAGCCGGCACAGTGAGTAGTACGTCTTGCTCCGCCAGAGCGAGTTCCCCTTGCTCCCCCGCCTCGCCCCTGTCCCACACGGTGCGCAAGTACTGCAAAAACTGCGACGACGCTTCGACCGGCGATAGCTTGGGTACATCCTCGGACGCTTGCCAAGGCAAGATCGGCGCATTGCGATCCACCCCAGAGTAAGAGAGCCAGGACTTGGCCGAGGCAATTAGGCGGTTTGGGCTCTCCGCGCCGCGTTTGCGCGCCAGTTCGCCGATCACGAACTTCGGCTCGGGTTCCCAGGGCAAGGTGAGGCTGCCCTTGGGAAAATCGAGTTCGCCCGGAATGTAGAGAAATGACGGCAGCAACGTGCGTTCTGCCACTTCGTTCGGATTCACCAGTTGCGGAATGCTGCGGACCTCGATAGGGCTTTCTTCTCCCGTGGCCGTTGCGTTGCAGCGCGCCAGCGCCGAATTTGTGGTCCCCAGATCGATGCCAACGATGTACTTGCCCGCCAATGAAAGTCTCCTATGCAAACCAACATTTACTGAACAAATGTGGACGAGTCGCTATGAAAGTTCGACCTCAGCCGGCGCAACCACCATCCGGCCTGCGCCTTGTGGCAACGGGGGAAGGCTCACTTCTTTCACGCGCCAGCCTTTGTGTCGTAACACACCGCGAAGTGGCAGCTCTCCCGTCACGTTGCCGATCAGTTTGATAGCCGCCAGGTCAAAACCCGCCCGCACCATGACCGGTTGATCCTCTTCGGAGTTCAGAATCGGCTCCAGCTTTACATACCGGTCGAGCACCTGTCGGCAATTGTCGTGGATGGTTCGGACAGCGGCTCCAATCTGCGCGTCGGGATAGGCGGAAATGTTCTCCGCCAGAAAATCCACTAGCCGCCCATCGCGTTGCAGCAGCGCAAGCATCTGGATGGCGCGATCGAACGCCTCCGACGGCGGCTGTTCAACTTCCTTCCGACGAGAGACGGAAGGTACAGCAGCTGTCGCCGCCTGCGGAGCAGCACCAGCAGGCTTGACCAGCTTGTGCAGGATGTCGAGGGGAAGGTCAGCCTGGAGCAGGATGGAAAAGAAACACCGAAAGGCAAAAGATAAGCGTTCCCAGAATCCGTTCATACCCACTCCCGTGATTAGAAATCCAAGAAACAGAAATCCGACGAAATAGAATCGTTTACCGCCACTTTCGCGCACCGAGTTCGAAAATAGTCCGAGCGGTTTGTATGCATCATACCAATACGGTCAGACGATCCGTGATCGCGGGCGGCACCCCGTGGCGCCCGCGTCGGGTTGTCAGTCTACCCCTCGTCAGAGGACGGCGCTGCCAAACTTCCGGACAACTTCGATCTCGACTTTGACAAGAACACCGGTTTGCAACGACTGCTGCAAATGGCAAACGTGGCCGCCATTTTTCCTGGGAAGTGATTGGCACCGTTTTGGTTGAGGATGGGTCAAGAACGAATTCCCAAACCGCTTGCGCTGGGTCGAGGGGCAGGCACGCCCATCATCGTGGTGCAGGGGCGCTAAAGCCCCGCCGGAGTCCATAGGCAGAGCCTTTGGCGCACATGTTGCCACCGGCAACGTATAAGTGCTCCACAAGGATCTTTTACGTTTTCATTTTTTTGTCCTCTCCGTTAAAGCAGTCCACGACGTTCTCCCAGCGAGCCTCTGGCAGGTATCACGCTTCTTTCCGGGATCGGCGCCAGCTGATGTGCTTGCGTGAGGCGCGCCGTCCCAAATGACTGTCCATTCGAAGAGTGAAGCGGAACCTACTCACCAGCGTGATCGCCCGGTCCTGAATTTCAACCGGCCCGTCCGGCAGGACGGGAAGAGACTGAAGCGAGAACGATCTCTGCTCGGTCCAGGGGGAACGTGTCATTGACGGGTCTTAGCATCTTCGTCGCAACTAGTCTCTTGCTGCAGTTGCGTGGCGGCCTTGGGAACAATGGATCGGATGAAATGTTTCTGTTAATCATGTTCGCAAGTTTCTTGACACGGTTGTTGAATACCCCTTCTTGCACATCGCTGGCCCTGTTTTTTCTTTCCGTCCAGGTGTCTCTTGCTTACCTTGTGTCCGGACTCGTCAAGGTGCGTTACCTCCCTTGGCGGAATGGTACATCGATGATTGGGTTGATGAGTACCGAGACATTTGGGCATCGCTGGTCCTCTACGGACATGCTCGTTAACACCAGATTGTGAATGGAAGGCAAACGATTAGAAAAAGCAAAAGAGAGGGCGAGGTTCGGAGAGGCCAACAGCGCGAGCGCACGTAAACAGCATGCCGGCCAAGGTCCGCATTATGTCGCGTCAACAAAGAGGCGGGCCTGGGCAAAGTCAAGACCGGGTTCTTTGAGGGTCTGTTGGTTAGGGTACGGCAGTTTTGCCGTCCGTTCCTTCCACCCCGACAATCGCGCGTATGGTCCCTTTGCCCCAGGACGGTTCTGCTACGGGCCGATTCTGCGAGGTGCTTTTGGAATCGAGGGTGGAGAGTTTTCCGATTCCTCTACACAGCAGGGAGTCGACAAACTGAGCGCGGGGGCGCGTAGAGAAAAAGGCAAGGATCGAGACGATCCCCAAACTGTACTCGCCGATTTGGAAGGACAAGTGGGCCTGCTCGGCGGAACCGCAAGATCTTCGGATTTGTCCTGCAACGTGCCTGGGGCCGGCGCCTACCTTCAGGGAACCTACAACCTGATCAATTGCAGAATTGATCTGCGCGGCCAGAGGAAAGTGGATTCTAAAATCTCGAACACCACCGAGGGGCTCCAAAGCACTCCTCCTGAAAATGATGGAACCATTTTTCAAGAAGAAACGGAAAGGCCAAATTGTTCCCGTGCGAATTTCAGGAACTTACGCAACGTTCGGTCTTGACCTCGACGACAAGAATGCGCGCAAGGCTCCGGCGCAGTAGCGCGGAACCGCCACGCAGCCTACTCCAATGATTTCGGATCCGATTTGTTTTTGGGCGATTTCGCATTCAGCAGAGAAACCAGTTGCCGTGCCGAGGGCGGAACTTCCACTTTTCGGTCCACAATTATGTCTCTCGCGTTTAATTTCTTAGCGTAGAGCTTTTGATCGGCGTTTCCATCGGAGCGCAAGGTTGAGCCCACAAGCGATATCCCGGCAAACAATCCTTTGTTGCGGGAGTAGGAAAGAATTTCCGCTTTCATCACCATGTCGGTTGCGCCCTCTGCCGTTCGTCCCTTCGGACCTGCGGCGGCCGAGACGTCGGCGCCCAACTTCACTTTGCTCGATAGCAGTGAGCGTGCTCCCTGGGGGTTCATCACCAGCAAAACGAAATCCGTGGCCTGGTGGCCACCCATCTGAAATCCGACGCTCACTCCTTCGAGCGCGTAGAGCGCCGGCGAACCCCATGGCCCGGTGTAGTGCGGCCCGCTGCGGCATACCATCACTCCGCGGCCGTAGCTGCCTCCCACACCGAACGCGCCTTTCTTTACTGAAGGCAAAATTACCACACACTCTGCCTTGTCCAGCAGGTCTTGCGGAATGTCGTCGGGAATATTCAGGATCTCCTTCATTACCTCGCCAGCTTCGTTCACTCGCTCTTCTTCGGCTGCGGCTGCTGCGAATGCCGCGGAGGCGCTGAACCATAAGGCCATCCATAATGCCGCAGCCTTCCTCATCTGGATTGCCGTAGGTTTCACCCGCATGATTTCCCTGGAAGCGACCGTGTTGCCTCATTCGATGAGACGCCCCATCTTAACCTGATCCTCTTACTCAACCAGCCCTCAACGGTGAAAACCCATGAATATTGAATTACTTCCAATGGCCGTTAGAGACCAGGTGAGATTCCAGGTATGACCAAACGAGTGCTCCTTTTGTAACTTGGCACTCGGCGAACTGCCCTTCTACAGTCAATGGATAGCATGGCGGAAGGCCGCCTACCATTCGGCATCTGAAGTGCATCTAACGAATAGGAAGTGCATTTTTGGGTGGTTGGGAGTGAAAAATTTGGACTTTTCCGGCACGAAGTACACGGCGTCCGCAGGTCGGATTCTGGCGCTGGTAGCCGTAATTGCCTTCTCATGCCCGGTTTTTGCCCAATCGAATCCTTACTCCAATGCTTATGGGAGCGGTCTGGCCTCCGCCTACGCCTACGCTAATCCTTCTCCTTCCGATGCAAACTCGAGTGCCGGATCGCCGGGCCTCACGGATGATCCTCAGGTCGGCGCCATGCTCACTATTCGCAGACGCGTGGATGAAGTGAACGTTTTATTCATCGCCACAGATAAGCACGGCAAATTTGTTCGCGACCTGAGTCAGAACGATTTTTCCATTCTCGACGATCACAAGCCTCCGCAATCCATTGTTAATTTCCGACGCGAAACCGATCTTCCGCTCCACATGGGCCTGCTCATCGATGTGAGCGGCTCAGTGCACAGCCGTTTCGAGTTCGAGCAGAATGCGGCGATCAGCTTCCTGCAGCACTCGGTTCGGGTTAGCTTTGATAAGGCCTTCGTCGTCGGATTCAACCAACAGAGTCAGATGGCGCAAGACTTCACCGACAATGTACAGCTACTCTCGAATGGCATTCATCGCCTTCAGGATGGCGGTGGCACGGCGCTCTACGACGCCATCTATCGCGCTTGCAAGGAAAAATTTCTGAAAGACCGCCCCGATCATCCCACGCGAAAGGCGATCGTAGTGGTCAGCGATGGCGAAGATAACCAGAGCGAATATTCGCGGGCGCAAGCCATCGAGATGGCGCAACGCGCAGAAGTCATCATTTATGCCATCTCAACCGACGACAGCGGGCTCATTCTGCGTGGCGATAAAGTGCTGGAGCAACTCGCAGAAGCCACCGGAGGCCGCGCTTTCTTTCCCTTCAAGATGAAGGACATCACTCATTCCTTCGCCGCTATCGAAGACGAACTGCGCAGCCAGTATGTCGTCTCCTACAAGCCGGCCGACTTCGATGCCGACGGCCGGTACCGCTCCATCGAAATTTCCGCCCTGAAGAAAGACCTGCAAGTTCGCGCCCGCAAAGGCTACTTCGCTCCACAGCAGTAAGAATTCCCGCAAGTATCGTCATCCTGAGAGAGCACGTTGTTTGCGCCAATGAAAGATCTGAGCGAGCCGCGCGCTCCTCCTAGCCTGCCCTGAGAGAGCGAAGCGACCGAAGGACGCGTTTGGCTCGCTTCCTCATTGCCCGTCCCTACACCCTCTTTTTCAACCGTTTTCAGCGAAAAGGAAGTGGCTGGCCTCACGCTGGCGGTGGCGGCGATCAGTGCGTGGAATCGGCTGGCGATTGCAGCGAGAACGACTCCGGGAACGTATCAGGCGCCCGGGAGAAGGTTGCGCCCGGCGCTTACAAGGCCATGGCTGGACTGGAACATTATCTTCATGAGAGTGGGCGGGAAGAATCATTGCTTCATTTGATCAAGTCGCGCGCTTGGCAAATTAACGGCTGCGCGTAGTGCCTCGACATGCACGGGAAAGATTTGAAGTCGATTGGCGAAACGGATCAGCGACTGTACGAGTTGAACGCGTGGGAAGAAGCGCCATTCTATAGCGAGCACGAACGGGCGGCGCTGACCTGGACCGAGGCGCTGACTCGTGTGGCCGATACTAACGTGCCGGACGCCGTGTATGAGAAAGTGCGCGTTGGAAACGTTCGGTCATCCTGAATCCTGCTTTCTTGCTTTGATTGGGCGTACACGTTCCATGCTCCAAGATTTCTTGGCCTCATTTCGTTATTGGCCGTTTGTTCAATTTGTCCGGTCACTCTGATTCCCAAATCCCATATTGCGATGTGTAAAGATCGGTGACGACGCAAGGTCAGTTTGCACCCGCGCCCTCCCTGTGCTACCGTCCCATTGATTTCCAGACTACGATTTCCACATTAAGATTTCGAGACTAAGATCCCCCGAGGAGCTACCCATGGTCGGCATCATCTTTCTCGTAATCCTTGTCGTCATCGCCGTCGTTTTGATCGGCATGTACAACAGCCTGGTGCAGCTGCGCGTACGCTGCGACTCGGCATGGTCTGACATTGACGTTCAACTCAAGCGCCGCCATGACCTCATCCCCAACCTGGTCGAGACCGTCAAGGGCTATGCCACGCACGAAAAAAGCACCTTTGAAAACATTGCCAAGTTTCGCTCGCAGGCGATGCAGGCAACCACTCCCGAAGGCAAGGCCGCGGCCGAGAATCAGCTCACCGGAGCACTGAAGAGCCTGTTCGCCGTGGCCGAAAACTATCCGGAGCTGAAGGCGTCAGAAGAATTCACTCAACTGCAAGGTTCTCTGAGCCAGACAGAAGACTCGATCCAGAACGCACGCCGCTATTACAACGCCGTCGTACGCGACCTCAACACGAAGATCCAGTCCTTCCCCACAAGCATTCTGGCAAACATGTTCGGCTTCCAAGCCCGCCAGTTCTTTGAAACCACCGAGGCCGACCGCGAGCCGGTCGCCGTAAAGTTCTGATCTCATGATCGGGGCAATGCACGAACCGATACTTTGTCACTCCGACGGGAGCGCAGCGAAGCGCGCGGAGCGGAGGAACCCGCTTTTTCGATGGCTTGCAGCGTTCATGAAGGAACAGACCCTACTCCTCCTTGGGGCTGTACTCGTCTTCGCCGCTCCCGCCGCGGCAAAGTCCTGGCGTATCTCGAACTTTCAGGACACCATCACCGTTAATGCCGATGGCAGTGCCCTGGTGAACGAATCCATCACTCTGGTTTTTGTCGGTGAATGGCATGGTATTCACAGAACCATTCCAGTTGAATACCCCGGACCAGAGGGAACGAACTACCAACTCTTTATCGAGATCACGAGCATCACCGACGAAAGTGGAACGAAATTAAAATACGATTCTTCCAGGTCCGGCGCCTATCGCGATCTGAAAATCTACATTCCAAACGCCGTCGATGCCACACGAACCGTAGAGATCGCCTATCGCGTGCGCAACGGCACGCGCTTTTTCGATCCATACGACGAGTTCTACTGGAACGTGACGGGTAACGACTGGCCAGTGCCCATCGAGCACGCCGCGGCCAACGTCCGTTTCCCCCAGTCCGCGAACGATGCCCTGCGCGCGCAAGCCTTCACTGGCGTCTACCGTTCCACGGAACGCGACGCAACTGCCAAGGTGGAAGGCTCGAGCGTCGAGTTCGAAACCACGAGTCCCCTGCCCATGCGCGGGGGCATGACCATCGACGTTTACATTCCGAAGGGCATTCTCCAAGAGCCCAGCAGCCTCACCAAACTCTTGTGGTTCATCGGCGGCAATCCCGCAGTGTTCGTGCCATTTGTCACCTTCGCGGTTATGTTCTTGCTGTGGTGGTATGCGGGCCGCGATCCAGATCCGGGCATGTCCGTTGCTCCAATCTATGAGCCGCCGCAAGGTATTTCTCCCGCGGAAGCCGGGACGCTGCTGGATGATCGCATACACCCCCGCGATATTACATCGACGATCGTCGATCTGGCTGTTCGCGGCTTTATCAAAATCGAGGAGACCGACGATAAAGGTCTCGTCTTCCATCACAAGGATTACATTTTTCATCTGCTCAAAAAGCGCCAGGACTGGAGCGGCCTGGCTCCCCACGAGCGCGTCATGATGGAAAATATTTTCGTGGAAGACGCGGTCGATACTCGCCTTTCTAGCCTGACGAACCGCTTCTACACCGCAGTGCCCGTGGTTCGAACCGACATCATGTCAGCGCTGAAGCTGAAGGGGATTTACACTCTCGATCCCGAGTCGGCCAACGCTTACAGCATCGCGGCCGCAGTCTGCATTTTCTTGCCTTTCATTGCATTATCCTTCATGGGGTGGATCAATTTTTTCAGCTCGATTCCGGTGTTTGTGGTATGCCTTGTGATCTCGGCGGTAATCTGGTGGCTCTTCGCTCGTGTGATGACGGCCAAAACCCTGAAGGGAGCGCGCATTCACATCGCCGTCCTGGGATTTCAGGAATTCATGAATCGTGTCGACGCCGATCGCCTCAAGGTAATGCCGCCTGACACGTTTGAGAAATTTCTTCCGTACGCAATGGCTCTCGGCGTCGAGCATCATTGGGCGCAGGCCTTCGCCGGCATCGTGAAAGATCCGCCGAGTTGGTACGCCGCGCCCGCCGGATATGGATATGCAATGGGCTTCAATCCAATCCTGTTTTCCAGCTCGATGCATGGCATGGCCACCGATATGCACCAGGTATTTGTGTCGGCGCCGCGAGCGAGTTCCTCGGGATCCGGATTCGGCGGTGGTGGAGGATTCGGCGGAGGCGGCGGATTTTCCGGCGGCGGATTTGGCGGCGGAGGTGGCGGCGCGTTCTAGGAATCTCAGGGGCCAAGGAAAGCCCGGAATCGTAATGGTCAGCAGTCGTCGCAACGCTGCAAGCGCTGCGCCACCCAAAATCGAAGCCAGTCGATGACCGTGTCTGAGGGGGCCTGAGTTCGTGGAAAAATCTGGTGCGCCCGGAGAGACTCGAACTCCCAACCCTCTGCTCCGAAGGCAGATGCTCTATCCAGTTGAGCTACGGGCGCCAGAGTGCATTTTACGGCAATCGGAGGTTGAGGCGCACGGTGATTTAGCTTCCGGCCGAATGAGCTTTCGCTTTCTCTATCGTCTGCATCTGGGGCATGCTTCGTTTTAGTGCGCTCAAGCATTCGGCATCCAGCCGGTCGGGAATGTCGCGATCCATTATGCTGAATACGGCTTCCGCCGATAAGCCTTCCCGGAACGGTCTTTTCTCCGAGAGAGCCTGGTAAACGTCGGCGACCGCGATAATGCGTGCGGGAATCGACATGCCTTCCGCCGTCAGCCCCTCGGGATAGCCGGTGCCGTCGAGCCGTTCATGATGTGCGCCGGCTACGTAAGAGAGCTCCTCGAAGCTGCGAATTTCACGCAGAATGGTTCGCGTATATGCCGGATGCTTCCGCATAATGGACCACTCTCCGGCGGTGAGCTTCCCAGGTTTTTCCAGGATTTCATTCGACATACTCAGTTTCCCAATATCGTGCAGCAGGGCCGAGCGCCGCACCAGAGTCTGAATCTGCGGTGCGAGTCCCATCTGCTTGGCGATTACTGTGGATGCTTCGGCAACGCCGACGGAATGATGAAACGTATATGGCGACTTGGCGTCGATGACCTGCGCGAATGCATGACAAATGCTGTCAATTCTTTCGGGCGATGCAGGAAGGGCTACGCCCA
>Ga0224545_1000322_pt1 | contig 10264 bp, 12 predicted proteins | sample 714P12024metaG_FD_179906 | JGI IMG/M metagenome (GOLD analysis project Ga0224545, IMG submission 179906) | Peat soil microbial communities from Stordalen Mire, Sweden - 717 P1 20-24 | ecosystem: Environmental > Terrestrial > Soil > Wetlands > Peat | place: Sweden: Norrbotten County, Stordalen... | reverse complement strand
GGTCGTGGTCGTTGGTCGTGCAAAAAAGGCGAACGACGAACGGCCCTACGATGAACGGCTTCGAAGAAAGGAGACAGACAGGCGGAAACATCCCGGCGGCTGCTCCCTTTCCCATGCGCTCCTTGCGAAGCACGGGAGGCGCCGGCGCTTCCACCAGCACCCTCGGCAGTAGCGTCGCCCCCTCGCGCGGAACCATTCTCGCCGCCGCGCCGAGGGCCAGAACGCCCTCCAGCAGGCAAGATGCCGGCGCCACCCACCTCGCCGCCGCAGCCTGGGTATTCCCAAAGGCCGAGGCGGTCGGAAACCCGTCTCATTATAGAGCTTGGGCGATAGAAAAAAAATTCAAGGTTTCGCCGCGCCCAGCGCCTTTTCGATCGCGGCCTCTGCCAGTGGCGCCATGATCTTGTATCCCGCAGCGTTGGGATGCAGTCCGTCGTCGGCCATGGCGGAGAAATAATCGAGATAGGCGCAGTTGTTCGAGAGGCCGCTCGTTGACTCAGGCGCGCAGTAATTCTTCAGCCAGCGATTCAATTCCAGAATTTTTTCCGGAGACCGCTGGGCAAAAAGGTCCTGAGACTTCGGCGTGTAATGATGGACTGGCAACACCGACGAGTAAATCAGTTTAATCTCGTGAGCGCGTGCTAACTCGGCCATGGAGGAGTAGTTGGCCTCAATGTCCTCGAGCCGCATCGGTCCGGTATTGCCCGCAATATCATTCGTGCCCGCAAGAATGATGACTGCTTTCGGATGAAGATCGATCACGTCCTGACGGAAACGGATGAGCATCTGCGGCGTAGTCTGCCCTCCAATACCCCGATTGACGTAGGCCTTTGCGGGAAACGATTCGTCGAGATGCCACCGATCAGTGATCGAGTCGCCGAAAAAGACAACGCGATCCGCTCCGGCTGGCGGCAACGCGGCATTCGCCTCCCGGTAGCGCCCCAACTGTCCGAAGTCATCGGTGAAGATCGCGATGCGTGAGGCCCGGTATTGGTCGAGGTCGGCAAAGCCGCTGGATGGGATCTGCGGCGCCGGTGCCGACTGCTGGCCAAAGGCGGAGAGGGTAAGAAGCAGGACGGTCGCGAATTGTCGAACCTTGGAAAACCTTCTGGAGTGCATGCTTTCCCCAAGCGACAGAACAGCTCGCCTCGAGTGCGTTGGAAAATTTAATCGTCACCACTCGCATGACAGATTGATTTAGCCGGAAAGCCCAACGGCCTGACTTTCATCGGGATTTGCGCCGGGTCGGTCGAATCCGTGAAAATCCGCGGCAAAGCACTTGTTCGGCAGCTCACATCCCATCGTAATTTGGCCCGCCGCCGCCTTCCGGGGGCACCCAGGTAATGATCTGATATGGGTCGGCGATGTCGCAGGTCTTGCAATGAACGCAGTTCGAAGGATTCAAACTGATGCGTTTGCCATTCGGCTGCGACGCGTCATCCACCATTTCATACACATTGGCCGGACAGAAGTTTTGGCAGGGGCTGCCGAATTCTTTTACGCATCGCGTGTTGCAGATGTTTGTATCGTGAATGACCAGATGCGCGGGCTGGTCTTCTTCATGCTTGGTGCCGGAGTGATAAAGGTCCGTGAGTTTGTCGAACGTAAGTTTGCCGTCGCCTTTGGCGGGGCCAAGCAGGTGCGCTTCAGCGCCTCCATCGGCGGGCAGTTCGGCAAGCTTGCGCATGTGCTCGTGTCCCGCTTTGGCAAGATAGCGATTGCGCACGCCGCGTCCGCCGGTGATCATCTGCAAGCCGGTGTGGAACATCCCGGCGTAAATCCCTTGCGCAAAGCCCTGGTGCATGTTGCGAACCTTCCACAGTTCGTCTTTGATCCAGCTGGAGTCGACTTTCTTCTGATACTCGCCCAACGCCGCAGCTGACGAATCCTCTTTCTTCAGTGCTTCGAAGGCAGTTTCGGCAGCGAGCATGCCGCTCTTGATCGCGAGATGGATTCCCTTCAGCCGCGCCGAGTTCAGGAACCCGGCGGAGTCCCCCACCATCATCCATCCATTGCCCGCCACCGGCGGAATCGCCCACCAGCCGCCATAAGGCATGGACTTCGCCCCGTAGCGGATCATCTTGCCGCCCTCGAGCAATTTCGCGACCAGCGGATGCTGTTTGAAATCCTGCAGTACGCGTTGCGGATCGAGGCGCGGATCGGGGTAGTCAAGACCGGTGACGAAGCCGAGCGAGACGACGTTGTCTTTACCGCCATAAATCCAGGCGCCGCCATACTCTTTCGGCGTCAGCGGCCAGCCCAGCGTGTAGATCACTTCGCCGGGCGCGATGCGTCCCGTAGGAACTTCCCAAAGTTCTTTCACCCCGATGCCGTAGGTTTGCGGATTGGCATCGCGAGCTAGATCCAATTTCGAGACAAGCTGTTTCGTTAAGGATCCACGCGGTCCTTCCGCGAGGATCGTAATTTTGGCTTGCAAGTCGTAACCCGGCTCAAAGTTGGATTTCTGATGGCCTTCTTTATCCACGCCCTTATCGTCGGTGCGGACTCCGGTGACGCGGTCACCGTCGAACAGGAGTTCGGATCCCGCAAATCCCGTGAAGATGGTGATGCCCGTCTCTTCCACCTTCCCGCCCAGCCACTTCACAAAGCGATTGAGCGAAATGACATGGTTTCCATGATCACGCAGTGGCGGCGGCGTAATGGGAAGTTTGAACTTGTTTTTCTTGGTAAGAAAGTAAACCGCTTCTTTCGTGACTGCAGCGTCGAGCGGCGCTTCGTTTTCAAATCCGGGGAGCAGTTCGCGCATGGAGCGCGGATCGAGCAAAGCGCCGGACAGGCAATGCTGGCCAATCTCGCGCGCTTTTTCGAGGACGTAAATATTTTCTTTGCTGAGCTGCGAATCGGCATGCGCTGCATTGTGCTGGTCAATCAACTGCGACAGACGCAGGGCGCAGGCCATGCCCGCGGGCCCGCCACCGACGATAACTACGTCCGCCGGCATTTGCGGGCGTTCCACGCCTTCCAGGGGTTTGCGGAAAATCAGCATAAGAAAATGCTTGTCACGGATTTACCCGGAGTACCAACTGGTTAAGGTCAAGTCCTTGATCCGTGGAAATCCGTGGCCGATCTATCTATCCTCCGGCTTTTGCCTTCTTCACTTCTTCGATCAGTGGCGGAACGATGTCGAACAGATTTCCAACAATCGCGTAATCGGCAATTTCAAAAATCGGAGCTTCGGAATCCTTATTGACAGCGATAATCGTGCGCGATCCTTTCATCCCGACGATGTGCTGAATCGCGCCGCTGATGCCAAGGGCAAGGTAAAGCTTGGGCGCAACCGTCTGGCCGGAAGATCCGATCTGGCGATCCATCGGTAGCCAACCGGAATCGCAGATGGGACGCGAAGCCGCAAGATCTCCGCCGAGTGCGTCGGCGAGCTGTTTGGCAATCTCGATATTCTTTTGCTCTTTAATCCCACGCCCGACCGAGACAATAATCTCGGCCTGCGTCAGATCCACGGCCTGTTTCGCTTCCTTGAAAACTTCCTGCGGCTTGTTGCGGATGACGCCATCCGCAATCTCGACCTTGACGGTTTCGATCGGTGCCGCGCTCGCACCTGCTTCGGCCTTGTCTCCGCGGAACGCTCCGTTCTGAAAGGTTGCAAACCACGGGGTGTCGCTATTGAAGCTGACATCGGCTGCGAATTTGCCCTGAAACATCTGGCGGGTGAAAACGAGCTTGGCATTTTCGAACTTGAAACCGATGCAATCGCTGATTACGGTGCGTCCCATTGCCGTTGCCAACTTGGGAACGAAGTCGCGCACCTGATAGGTGTGCGGCATCAACACGAGCTTCGGCTGCTTTGCGGTGAGCAGTTGTTTCAGTGCCGCGGCAAAGGCATCGGGAGTGTAAGGCTCTAGCTTTGGCGAATCGACGGCATACACCTTCTGCAACTTCTTGGCGGCCACTTGCGCAGCGATCGCGGATGCACTCGCTCCAGCCACAGCCGCTTCCAAACCCCAGCCCGTAGCGGCGGCGATTGCCTGGCCGGCGGTGATGGTCTCCCAGGAGACGCGGTTTAGTTTTCCTTCGCGTTGTTCGACGACTACTAAGATGGTATCGGACATAAAGTCAGTTCTCGGTTCTCAGCAAGACGAGCCGAGCTTCGCTCGGCGGACAGCCCCTTCGACTCGCTCAGGGCAGGCTTGGGCGGCTGTCCTCACAAAAACATCTACAACACGCGCAGTTCGTTGCGCAGCTTGTCGACCAGCTTTTTCGCAATCTCGCGGGGCGATCCTTCGAGGTGCTCAGTCTTTTTCGTTTTCTCGGGAACGTACAGGCGTTCGATCTTTTGCATATTCTCGCGAATCGCGGATTGCACATCCGCCAGCGACACTTTGCGCAACGGTTTATTTTTCGCCTGCTTGATGCCGATCAGGGTGGCATAACGCAGCTTATTAATGCCCGACTGAATCGTCAGCACCGCCGGCAGAGGCAGGTCGACGAACTGGAAGAATCCCGCTTCGAGTTCGCGCTTCACGCGAATGCCGGCGTCATTCTTTTCAATCTGCATGATGATGGTGGCGTGCGGCCAGCCCAGCAACTCTGCCAAAATGACGCCAGTCTGTGCATAGCCGTAGTCATCGGACTGCAGACCGGTAAAGATAAGATCGAATTTCTCGTCTTTGATGGCCGCAGCGAACGCTTTCGCAGTGTTGCACGCGTCGAGTCCTACGAAGGCATGGTCTTCCAGGTGGATGGCGCGATCGGCGCCCTTGGCCAAAGCCTCCCGCAGCACCTGCTGGGAACGCGCCGGGCCGGAAGTAATCACCACGACTTCCCCAGTATGTTTTTCTTTTTGGCGCAGGGCCTCTTCCAGAGCGTAGGCGTCGGGCTCGTTCACTTCATACGAGACATCTTCGCGGATCCACGCACCGGTTTCATTGAGCTTGAGCGGCGCATCTTTCTGCGGCACCTGCTTCATGCACACTAAGATCTTCAAATCTCACTCCTGACTTCCTGTAGCTCCCGGAAGCAACAAGGAAACCTATCAGTATAGATGACGGCGCGGGGAAAATGTTGGCTTTGTGTCGCCGGGTCGCCGGGATGTGATCGAAGTCACAGACGACTGGGGTCCGGTAGGGGAGCATGGCCGCGGGGATTTCATGCCCGACGACACTTTTTCCGCGATGCGGCAAAGCCTCATCGACGGCGCACCCGCACCGCTCGCGACTTAGCGCAGCGGGCGTTGGCGGCTGGCCTTGCGCCGCCCGATGCCATGCAGAACGGCTACCGCCGGGAATGCAGTCCGTGGGCGACCAATTCGCCCAGGGCAAGATGTTTTTGCCGGACATGACGGCCGCCGCCGAGGCGATGCGGGCGGCGATGGCGGTGCTGGATCCAGAATTGAAAAAACTTGAAACCGAACGGCCGATGGCCGGCATTGTTGTGCTGGGGACGACGGAGGGGAATATCGACGAGATTGGGAAGATTCCGGTGGGAACTTTGCTTTCCGCACATGGCTTCCGAGTGCATGATCTCGGAGTGGATGTTGCGGGAGAAGAGTTTGCGGCCAAGGCGCGCGAACTGAAGGCGGATATCGTCAGGGTGTCGGCATTACTGACGACGACGATGCGCAATCAAAGAAGCGTGATCGGGCGCTGATAAAAGCGGGACTTCGTTCACAAGTGAAAGTGATGGTGGGCGGGGCGCGCCCCTGACCCGGAAGTGGGCCGAGGAGATGGGCGCGGATGGCTACGCGAAAGACGCGATGAGCGCCGTGACGCTGGCACGCAGCCTGATGGAAGAGAAAGCAGAACAGCATTCCGGCTCCGGCATGAGGCCAAAATTCGAGTTGCTCGACAAATGCTGATCGAGCGAATTCTGGGAGAGGCGTTTCAGTTGATCGAGGAACCGGGGGTGCGCGCGGCTCCATACGTGGTCGAGTTGCTGCGCGCGGCGGATGTTCGAGTGATCGACGGAGTGGCTCACATTCCGAAGGCACTGGCTCGGCGATCGCTGGAAACCGTTCCGCACAGTTTTACCTCTACGACCGGCAAGGAAGGCCTGCAGTGCATTACGGAGGAGATCACATTCATTTCGATCCGGGCCCGTCGTGCCTTAACATTACTGGACCCGGAAACGCAGCAAGCGCGTCCGGCGCTGGCCGCGGACTTAGTGAAGATGGTTGAGGTCGCGGAAATGCTGCCGCAATTTGCCGCGCAATCCACGGCGATGGTATGCAATGACGTGCCGCCGGAGATCGGGGATTGGTACCGGCTGTTGGCTGGTCTTGTGGCATTCGGAAAAGCCGGTGATCATCGGTGCATTCTCGGCTTCGAGCTTGCATACTCTGGCACTCCGCCGCATGCTGCACCACGGATCCCACCAAGGTGACGGGGGCAGTTGCGCCCGCCGGCGGTATGCTGACGATCTCCGCCGGAACTCCCGCTCGCGCCAGATCGACGAGATTTTGCGAAGCAAACACTGACCAGTTCAGCGGCGGGGACGGACAGACATCGAAAATAGCCCGTGGCTTGTTCCGCGGCGCTTCGCGTCCTCCACTCTCAATGGCCCAGCAATGCAAAAGGAGACTTCTTGAAGCTGAAAGAAATACGGGCGCGGTTCCGCAAAGAACAGCACTTCCCACCTTCTGTAATCGATCGCGGACTGGCGCGCGACTCGACATCTGGAATTCAGGATCGTGCACGGGCAAGAGTCGAAGAGTTACGGGCGGAATACCGGCATGCCGGGATTTCTGCCGGCCGGGAACTGGCGATGTTGAGTTTTGCGGAGGGCGAAGCGGACCGAGCGGGATTCGAGGGGCTCCCGGGGATTCACGCCTTAACGTCGACTAGTCGGTGAACACCACGGACTGGACTCCGGAAATCTCGAAGCGCTTCCGGCAGCGCATATTCTTGCAGCCCATCAGGTCATCTTTGCGCAGCATGTAGGAGCGGGCTTTGGCGAAGCGGGCGCGGTCCCGTTCGTCGGCGCGGCCGGCAAGCTGACGCTTCTTGGTGCGCACCACCCAGGTAACCTCGTATTCCGCGGGTTGGTGGCAGTGAGGACAGTTCAAGGTTGCCAGTTTCTTCTCGGTGCGCTCGTCAAAAAAATCTCGTTCTTCCATGAAAGGCTCGTCATTCGCCAGTCGCGGACCGCTGGCCAAATACAACTTCTTCAACCACCGGCCTGCGATCCAACCGCGAAGAATCATTATTGCAGTTTTGCGGCAGACAAAGCTATGGCAACATGGAAGTCGGGGTCTGGGAGAAGATGGCGCGGAAGAAAAAGTTAAAACGATTTGAAGCCGTGCAGGCGGTGAAAGAACTAGCACGGGAGCGGATGGGTGCGCCCCCTCCGGCTAAAGTGGTGCCTCACAAAAAGAAGGAACCGGTTAAGCACAAAGCCACGTTGGGAAAGCTGCTGGGGGAATCCGACTAAGCCGACCATGCTCCGGTCAAAATTACTGGCATGCCGGTGTGCCTTGCTGAACTCCCGAAATGGCTGCTGAACCTTCCATGATCGTCCCGCCGGATGGATCGCTCGGATCACTGTAGACGGTTGCGATAGCGTTTCCCGCGCCGCAGACGTTCGTCGCGACGGCCAACCCCGACGAGTTGATGGTCGCAAGATACCCAATGTCAATCCGCCATTGAACCTGATTTGTAATATCTTTGGTCTCTGGCGGATGATCATACGTGCCTAGGGCGGTGAACTGCACTTGCGCCCCTACGCCTTCAAAAACCACCGCGTTCGGCTGTACTTGAATCGAAACCAGATGCTGATTGTGTGCACAACTCGACAGACTGAACAACAATGTCGCGGCGCCCATAAGGGCGGCAATGCTGAACCACGTCCGATTCATTTTTTCTCCTGGGATTAGCGGTCAAAACACAAACACGCATACTGCGGGGAAGGATGCATCAATTTAGTCAAATGCGGGGTAAAAAGCAATAGCCAAAAAGTGGGGGTTCGGGCCGCCAGTCAGCCCTTCACGGCCTCAGCCACCACGCCTGCAAACGTGCGGATATCATCTTCCGTGGTATCGAAAGAGCACATCCAGCGCACGATCGATTCCTCCTCTATCCACGTATAGAAAAAGTAATGCTGTTTGATCTTTTCGATGGAGCAGCGAGGAATCTGGACGAAGACGCCATTCGCTTCCACTTTCCACACGACTCTTACTCCTGGAATCTGACTGACTTCCTTTTCCAGCAAACCAGCCATGCGGTTGGCATGTTCGGCGCTGCGATACCAAAGATCATGGGTGAGCAGGGCTTCGAACTGTGCGGCGATGAATCGCATCTTCGAAGCAAGTTGCATGCTCTGCTTACGGAGATAGAGAAAGTTCTCGCCGAGGTTGGGCTGGAAAAATACGACGGCTTCGCCCCCCATGATTCCGTTTTTCGTACCTCCGAAAGAGAGCACGTCGACTCCCAGATCACGGCTAGCCTGGCGGAGCGATTGGCCGAGAGAGGCGGCGGCGTTGGCGATGCGGGCGCCGTCCAGGTGAAGAAACATGTCGTGATCGTGCGCGAAATGCGCCAATTCCTGGATTTCTTCCGGGCGATAGACGGTTCCCATCTCCGTGGATTGAGTAATCGAGATGACTCGAGGCTGGGAGTGGTGTTCATCGCCGATGCCGTGGTAGGCATGCCGCACGGAGTCCAGCGTAATTTTGCCGTCCTGCTGCGGCAGTGGGATCAGCTTGCAACCGGTATGCTTCTCGGGCGCCCCGCATTCGTCGGTGTAGATGTGAGCATAGTCACTGCACAGCACCGACTGAAAAGAACGGGTGAGAGCCTGCAGGCTGAGCACATTCGCGCCCGTGCCATTGAAGGTGAAAAAGACGGCGATGTCGTTGCCGAAATGTTCCTCGAATTTTTGAATTGCTGAGCGGGTGTAGGGATCTGCTCCATAGGCCACCACGTGGCCCTGGTTGGCGCGCGCAATGGCTGCGAGAATTTCCGGATGCACGCCGGCATTATTGTCGCTGGCAAAGCTGCGGGTGGGCGGAAAGGAATTCTGCTCCATAGGCCAACAATGTAGCAGAATGGGCCCGCTTCGATTAATTTGCGCCCGGATCGCTCGCCCGGGGATCGGCAACGTCGCGATGACGTTCCGCCCGCGCCCTCGTCTAACCCAGGGGGCTACAAGGTCCTGAGAATCCTTGTAAAGTATTAGAATCAACAGTTCAATCGAAATTCACATTCCTCTATGTTGCTTCGACCCAAGAAGTGTCTGTCCCACAGCCTGTTCATCACTGTGCTTGCCGTAAGCGGAGCGAGCGTGGCGTGCTCCGGCAACTCCGCGCAGAGCGCTCATGCCAGGGGCCCTCAAGCGATGCCGGTAAAAGTGCAAGAGGCACGCGCAACGCCGATCGACGATGCCGCGGAGTATGTTGCCACCCTGAAGTCGCGCGACTCCGCCGTGATCATGCCGCAGGTGGATGGGCAGGTCATAAATATTCTCGTCCATTCGGGAGAGTCGGTGCAGGCGGGTGCGGTTTTGATGGAGATCGATCCCCTCAAACAGCAGGCCACGGTCAAGAGCCAGGAAAGTTCCCGAGCAGCCCAGCAGGCGACTCTAAATTTGGCGAAGCAGCAGTATGATCGTGCCCAGGGACTTTATGCGGCGGGTATCGTGAGCAAGCAGGATCTCGACCAGGCGAAGTCCGCGCTGGATGCGGCGCAAGCGCAGATGGATTCGCTGGATGCGCAGGTGAGCGAACAGCAAGTGCAACTGCACTATTACAAGGTGGTGGCGCCGTGGAGTGGAATTGTTGGGGATATTCCGGTTCGCGTTGGCGACCGGATCACGAGCGCCACTCAACTTACAACGGTGGATAAACCCGGCAGCCTGGAAGTCTACGTGTATGTACCCGTCGAACATGCTTCGCAACTCAAAATGAATCTGCCCGTGCAGGTACTGGACGGCAACGATAAAGTGCTGGCCGACAGCCGGGTGAGCTTTATCTCGCCGCAGGTGGACAGCGCGACGCAGACGGTGCTGGTGAAGGCACGTATCGCCAACCGCAATGACGCACTGCGTCAATCACAATTCATTCGGGCACGAATCGTTTGGGGCACGCATCAGAATCCTGAGGTTCCCATGCTCGCTGTGTCGCGGCTGGCGGGACAATACTTTGCCTTCGTTGCGGAACCGCAAAATGGCTGATACGTGGCGCGGCAGAAGCCGCTCAAAATCGGGCAGACGGTGGGAAATGATTACGAGGTTCTGGACGGCATCAAACCCGGCGACAAAGTGATCGTCTCCGGAACCCAGTTCCTGCTGGATGGAG
>Ga0224545_1000321_pt1 | contig 10266 bp, 7 predicted proteins | sample 714P12024metaG_FD_179906 | JGI IMG/M metagenome (GOLD analysis project Ga0224545, IMG submission 179906) | Peat soil microbial communities from Stordalen Mire, Sweden - 717 P1 20-24 | ecosystem: Environmental > Terrestrial > Soil > Wetlands > Peat | place: Sweden: Norrbotten County, Stordalen... | reverse complement strand
GCGCTAAGTCTGGCGCCAACATTCTCGGGGTCAACGCCGGCATTGTGCAGAACACGCCCGGGGGAGGCGTTGGTGGCCTGGGCGGAACAGTGGGCTCTGGCACTGGTGGAACCACAGTCGCGGCCAGCGGCGTGGGAACTGGAACCAACGGACTCGTGAGTTCGACGCTGGGGATTGGCTCACCTATCACCAGCTTCGATCCGGTGCTGACCGGCACGTTGCAGCTGGACAAGGATAATGCGGAGTCCGTCAGCGTATTCAGCCCGATCCCCGTCATCGCCCAAAACACTTACACGTCAAACTTTGCTTATACCCAAGGCTTCGCATGGGGCACAGCCATCAGCGCTGGATTCAACAATAGCCATCTGACCACAAACAACCCGACTAGCCTGCTAACTCCCGACCTGAGTTCAAATTTCCAATTCAAGATTACGCAAAACCTTCTGCAAGGTTTCGGGGCGGGACCCAACCTGAGATTCATCCACATCGCGAAAAACAATCGCGAGATTTCCGACGTCGCTTTCCGTCTGCAAGTCATTACCACGGTCGATCAGATCGAGAACATGTATTGGGATCTGGTCTACGCCTACGAGAACGTTCGCGTGCAGCAGGAAGCCCTTACCTATGCGCAGAAAGCTTTGGATGATTCCAGGCAGCAGGCGAAAGTCGGCACCGCGCCGCCCATTCAGGTGGTTAGCGCACAGAGCATAGTGTCCACCGATCAGCAGAACCTGATCCTGGCCCAGAACAATCTGCAACTGCAAGAGCTGCTCATGAAAAATGCGCTCAGCCGCAGTATCGACGATCCGGTGCTGGCAGAAGCCGATGTAATTCCCACCTCGACTATGCAGCTTCCCGAACAAGAGCCCGTCACTCCCACGCAGGACCTGATCAACCAGGCGCTCGATCATCGCGCCGAGTTAGTGGAGTCGCGCATCGACCTCAACTCCCGCGAACTGAGCAGTAAAGCCGTACGCAATGCCCTGCTGCCTACGCTCGATGCGTTCGCCTATTACGGCGGCTCGGGAGTTGGCGGCAATATCAATCCGCTTATCCCCGCCTGCCCATCTTCGGGCAAGTACTGCTACACGCAGAGCACAAACCCGCCACCGTTCCAAACCGCAACCTCGGCGGCCTACGGCAGTACTCTGAACCAGCTGGTCAACTCTACGGCTCCCGACAAGGGCGTGGGGCTCACGCTGAACATTCCGCTGCGCAATCGCGAAGCGCAGGCTAATCAGGTGCGGGCGGAACTGGAGGACCGGCAGGCCCAGGTGCGTCTGTACCAACTCGAGAATCAAGTACGCATCGAAGTGCGCAACGCGCAATTTGACGTGAGACAAAACCGCGCTTCCGTGCAGGCAGCCCAGTATGCGGTCGACTTCGGCCGCCAGACGCTGGATGCGGATCAGCAGAAGCTCAGAGTCGGACTCACGACTACCACAGCGATCCTGCAGGATGCCTCCGTCCTGACCACCTCCGAGTCAAACCTGGTTTCGGCAAAAGCTGCGTATGAAAAGTCGTGCATTGAGCTCGATCGAGCTACAGGACTGCTGCTCGATCACTCCAACATCGACGTCAATGAAGCAACCCGCGGCCAAGTCACGCATCTGCCCAACGTGCCTTATGTCGCCCCTCGCCGGGACGTCGCCCCCCGGCCAACTGCTCAGCCGCAAGCCGTGTCGCCCCAAACGCCGCCGTCATAGTCCACGTCTACGCAGGGGCAGATACTTCGCCGTCAATTCTCTATCCGGGGCTGGACAATGTATTCTTCCTCGCGTGAGCTTGTCTGTCGTCATCATCACTTATAACGAAGAAGCCAACCTCGGCCGCACCCTGAAAAGCGTGCAGCCGCTGGTTCGCGACGGCAAAGGAGAAATCATCGTCGTCGACTCGGGCTCGACCGATCGCACGGTTGAGATTGCGAAGACATACGGCGCGAAAGTTTTCGTCGAGGAATGGAAAGGCTACGCCGGGCAAAAGAATTCGGCGATCGACAAAGCGCTGGGGAATTGGATTCTAAGTTTGGACGCGGATGAGGAAATCGATTCCGAGTTGCGCGAGGTACTAACAGGGCATGTTGATGACAAGCGGCCTCCGGCGAGTGCTGCCCGCGAATGGTGCCTCACGATGGAGCATGGTGCGTCGGACGCTCTGGAGTCTCTCAAGGGTGAGCCCGTCGGATTTCTCGTCCGCCGAAGAAACTATTTCCTGGGCCGTTCGATCAGGAACGGTGGCTTCTGGCCCGATCCCAAGCTGCGACTGTTTCGTCGCGGAAGCGGCCGGTTCGAGAATCGCGCGGTGCATGAGGACGTCTGGGTCGATGGACTGACGAGAACACTTCGATATGGCGCCCTCCTGCACAACTCCTATCCCACGCTCTCCGACTATATCGATCATATGAACCGCTACTCATCCTTGGGTGCGGAGATGGTTGTGGCGAAGGGCAGAGTCCGGTTCAGCGTAATCAACATCGTGCTGCGCCCGCTGGCGACCTTCGTCTATAACTATTTTTTTCGCCTCGGGTTTCTGGACGGCCGTGAAGGCCTGCTCCTGCATCTCTACCACGCAGTCTATGTCTCGTGGAAATACGCCAAGGCATGGGAACTAGGCCGCAAGCAGCACCCCGAACAAATGCCATCCTGAGCGGAGCGAGAAGTTCGTAAACGCGAACTTCTCATGCAGCCGAAGGATCCCTCGAATCTCAGGCGCTGAATCGGGAGCGTCAGCAGAGCTCTCACTTGGCCGTAGGTTCGGAGCGGCGCCACCGCTGGGAAGCGCGTTGAAGCCAGCGGTGCGGCCAATTGCAGGGGTCCTTCGACCCCGCGACTGCTTCCGTTCAGCGAAGCCGTCACTCCGCTCCGGATGACAATCTCTCGAAACTGGCCGGAGGTTCACAAGCAAGGATCCGGACCGACCGGTCGTTTGATCGGGACATAGTCTCCTTGCCCGTGGGCCCGCGCTTCCCTATCATCACAAGAGAACACTGGGGTTCGTATGGAACAAAAGCAGTCTAAGCCGCAGCTTGCCGAGAGTCCCATCGCCGACGTTTTCGAGAACCGCCATCCCTCGGCAGCGGAGAAGGATTGGGCTGAGAAAACCCTCGCGCCCACCATCGAAAAAGCTCCCGAGCATCCGATCGGTGCGCCCACCGGAGTGAATGTTGACGAGCACGGGCACGCCCGCTTCACCACCATTTCGGGCGTTCCCCTCCGCCGCCTTTACACGCAAGCGGATCTCCCCGAAAACTGGAGTGAAGAAAGATATCTCGGCTATCCCGGCCAGGCTCCCTACACCCGCGGCATTCACGCCACTGGTTATCGCGGAAAGTTGTTCACCATGCGCCAGTTTTCCGGCTTCGCTTCGCCTGAGGAGACCAACCGGCGCTACAAATATTTGCTGGAGCATGGCGGCGGCGGACTTTCCGTAGCATTCGATTTACCCACGCTGATGGGTTACGACTCCGACCATCCGGCGAGCGAGGGTGAAGTGGGCAAGTGCGGCGTCGCCATCGACTCGCTCGAAGACATGGAAATTCTCTTTGCGGGCATCGACCTGGAAAAGACGACCGTATCGATGACCATCAATTCGCCCGCGTCGGTGTTGTGGGCCATGTATCTGGTGGTTGCGGAGAAACAAGGCGCGGACTGGAAAAAGATTTCCGGCACGATTCAAAACGACATTCTCAAGGAATACATCGCGCAAAAGGAATATATCTATCCTCCGGCGCCTTCGATGCGGCTGGTGATCGACACGTTTGAGTTCGGCTCGAAGTGTACGCCGCGCTTCAACACCATTTCGATCAGCGGATATCACATTCGCGAAGCCGGATCGACCGCGCTGCAGGAACTCGCGTTTACCTTGTACGACGGCGTGGAGTACGTGGAGTGGGCCCGACGGCGCGGGCTCGATGTGGATGATTTCGGCCCGCGGCTCAGCTTTTTCTTCAACGCGCACAACGATTTCTTCGAAGAGATCGCCAAATACCGGGCGGCTCGCAAGATTTGGGCTCAAGTCATGAAAGAGCGCTTCGGCGCAAAAAACGCGCGCACCTGGCTGATGCGATTTCACACCCAGACGGCCGGAGTTTCGCTGCCCGCGCAGCAGCCCATGAACAACATCGCGCGCGTAGCGGTACAAGCTTTAGCTGCGGTACTGGGAGGAACGCAGTCGTTGCACTGCGACTCCTATGACGAAGCGTTGGCGTTGCCCACCGAAGAGGCGGCGCGGATCGCACTGCGCACGCAGCAGATCATCGCGTATGAATCGGGGGTTACGCAGACGGTCGATCCGCTGGGTGGATCGTACTTCCTGGAAGCCTTAACGCTTGAAGTGGAAAAGGGCGCGTTTGACTACTTCGGCAAACTGGATGCGATGGGCGGAATGGTGAAGGCAATCGAACGAGGCTATCCCCAGAAAGAAATTGCGGAAGCCTCTTATCAGTATCAGCGGGCGGCCGAAGCGAAAGAGAAAGTGATCGTGGGGGTTAACGAATTTGTGGTCGAAGAAGCATCGCCGCACATTCTCTACATTGACGAAAGCGTTGCGCGGCAGCAGTCGGTGAAATTGAAAACGCTTCGCGCCCGGCGATCGAACGACGACGTCGAGCGTTGCCTCGATGCCCTGAAAAAAGCTGCGGCTCAGGAACCCAGAGCCGGCGCGAATGGAAGTATTTCTCCTGCGAATACAATGCCGTATATCGTGGACGCGGTCCGCGCCTATGCCACCGTCGGCGAAATTTGCGAGGCCATACGCGAAGTGTACGGAACTTATACCGAGGTGAGCATCACGTAGAAAAGGCGGCCGCTCGGGAACGGCAGCTTCGATCGGAAAGACGGCGCCGATTCCAAGCGGGGACTTGTCAAAAGACTGTGGCGCCATCGGCAAAAATTCTCCCTAGCTTCCGATTATGATTGAGGCCGCAGTTACAACCTCAAATGAAAAAAGGGAAACAAGCCATTCTGCTCAGGATGCCGAAACGGCGTGTGACGCCAGCCTCTAGCGTTACGGCGTCCCGATGAGAGTACTGAATCAACAGGTCAGGAGCAATCGGGATCGATTTCCTCGCGACTTCGTTTTTCAGCTAACCGCGAGAGAGCACGAAGATTTGAGATCACAATTTGTGATCTCAAGTGACCTGCACGGCATGCGGCGACATCCTCCTGAATGCCTTTACCGAACACGGCGCAATCATGGCTGCAACGTGCTGAATTCCGAGCGCGCCGTAGAGATGAGCGTGTTTGTTGGTGCGCGCCTTCCTTCGGTTACGCCAGATGCTGGCCACGAATCGCAGGCTGGCCGGGAAAATAGACGAGTTGGAAAATCGGCTCGACACGCACACGACTCCACCATCCAGGATCTGATCGAAGCGGTCCAGGAGCTGATGACAACCCGACGACCCGCCGCGCAAGCGCATCGGGCTTCAGCTTCCCACGGGTAAGGGTAAGGGGCAATTGCGCACCACCGTCTCCAGGATCGTAAAGATCACCCCGCCTTTCCGATGCCCGCAAAATAACTTTGCCAGAGTTCGCAGTGGAAGTACGGCGTTTGGATTCGTTTTCTATTCGCCTGAAGCTGAAAATGTGTTAAGGATAATCCATGCGAAAAGCAATCCATCATCTCAAGAAATCCGATCCCGTGATGCGTGCAATTATCGAGCGCATCGGGCCCTGCCAAATGCAGTTCGGGCCGCCCGAGTTTCACAGCCTGGCGGAGGCCATCGTCTACCAGCAACTGAACGGCAAGGCTGCCGTAACAATTTTCAAACGCTTCGCGGCGCTGGCCGGCGAACCGCTCACACCCGAGGGAATACTCAAACTAAGCGATGAACAAATGCGCAGCGCGGGGCTGTCGAAACAGAAGTCCGGCTATCTGAAAGATCTCGCTACAAAAACGGCGGCAGGTCTCCTGGATTTTAAACGCCTATCGGAACTCTCCGACGCAGAAGTGATCGAGCATTTGACCCAGGTGAAAGGTATTGGCGTTTGGACGGCGCAGATGTTTCTCATGTTTACACTGAAACGCGAGAATGTGCTACCGACGGGCGATTTTGGCGTGCGCATGGCGATATACAAGCACTATCTCGAAGTACAGTGGGCCAAAGCGGCGCAGAGGTCTTCCGCCGGAAAGAAGCTTCCAAAGGTCAAGCAGGGCCGCAAGCCGAAAATCAAGCTTCCGACGCCGGAGGAGATGGAAAAGATTGCAGAGCGCTGGGAACCTTACCGTAGCGTGGCGTGCTGGTACCTGTGGCAAAGCATCGATACAAAAACGCTTTGATTGGATGGGGTGGGTGGAGTTCCCGCTGGGCTTCACGGCGGGCTCTGTGGTTAAATGAATGGCGATGGCCGAGTTGAAGATTCGCGTGCTGGTGGCAAAGCCGGGCCTCGATGGGCACGACCGCGGCGCCAAGGTGATTGCGCGCGCCTTGCGTGACGCCGGCATGGAGGTGATTTACACCGGCTTGCGCCAGACCCCGGAGATGATTGTGAGCGCCGCACTGCAGGAAGATGTGCAGGTGATCGGGCTCTCGATTCTTTCAGGCGCGCACAATGCGATCGTCCCCCGCGTGATGGATTTGCTGAATCAGAACAAGATGGATGACGTGCTGGTGCTGGTGGGCGGTATTATTCCCGACCAGGATATCGCTGCTCTCAAGCAACTTGGCGTCGCCGCCATCTTCCAGCCGGGCACAGCGATGGACGACATCGTGAAGTTCATCCGTGGGAATGTGAAGGGCGCCGGTGTGCCGGCTGCCGGCTGAGAGTAATTGGGCAATCGAGTTCCTCTTACAATCGAGTTTTCTTAAATGAAAACCGCCCGATCGCCCGATTGCCAAAATATCGAATACCCCGAAATGGCAACTCCAAATTCAACCAGCATCCGGCAGCAGCTTGACAGAACTGTTGGCCCCGCGCCGTGGTACTGGAAAACATTTCCGGCATTTCATTCCGCATCCCGGCAGCATTTTGTTTGGACGCATCATGGCGAGGAAGGCCCGGTTGGCTATGTCATCTCGCTGGCTCTCGAGCAGGAGCCGGAAAGGCCTCGGCTGGCGCTGAATACGTACTGCAGGCCCTTCGTGGTGTCGCCGGACTGTGTTGGGATCTGGTGTCCGGAAGGCCGCAACATTCGTTTCGCCGGTTTTCATCCCGCCCAAATGCAAGCTTTCGACCTTGCCGAGGTTGCCGGTTGGTTCAAGCAGTCTTCCGATCGCATGTACGCCAAAACCCCGCCGGTCGCGGACTTCGAACTGCCTCTCAATCTGGGTCCGGGGATGCACAAGGTGGAAATACCGCCGCAACTGGCGGCTATCGATGAACTGATCGTGCCCACCAGCTACCGGGCAACTTCCAGCGACGATCCGGCATTCGCTTTGTTTGTGCTGTATCTCCAAGCGGGGCTGGTAGAAGTTCTTCCGCAGAAATGGTTCACCGCTGCACAGTATCAGGTCGGCAAACAGTGGATTTCGCGCGCGGCTCGCGATCGCGAATCGCATCGAATTTTTGGGGAATGCTTTGGCGCGGGAATTTTTCTGCTGGAAGAAGATGGCTGCAGGTTGGCGGAGTGGATAGAGAGACGGTCGTAGGTTTTTCGGTCTGGTTTCTGGGTTTCGGTGTTGGTTATTAGGTCCCCTCTTGCTACTCAATAATGCACGAAAACCGAATGACCGATCCCCGGAGACCTACGACCTAACATCTTTTCCCCGCTATGTCGGAATCCCATTTTCATCTCGCCAAGCTCGACGGCGCATGGCTATTACGTTTGCGCTCTGCGGATGGGACGAATCGGTTAACCGAGGCGTGCGTGCGGTCTTTGGCCGCGGCGATCCGCGAGCTCGAACACCATGGTCAGGCGCTGATCATCACCGGGAATGCAAAAGTTTTTTCCGCCGGTGCCGACCTCAACGAAATTGCGGCCCTCAACGGTCCGGCAGCGTATGAATTCTCCAGAATGGGCCAGTCGCTCATGCAATCCATTGAACACTTTCCGGCGCCGGTTTATGCCGCCATCTCCGGATACTGCATGGGCGGAGGCTTGGATTTGGCTCTGGCGTGCCACCGCCGTCTCGCTTCGCGTCACGCATTGTTTGGCCATCGCGGCGCAGCCCTGGGATTGATCACCGGTTGGGGTGGAACGCAAAGACTTCCGCGGCTTGTAGGCAAAGGCATCGCTCTTCAAATGTTTGTCGTGGCGGGAAAAGTCACGGCGCGACATGGCTTGGCGATCGGAATGATTGATGAGGTGGTAGGGGAGGATCCCGTGGCCGAGGCTTTGCATCGCATCCGGCTTCGACGTCCGTAATGTAACCATCGCGGGGTGGAAAGCCCTCAAAATGTGGCAGGCTCGTTGCGCGGTGCTGATGGAGTGTTATACCGTAAACAGTCCGCTTTCTTTATCCGTAATCCATATCCATATCCATGGCCGATCGCAGCGAAATCTCCGCCGTCCCCTCGTCCCAGGCCTCCTCCATCCTGACAACCAAGATTGATCCCACGTCGGCGCGGTTCGAGGCCAACATGCGGTTCCTCGCGGATTTGATGTCCCAGGTACGCAACGAGGGCGAGAAGATTTGCGAAGGTGGCGGCGCTAAGGCGATTGAAAATCAGCATGCCAAGGGACGCCTCACCGCGCGCGAACGCATTGAATTGCTGATCGATTCCGGAACTTTTTTCGAATTGGGAGTCTACGCGGCCCACGGTATGTACGAAGAGTGGGGCGGAGCCGCTGCTGCCGGAGTCATTACCGGTATCGCGCGAGTTCAAACACGCATGGTGATGATCATCGCGAACGACGCTACCGTAAAGGCTGGCGCGTTTTTTCCCATGACGTCAAAGAAAGTGATTCGCGCTCAGAACATAGCCATCGAGAACCGAATCCCCACCATCTATTTGGTGGATTCAGCGGGCGTTTTTCTGCCGCTGCAGGAAGATGTTTTTCCCGACACCGACGACTTCGGCCGCGTCTTCCGCAACAACGCTGTCATGTCCGCTCTCGGCATTCCGCAGATCGCGGCCATCATGGGTATGTGCGTGGCGGGTGGCGGATACCTTCCCGTAATGTGCGATCACGTTTTGATGACGGACGGTAGCGGATTGTTTCTTGCCGGGCCTGCGCTGGTGCAGGCGGCAATCGGACAAAAAGTCTCCGCCGAAGATTTGGGCGGAGCGGCCATGCACGCCGGCATTAGCGGCACCGTTGATTTCCGCGAGTCCGATGATCCTGCCTGTCTCGCCCGCATTCGTTCCATCGTCGAAAAATGGGGATATCGGCGCCAATCCCCGTGGGACCGGAAAAAGCCGGTAGAGCCGGCTCTCGCCGCCGAAGAGATTTACGGTATTTACGATTCATCTCCCGCACGTCCTTATGACATGAAGGAGATTCTTGCGCGTGTGCTCGATGGCAGCCGCCTCGACGAATACAAGCCGGAATATGGCAAGACGATCACCTGCGGCTACGGCCGCATCGGTGGATTCGCCGTGGGCATTGTCGCCAACCAGAAGATGCACGCTCACCAAACCGACCACGAAGGCCACAAGCGCATTGAATTCGGCGGCGTCATCTATACCGAATCGGCCGAGAAAGCCGCGCGCTTCGTCATGGATTGCAACCAAAATCTGATTCCTCTGGTTTTCTTTCACGACGTGAACGGCTTCATGGTGGGCCGCGACGCAGAGTGGAGCGGGATCATCAAAGCTGGCGCAAAGATGGTAAACGCGGTGTCGAATTCCGTCGTCCCGAAGATCACTGTCATCGTGGGTGGATCATTCGGCGCTGGCCACTATGCGATGTGCGGGAAAGCATTCGATCCTCGCTTTGTGTTTGCGTGGCCAACCGCGCGCTATGCCGTAATGAGCGGCGATTCCGCGGCGGGAACGTTGGTCGAAATCAAAGTGAAACAACTGGAGCGTGGCGGCAAGAAGTTGACCGAGGAAGAAAAGAAAGAGCTGTACGAATCGGTAAAGCGCACCTACGACGAGCAAACCGATCCGCGCTACGGTGCTGCCCGGTTATGGATCGACAAGATCATCGATCCTATCGAGACGCGCGATGCCATTACCCAGGCTCTCGAAGCTGCGGCGCTGAATCCCGACGTAGCGGAATTCAAGGTGGGCGTGCTGCAAACATAAAACTGAGTCATTGAGCGATCGAGTGATTGAGCCATTGCTCCTCTCGGCAGCTAGCCCTGTCAGCAATCGCTCAATGACTCAATTGCCCAAGGGCTCGATATGTCCGACTCCGTCAAGCTGATCGAATGTCCGCGCGATG
>Ga0224545_1000320_pt1 | contig 10268 bp, 10 predicted proteins | sample 714P12024metaG_FD_179906 | JGI IMG/M metagenome (GOLD analysis project Ga0224545, IMG submission 179906) | Peat soil microbial communities from Stordalen Mire, Sweden - 717 P1 20-24 | ecosystem: Environmental > Terrestrial > Soil > Wetlands > Peat | place: Sweden: Norrbotten County, Stordalen... | reverse complement strand
AGTCGCGCTCAACCGGCAACTGATCGGCGGCTACGTGCAGGCGTTCCGCGCGGCAGCCGACGAATTTGGGGTGGAAGGCGAGCCCGATCTGAATGTGGTTTTGCGAATGCCGGGTGCGATGGATGCCGGCGCCGAGAAATCCGGAGACGAACTGGAAGCAGCGGTGATGGAGCGAGTTGAGGAAGCGCTTTTCCGACTGAATGAAATGCGCGAACAGGAAGGCCGCAGCATCAGCACAGAGTTGCGCGCGCGCATGGCAAGTCTCGCGAAAGCCGCGGCCGGGGTCGACGCGCATCGCGCTACTATTCTGCGCAGTTATTCGGAGCGTTTGCAGGCGCGCATGGCGGAACTTTTCGGCGCGCAGGTCGACAAAGAACGGATTTTGCAGGAAGTTGCCTTGCTGGTCGACCGCAGCGACATCCAGGAAGAACTGGTCCGCCTGAATGCGCACGTGAAGCATTTTCTCGGCCTCCTCGACCAGGGCGGCGAGGTCGGCAAGAAAATGGACTTCCTGTTACAAGAGATGAATCGCGAAGCCAATACAATGCTTTCGAAAACCTCGGGCCTGGCGGGCGAGGCATTGAAAGTCACGGAAATGGGCCTGCTGATGAAGTCAGAAATCGAAAAATCGCGAGAGCAGGTACAGAACCTCGAATGAGTATCGTCTATATCGTTTCGGCGCCTTCCGGTTCGGGCAAGTCGACGCTGGTGGCCGAACTGCTCAAGACGGTTCGCAAGCTGGACTTCTCCATTTCTTACACCACGCGTCCCCCGCGACGAACCGAACAGAATCGCAAGGAATATTTTTTCGTCTCCCGCGAAGAGTTTGCGGCCATGATCGCCGCCGATGAGTTTCTGGAATACGCCGACGTCTTCGGAAACTGTTACGGGACGGCTCGGCGCTTTCTGCGCGAGGCCGAACAGCATGGAAATGACCTGCTTCTCGATATCGATGTGCAGGGGGCGGAACAGATCCAGCAGAAGATTCCAGACGCTGTGAGCATCTTTATTCTTCCACCGGACTGGCAGACCTTGGAGAGCCGGCTACGCAATCGGGGCTCGGACTCGGAGGAGGTTATCCGTCGCCGGTTGGACACGGCCCGACGAGAGATTGAGAATTACTCGAAATACGACTACATTCTAGTAAACAACCTGCTGGAGCAGTCCTGCGACCAACTGAAGGATATAGTGTTGGCCGAACGGCTATTGCGCAGCGGGGCGCGACCTAGCGGTGAAGAAGCAACACAAGTGGCCACCGCACAAGCTTGCCGTCTAGATCAGGCACGCGAAAGAGTGCAGCCGATTTTGGCTTCATTTCACCTGCAGACCGCAAAAGGCACGTGAGTTCTTGGGAGAGAGAGTATGAAGCTCGTAGAGGGATTCGACAGCAACTATCGTTACATTCTGGTAGCGGCGCGGCGGGCACGGCAACTGCAAGGCGGCGCACCGCCAGTGATCGATACCGGCTCGCGCAAACCTTGCCGCATCGCCCAGGATGAAATCAAAGCCGGCAAGGTCAAATGGCTGATTCCGGAGCTTCCGAAATTAGCCGTGGTGGCCGCTACCGAGAACCTGAACAAGGTCTTCGCAGAAGACGCGTAGCTTTGGATGGCGCAGCGCTTAAGCGCTGCGATTCGCGGACTGGCTGGTATCCGGCTTCAGCCGCTGCGGTTCACGTGCTGCGGAGGCGTGTGAATCTCGCTTCAGGCGGCCGCATCAACTCTGTAGGCGTGCTGGATTTCTGAATCCTTGGCCGCCTGCTTCCTCCTATGAAAATCGCACTCGGCGTGTCCGGTGGCATTGCAGCGTATAAGGCGGCGGAAATCGTGCGCCTTCTGCAAGACCGCGGCATTCGCGTGCAAGTAGTAATGACGGCGGCAGCGCAGGAGTTTGTTCGCCCGCTGACCTTCGCCGCCCTCTCCGGCGAAAAAGTAATCATCGACATGTTCGGCTCCGCTCACGGAGACGCGCCAGCCAATGTCGAATCGGCCATCGAACACATTGCGATTGCCCAGGCCATCGATGCACTCGTGGTGGTTCCGGCCACGGCAGATGTTCTAGCGCGCTTCGCGCAAGGAATTGCCAACGACTTTCTAAGCACCCTTTATCTCGCAACGACCGCGCCGGTCGTAGTGGCTCCCGCCATGAACGTCAACATGTGGAATCACGCCGCCACTCAGGCGAATCTCGAAATTCTGCGCAAGCGCGGCGTCCGCATCGTCCAACCCGGCGAAGGCTATCTAGCCTGCGGCATGACCGGCGCCGGCCGCCTGGCCGAGAACGAAGCCATCATAGCCGCCGTCATGGAAGTGCTAGGCGCCTCGCAGGGTCTCGCCGGCGAAACCGTGCTGGTGACGGCGGGCCCGACGCGGGAGAAGATCGATCCCGTCCGATATCTAACCAACCGATCCAGCGGCCGCATGGGCTACGCCGTTGCAGAAGCGGCTTTGCGCCGCGGAGCGCGTGTGCTGCTGGTAAGCGGACCGACCGCGATTGCTGCTCCATGTGCGGCCGAACTAACCCAAGTGGAGACTGCAGAAGAGATGCTGGCAGCCGTTTTGAAACTGCTGCCCGAAGCCACAGTAGTAATCAAAACTGCGGCCGTGGCCGACTTCCGACCCAAAGCGGCAGTGGCACAAAAGATCAAGCGCAAGGGCGAGACCACGCTGGAACTCGAACCAACAACCGACATTCTGGCGGAAGTGGCGCGCCGTAAGACGACCCAGATCGTAGTTGGTTTTGCCGCCGAAACCGAAAACGTACTGGAAAACGCGCGCAAGAAACTGGCGTCGAAATCGCTAGACGCAATTGTAGTCAATGACGTTTCCCGCGAGGGCGTCGGATTTGACTCCGACCGCAACGCAGTCACGATCATTTCGTCAAGCGAAGTAATCGAGGTTCCCGAAACCTCGAAGTGGGAAGTCGCGCACCGCGTACTCGATCAGGTCGTAAAGCTCCGCAAGCGTAGCGCTGTGCCTGTTCGCTGACCGATCCTTTTTCATCAGAGAAAAAAGCTTTTTCTTTTCTCCGTGCCGGAGCCTGCCCTGAGCGCAGTCGAAGGGTGTCTCCGTGGTGAAAAGTTGCTATCCTTATCCGCAATGCTCCCTACTCTAGACCCTGAACTTCGCCGCGCCCTAGCCACGCGCATTCGCTACTACAACGAAATGGGGATCTACGATTTTTACCGGCGTCCATTGTCGGAGCGCGGCGGCGAAGTTGCGACGAGCATTTCCGCCGACGAAGAAGCAATCAACATTTCGGAGCACGCATCTGACCCACACCCACCTGATCCAGGAGAAGAGATGAGTCCACGCAAGGCCACAGCGGTCGCGGTTCCGCGCGAGGTTGAAGAAAATGTTCTCCACGTAATCGCGCTGAAGCCCGAGCAGAGCGTTAGCGACCCGGTAAAAGCGCTGAAGATCATCCGCGAAGACCTGGGCGACTGCAAGCGTTGCGTGCTCCACAAACAAGGACGAAAGCAAATTGTATTTGGCGTGGGAAATCCAAATGCCGAACTGATGTTCGTCGGCGAGGGGCCGGGCGCCGATGAAGACGAAAAGGGCGAGCCCTTCGTGGGTCGCGCCGGTCAACTGCTCAACAACATGATCAAAGCCATGGGCATTGAGCGCGAGCAGATCTACATCGCCAACATCGTGAAATGCCGTCCTCCCGGCAATCGCACGCCCGAGCGCGACGAGTGCGACACGTGTTCGCCGTTCCTGATGCGCCAGATTGCCGTCGTCAAGCCAAAAGTAATCGTCGCTCTCGGATCCACTGCCGCCAAGACTCTGCTGGCGATGAACTCCTCGATGATGCAATTGCGCGGACGTTTCTATGACTTCAAGCCGACAGGCATCCGCAGCAATGATCCCAATTGGAATGGATGCAAGCTCGCAGTCACCTACCATCCTGCGTTTCTTTTGCGCGATCCGCGCCAAAAGGGCGAAGCGTGGAAAGATTTGCAGATGGTGATGAAAGAGTTGGGAATGAAGGCGCCAGCAAAGAATAACTAGTAGCGATTCCTAAGCGACCTCGTATGAACGTCAACCCGATCAGCAAAGCGACCGCGGAACACTACACCTGGGGCAATGCCTGCGATGGCTGGCACCTCGTAAAGAATCCGCAACTGAGTGTCATTCAGGAGCGCATGCCGGCGGGCGCAGCCGAGGTTCGCCACTTCCACCATCACGCGCAACAGTTCTTCTACGTGCTCGCGGGCGAGGCCGCCATGGAAGTCGATGGTCGAACGATGATTCTAAGCGCCGGCGAAGGGATTTGGATTCCTGCGGGAACCCCGCACCAGATGAGAAATGACTCGGGTGATGAAGTTCACTTTCTGGTCATCTCGCATCCGCCATCGCATGGGGATCGGCAGGACGCGTAGAGCGATACTCTAATGCGCGCCGGCCACCGTAGCCTCATGCGCAGCCTTGCGCGGCCGAATTCCTTTGCCGACGCCGCTAGCCTCCGCCATTCTCAGATCGTAATCGTTCTGAAGATTCAGCCAGAATTGGGCAGGCAGGCCAAAGTACTTCCCCAGAAGAATGGCAGTGTCGGCGCTGATGGCCCGGTCTCCCCGGACAACCTCATAGATACCGAGAAAATTGAGAGCTTTTGCCAGTGCATAGGCGCTCAGGTCCATAGGCTCCATGAATTCAGTCTTAAGAATTTCCCCCGGGTGAACCGCAAATACCTTCTTTGACTTGGCCATACTGTCTCCGTTTTTCAGTGGTAGTCGACGATTTCAACCTCGAAAGCGTTTCCGCCTCGCCACACGAAACACACGCGATATTGATCGTTGATTCGAATGCTGTGTTGCCCCGCCCGTTTCCCGCGAAGCGCTTCCAGTTGACTTCCTGGCGGCACCTTTAAGTTGTCAAACGTGACCGACGCATTCAAAATTGCAAGCTTCTTGAATGCCCGCATTTGCAGATCCGCGGGAAGGCGTCGGCTTTTGCCCGACTGCCAGAGCCTTTCAGTTTCCTTGTCGCGGAAACTTACGATCATTTTACCTATACTAACGCGATGCAATACTAATGTCAAACGTTAGTAGAAAGAAATGCGATAGGATTGATAGTTCCTCCCCCATGCCCCTCTTCTGCGACGTTGCTCTCGCCGTGCCGCTCGACATGCCGTTCACCTACTCCATTCCTCCTGGCATGGAGCCAGTCGTGGGCGGACGCGTGCTCGTGCCCTTCCGGCAGCAGCGGCTGTCGGGCATTGTGGTCGAGCTGCATGATCGTCCGCCGCAAGTTAAAACCAAGAAGGTAATCGAAGCGCTCGACCTTTCGCCCGTTCTCGACGAGCAACTCCTAAAACTTGGGAAGTGGATTGCCGACTATTATCTCGCGCCGCTCGGCGAAGTATTTCGCACCATGCTGCCGCTCTCCGCCGAGTTCAAGCGCTCGATCGTCTATCGCATCACCGATCAGGGGCGGATGGCGCTGCATCTGGCGGGGATGTCAGGCTCTCCAGCGCAGTCGAAGCGGACACCAGACGAGCAGCTCGTCGAATTTCGCGTCCTCGATTATCTGGCGGAACGTGAGGGCATAAGCGAAGCCAGTTTGCGCGGCACGGCGCGGGTGTCAAAGGCGCTACTAAGCGGCATGGTGCGCAAGAAATGGATCACCCGCCAGGATGTATCGGCGGCGCGCGACGCGACACGCCTAGTAAAAGTCGCAGTGCTGATTGGCGCAGAAGAGTCAATACGGGACGTGCCGCAGGCCACGAACCACAGGAAAGCGCGCTCTGATAGAAAGCTTAACGAAAACCAGCGAACTCTGATCGAGACACTTGCCGCATCGGGCGGACGCTTGCCGGTCGAGGCCTTGCGCGACTTGGATGTCCCGCCCACAACCCTCGGCACGCTGGTGCGTCGCGGCTTGGTTGAACTGGTCGATGAGCCGCAAAGTTTTACCACCTCGAAGCTCAAGCCCCGCCAGTCTCCGTTTGAGTTCGAGTTCAGCATCGCGCAAAAAGCAGCGCTCGCAAAAATTGGCGAAGCAGTAGCATCGCGCAAGTTTGGCGGCCTGCTGCTACATGGCATCACCGGCTCGGGAAATACGGCGGTCTATCTCGCGTGCATGCGCCAGGTGCTGGAGCAGGGCCGCTCCTCGATCCTGCTCGTTCCTGAAATTGGCCTGACTCCGGCGGTCGCCGCCGACCTTCATCAGGTGTTCGGCGACGAGGTTGCCATCTTGCATTCCGGGCTGACGAATGCGGAGCGCGCCGAACAATGGCATCGCATTCGCCGTGGCGAGGCGCGAGTCGTGGCAGGCACGCGGTCGGCTGTGTTTGCCCCGGTCAGCGATCTCGCTCTGATCATCGTCGACGAGGAGCAGGATTCGTCGTACAAGCAAGAGGAGACGCCACGTTACCACGCGCGCGATGTGGCAGTGATGCGAGCGAAAATGGCGGCAGCGGTAGTAGTCCTCGGTTCGGCCACGCCATCGCTCGAATCCTATTACAACGCGAAGAAACATAAGTATGCCCTGGTCGAATTGCCCGATCGCGTCGAGAAGCGTCCGCTGCCCGAAGTCGAGATTGTCGACATGCGGCAGGAATTTCAAGAGACAGGCCAGGAGCAGGTGATCTCGCGCAAACTGGCCGAAGAAATTCGCGAGCGCCTCGAAAAAAAAGAGCAGGTCATGGTGCTCCTCAACCGCCGCGGATATTCTCCCGTGGTCTTTTGCCGTGCCTGCGGCAAGACGCTGCAATGCAAGAATTGCGCCGTCTCCATGACCCACCACAAGCGCGAGCGCAAAATGGAATGCCACTACTGCGGCCACGTCGAGCGCATCCCCGACAAGTGCGCACACTGTGGCAGCGAATACGTGTACTTCGTCGGGACAGGATCGGAGAAGCTGGAAGAACTACTCCACGGCATGTTTCCGCAAGCGCGCATCGGCCGTCTCGATCGCGATACCGTGCGCGGCCGCGAAGATTTCGAACATGCGCTGAACGCGCTGAACGAAGGCGTTCTCGACATGCTGGTCGGCACCCAGATGATCGCGAAAGGCCATGACATCCACGGCGTCACGCTAGTCGGTGTGGTCGGAGCCGACATGGCCCTCGGCCTGCCCGATTTTCGCGCGGCAGAGAGAACCTTTCAATTACTGACGCAAGTGGCCGGACGCGCCGGACGCGGACAGTCTCCAGGAAAAGTTATTCTGCAGACTTATTTTCAAGATCACTACGCGGTGCAATTCGCAGCGCACCACGACTTCGCCGGCTTCTATGAAAAAGAGCTGCAATTCCGTGCCTGGATGCACTATCCGCCTTACTCCGCGATTGCGAATGTGCTTGTCCGCTCCGAGAAATTAGACGAAGCGCTGACGTGGTCGGGCGAACTGGGGCGCTGGTTTGAGAAGACGAGGCATGAAGGTATTCGCGTGCTCGGCCCGGCAGCCGCTCCAATCACGCGCCTGAAGCGCGATTACCGCTATCACTTCATTCTGAAGTCCCCCAGCCGCGAGAAGATGAATGCGCTGTTGCGAGCGATGCTGGCCGAAGCGGCAGCGCGAAAAATTCCACGAACGCAGGTGATTGTGGATGTGGACGCGGTGTGGTTGATGTGAAGCGTTGTTAGTCGTTCGTCGCTAGTCGTTCGCGGATCGCGAAAACGCTCAGATTCTAGACCGCGCCAAGAGTCATTTGTGATGTAACAGATGCCGAATCCCTTCGCGAATATCGTGCACCGTGTCACGACTCCCATCGCGAATGTCTGGCCACACTTCTCGACCAGAACTGTGCGTAAAAGGTGCGGGCGTGAAAGTGATTACCAGCATCAGCGCGGCGCAGAGAGCGAGAACACGGCGCTTTCCGGTCACAGCGGGACAACGCGGGACGCGCGGATGTCTCCACGTCACTGCCAGCAGCACGGCCCATAGAAACCAGCCCGTCCAGAGATATTTCCCGAAGGGTACAAGCGCTAGCACCGTCAGCAGTGAGATCCAACGATGCAGCCGAGGCGAGATCGAAAAAACGATGTGGCCGCCATCGAGCTGGCCTCCGGGCAAGAGGTTGAGCGCAGTTGCAAACATTCCTACCCACGCCGCCGCGGCGATCGGATGCATCAAGAGCGCCGAGGGGGCGACGCCGATATGCAACAGGCGCGCCGCCATGTAGAACACCAGCGGGAATCCGAGTTGAATCTCTGAGGCTGCGGGATGAGCGATGGGATGCGAAAGTGAGAGCCCGTATAGCAATGCGACGCAGGCCGGAATAAAACCGGCGATCGGCCCGGCGATCCCAATGTCGAAAAGCACTGCGCGCGACGGGATCGGGCTCTTGATGCGTATGAACGCTCCCAGCGTTCCGATCAGGCTGGGGAACGGCACAAAGAACGGCGGTGTCACGTGGACGCGGTAGTGCCGCGCATAGAGATAGTGCCCCATCTCGTGCGCGAACAGGATGAACATCAGCGTCAGCGAGAACGGTAGGCCCATCAGCAGGTTTGCCGGATGTTGGATGATCCAGCCAATAGGAAACAACGAGAGCGTATCGTCATTCAGAGAAAAAACCGGCAGGTGGCGCAGGAAGTTGACCTGCATGCGCGCCCCGACGACAAGCGTGCTGAACATGGTCAGCACCAAAAACAACACGTAAAGCCACCAGCGCGTCCGCGGCGCCGGAACGACCCACACAGCGGGCTGAGGCTTCGGCTCCCATTCGATGGCGGTCGGAGAAGTGTAAGTTGGTTCGGACATTCGGGGCCTGTCTAAATATTACCTGCAAAGGCCCCGAGTGAGGTGAGGTCAGAGGTGAGAGGTCAGATTGCAGAGGTAAAAAAACGTTGCGCTCCTACCTCTGCAATTGCATCAGTCAATCGACTGCAGTTCTTTGCCAGGTTTGAAGCGCACGGCCTTCCCCGGAGGGATGGAAACCTCGGCTCCTGTGCGTGGATTCCGTCCGATGCCCGTCTTGCGCGGACGCACATTAAACACGCCAAATCCGCGCAACTCGATGCGGTCACCGGTCGAGAGCGCCTTCTTCATGCTCTCAAAAACCGTCTCGACGGCGAGCTCCGCCTTGGTTTTGGTGATCCCGGTGCGGTTGACCACTTCATTGATGATGTCCAGCTTAATCACGCGCCGTCTCCCGTCGTCCCCGGATTTGCATGCCTCAAGTTATTGATGCTAAGTGGGATAGAGCGGATTGTCAACCGGGGAGTATTAGATAGTGGATTCCCCTACATATGGTTGATGGCAAATTGACAGGTTCCCCCCTGCCGTTTACTCTGAGGTGCGCCTGTCAGCGAAGTAATTAGGAAGCGCCGCATTATGAGCATCGTCCCGCTTAGGCTCGGGGAATCAGTGGTAGACAGCCAAGACAAATTTCAGGCTGGCGGCGGATTTGAGGGCAACGCGTTGCTCGTCTTCAACCTAGACGGGCCTCAACTGGCCGACGTGGCGTCGTCAAATGTGAGCTACGATCTTCGAGTGGGCAGTGAATATAGAGGCCATCGCGATGCTGAAAAAACGGAGCTCCCGGGCGATGGCGAGATTGTCTTACAACCTGGTAATGCTGTACTCATCCAGTCCGAAGAGGTAGTATTCCTGCCCCGCAAACTGTTCGGCTACGTAGTCCCGAAGGTGACTTTACTCCAGCAGGGAATTTCAAATACGCTTTCGAAAGTCGACCCCGGATACAACGGGCCCCTGATCGTGACCCTTTTCAATTTGGGGAAGAGCGATCTGCGGCTGAGGCGCTACGAACGCTTCTGTTCACTTGTGCTACACACCGTTGCCGAAGGCGCTACTCTCTATAACAAACCGGGGAAGCGGATCACGGGCAATCCGAGGAAACCTTTGTGGCCCACCGCTAAGGACTGGATTGAGGCGAACAAGACGTGGCTAACAATTCTCTCGGGGGGTTTGTGGGGCGCCATCTTTTCGGCATTTGTGTTGATAGCTGTGCACTTTCTGGGATGGTCGCACTAAATGTGCATCTAGATTAATGGAACAAGCATAGGGCAATCCGCAGTGGCATCCGCAATGTCGCCATAAGACTCACGTGCGAATTGCTTGCTCAGTGTCAGACCTTGTTTCTGATAAGAGGACCCTATCGATGCACCATAGACCTTCTCGGGTCTTTGGGCCATTTTGTGGTACACGAGTTTGCCAACTTGTTGTCTGTCCACCAAGAGAATCGGGACTTCATGCGCCCTCACCTCAAGCACTGCCTTTGTGCCCCCCACTCCGTGACCAAAACCGGGATCAAAAAAACCGGCGTAGTGGACTCTGAACTCGCCAAACGAGGGACCAAAT
>Ga0224545_1000318_pt1 | contig 10293 bp, 7 predicted proteins | sample 714P12024metaG_FD_179906 | JGI IMG/M metagenome (GOLD analysis project Ga0224545, IMG submission 179906) | Peat soil microbial communities from Stordalen Mire, Sweden - 717 P1 20-24 | ecosystem: Environmental > Terrestrial > Soil > Wetlands > Peat | place: Sweden: Norrbotten County, Stordalen... | reverse complement strand
CAGCGGTCCCAACAATATGCGGAACATCTTAGCGGGCGATCGCAAGAGAAAGGCCTATCCCTACATTCCGACGCTGATCGGCGGCTCGATCCAGCGCCTGAGCATTGAAGACATCAATAAGAATCTCGCCGCCTACACGCAACGGGTTGAACAAGAGAATCTCTTGCGCTCTGACGGAGGCACGATCACATTCGCGAGCGGAGCGAATCCTATCCGCCACGTGATTTACATTCTGAAAGAGAATCGCACCTACGACCAGATTCTTGGCGATCTGCCCGTTGGCGACGGCGACCCATCGCTAACAATATATGGCCAAGACATTACGCCCAATGAGCACAAACTGGCCCTGCAATTCGGCGTGCTCGACAATTTCTACGACAGCGGAGAAGTTTCCGGCGACGGCCATCTCTGGTCGACCGCCTCGACTACTTCTGACTACAACGAAAAAGGTTGGCCCATCGCCTATCGTGGCAAAGAGCGCGCTTACGATTTCGGCGGGAGCGTGGCTGACGAAATTGCGCTGGAGGAGGGGATTCCCGACGTTGATGACCCAGGCACCGGTTTCCTTTGGGACAACCTCGCCCACAGCGGCCTCAGCTATCGCATCTACGGAGAATTCATCGCTGCAGTATGGTGCAAGAACGAAAAAGCAAAGTCGCCGACAGAGGGCACACCGTCGAGCTTTTCCGCCGCCTGTCCGGTGGCCGCGATTAATAAAGGCGCGCCACTGCCGCCAAACGTCGGTAATCCGCCGGGCGGGCCGAGCCCGTGGCCATGGCCGGTTCCGCAATTCAAGCGCATGCGTCCGACGAAGGCCGCGCTCCGCGATCACTACGATCCGCAATTTCCCGACTTCAATACCGATTATCCGGACCAACTTCGCGCCGATGAATTTCTGCGTGAGTTTGCAGACTTTGTCAAAGCCAAGGGGAGCGGCAAAAAACTTCCACAATTCGCGCTGCTCTATCTGCCGGACGATCACACCGGAGGCACACGCCCCGGCAAAGCTACGCCACAGGCGTCCGTAGCTGACAACGATCTGGCGGTCGGGCGAGTCGTTGATGCCGTTTCTCATAGCGCCTATTGGGATGACACGGCCATTTTTGTTCTGGAAGACGATGCGCAAGACGGCGCTGATCACGTCGACGCTCATCGATCGACGACTCTGGTCATCAGCAAATATGCGCCGCGCCTGCCGCAAACTTTCGTCGACCACAGTTTCTATACGACGGCCAGCGCCATTCATACGATGGAGGCTCTGCTTGGCCTCGGGCCGATGAATCTCTTCGACGCGCACGCGCCGCTGATGGCGCCCCTTTTCGCCGGCCCCGGAACGCAGCCGGCATATGAGGTTGACGGCAAGAATCTGCGCAGCGGCCTCATCTATCTTGTGAATGAAAAAAACGCGCCCGGAGCCAAGCAATCGTCGCAGATGAATTTTTCGCGTCCCGATGCAGTCGATGCGAAAAAGCTGAACGCGATTCTGTGGGAGGATGCAAAGGGCGATGTTGCGATGCCGACGACGAGGCGATAAATTTCGGGCGATTCGATTACGCGATGACGGATACTTCGCCGTGGTGTTTATCCTTGCGAGCCGGCCTTACTGAAATTTCCACGTCTTGTCCGAGAGCGGTAAGAAAATCCATAAGGCGTTCGACGGAGAAGTTCCCCGAGCGATTGCGCATCAGCAAAGAGACGTGCGGCTGCTTGATGCCGAGGATTTTGCTCGCCGCGGCTTGCGTCAGGTTGCGCCCCTTGATGAGGCGGTAAATCTGGAGAGTGAGCTTTGTCTTCAGGAGTTCCTGTTCGGAATGCGGAAGATCGAGGTCCGCAAAAACATTGCCGCTGCTTTTTTCCGCCCGCATTGGGCTTGTCCTTTTCGCAGCCATATCAATTTTCCCTTCGTCGGTGGAGTCGTTCGGCCTCGGCCAGACGTTGATGAATGAGGTCGAGGTCGCGTTTCGGTGTAGCAATGCCGCGCTTCGATTTCTTTTGGAAGGCGTGCAGGACATAGATCGCTTCGGAGTAGCGGACCGTATAAACTGCACGCCACGTGTTGCCGCTGTAGTCTGCGACTATTTCGAGCACAGATCCTCCGCCAAAACCTTTGAGCGGCTTGGCCGAGGGATCGGTTTCGCCCTGCTGCGCCGCGTAGAGGGCTTGGCCGATTTCGCGCCGGATCTGGCGCGGGAACCCGCGCAAGTCTCTCCGGCTCGGACCCACCCAAACAATCTGGCGCTCCGATTCTGCCACCATATATGTATACGTCTATTAGTATATAATATCAAGATGTTTTCACCATTGCACCCCCTTAGCTAAAATGACATTACTTGAGGATGACGAGGGTTCGCCACTACGCCGAAATACTGAACGACCTGTTTGACCCCACTCCCCATATGAGACAGGATCGGTTTTTCGAGTTCGTGTGTGCACTCGTTCGAGCGGGTGGTGTTCACGGTCCAGGATGGGACCGTTGGAATCAAAGGCAGTCGTGGATGATCTTCAAAATCTCGCGAATTTGAAACTTCCGGAGGAAACGTTCCCAGATATTGAAAGAACGCAAGCACGGCTTGCCTTGCTTTCGTACTGTCACATCACTGAAATGGATCTGCCAAATGTCCTTCTTGCTAACCTGCTACGTCTACGGATGGGGCGCAAGTACTGCATAGCTCCTTTTGCCGATCTGGCAAAGCCCATTGGAAAGAAGGGTCTACTGCAAAAGATCAGGCCGCCGTCGCCTAATCAGAAGATTAAACGAATTAAGGAGTTGGCGGACGCTGTTGGGATGCCGAATGTTGCGGAAGCGTTGACAGAGATCTATGACAGCGTCGTTCGGAACGCTGTGTACCACTCGGACTACATCCTTCATGACAAGAAGATGCACCTGCGAACAGACTTCCGAAAATCCAAGACCCACAAATATTATTCGCAGGTTGTTGGGTTTGATGAACTTGCTACTCTCATCAAGGACGCATTCGCGTTCTACGGGGCCCTTTCGTCCCTGTATGAGCGGTGCTTGCGCTCTTTTACGGATTTCAAAGAGAAATGTCTACCTTACGATTTTCACTACAAGGGAATCATGGAGTGTGTATTCAGTGACGACGACAAACTGATCGGCTTTAGGGTTTACTGGCCAAATGGAACCCTTAGCCACTCCATCAGAACAGATGAGGGTTGTGATGGGCGAAACATAGAGTTCGATCCGGATGGCAGTATCAATTTTTTCGTGGGGCTCTATGCGGCGAAACGTGGAGCATTCTCTCCGCTCGTCGAGAAAGATGGACAGCCCAATTACGCCACGCGGCCCGGAAAGACCCTGCGACCTTACTGGCCAGAGTCCGTCGCATTTTACAAGCTCTAAAAACTTCCGTGGCGACGATAGGCCATTGCTCTACGAGCTACGCCTTCGACTTCTTGTACTCGTCAAACGCATCCAAAAACCGGTCGATATCCTGCTTCGACAGATAGTACGGCGTCGACAGCCGCAGCTTATTTGGTTCGCCTCCGCGGATGCGAATTTTCTTTTCTTTCCACATCCAGTGTTCGAGATCGATGCGGACTATGGGCGGAACGTTTACCGTGGCCAGAGCGCAGCGCAGCGCTGGGTCGGGAGATGTCCAGGACTGGGCTCCTCGTTGGATCATGGCGTTCAGGATGTAGTCGCAGAGCTGGCGATGGCGATGCTCGATGCGGTCCATGCCGATATCGTTGGCTAGCTGGATCGAGGCGCGCAATCCCCAGAGCGCGGGGACGTTGGAACTGCCGATGCGCTGGAAGCGTTCGGCGCGGAGCTTGGGGTCGTCCCAGCCTTCGGTGGCGATGGTGCTCCAGAGGCGGTCGATCATTTCGTCGCGGACGTAGAGGAAGCCCGAGCCTTTCGGCGCCTGGAGCCACTTGTGCGGGCTGGCGGAATACATGTCGCAGCCGAGGTCGTGCAGGTTGAGGCGCATCATGCCGGGGACGTGCGCTCCATCGACGGCGGAAATCACGCCTTTGCCGCGAGCGACGGCGCAGAGTTCCTTGGCGGGCAGGACTACTCCGGTGGCCGTGGTGATGTGGCTGAAAAATAAAACTCGTGTGCGCGAGGTGATCTGGGCGCTGACCAGATCGACCACTTGCGCGGGATTGATGACCGGCTTCGGCAGATTGAACTTCTTGACCACGATGCCGTAGCGCTTGGCGCGCAGGTCCCAGGGATGCTGGCCACCGGGATGCTCCTGATCGGTCATCAGCACTTCGTCGCCGGGCTTGAGATCGATGCCGTTGGCGATATAGCTATTGGCCTCGGTGGCGTTTCGGAGGAGCGCGATTTCGTCGCGGTTGCAGCCGACGAAGGAGGCCAGCGGGTCGCGAAAGTCGTTGCGCGCGTCGTATCCCCAGATCGGGTAGTCCTCGGGATCGGCCTGATCCATCTTTTCGGTGGTTTCGTAGCCTTCGAAAACGGCGCGCAGCACGGGCGCAGGGCTCGAGCCCACGGTGCCGTTATTCAAGTAGATTTCGTCGGCGGGAATCAGATATTGCTTGCGCAGTTCGCGCCAATAGACTTCTTCGTTCTGGTCGAAAAGGGAACGGTCGGGAAGCTTGGAAGGGAGCGACTCGAGTTGCGCCCAGAGATGGCCGCGCCACGCCAGGCTGGCGCCTACGGCTACGGAGGAAGCGAGTGATGATGAGAGAAAATTGCGGCGGCTTAGCATGGACGGGCCCTCTTTCTGGAAAGTCGCGCCATGGTACACCAGCGAGATGGGAAACAGGAAGGGAGTTTGGGCGTGGGCGTACCCGGTTCACCACGAAGGGCACTAAGGGAACACGAAGCGGCACGAAGGAAACTGGCGGGCGTCTAAAATAGCGGGTAACTCGGGGGCGCGTGCCTGCGTCCAATTAGTAGGAAAACTACGTCGATGCTGCTTGCTATCGGGGGTATAATGGCTTTCATCGACCTGGTTTCCGCGGGGTGTGCCAATGTCCTTCCGTAAATCGCTGATCTCCCTGAGTTTACTGGCGCTGCTGGCGTTGCCCGTTATGGCGCAGGATCAAACTTCCCAGAATTCGAACGCCCAGCCGCAGGCGTCACAACCGCAGTCGCAGTCCAAAGATCAGAGCGCGCAGCAGCCTCAGACCACGGCTACGCAATCGACCGGATCTGCACCTGCATCGACCACTGGCGCAAACACAAGCTCGACCGCGTCGCAAACTCCATCGACGCAGACCCCGCCTAGCACACCGAGTTCGACTCCGGCGGCGGACTCCTCTGGCAACACGACGAGCAATGCTACGCCGAGCGGAGAGCAACCAGTGCAGGAGCCTCCTGACAGCAAGGTGAAACACGATGGTGGGGAAGACGATGTCGATGCGATTGGCAATCGCAAGATCGGCGGACGCGGCCTGGGCAACTGGTACTCGCTCGAGACCGAAATCAGAATGGGCAAGCAGTATGCGATGCAGGTCGAAAACAGCGTAAAGCTGGTGCAGGACCCAGTCGTGAACGAGTATGTCAATCGCATAGGGCAGAATCTGGTGCGCAATTCTGATGCCCAGGTACCGTTTACCATCAAGGTAATCGACTCCGATGAAGTGAACGCGTTCGCGCTGCCGGGCGGATTCTTCTATGTGAATTCCGGCCTGATTCTGGCGGCTGATGAAGAGGCCGAGCTGGCCGGCGTGATGGCGCATGAGATATCGCACGTTGCCGCGCGCCATGGCACTCGCCAGATGACACGCGCGCAGTGGGCCAATATCGGCACCATTCCTCTGATTTTCCTGGGCGGAGGCATCGGCTATGGAATTTACGAAGCTGCCGGACTTGGCCTGCCGCTAACGTTCATGAAGTTCCAACGCAACTTCGAAGCGGAAGCGGACTATCTCGGCCTGCAATATATGTATAAGACGGGGTATGATCCGCAGGCGTTTATCAGCTTCTTCGAAAAGATTCAGGCGAAAGAGAAGAAGAAGCCGGGCACCATCGCCAAGGCTTTTGCGTCGCATCCGCAGACGCCCGATCGCATTGCGGCATCGCAGAAGGAAATTGCGACCATTCTTCCGGCGAAGGCGCAGTACATCGTGACCACTTCAGAATTTGATGACGTGAAAGCGCGGCTGGCCACTATCGAAAACCGGCACAAGGTTCTGGAAGAGAAAGATGGAAGCCGTCCCAGCCTGCGCCGCACTTCGACGAGCGACAAGAGCGGCAATGGCACCAGCACCAGCGATGACGATCGGCCGACGCTGAAGCGGCGTGACGACAATCCGGACCAGACGCAACAACAACAGCAATAGCGAAGATCGCGAAGACAAAAAGAAACCGGCGGGTTATCCGCCGGTTTTTTATTGTGCTGACAGCTTTCGCTTCTTCGGCTACGGCTCCTTTCCACCGGCCGCTTATTGTGCCAGATATCGAGCCACATAAGCACCGGTGCCGCTGCCGAATCCCTGATCCACGGCCGTATTCCCGGCGGCTACGATTTTGCCATCGCTTTGGATCGCCAAGCCGGTCACATCGGAATAGACATTCGAGCTGCCACTCAGGATGGTAGTCGTCACCAATCCACCCGATCCGAAGCTGGAATCGAGCTGACCCGTACTGGTGAAGCGAGCCAGGCCGAACGCGGAGTCGAAGCTGAGGTTGGCAGCGCCCTGCGCGGCTGCGCCGGCGGCGACGATGTCACCGTTGGACTGAATGGCGAGGGCGAAGGCTCCGGAAAGCGGCGCGTTCGCTCCGAAATCAGCAATGGCCACTCCTCCGCTGCCAAAAGTCTTATCGATGCTGCCACTGGAAGTGTAGCGGATGATCCCGAAGCCGACATCGTTCGCTGCGGGAGCGGCATTGATCTTGCTAGTAAGCGCGCCGGCGACCACGATCTTGCCATCGCTTTGCAGCAATAGAGCTGAGGCCGAACCCACAGAGGCAGCCGTGCCCGACGCCCCGAAGGTGGCGTCGAGAGAGCCATTGCTGTTGTAGCGGCTGATGGTTCCCGCCTGAAGCTGCGGCGTCGGCGCAAGACTGCCGGAAGCCACCAGTATCTTACCGTTCTTTTGGACGGCGATTTGGGTTGGAGCGGTCGAGAAGCTGGCGCCGGCATTTGCCAGGTTGACGATGCCGCCGCTGCCAAAAGTCGTATCCAGCTGCCCGCTGCTGGTGAAGCGTGCCATCAGGTTCGAGTAGCCTGCGGCCACCAGAATCTCTCCGTTGGGCTGGAGCGCCAGCGCGACGTTTCGTGAGGCAGAACTATTGTAAGGAGTGGTTGTAATCGCGGTGGTGGTGGTGAATCCTCCGCTGCCGAAGGACGGATCGAGGCTGCCGTTGGTTTGAAACCGTGCCACCTGGACAATGACGCTGCCCGATTCGAGTTGGGCAGCGCCGGCGGCGACAATTTTGCCGTTCGATTGGATGGCGAGAGCGAAAAAGCCGTCGACGTAATAGACGCTCCCGCCCGGGTTGGTGATCGTGACGACGCCACCGGAGCCAAAGCTCTGGTCGAGCACGCCTGCCGGCGTGAGGCGAATCAACGTGTCGGCGGAAGTTTGATTAAAAGCTCCGCTGCCAGCGACGACAATGTTGCCATCGCTCTGAATGGCGCCCCCCTGCGCACCTCGCAGAGTGCCCGGTGCAGCGAAAATGCCGTTGTTGGCGAACGTGAGGTCGAGCGTGCCGGGCTGGGCAGCGGCATAGGTGGTACTGCATAACACTACGACGAGAGCGAACAGGTAAAGCCGACGCGCGTTGTGGCATGGTTGCATAGGGTTCTCCTGTATTTTGGCTGAGTATTCTTATGTGGCGGCGGTCTCAGCCTCTGAACGCGGCGAGTCTACCCTATGCCGGGTCAATCTATGTCACTAAGTTGTAAAAACTATTGTCAAAATTGCGGGGAAAACGAATGCAACAAAACGGCCGGAGGGATGAAGCGAGCAGGGTGGACTGCGTGGAATGTTTATGCGTCCGCAACATGGAGAGCCCTACTTCGCTCCACCCCTCGTATCTGTGTTGAACAGCGTATTGGCCTTGAGTCCGAAGAAAGCCTGCTAGGATCCTGCCGCCACCGATTTCACCGTGAACGTGTCACCATCCACATCGCCGGTGATCTTCGCCTTTCCGCCTGCCAGATCGTTCAGCTTACCGAGCGCGGTTTGATCGGAGGTCTGCAGCGTGTAGACCTTGTCTCCGACCACGAGCGCGTATTGACTTCCATGCTTGACGCAACCGCGCGTGCACGCCGCAGCGTTGCCGGGCATCTCATGCTTGGCTCCGCACATGGCGTCGCTCACCTCGCCGGTTAAGGTCTGACTCTTGCCGGCAGCGAGCGCGGGAATCGCCGCCACACTGGTCAACATTTGCATTCCGAGAACAGCAGCCGCAATTCGATTCACTTTCATCTGATGATTTCTCCTGTGAAATAAGGGTGACGGTCTCATGACGCCACGCCGATAGTCTTACTCTTATGATGTCAATAGAAACAGTTTCGTGCAACCGTCACGCTATTGCTGCTTGAAGCGTATTTCCACGTCGACGGTCTTGTCTTTTTCCAGCGATTCATGCACCGTAACTGCCCACTGCACGCCGCGCGGCAGAAGCTTGCCGGTTTCCATGCGAAACTTGTTGGGATAGTCTGCATTATAAGGCTGGCCCTCGCGCAATACCCACGCGGCCCGCATGTGGGCTGTGGTCTGCGTATCGAGACCCAGTATTTCTAACTCTCCCATCTTATAGAGATCCCCTTCAACCACATTCAGGTCGTAATGCACTGCGCCCTTATCGTCATCGAATTGCGTGTCTGGCTTGACTTGTACCAGCATGTAGCCGCGGCTGCGATACAGTTTGCTCACATTTTCGATGTCGCGGAGCAGTCGTACCGCATCCGCAGGTTCGCCCACAGGCAGATGGATGAGCGGTGCAAGGTCTGCGGTGCTGATCGCCGAATTGCCCTTCCACGCAACGCCCGAGGTGGAATATATCTTGCCCGGCGCCACGGGCACGATGGCGTCTACTTCAATCTCCGCGCGGTCTTGTGAATCTGTCGCCGCGGTTTGGGAGATGACGCGCGCGTTCGATGGCGCGAACGCTGCCTTCAAATATCCGCGTTGCAGGTATACAGGCAACAGGTCAAACTTGGCCACCGCTGCGACCGCAGTGCGCCTGTATTCCGAGCCTTTAAGACTGTGAGCCGCGGCTTCCAGCAGGGCCGCCTGGTCTGGCGACGCGCCAGGGAATTCAACTTCGCGGATGCCTATGCCGACTTCCTCGACGTGATAGTCGATTCCATGCAGGGCGCCGCCCGCGTCGTCGCCTTCGCGCAGGTAATCGACGCGCCCGGGATATTGCCGGTCGCTGAGAATAGACTGTAATCCTTCGGAAACCCTGTCGGGAAGATTGCCCGTAATCGGCAGCAATAACTTGAAGAGTGGCACACGCTTTTGCAACTCCTTAACGAGTTCGTCGTCGGTAAACCAGACAAAATTATCAAAGTGCGCAGGGACCAGCTTGCTCTCGTCGATGTCCGTGAGCTGCAACTCAAGCTTCATGCTCGCGCCCGAGGAAGTGTAGGAATAAACGACGCCGGTGAAGAGGCCCGAATTGCCCAACCGCTGCACCGCCTCTTTGAAATCGCCATCGGCGGCGAGCTGACCGATCTGGAGGCCGCTCGCTGCCAGAATTTCCTTGTCGGTATAGCGCGACGTTCCAGTGACTTTTAGCGCGGAGAGTCTCGGAGCAGCGAGTGAGGATTGCTTCTGGCCGGCGACCACACTCGTCAGGAACAAGAAGAAAACGAACCGGAGCATCTGCTTCATTGCAACCGGCTTCGTCACAGCCCTGGTCATTTCGATCGTTTCCCGGTGGCTGCGGAAAAATTCTTCTCTTTCACAGCGATTTCGATGAAGGCTTTGGCGGCGCGGCTGAGCGATTTATCTTTGCGGAAGACGAGCGCCAGGTCGCGGCGGATTTGCAGGTCGGCAAGCGTGATCGCTACCAGCGCCTTGGCGCGTATATCCTGGTCAACATTCGAGCGTGGGATAAATCCCACTCCGACGTCGGCCGCGACAAAGCGTTTCAGCAGTTCGCTGGAATCCAGCTCCATTGCCACCTGTGGTTTCAGGTGATGGTCATAGAAGAGCGCGTCGAGCGCGTCGCGCGTGTGTCCGGTTTTGGGCAGCACGAGAGGATAAGTCGCAACCTCGCTGACCGTCACACTCTTCTTTGCGGCTAGAGGATGCTTCGGAGAAGTGATGACCACGAGTTCGTCGCGATGGATCATCTGCGCCTCAAGCCGATTGTCGTTGACGGGCAGCGAGATTACGCCAAAG
>Ga0224545_1000317_pt1 | contig 10301 bp, 9 predicted proteins | sample 714P12024metaG_FD_179906 | JGI IMG/M metagenome (GOLD analysis project Ga0224545, IMG submission 179906) | Peat soil microbial communities from Stordalen Mire, Sweden - 717 P1 20-24 | ecosystem: Environmental > Terrestrial > Soil > Wetlands > Peat | place: Sweden: Norrbotten County, Stordalen... | reverse complement strand
TCGCCGTTGCGAAGGAAGAATCTCCGGTTGGTCTGCATGGTGTACCTCGCTTGACCTCTTGAAAGGTCGACTACCTCCGCTGGAATTCCGGGGAGCCTAGCAGCAGGCCGGCTAACAGTTGGTCCTGACGATCGAGTGCTGTGGCGTTTTGAGCCTGGCTGACTTGCTTTGCGGCTGCGGGGACCGGCCGGCCAGATGCGTCGGCTGGTCCATTCTGCTGTGCGAATTGATCGAGGACGGCGGCCCGAGTGGACTCGCTAACCCCGCCGGCAACGAGAAGGGATTCGAGACGCTGTTCTTCAGACTGTGGCGTGGGGGTGGTGCTCGCTGGATCCTGCACGGGCCAGGTTACGGCGACGCCGGGAAGCTTGTTGGCAGCGAGGCGGAGCGCAAAGTTCATGCGGTTGACCAATGAGCCAGTGCTCACCCACGTTGACGCCTGCCAGTTGTAGCCGGTGGGAGGGATGGCGCCGTAGAGAGGCATCCCCATTTCTCGAAGGGCATTCACGAATGGCTGCATGTTATCCGCATTTGCATTGCCGGCGCGCACAGCGGAGACGATGAACTCAATTGGGGTCTTGACCTTGGCACGATAGGCATCGGCAGCCCAGAACTCGGGTGAATGAAAGAGCGTGTTGAGCACGGCGGGAATGTCGCCGCCACTAGAGAGATACGACTTGGCCATGCGATCGACGAGGGACTGCGGTGGATCATCGCCGACGAAACGGATGGCGAGTTTACGGGAGAGGAAATGCGCGGTGGCAGGGCGGGTGGCGAGCATGTGGAGCAACTGGCGGCCTTCCAGTTCGCCGTGGTCCTTGAACTTTTGACCCATGACCTTTTTGGTTCCGGGCTCGTGGCGGTTTTCGTCAAATTTGAATTCGCCGGCACGGGCGGGGCGGTCGACGGTCCATCCGGTGAGAATGCGCGCAACTTGCGTGACGTCGGCCTGGGTGTAGCCGCCGTTGACGCCCAAAGTGTGCAGTTCCATAAGCTCACGAGCGTAGTTTTCATTGAGGCCCTCGGGAGCTTTTCTCTTGGCGTCGGAGTTGCGCGCGTCTCTGATCTTGTTGCGTTCGGCCGCCGGGGAATCGGGGCCCATGCTGCTTGAATTGTCGAGATAAACAAGCATGGCCGGACTGTGCGCGGTGGCTTCGAGCAGGTCCTCTAATTTGCCCAGGGCGCGGGGGCGAATCACATCACGCTCGTAGCTGACCAGGTAGTACGGAGTCTCTTCGTTCTTGTGGAGGAAAACATTGAAGTGATTCAGCCAGAAGTCGGTCATGACTTCCTGAAGCTGGGTGTTGGAATAGATATCACGAGTCAGACGTTGGGATGCCAACTCATCGACGACGACGCGTTGGGGGTTCTCAAGGGCGTCAACAAATTCTCTCTGCATCGGGGTCAAGTCGGCGATGAGCGCGGCGTGTTGCGGTGGCTTGAGGGCCTTGCGGAAGCTATCGAATTCGGTTTGTTGCATGGAGCCAAGACGGCCAACCCGCTGTTGTGGAGGAAGGGCGATGATTCGCGAGATCTTTGCCTGGTCGAATTCCTGCTGATCCTGACTGGCCTTGGCAGACATTATGTTCATCTGGCCGGAATCAGATGGCTGGGAGGGTTCTGGAGCCATTGTGGCGACCGTGCCTCTGCCCATGGCCTGGGTTTTCGCAGGCTGGTCAGTGGTCTGAATCATGGCCTCTGCCATGTCCTGGGGGGAGACGGCAGCCATTGGAGCAATGGCTGCGTTGGGAACGATGGAGGCCTGCTGCTGGTTCTGCTTATCTTTTTCTTGCCGCTTCTCCTCGACGCGGGCAAGCTGGTTGTCATAGATGGCCATGAGAGCAGGGTTCTTGGGGATAGGCGCCTTGCCGTCGGCCACCTGGCGGATGATCGCGTTGCTGGGAAAACGGAAGAGCAGGGTCTCAAGGTCTAACTGCATGGCAGGGAACTGGTCGAGCCGAGCATTGAGTTCAGCCTGGTCGAGGGTGGCCGGGTGAAGCTGCTGGTTGAACCATTTGTCCAGGCCCATTGCGCGCACAGCTTCGAGATCGCCTTGCCGCGGACCAAATGTGAATCGATTGAGGGCATGGAGGATGCGTTCGTCGCCCTGCAACTGGTTTGATTTATAGGGTTGGCGGCCAGAAGCGTGTTTCAAAGATTGATCGGGGGGCGAGGGAGCCGCCTGTGAAAGCGCAGGCGTGGAAGGGGTGGTGAGACTCAGGCACATGACAGCGGCGAGAGCTTTTTCACTCCATGTGCTGAAATTGCATCGGCATGGAAGGCAACTTTTTCTTGGAGAAAAAGACACAACGCCACTTGGGTTCTTTCGAGACCAGGATTGAAAAAGCTGCCGCGTCGCTTTGAAGCGTTCCATCGATGGCGCTCCTGGGGAAGGTGGCCGGAGTGCTGGCGCGGCACGACCTCTACATCAGTAGGAACCCAGAATACGCGGCGAAGTTGCGCGGGCGAATAGCACTTGAATGGGATTTGGGCGGAGAGGTGGCGAGAAAGGCATCAGCAGCCCTTTTTGCAGCGGGCCATGATGGCGGCGTGGAGGCGCTCGCGGAGATCGGAGGGCAGATCATAAATCTCGTGTGAACGATAGATTTCAATAGTCTTGCGGGTGGTGTTGAGGGTGACCTCGCAGTGGCCGCAGCCGCGCAGGTGCTGCTGCAATTCGGAGCGGGTCTCGGCGGATACCGAATCGTCGATCAGGTCGTCGAGCAAAGCGAGAAACTCAGAGCAGGTCACTTGTCATTCCTCGTCTCTCCAAGCTTCGCTGGCCTGGTCCGCTTTTTCTTGCGGAAGTAACGGCTCAAGCGTTCTCGCAGTTGCAACCGGGCGCGGAGAAGGCGCGACTTTACGGCAGGGATACTGAGGCCAAGTGTCTCGGCCGTCTCCTCCGTGGAAAGCCCTTCCACGTCGCGCAGAACAAATACAATACGAAATCCCTGAGGCAGCCCCTGGATGGTCTTGCGCAGAATCTCGGCCAGTTCCGCCTGCCCGTAGTTCTGCTCGGGATCGGGAGCCCAGTCGGCAAGATCGCGCGGGACGTTGCCTTCGTCGGTCTCGATATCCTCGTCGATCGAGACCATTTTGCCAGTGCGCCGCTTGCGCAGGCGCATCAGACTTTCGTTGACTGCAATTCGAACCAACCATGTGTAAAACTTCGAGTTCCCCTGAAACTGGTCGATCTTTTGGTACGCCTTCAGGAACGCGTCCTGCATCACGTCTTCAGCGTCTTCGCGGTTTTGCGTGATGTGCTGCGCAATCCTGAAGACCTGACGATCGTACTTGCGGACGAGCGTGTCGTACGCGGAGACATCACCGGCTCGCACCCTTTCAACCAGGGCAACGTCGGGATGCGGCTCGAGCTCTCCTGCAATAGGTTGGATGGTCGCCATGGCGGTAGGATGCGGGAAATCGTCGGGGTTGTGTTGACAGTGGTTGTCAGGGTTGCAAAAGAAGAGTGTACCGGACGGCGGGGCGGGGGGCCAAACCGGGCCCCGGGGGCGAGGGAGCGAATCGATCTGGATTTAGGAGGAAATGGGCCAAAGTCCGGATCCGCCAAACCTTAGGTATGTTCGGGGCTTCGTGAACAGTAACGCGAGTGGTTCGGGGTTGGTTTTGCGGAACGAAAGCAGCTTACATTGAAGGCATGAGGTTCACAGGTTCCCCAACTTTTCCTGAATGGCCGCGGCGCTGGCTGGCGGCTGCGCTGGCTGCGCTGATGATGGTTGCTCCGGTCGGCGGGCAGAGCGCCGAAAGCTCATCGAATCCGTCCAGTTCGTCTGGAAAGACTAGCGGCTCCACAGGCTCGAAGACCACGACAAGCGAGAAGTCGACCAAGCCGGGTACTGCGGGCAAGAAGACGGCAAGCAGAGCAACTGCTTCGCGACATAGCGTGCGGAGCGCGGCGGGACGAAGAAGTGCCCGGGGCAGGGCGGCAAGGATCAAGCTTGCATTTGTGGCTTCGACCGAGCTGCGGCCTATGGCGCAACAACTTGCAACAATGCGCACGCCGGCGGCTTACGCGGGGGTGGAGAAATACGCGCACACGCATGATGGCGAGGCAGCCTCAGCCGCGTACCTGGCACTGGGGCATGCCTTTTTGCTGGACAAGCGCTTCGCCGAGGCGGAGGGCAACTTCAAGCAGGCTCGCCAGGCAGGCGATGTGCTCGCCGATTACGCGGAGTTTCTGGGCGCGGAGGCTAATCACGAATCGGGGAATGACAACGGCGCCGAAGCGCTACTGCGCGGGTTCGCAGGGCGATACCCGGACAGCATCTTCTCCCTCCAGGCTCCCGAGCTGGAGGCCACGGTGATGCTGGGCATGGGCAACGCGTCGGGTGCTCAGCAGGTGCTGACGCAGGCAGCGGGAACAGCTGCGGCTGGGCGTTCCGGCTTCCAAATCGCGCAGGGTCAGGTGGCAATGGCGCAAGGGCAGGCGCAGGAGGCGCAGCGGATTTTCAAGAAGGTGCTGCTGGCCCACCCATTGGGCTCTGACGCACAGATTGCGCGGGCGAAGCTGACGGCGATGGGCGCAGAGGGGACGCTGACCTCCGCCGAGTTGCGGAGCCTGGGCGATGCGTATTACAACGCCGGCAAATATGAGTTGGCTGCCGAGCAGTATCGGAGCCTGGCACGCCTGTCGGGGCTGGACGCGGATGCGCGTAACGGATTCGCGGTGGCTGAGGCGGCGTGCGATCTGAAGCTGAAACTTTTGAGCACTGCGCAGGTGGAAGCGCTGGCGGACACGAATGACGAAGATGGCGCGCGGCGCTTGTATCTGTTGATGGAGCTGGCGCGTAATCGAAATGACCTGGACGACCAGAAGAAGATCGTGGAGCAGATGGAGTCACGCGTTCCGCGGAGCCAATGGCTGGCGGAGGCGTTGTTTTCAAGTGCCAACATGTACATGCTCCGCCGCGACTATCCAGTGGCGGTGAGCTACTACAGCTACCTGGCAACGCACTTCCCTGAGAATACAAACGCAGCTGCCGCACATTGGCGGGCGGGATGGTTGAGCTATCGGCAGGGGCTCTTCGCAGACGCATCGCGGATGTTCGACGAGCAGATACGGCTTTATCCCGGTGCAAAGGAGACCGTGTCGGCCATTTATTGGCGAGGACGGCTCTATGAGATGCTTGATCACAAGCCTGCCAATGCCGCAGCCAACTATCGCACACTGATCCGCGCGTACCAGCACTTCTTTTATGCGCAGATGGCCCGGCAACGCCTGGCAGCGCTGGGGAATGCGCAGCCGGCGCCGCAACCGCAACTCGATAGCTTGCAAGCGGCGCCGGTTCCCGCACTGCAGGAGAGCTTTCCCGAGGACAGCCCGCATCTGGCCAAGGCTCGGCTGCTGGCCAACGCTGGACTGAACGACTACATTGGCCAGGAGATTGCCGCTGATCCGGATTCCTCATCGTGGAGCGCGCTGGCCGAGGCACAGATCTACTCTTCTTACGGCGAGACCTACCGCGCGATGCGTTCGTTGAAGCGGGCTTTGCCTTATGCCGCCACGGCCTCAATCAAGTCAATTCCTCTGGTTTACTGGCGGATCCTGTTTCCTGAACCCTGGTGGGAAACGATCAAGGCGGAGTCGGCCAGGAACAGTCTTGATCCCTACCTGGTGGCTTCGCTGATTCGCCAGGAATCAGAATTCGACCCGACGGTTGTCTCCTATGCCAATGCTTACGGGCTGATGCAATTGCTTCCGGTGGTGGGCAAAGCGATGGCCAAGGAAGAGGGAATCAGCCATTTCGAAACGTTCCAACTGCTCGACCCGTCGATGAATATTCGGCTCGGAACGCGCTACCTGCGGCAGATGCTGGATAAGTTTGGCGGAGTGCAGGAGTATGCGCTGGCGGCCTACAATGCAGGGGATTCGCGCGTGGTGGACTGGCAGTCCGCCGGTCCGTATAGCGGGATGGACGAGTTTGTAGAGTCGATCCCATTTACGCAGACCCGGGATTACGTTGAGGCGATTCTGCGCAACGAAGAAACCTACAGAGCCATTGACGGGATTGCGGGTTCGCAAGCAAAGGCGGCTGTGGCTGGGCATGGGCAATGAAGGTGCGTTGTGCAACGGGGAATCCCGTTGAATACTCCCCACGGTCGATTGTGGTTGACGGCGAAGACCCTGAGCGGACACACTGATTTCGTCCTGAGGGCTCCTGCCTCTGGAATGACTTTCGCAGCCTGCTGTTGTTCGACAACAGAGCCAGCCTGAGCATCGGACGCGGCTCGGTTACATCACCCGTCGTAGACTTGGAGGGCAGGATGTCAGCCGACTTGCAATTCCTCGAAGAGTGGATTCCCGAAAAAATGGACCCTGGAACGGTTTTCGTGCTTGAGAACCAGGCAAAGCTGGGTCATGCGCAAAACCCGTTTGTGGCTGTCATGTCGTGTCCGCGCTGCGGGACGTTGGGGCTGATCACGCGCCATCAACTATGCGGGGGCGAGCCGATGATTTGCGGCGGCGACGCTTGCTCAGCAGAGTACAAGCTGGACGGCGAGAACATCTGTTTTCGAAAGGTTCAGTAGCGACTTTTCATTCAGGCTTTAGCTTGGAGCGGCTCATCCGCGGAAGCATGCCGTCAAGGGGCGCGTCCGCCCAGACTGGCAGATGTGGGTTGGCGGATGAAATGCGGATGGGCGGTCAAGAAGCAATGTCTTCACCTGCTCAGGTACCATAATGCGTAGAGTCGGTTCGTCCGAAGCCCGGATGGCGAAATTGGCAGACGCAGCGGACTTAAAATCCGCAGGCCGCAAGGCCGTGGGGGTTCAAGTCCCCCTCTGGGCACCAATATTAAATCTTAAAAGCCTCCACAATGTCCTCGTGCCAGCAATCGCGCAACGCTCGAATACGCGGCGCTTCCGGCCACTGCGCAAGCCGGGATAGTGAGTCTCATCGTCCTCACCATTTCCTAGATCAGTTGCTTCCAGCATTCGAAACGGCGAACCTGCGTGGGAAGGCGTGCTTTCGAAAAAGGAAAACAATCAAACCTAGAACACCTGTAGCGAAAAGGGTCAAGGTTGCCGGCTCGGGGGTGGGGGTCAATTGCCCGGCAGAGTACGATTCCATTTCAGAGTTGCCCCAACTAAAACCGCTAGTGGAACCGCCGTAACATGGCTCAGCCGTTGTGCAGATACTGCCGCCCGCGTAGCCGACGAGGGTATCCACCGGTAAGGCAATTTCGACGTCAAAGAAGGCGTCTTGCGGGGTTCTCCACGACTCGTTGATTTCGACAAACGCGTTGGGCCGAGCGCCTTGCACGTCCGAAAACGTGCTTGGGGTCGTTGAGCCAGGTTCCCCTGCGAAACTCAGGTTGATTGCTTCAACGGCTCCAGTGGTGGTGTCGATTGTGATGGTGCCAGATGCCGTGCCATCCGGTTGTTGAGCCTGAGGAGGTTGGTAGACGGTGGTCAGGGAAAACACTGTCACTTGGTCAGCGTATCCATGAGGAGCCAACAGAAGAACAGCCGACACAACGGCCGTTAGGAGGACAGGAAACCGCACGCTTTCCATTGGGATCGCGACCTCTCATTCGCTTGCGGGAATTATAGACACGAGACGGCCGCTAAGTCGAAGTGTTTTTATGCACACCTGGCCTCTTAAATATGTTCACTTGTTCAGGCATTGCTTCTGCCGCTTTCTGGTTCTGGCGCCACTTTGAATTGGAACTGCTAGGATCGCAAGTGATTCAGGAATACGGACTGATCAAACGGAAGCAGGAGAGGGGAAAGGTATCCCACCGTTATGATGGCGACTGCAAATGGTTCTGGTCGAGCGCCTGAATATGCCGATTCCGCTGCGACGCGGAGATACAACGTTTTCCTGCTGCTGGTGGCGGGGCTCGGCGGTCTGCTTTATGGGATCGACGTGGGCATTATTGGCGGCGCGCTGCCATACCTGGAGGCAACGTCAGGGCTGACGGCGGCGCAGCTTTCAGTGATTGTGGCAGCGGTGCTGCTGGGGAGCGTATTCTCCACACTGTTTGCAGGCCTGCTAGCCGACTGGATGGGCAGGAAACCGTTAATGATTCTGAGCGGCTCGTTGTTTGTTGTGAGCATTCCGGTCATTGCGCTTTCTCAAGGGTATGAGTTCTTGTTTCTGGGCCGTCTGTTGCAAGGGATCAGCGGAGGCCTGGTTGGCATCGTCGTCCCGCTGTATCTCGCAGAGTGCCTTGCCGCTTCAAATCGCGGGAAAGGGACGGCGGTTTTTCAATGGCTTTTGACGCTCGGCATTGTCGCCGCTGCGTTGGTGGGAATCTACTTCAGCTACAGAGTCGAGGCGGTGGCCAAGATCGGCGACGCAGCGACCCTGCTTCATGTCAAAGATCAGGCGTGGAGGTGGATTTTCTGGGTTTCGCTCCCTCCGGGTGCATTGTTTGTGCTGGGCAGCCTGTTTGTGACGGAGTCCCCACGTTGGCTTTTCAGGCGAGGGGAGAAAGAGCGTGCCCTTGCTGCGCTGTTACGCTCGCGGACATCTGAGCAGGCCGACATCGAGTTCAAGGAGATGGAAGCGACTGCACTGGTGGCGAAGGCCAAGCTAGAGCCAGGGCAGACAGTAAAGGATTCACTGCTGCGCAGGAAGTACGTCATCCCATTCTTGCTTGCGTGCGCGATTTTGTTCTGTAATCAGGCCACGGGTGTGAACTCCATCATTGGATACAACACCAGCATTCTTCTGCAGAGCGGGCTCTCCGATCTAGCTGCGCATTGGGGCTATGTGATCTTCACGGTCGTGAATTTTCTGATGACCATGGTCGGCGTGACGCTTGTCGATCGCAAAGGGCGCAAGTTCCTGCTGGTGGTAGGCACAAGCGGAATTATTGTTTCGCTCATTTGCGTGGGCACCCTGTTTCTGAGAACCGAAAAGGCGAGCGTGGATGCGGGCAGTCAAGTTCAGAGCATGGTAGGCTCGAGTCAGGAGTTGGCGCTTCGGTTTGACCCGCCCGCAGCGAAGCAACTGCTGACCGCGACAGGTTATGGTGGAAGCGCAATCAGCAGCGATCGGGCTTCTTTGACGATCATCTATTCCTATGGGGACTTCACAGCGGCCACCAACTTTGTTCGCTCAGACGAACCAGCGAGCGTTCCCGTCCGAGTGGACCGCGAAAGTTGCATTCCGGCCAATAGAGTTGAGGCATTCTTCAGAGATCCATTTGCCGATCTTGAGAGCGCACGGTCGGCGCCGCTAAGGATTGAGAAGGCCCTGATTGGCCAGGTGCCTGAGTCGAGCCATGGATGGCAGGTGGCGGTGGGGCTATACGCATTTGTGGCGTTTTTTGCGCTCGGTCCCGGCGTGTGCGTGTGGCTAGCGCTTTCAGAATTGATGCCCACGCGCATTCGGTCCAATGGCATGAGCATTGCGCTCGTGATCAACCAAATGGTTTCGACGACTGCTGCAGGGATCTTTTTGCCTTTCGTCAGCAAGCATGGGTATTCCGCAATCTTCTTCGCGTTCGCCGGCTTTACAGTGGTTTACTTCCTCGTGGCGGCTTTCCTCCTGCCAGAGACAAAAGGGAAGACTCTTGAGGAGATTGAGGCGCATTTTGAGGCGCGGGGATAGCTGGAGGACCGGGGATGACAGGCCTGGCAAGACGCTTTCGTCAGCAAGATTGTAATTCGGAGCGCATCCGGGTGCCGCGAGCGAGCTGGCCAAAATCTTTGCTACAATTGATTCACGGAACAGTGACAGTTTCGTGGTTTGCGGACGCTTGACAAGAGTTGAAGGGCGGCATTGAGTTTTAGCCGCGCGTGATGGAAGCAGGCGAGCGTGGGCATTAAAGATAGCTAGTAAATTCTGTGATTTGCGGAGATTCGCTGCAAAAGCAGAGGGGACGTAGCTCAGTTGGTTAGAGCGCTGCCCTGTCACGGCAGAGGTCGCGGGTTCGAGCCCCGTCGTACCCGCCATACAAACCCAGTAAAATCAAGGGTTTATGGCAAGTGACAAAATTAAGACACACCCGCGAGGGTGCTGGAGAGGGTGCTAAGGGTCTTAGCGCCTTTTTTCTTGCTCGCTTTTCCGCTCTCCGAGGGTGCTGACGAGGGTGCTGAAAGCGCCTTCTTTTTGCCCGCTTCCAAGACCATCGTCATCACCAAGTTGTTGGCCTCACGCTTCGTCGCGGAGATGGCTCGCGTGTACACGTCGAGCGTGATCCGTGAGTTCGCGTGGCGCAAAAGCTCCTGCGCCGTTTTGAGGTCCACCCCTGCCGCCCGCAGGTTGGTGGCAAGCGAATGGCGAAGGCTGTGCCATCCGATTGCCTTGCCCTTGATTCAGGCCCGAATCA
>Ga0224545_1000316_pt1 | contig 10382 bp, 7 predicted proteins | sample 714P12024metaG_FD_179906 | JGI IMG/M metagenome (GOLD analysis project Ga0224545, IMG submission 179906) | Peat soil microbial communities from Stordalen Mire, Sweden - 717 P1 20-24 | ecosystem: Environmental > Terrestrial > Soil > Wetlands > Peat | place: Sweden: Norrbotten County, Stordalen... | reverse complement strand
GCGGGCTATGCCGAACTCCCCTGACACCGCGGATACACTTGCTTGGGCCTACTATTACAAGGGATCCTATTCATTTGCTCGCGATCTGCTTGAGGACGCGTTGAAGACAGATCCTAGCAATGCGGCCATGCAATATCACCTGGGAATGGTGTACAGCAAACTTTCGGATAAGGGCAGCGCGGCAATTCACTTGAAAAAGGCGTTGTCGTTAGCTCCCGATTCTCCGACAGCCAAGGATGCAAAGACAGCGCTGCAAGGACTTGGGTAGATCACAATTTTAACTTGCTGCAATGCAGTAGCTCGGAGCGATACTTGCATCGAACGTGTACGATTGACAAGTACCCAATGAAATGGGTACGAAACCCCCTTGGACCTGAGCCAATATCGATATGTCAAATACGAAGACTATAGCCCGGAATACCGGCTGGTACGGCCTAGAAAGCGCAATAAATTCCTTTGTTACTCTTTTTACTTCGATTGCGATCGCCCGAACCCTGGGCCCGTCGAAGATGGGCTATTTTATTTATGTCTCTTGGATCACAACTGTGGTCAGCAGTCTGGGTGGAATGGGAATTCCGGCAACAACCCAGAAGTACATGGCCGAGTTTATCGGGATGGGCGACAGGGGAACTGCACGGTATATCTATTTCCGCACATTGCTGCTTCAGGCAGGTTTGGCAACTTTGGCAACTGCCGGTCTTTTGGTTTGGGTGCTGAGAGATGCCTCACAAGAATACAGAGTGGCTACGGCTCTTTTAGTGCTCAGCATCTGGCCGTCGATGGTCAACTTTGTCTCGGCGCAGGCGAACGTCGCTACGGAAGAGTTGTCAACGAACATGCCAGGCTCGATTATTTCGATTCTAGCGTTTTGCATGGGAATTGCTGCGACAGTGGTTTTGAACTGGGGTGTAGTCGGGGTCGGCGCATCGATGCTTCTTATGCGAGTCGTCGATTTTCTTGTGCGGTTTTTCCCCACCATGAAGCGCATACTTGCCTGGGACACGACCCACGTTCAACCGGAGGGGCTGTCCAAGCGAATGATGAGCTTTGCTTGGCAGAGCGTTGCCAGCATGGTTGTGGTGATGATCGTTTGGGACCGGTCTGAGCTCATTTTACTGAGACACCTTAGCTCGGATATCCGCCAGGTTGCGTTTTATTCAGTGGCATTCAGCATGGCTGAACGGCTACTGATTGGGTCGGCTGTCTTTGGGTCGGCGGCGACGGCGACAATCTTTGCTCAGTATGGGCGGGACAAATCAAGACTCGCTGCCATCACGGCTTCCTCATTTCGCTACCTTGCCCTGACGTCGATTCCACTGCACGTCATCTCCGTTGCACTCGCTGCACCGGCATTGCTTCTTCTCTACGGCAATCGGTACAAGGGCGCGGTCTTGGTTGTGACCCTTGCACCACTGCTTTGCCTGCCCAAGGCATTCATCGCCCCGGTGCAGAGCCTGTTGCAAAGCGCCGAGAAGCAGAGTTATGTCATTGCAGCCACGGTGTTCGCGGGCATGGTGGATATCGCTGTAGCCTGGTATTTCATTCCAGCATATGGCGCGGTGGGCGCATGCATTGGCAGCGGAGCAGGACAATTCACTGCAGTCGGGGTCATGTGGGCCGTGGGAATCTATCTTTTCAAGGTGAAACTGCCCTGGATGCAAGTGGCAAAGATTGCCTTGATCAGCGTGTTGGCATCACTGACCGCACATGCAATAGCGGTGTATTTGTCCCCATTTTGGGCCATTTTGTTGGGCGGGAGCGCATCGCTGATCGTTCTTTTCGGGCTCTTCTACCTTATGCGTGTTCTGGAGCCGGAAGATCATGACCGCTTCAAGATCATGACCGGGATACTGCCAAAGAAAGTTGCCGGCCCATTGAACGTGTTCCTCACGTTGCTGATCCGACCCGAGTTTGCAGAATAGGCTGGTTTTCTCAGGAACACAGGGAGCCACCATCGAGTTGTCAGCCGTTGAGCTCAACTACTCTTTCGATGACATAACAATCTGTACTCTTCCCCAAAGGCCGCCTTTGGGCGCACCGTTGAATCGTCCCGCAGGATTTTCGTTCATCAAACTGGAAAGAAGTTCCTCGAAAGAGGATTTCTCGTAAAGAATGTGCAATTGTTTGCACATTCGGATTCAATAATCCACCAAGTTATTGCATATAAAGTGCATTAGTTGGGGCGTTGATGTGCTGCGACTGTATCGAAATGTCATTGGGCGTGTCGACTGGTGGAAGAGTTTCGCCAATCGTGCATGAGACTCTTTCCTCGGACTTTCAATGCCAATGTGCCCCTGGAGGTTGTGCGGTGGGACTCGGTGTGGATGCCTGCTCCCGCATTGGCATTTTGTACGAGCTACGTCGAGTGGACCATTGAAACAACTATTACGCATGTAGCGATCCCTCTGCATGGGCCCACAAGCAGGACACGCGTCCGCGAGGGCGTCTGCAGGAGAATTGAAGAAGAAATCTTGCTTATCATTACTCGCATTGGCTGCGGCCTTTGCGATCACGCCCGCGCAGATGCACGCAGATCAGGTGTTCAACTGGACCTACGGTGGCGGGACCGATCCAGTCTATGCATCCGGAACGCTGGACGCAGATCCGGATGCCTCAATATCTGGCGCCTTTGATATTCTGAGCGGCAGCGGAACTAGAGCCGACAGTACTGGGACCTATGCCGTAACAATCGTGCCTTTTAGCGGCAGCAATGACCCGTCAGCGTGCTCGTATTCGCCCGATAAAAATGTGATGTTTTCGCCTCAGGCGGGGTAAGCGCAGTCTCATCTTCGACAATCTGTTGTATGCCAGTAATACACCAGGCTACCACTTGACGGCGACGCTTTCGTCCTCTCTGAACCAACAGGCCCAACCGCAATTTGCTTCTCCATGTGGAGTTCCTGAAGCGCTTCCTTTATCAAGCCACCGGATCAGGAATTTGATCCCTATGCGTATACAGGAACCAATTTGGCAAATCCGTTCGATGCGACTCCGGCCCCAGTGTCGGAACCCTCATCCCTTCTTTTTCTCTGGGCTGGGCTTCGCGGTCTGGCTGGCGTTGCCCTGCTGAAGACATAGTCGTCACGGCTGATTCCGCATTTGTAATGCTTTTTCCCCCATCGACTCTCCGGAGGGTTGCCTTCGTACCCTGGCGGGCATTATGCCTTCTCCTCTGGTGGGTGCAAGTGCTGACGGTGGGGACTTCCTGGCAATTGATGACCGAAACGAAGGTCTTCACCCCGGAGGCGGTTGCGCAGGATCTCGGAATTCAGATTCGAGCTATCTGAGGTCGGAAGAGAAAATCGATGGACAATGGATGTGCAAGGATTTGCGTGCAATCGATCGAGTGACTCGCAAAGTACTGAAAATAAAACGTCTAAATTTGGAACTCGATTTTCTGCGTCTTCGCTGAAACGCAATTGGATCGTGTCGAATGGAGGTCTTGAACCACCAATTCTGCACGTGACTCCTTCCCTGGTTTGGCAGAACCAATGCGCTTCTGGAGGTTGTGCGGTGGGACTCGGTGCGTATGCCTGCTCCCGGCATTCGCATTTTGTACGAGCTACGTCGAGTTAACCATTGAAACAACAGTTCTGTCCTCAGCAGGCCCCCAGCTGAGGTCAAGAGCAGGACGAATGTCCGTTTGGGACAGCTCCAGGAGGAACAATGAAGGCAATTCTAAGATCTTCCATTTTACCTGCGTTGTTATTGGGACTGGTGTCGGTGGCTTTTGCCGATACCGTTGAGCTAGGTAGCGTCGGTAATACAGGTAAAGGCCTGAGTAACTTTAACAACGCCAACACCGCTTTGGTTTACCAGGGATACCGCTGGTTCGACAGTACGCCGGCTGGCGCGTTTTTTAACGGGGGGTCTTCGAAGACCTACAACCTCCCCGCTGACAGCCCATGGGCAGGCCCTATCACGAACTCCATCTATGGCTCCAGTTGGGTATCCTTCGAAAAGAATAGCTACCCCGGCGGTAGCTATACGGCGCCTGACGGTTTCTACGAATACACCTCGACTTTCAGCGCCAATGGAGGGCTTTACGACGGCGTGATCGATGTGCTGGCCGATGACACACTTGCGGTTTGGATCAACGGTACAGCGATCGTGGACTATGCCAAAGGCCCCAACAGCATTTGCCAGACAAACATGCCGAACCGCACCGAAATCGATCCGGTTACGGTTACAAATCTCTGGCTGAAAAATGGCACCAACACGATTACCGTGATTGATGATCAGACCAACGGCGCCTCATCAGGCATTGACTTCCAGGGCCACTTGACGGTCACACCCGAGCCCTCGTCCCTGCTGTTACTAGGAACTGGGCTGCTCGGCCTTGCCGTCTTTGTTTTTTGGGAATCGAAGTCGTCTAGCCCGATCTCGCATTTGTAGTCTTCCTCCACGCAGACCCTCTTGGGGGCGCAGACCCCGCGCTCTCCAGCTAGTGATCCTGCATCACACCTGGGTACCGAGCATGGGTCGATAAACTCTTTCGATCGTTGTAGGTAGAATTCCGCTCGGATAGGGCCGGGAAAAGATGCTATTGAGGCGCGTCTGCCCTGCATTCCGCAGGATTTTCATCCCAAATTGGACCTGCTTTGCCCAGAAAGAGGAATTATTTTGGGAAAATCTCTGCAGGATTTTGCGCATATCCCCAAAATCTCCTGCGCAAGTAGATGAATCTAAAAGCTCTATGTTTGGAACGCAATCTGCATATTAGGAAGGCGAGAGCTAATGGGGCAAGCTTTCGGGGGCTGCATTGCACTTCCAGTAAACGGGGATTCCAACATTCGACAATCTTTCCCAAAGCGGAGCCAATGCTCACGAGGCATGGAGACGAGAGTCTTCCTGCGAATCTTGGGCGCGGGAATTGCAAGCTGTTTCGAGATTTATCAAGTACGGCAGTGAAGCCCAAGGCTCTGCCCATTGGCCAGATTTTTCCAGAGGGTGGGAACGGGACAAATACCCGCGAGGGCGATTTTTAGGGGGGGATTATGAAGAAGTTGGGATTTGTTTCACTGGCAATGGCAACTGCCCTTGTGATCATTCCCAGCGCGTCGGCCACTCCATTGACTTCGGGCTCGATTGTTGTCGGCGGCGCATATGATCAATGGACAAGTATAGATGTCACTCTTGATGACTCACAGTTCCTGGATCTCTCAGGTTACGGTTGGTTGGATGAAACTGGCTATCCGCCGACATGGTCTAGTTTCAGCATTTCGAGTACCCAACAAGGACAGGCCACCGGCTTCGACATCGCCGCCACTGCCCCAGAACCGAGCAGCCTGCTGCTTCTTGGCTCTGGACTTCTTGGGATCGCTTTCGTTGTTTTTCGGAAGGCCAAGCAATCCCGCCCCGTTTTGAATCTGAAGGCATAGTTAGTCCGTTCCTCCGATTCCTCCGAACTTAAGGGCTAGGAAACTGCCCTTCAGATCGCCCGCAAACCCCACCCAACCAGGTGGGGTTTGCTTTTGTCGGGACTCAAAGCGGATCGAATTCGACGAACGGATCCACCGCCAGGAACAGGGGCTTCATTTGTCAATGAAATGGAAACCCTCAGAAATCCGGATTCGTCCCCGCAAGTGATTCCCGTGCTGCCGACGAAAACGAAAATTGCAGATGTTTCTTTGGCAGTGAAGACAAGCGCACTCGAAACTCTAATATGATGATTCTGGATGCACTGGTTGCATTGCTTGCAGGCGTAACTCTCAGAAGGCAACTTCAACTCTAATGAAACTCCCTCGACACGCAGAACTTTGGCTCGCGCCGTACTTGAAAGATCGTCTTCGGAAGGCAATTCGGCATAAGAAGCCGAAACGTGCCTGGGTAGCAATCACAGACCACTATGAGCCACTCGGAATGGGTGCGTCTGTTGAAGTTGCTCTCGGTCGCGTTGCGCATTGGCGTGACAACTGGCCGCGAATTGCCGACGACGCTCCGCGAGATGCGGCGGGGCAGCGCGCCCAGTACAGCTTCTTCTACCCTCAGGAGGAGTACCGGAGAGATATCGTTGATGGTATTGCGGAGATGGTGCGGCTCGGCGTCGGCGACGTAGAAGTGCATCTGCATCACGATAATGAACAGAGCGTCTGTTTCATCCAAAAGGTGACGGAGTTCTGTAGCCGTCTCACAGGAGATCACGGCCTACTTCGCAAGCAGGACGGTCGCACCGTTTTTGGCTTCATTCATGGCAACTGGGCGCTCGACAATTCGCGCCCTGACGGCAAGTGGTGCGGCCTCAACGGAGAAATTGCTCTCCTACGCGACCTTGGCTGTTACGCAGACTTCACCATGCCATCACTTCCGTCGGCAACCCAGGGGCGCGTTGTGAACCACATTTACTGGTGCACGAACAATCCCGACAATCGTCCCAGGTCCTTTGACCGTGGAATCGAAGCAACTGTTGGCGGTGGTCGGCGTGGCGATCTGCTCATGATTACCGGCCCGCTCGGTTTGCGCTCTGGAAGGCGGCTGATGCCCCGGTTGGAGACAGGCGAGATAGCAGCCTACGACATGCCGACGCGCTCACGAGTCCACCACTGGTTCGATTTGGCTCCGACGATCGGTGACGATCTTTTTCTAAAGCTCTATACTCACGGCGCGACCGAAAGGAATCTCGAACCGCTGCTCAACGGAGGTCTCGCCAATCTCTTTCGCTGGCTAGCGGATGAAGCGGATCGAAGGGAGATCGAAATTCACTGGGCCACTGCCTGGCAAATGTATCAGGCTGCCGACGCGCTGATTCACCGCCGTTGAAACTGACCGGGCTGCTTCTTTCTCTTTAACAATCGCAACGAAGTTGGAGTCGTCCTCCACTTTGCCGGGACGAATTTCTGCTTCGTGCGCTTCGTTTTGCACCCTGTTTCGGTGGTGTCTTACCTCATGCCCGTGATGAGGATCACCGGCTCTATGAAACAGATCAAAAGTAACAGTTGTGCGGGTTGTCGGCGGCGATTTGCTCAGAGTAAAGTTAATTGATGCATAAAGTTACAACCAGGGAGGAACCTGTGGCCAGCAAGCAGTTCGATGCACTTGTAGTCGGCTCCGGCGCCGCGGGAAGTTTTGCCGCGAAAGAGCTTACACAACGTGGTTTGGAAGTGCTTCTGTTGGAGGCCGGACCGAATATCACAGAGGATGATTTCAAGGTCCCCGACAAGCCGAAACAAAAAGGGATCAACCTCAAGACGCGCATTCTCGCCGTTCTGCGAGGCCAGTATATTCAAGCCAGGCTTGGGTATTTCAGCGACCAGATCAAGCACCTGTTTGTGAACGATTGGAAGAGTCCGTATACCACGCCCCCGGGGCAGTTCTACCTTTGGATTCGCGGGAGACAACTTGGAGGCCGCCTTCATCTTTACGGACGCGTTTTACTTCGCATGTCCGACTACGACTTCAAGGCAGCGAGCAAAGATGGATTTGGAGAGGATTGGCCTATTTCTTATGCCGACCTCGCTCCCTATTACGACCAAGTTGAGGAATTCCTGGGCGTCTATGGTTTGCGCGACAACGTGCTCAGCCTTCCCGACGGGAAATATCCCAACAAGCCCAAACTGACAGCGCTCGAACAGGACTTCAAAGACAAGGTCGAAGCTAAATGGCCTGAGCGCTCCGTCATTTCCTGGCGGTATGCAGCTCCCAATCTCAAGCGTGTGCCGCTGCCGATCCTTGCCGCGAAGGAAACAGGCCGGCTCACGATTCGAACCGATGCAATCGTGAAGAAGATCACGGTTGATCCAGGTACCGGAAAGGCGACAGGTGCGGAGTTTATTGATCGGCTGACAAAGAAGACTGAAACTGTTTCGGCAAATGTGGTTGTTCTGTGCGCATCCACTATCGAGTCAATCCGCCTACTCCTCAACTCGGCTTCGCCGAAACATCCGAATGGTTTGGCCAACTCAACGGGCCTGGTTGGACGCTACTTCATGGATCAGTGCCCAAGTCAGATTTACGGATCCGTCCCTGGAACCAAGGGATGGGAGCTTGATGATTCGGCGCCCTCGGATCCTTTCTATGGGCCTTCGGGCGGCGTTTGCATTCCTCGATTCCAGAACCTCAACGGTGTTACAAATCCAAAATTCGTCAGAGGCTTTGGATTTCAGGGAGCCATTGGGCGGACCTTTGTTCCTGAAGATCGTCCTGCTGTTTTCGGGATCATGGGATTTGGTGAGACGCTCCCTTACTACGACAACTGCGTCACTCTCAATCCGAGGCGAAAGGATGCGTGGGGCATTCCTGTGCCACACATCAAGTGTTCGTTGGCCAACAATGAGCATGAGTTGCTGCGAGAGGAAATGAGATCGATTATTGAGATGGTTGAAGCTTGCGGCTACAAGATCGCATTTGCGGGGTCGGCTCTTGGCCTCGAGAATGAGAGAGAGGCTTTTTCTGAGGCTGGCTGGCTCAGCAGGCTCCTGTTCCGAAAATCATTCAAGAAGAATATGGCTGTTGGAGCTTCAATTCATGAGTGCGGCGGTGCCCGCATGGGTGCCGATCCAACCAAGTCGGTTCTCAACTCATACAACCAAAGTTGGGATGTAAAAAACCTGTTCGTAACCGACGGAAGCTGTTTTGCCTCGAGTGGCACTGTCGGTCCTGCGTTGACAATCATGGCCCTGACGGTGCGAGCGTGCGAGTACATCGCGCGTGAATACAAGGCGAATGCACTCTAAGGCCACGCAACGTCAACCCGAACGATCTCGGATGTTGTCAGAGCCAGGCCGCTGTGGTGAGCCTTGGAAATTAGTTGCCGGCTCAGTCTGTGCGCGCCGGAACTCGCTGCGAATTGAGCAATCGCTGACGCATGAGCGCCAGGTCCGCGCTCGTAAATCGGTTGCTCTCGACAGCTCGCGCGTTCGCCCGCAGATGGTCCTCGCGCATCATCGAGAACACCAGCGCGTGCATGCCCGAACCATTCAAGACGAGTCCAAGGATAGCTTCAAGGAGTACCTGCCAATCAAGGTGACGCAACTTGTCGCGAAGCTCGGCAGGGACCATCTTTTCGGCGGCCATCGCGGCGAGAGCAATTCGTATTTGTGCGACACGCACTTTGCTGCCGAATGGGTGGTTGGCAATCAGAAGCATTGCACGCTCGTTGCGCTCCGCTAGTTTGGCAACCAGTGGATCAAAGGGGTTGGCGCCAAATTGCATTGCGCCCAGTGTCGACGGCCCGTTTGCTATGGCTTCGTCGATCACGTCTACTCCTGCATAGAGGCCCACCCGCAGCACTTTGCCTGCCTGGATGAGAGCATCGAGTTCAGCCATCAGATCCTGTTGCTGAATCGCGCTTGCCGTGGCTTCATGCAGAAAAAGCACGTCGACGCGATCAGTCCGTAGCTGTCGAAGGCTCGACTCAAGTGATGCCCGAAGTCCAGCAACCGTGAAATGGCCGGGCATGACGTCACGCTTGCTTTCCCGGCGCAGGAGGCCACGAACTCCCGGCACATGAAGGGCGGCTCGGACCGCAGGGATCGCTGCTCGCTTGAGTGCGCTTGGCCTTACCGGAGTGATCCCGAACTTCGTCGCTACCACGGCTTGGTCGCGCTTTCCAAGCAGGAATTCGCCCAGCACCGCTTCGGCATCGCCATATCCGTAACTGCGCGCACTGTCGAAGAGCGTGATGCCTGCGTCCCAGGCAACCTTCATCGCGTGTAGCGAGGCGGTTCGGCCTACACGTCCCAGCACCGAACCGCAGCCGAATCCCAGTACAGATGTCTTGATTTCACCGCACGTGCTCTGTCGCATCGGCTCCATTTTATCGCGCAGGGATACCCAGATGCGTTTGTAGACTCCGGTCGATCGGGCCAATTCTTGTTTGAGTTGTGTGCACTTCTCGCTTTCCCAACACCCGGTTACCGCTGCCGGACCATTTTTATTCATAGTTTAGGCTTCATCGAAAACCACAGTAACTCGACAGGTTCTTGAGAGACATGAGAAGCGCTTCCTTTACTGTAAGATGGCAGTTGGGATGGCAGCGCGGCTTCAGCGCAGCACGGACTAACCAATGGCAGACCACGCGAAGAGTCTCCTGAATGTACTCCTGATTACGTATGCGTTTCCGCCGGCAGGAGGCGTAGGGACTTTGCGTGCCGCAAGCCTTGCACGCTACCTACCTAATGAAGGTATTCGGTTCGATGTGCTCACCACTCGCAATCCATCCTCAGTGGGCACCGACCCAAAGCAACTCAAGGGTATACCGCCCGAAGTGACTGTTCATCGCACGATGACACTCGACCTCCCGTTCGGGATCAAGAAGCGGCTCAAGAGGTTGCTTACCGGAGCGAAACCGCCCACGAATCAAGCAGGCGATGGCGGCCCTCCGAAGAAGCCGAGCTTTCTGAAGCGAACTCTTCAGGACGCTTTGCTGCCCGATCCCCAGGTCA
>Ga0224545_1000314_pt1 | contig 10415 bp, 10 predicted proteins | sample 714P12024metaG_FD_179906 | JGI IMG/M metagenome (GOLD analysis project Ga0224545, IMG submission 179906) | Peat soil microbial communities from Stordalen Mire, Sweden - 717 P1 20-24 | ecosystem: Environmental > Terrestrial > Soil > Wetlands > Peat | place: Sweden: Norrbotten County, Stordalen... | reverse complement strand
TGTACGGTCGCTAACCGGCAGAGGCGTACTGCACGCGGTACAGATAATGATGCCGGGAGGGTTTGTCAATCCGCATTGCGGACATTCCATTGCAACTGCCTCGCTATTTTGAGTTTACGGTACACCCGCAAGCAGGCCTTTACAATGACCATGACGTCTGACGGCAGAAACTTGGGATAAATTCGAAGGAGGCGATAACGGTGGCATGGTTGCGTACAAAGTGCTGGGTCGCTCGGAAAAAATGAAATGGAATCCGCCTGTTTTAACGTTTGACCTCGAGCGACATGGCGCCACAGCTCGTGGATCGACGCGTGCGGAGATTCAGTCGTGGACTATCAACACCGCAGACGGTACGGCATCGGTGGCCGGTGGGAGATTCCGACAGGTACATGCGAGGTCTCCGAATTGGGATGCCAAGGCGGTTGCGCAGGAGATTGCCCAGCTCATCATTGCTAGGCAGGAAGACGAGCGACTTATCTGGAATCAAAAGGGCCACGTGCGGCCCGATATCGGAAATATTGTTCCTGGTGACAACAAACAAACTCGGGAAGGTCGAAGCCGAAGATTCTGGGAGGCGCTACTTGCGGAACTCCTTCCGCACGGTTGGGTAAAGGTTGGTAGGCATCTTGAGAAAGCAAAATGATCGAAGTTAATGCTGTGGTCTATTTATTGTTTGGGTTCTCCATCCTGCGCTGCGCCACGAACTCTAGACCAGGATGCGGGCCGATGTGTATCCCACAGCTAATGCACCGTGCGGGGATTGCGGAGCGCGATATTTATGGTCGATCAGGCCGCGATTTGTCTCCCGCGGATACATGGGATTGTCCTGCCTCAGCTGGAAATGGAGAAAGCGTTCAAGAACACTGTCGGCTGGAGTCCCGACTGTCCGCTGGCCCCGGCCGTCACACAGATTTGAATGTCATGTCCCTGGGCCTCAGTAGAGATCAAGGGAAAGTACTTTACCACTATGCCGCAGTTATCTGCAGTGTGTGAAGCGCCCGCTGTTGGAAGTCGAAACGGCTGGCGTCGTTAGAGATAGCGCGTTAGTCGGGACTTGACGGCACCGAGCAGACGGAGAGGAGGCACCGCTCCGTCGCGTGAATTGTAAACCCGCTATTCAACCGGGTTCGTCCTCGCATGCGTCCCAGTACGCCCCGTACTCGATCATGAATACATTTCACTTGACTTGATTTAATCGCGGAGGCAGACTCGCGCACATTAAGATCCTTTCCTTTTTTCACGTGAACCGTTATGGACCGGGGCCAACGAAAATGCGGCTTTAGGAGAAGCTGAAAATGCGAAAACCTTCGTGGATAATTCTTGCCCTGCTGCTAGTGACCATCGGGGCGCCCAACGCCCACGCGCAAACGTACACGATCACAATGTATGACTTCACTTCGATCACCGTGGATGGAACAGGTTCATTCACCTATGGCTCCGTACTTTCTCCAACTTCATGATAACCATCCTGCCGGGAACCTCGAATTCCATCACATTCAACATGACATCTGTTGTGAATTCAACCCCCAGCCTAATGTACGCGGACGGTTGCGATGGAGGGATGAAGATCTCTGTATTCACATACTTGACGAACGCCAGTTGCCAAACAGGTGGAATGTACCCTGGAGAGGGTTGGAATTACGCCGGGGATGATGGGCCGCCTCAGCCTGCCTCCTTATATTTCGATAATGAGTGGGGTGCGAGCGCCACTTCTCCGCAGTATCTCGCAGGCCAAATGGGAGGCGATTTTGCCGTAGCCCCTGTTACTGTCACACCCGAGGCAGACACCGGCGTTCTCATGCTGACCGGGTTGGGATTGCTAGGTTGGATGATGCGAAAGCAGGGACTTCGGCCGCGCATCGGAACGAACTGATCGCAATTGTCCACAAATCATTTTGGTGCGCCGTCTTATGCTTTGGCTCATAAAGGCCTACTTGGCTTCCATCGGGGAAGACCGACGGAACGAGGAATTTGTCTTCTGTTCGCATTGCCACGGGCTGCCCTGCCGGCGAGAGCTGTTCGGGAGACAGTCGAGACTTGCGCAGGGTTGCAGGAACGGGCGAGTCGGGCAACCGGCTCGCCTTTCTCATTTCTGCCCGCAGCCGTAGTCTTTCCACCGTGCGCATTTTGATTTTCCCCAATAAATTTAACTTGGACGATAAGTCGCGTTACCGGACAAGTGCGGTGCTAGGATGGGACTTGTCCGGTTGGCGCGTTAATCAGGCATATGGCCAGGGATACCGGCGAGAATTCCCATAACCCCGTTTCTCGGGACTTGGTAAGTTATACCGGATCATCAGGCAAGCCAGTAGACTCAAGCTGTTGAAAACGCGGCCCCCATAGCGTGGCGCTATTGAGGGAGTTCTTACGAAGCGAGCCGTTTCTTCAAGGCGGCAACGGTGCCGGGGCTCGCCTTTATCTTGAGACAAACACCTTTTTCCTCGTACGACTCGCTGAGCACGTGGATGTTCTTACGGATGTCGGCGAGCACGCCTTCCTTGCCGTAGGGAACGAGGAGCTCCACTTGAGCCAAGTTATCGAAGAAGAAACTCACGAGACGGGAGTGAAGTGCCTCGATGTCCTTGGGGTTCAGCGCGGACATCGCAATGGCCTCGGGGAACTCTTTTTTCAGCAATGCCTTTTGCGAAATATCGACGGCATCGATCTTGTTTAGAATCAGAAGAGACGGGAGTTTTCCCGCCCCAATGCCTTCGAGCACTTCTTTCGTCACCTGAATGTGGGAGCGCAACGCCGGATCCGCCGCATCCACTATGTGGAGCAGAAGGGAGGCGTCCAACGCTTCGTCGAGAGTCGACCGGAATGAAGCCACCAGATCGTGGGGAAGATTTCGAATGAAACCAACCGTGTCGGAAACGAGAATCCGAGGTTGAGTCTCCGGCTGCAACGCTCGCACGGTGGTATCCAGGGTCGCAAAGAGCTGATCGGCCACGAACACCTCGCTCGCGGTGAGCGCCCGCATGAGTGAAGACTTTCCGGCGTTGGTGTAGCCCACGATGGCGACCTTGGGCAAACCTTCGCGATGACGACGGCGCTCGACTTGGTCTCGATGGACCGCTTTGAGCTCTTGTTGCAGCTCGCTGATTCGGTCCCGCACTTTCCGGCGCTCGATCTCGTGAAAGGACTCGCTGACCCCGCGCCCGCCACGTCCCCCACCCTTTCGCTCTTTGGCCCCCGACACGCGCTCGCGGGGCGCGAGGTACTTGAGCCTTGCCAACTCCACCTGAACTTGCGCCTCTTTGGTGCGAGCATGCCGATGAAAAATCTCGAGGATGACGGCCGGCCGATCGTAAACCTCCACGCCGGTCGCTTCTCTAATGTTTCTGACTTGTGCGGGGGTTAGTTCGTGATCGAACACCACGCTTTCGGCCTTGCGGGGCGCTTTCACGAGTCCGCACAGCTCTTCGAGTTTTCCCGGCCCGATGAGAGACGCGGCCGTCGGGGACTGCAGTTTCTGCGTGAGCGTTCCGACGATATCCCACCCCAGCGTTTCAATGAGTTGTCTCAGTTCCTGAAGCGACGCATCGTGTTCTTCGGCGGGCGTCTTCTGGAGCTGCACGTCTATAACGATGGTCGGCGGCCTAACTTCGGACTCTGAAGGATGGGTCATCTTGAAAGCATATCTCAATTAGTTTCAGACTGGCAAAGCTTCGGCCATTGTTGGCGAAGCAGGAAGTATGCAAACAGAAACTCAGCGAAACAACGGGAGCCGCCATTGGCCCAACATCTTTCGTCTCAAGTCAACGACGTGCAATCTCTTGCTCGAGTGGTGGTAGCCAGGAGGAGAACGAGTGCGATTCCGGTCGGCTTCGTTCTGACGGCGCATCCGGAAACTATCCGTTGCGACCGCCTGAAAGCGCCGCCGCACGCTTAATTGTCCAGAAGTCCGCTTGTGGGAAGTTTGGGATTCGCCGGATTCTCGGCGAACAGATCCATCCGATACGTCCCGTGCGGTGTCGTTCCCGGCTACTTATAGGCATTCTTGGGGACTCCTTGTTCTGGGTGCGTTCGCAGCAACTGCCGGCTTAGATCCATTGCTTTCGCAGCAGCCACACTTTCATAATCTGCGTAAGGCCCATGTAGCAGAGCAGCGTGAGCATCAGGATTGGCCAGTACAGCGGCGGCAGGTGCGTGAAGCCCAACGCAGAGGCCAGAGGGGAGTACGGCAACCAAATCCCAAGAGCCATAATCGATAATGTTGTGGCCGTCAGCGCCCAACTGGCTCGGCTCTGGATGAAGGGAATCTTATTCGTACGAATGACATGGATGATGAGAGTCTGCGTCATCAACGACTCAACGAACCAGCCGGTCTGAAATAGCGAAGCTCGAGATGGATCCCAGCAGTTGAATATCCAGAGCATGACGAAGAAAGTTGTATAGTCGAAGATCGAGCTGATCGGGCCGATAAAGAGAATGAAACGCTTGATTTCATTTATGTTCCAGGGCCGCGGCCGAGCTACTTGTTCTTCGTCCACGGAGTCTGCGGGTATCGGCACCTGCGAGAAGTCATACAGCAGGTTGTTCGTTAACACCTGAATCGGAGCCATCGGCAGAAAAGGAAGAAAAGCACTCGCCCCAAGCACGCTGAACATGTTCCCGAAGTTAGAACTCGCCCCCATCCGGATGTATTTGACGATATTTGCAAAAACTTTTCGGCCTTCGATAACGCCGCCTTCTAGGACCATGAGGTCCTTTTCGAGCAAAATTAGGTCTGCCGACTCCTTGGCGATGTCAGTGGCAGTATCGACCGAGATGCCAACGTCCGCCGCTCGCAACGCGGGAGCGTCATTGATACCATCGCCCATAAATCCAACGACGTGCCCCTTGCCCCGGAGGACGCGGATGACCCTCTGTTTGTGTGCGGGGGAGAGGCGGGCGAACAGCACCGTCTTCTCCGTTGACTCGGCTAGTTCGGAGTCGGACATTTTCTCCACGTCGCCGCCCAGCAGCATCGGATCTGCTATCAGGCCGACGTCCTTACAAACCTTACGGCTAATCAGGGGGTTGTCCCCCGTAAGGATTTTTACTGCCACGCCATGCTTGTGCAGGGCTGCAAGGGCGCGGGCTGCGGTTTCCTTAGGAGGGTCCAGAAAGGCGACGTATCCTCTGAGCACGAGTTCGCGCTCGTCGCTCCTCGCACAAATTTGTTTCTCAGGAAGCTCTTTTGTTGCCACTGCCAACACGCGGAAGCCGTCGTTGCTGAGGCTCTCATACTCTTGCTTCAGCCCGACTATCAGATTCGGATCCATTGCGGACAACTTGCCGTCGAGTTCAAAATGAGAACATTGTAGAAATACCTCTTCCGGAGCCCCCTTGGTGAGCAGGATTGCCTTACCTTCCGGGTCCTGAACCAAGACCGACATCATTCGTCGAGTGAAGTCGAACGGGATCTCATCTAGCTTCTTATATTTCTCGACGACTGCCTTCCAATGGAAGTCCGGACTGTCCAGAATTGCCCGGTCGAGCAGGTTCTTGAGCCCCGTCTGAAAGTAGCTGATCAGGTAGCCGTCCAAGAGCACGTCATCGCTCTCACACCCGGCGACGTTGCAATGTCGCATGAGGACAACGCGGTCTTCGGTGAGCGTACCCGTCTTGTCGGTGCACAATACGTCCATGCCCCCAAAGTTCTGGATTGAGTTGAGCCGCTTGACGATCACCTTCTTTCGGCTCATGGCGAGCGCGCCATTGGACAGGCAAACGGAGACGATCATAGGCAGCATCTCGGGAGTGAGACCTACGGCCACAGCGAGTGCGAAGAAGAAAGCCCCTTTCCAATCGTGTTTGGTGAAACCGTTGATGAGGAAAACCAGCGGCACCATCACGGCCATAAACTGCAGCATTAGCCACGTGAAGCGGTTGAGGCCTTGGTCGAAGCTCGTCTGCGCCCTGTCCCCGGTGATCGAGTGAGCCATGCTGCCGAAGTAGGTGTGCACCCCCGTGGTGACCACGAGCGCGGTCGCCGTGCCGCTTTCGACGCTCGTCCCCATAAAACAAATGTTCTTGAGTTCAGTGGGCGAGCTCTCTTCTTTAGTTTCGGTATCGTGGAACTTCTCGATCGGCAGCGACTCGCCGGTTAGGCTGCCTTGGCTCACGAAGAGGTCCTTCGAAGACAGCAGCCGGACGTCGCCTGGAATCATATCGCCGGCGGCCAGCCTAACGATGTCGCCGGGGACCAACTCTCGAAGCGGTATCTCCCTAGCCGCACTGTCACGAACGACCGTAGCGGTGACATGGATCATGGCTTTCAGTTTCTCTGCGGCGGCATCCGCCCGTGCTTCCTGCCAGAAGCGGAGCCCCACACTCAGCGCCACCATAGCGGCCATTACGGAGCCGGCGCGCGCATCGCCTGTAAGAAAGGAAACTGCCGACAAAGTCGTCAGCAGGATTACCAGCGGGTTGCGGATGATTTTTAGAACACGGACGGGCCAACCTTGCTTCCGTTCTTGTGCGACCTCATTGGGTCCCGCCGTCCCCTCTCGCTGTTCGGCCTCAGCTTGCGTTAGGCCAGCCAGAGATGTTCGCAACTCTCTGACGAGTTCGTCGCCGTCCTTTCGGGCGGCGTCGAGGACTTCGGGAGAAACGTGAATGTTCAGATTCTTCGTCTTCGCTGGGATCGGCGGCTCGTGCGAGCGAGCGGGTGGCGCACCGAGCTTAGAACCTGCCGTTCCAGCGTCGTCCACCAAAGGCCCAACCGTGCGATCCGCATCCGGTGTCGTCATCTTTTGGTTGACCACTTTGTGAGTTTATCTAGTCGCGCAGCGCGGCGATTCAGAAGTTTAAAAGTAACGGTCATGCGCCGGCATGATAAGCGGAGGCCACGTGGAGCTTGCGCAGCATGGAGCGCTTCTTTTCGTGGTGAGCTTGCATGCGATGGAGGATGTCGTCAAGGATTTGGACGGCTGCGATGATATAGGGACCCTTGTTGAGCATGACGCACTCCGCCCGCTCTCCCATCGCAGCATCGGTGATCTCCGAGCGCGACGGGACCCCGGTTTTCGCCAAAGACTCGAGCACCTGTGTCGCCCAGACGACCGGCATGTGCGCGGCCTCGCAGATCCAGAGAATTTCTTCCTGTACTTCTGCGAGCCGCTCGTAGCCGCACTCGATGGCGAGATCGCCGCGCGCGATCATCACTCCTACGGCACGGCTGCGCATGGCCACGAGCAACAGCGCGGGCAACTGGTCGAAACCCTCGCGGGTTTCGATCTTCAGAATGATACCGAGGTTTTCGCCGCCGAGATCGGCCAGACGCACTTGCAAGTCGCGCACGTCAGCTTCCTTGCGGACGAAGGAGTAGCCGACGATATCCGCATTCTTGACTATGAACGGGAGCGCCTCGAGGTCGTCTTTGGTGAGAGAAGAAAGGCCGAGCTGGCTTTCGGGGACGTTGATGCCTTTTTCGGCGCCGAGCTTCTCCCCAGCCGGGCGCGCCTGCGTGATTTCTACGGTCACATTCTCTGGCGTGACGGTCCGAATGATGCCGCCGATCTTGCCGTCATCCAACCAGATCGGTTCGCCGGGGCGGACGCAATCGAAGAATTCCGGAAGTGTAACGCCGATCCGCGCCGGGCTAGTTAGTTGCTTTTTCTTGGCGTACTTCGCGGGTTGGCCGGGATCGAGCGAGCGCGTGAGGACGAGCGCATCACCGAGATTGAGACGGAGCGTCTTGGGCTTTGAAGGAAATGCTCCGACAGTCGTGATGCGCAGCGAATTTGCTATTTTTCCTTTAGCTCGAGGGCGAAGCTCAAGCGCGAGTCCGGGGGCGATGTAGGCGGTGCGGGAGGACTCGGCCCAGCAGCTGTTGCCATCAACTCCCGTGATCTTCAGAGACCGGGACGCGCCGCGGGCGTCGGTGAAGCGGACGCGGTCGCCACGTTTGACTTGTTTGAGCCACTCTGCAGGAACGGGAACTGAGGCGTCGGCTTCGGGAGACGCATTCTCGGGCAGGGAACCCGGAGTCAGCAAGATGCGCGCCTTGGACAGTACGCGGCCGAAGTCATCGCGCTTAGGGCGATATTTCAGCACGGCGGGGCCGGCCTCGATGGGCCCGGTGCGCAGCTTGGGGCCTGCCAAATCCATGGTGATCTTGCAGGGGCGGCCGGTTTCCTGCGTAGCACGTCGAAGGTTCCTCACCATTCCGGACCATGCCTCCCGGCCGTCGTGGGCACAGTTGATGCGCATGCAATCCATGCCATGAAGAACGAGATCGCGGACGAGGTCATAATCGGTTGCGGCTTCCGTGGGCATGGTGACCATAATTCGGACGTTGCGGCGGGTAGGAGGCGCACCCAGCAAAACCTCGGAATTCTTTTCGAGCAAGGCAGCACCTTCGCCAATTGCAGGCGCACCGCCGGTAGCACCGAGGGATGCATCCGTGGACCCAACGAGTTGATTCAGGAGTTTCATCACGGCATACAACGCCCCGATGACATGAGGTTCGGTGCGCCCGAGTGACGAGAGTCCTAGGGCCCCGAGCTGATCCTGGAGTTGGCGGATGTCGTGCCTGCGCAGCGCCAAATAGTGGATCAGATTGGTTGCGCTCGCGCGATGATCAGGGTGCACGCCGGCCAAATCGACCCGACTGGAAGCTTCCAAGCTGAGCATCTCGGAACAAAGAAGATCGAGCTGCTGAATCAGGTCTTGGAGCCGCAATTGATTATCGTGTTGCATTTTGCGCTGCTCTGGAGAGGCAACGCAGAGTGTACTCAAGTTTCGTTACAGCCCTGTGAATGGGCTGTTCCGCTCCCTGCTTGCAACGACGGAGCAGGGGAGAAAACAAGGGAACATTCGAAGGTATGACGAAAAGTCGCGGCGTCCGATCGCTTAGGCGATGGAAAGTTCAGTCGGTTTTATTTGGGCTGTATCGGCTATGAATTGTCTAACCTTATCCTTAATCTCGTCTCGCACGCTGCGGAATACCTCTCTTTTCGGCCCTGGCAATCCGCCGGCGCTACTCGGGTCGGCGATACTCCAGTGTAAAAGGTGGAGCGTAAAGGGGAATACCGGACTCTTTTCCTTGGCCGTATCAAAGATGGCAATCACGTAGCTGAAACTTTCTTTCACTGATTGCGCGATGTTCTTCGGCTCATGGCCCGAGATGTCGATGCCTGCTTCCTTCATAACTTCGTTTGCTAGGGGATTCAAGGCGCCGCGTTCGACCGCTGAACTCGCTACGTCAAATCGGTCACCCGTCAAAGTGCGCAGAAAACCCTCGGCGATCAGGCTGCGTGTCGCGTTGCCAGTCGAGAGGAATAAAACCCTTGGCTTTTGTTTGGTCATTTTCTCTCCATTTCATCGACTCAAATTGTCCGATATTCTGGTTCCATATTGTTTCACACCCCTATGCTGGGACTTGGCATGGAGCAAGGCAGTCCCGTTTAGCACAGTCTTGGAAAATTAATGTGGCGCCTCAGGTGGTGCTTCCGATTGCGGGCGGGCCACGGACAAGTAGGAAGCTATTCCGGGCCAGAAGTCCGCTTGGGGGAAGCGCAGCGCCAGCGAATGCCGACCCTGCCGAGAGTTCCGCGAACCCCGTTTCTCGCCAACTTCCGATTTATCGACGAACCTGAAGCGGTTGTACACACATCGCGCCGGAAGCAAGCGCAGCGGTTATGCGCGGTAATATCTGCGGTCCTCAAGGTAAACTACTCACGTTCAACGGTTCGACGGCGGTCGAGCAAAACATCATACGGAGATACGACGACATGGAAGTTCCGCTGATCTTCTCTTTCTGGTTTATGGTCGCTGCGTACGTTATCCACGTGCTTGATGAATCCCTGCTAGGTGGCAGCTTTGTCGAGAAGGTTCAGCAACATTGGTGGCCGGAATACTCTTGGACAAAGTTCTTCTGGTTTAATGCTGGTTACTTTGCTGTCATGATTGCCAGCGTAGTTCTCTATGACCAGCGTGGTGGGGAATGGGTCATTCTTCCGCTTGCGTGGGCGACAGAAAGGCTATGCAATGGTTTTTGGCATGTCTGGTGGTCCGTGCACTTCCGCGAGTATTCTCCGGGATTGCTGAGCAGCATTCTTATCTGGATGGACTCCTACTTCATCGTGCGGTACCGCCCAGTCGGGGAACCCATCGCGCCCCGGACATTGTGGCTCGCAGCGCTCATCTGATTGATTGCGGCCGCTTTTCTGGCCTTCTACATTCCTCTGGTAAAAGGCAAAGAGATGCGCAAGAAAGTTAGAGCATAAATACCGCTCGCTGACGATTCAACCGAAGCGTAATCTTCACTTCCGACAACTCCGTTTATGGCCAACTTCCGGTTTGTCGACCATCCGGGAGTAGCTGGGTTCCGTCAACACTAGCGCGTTTCTCGGTACTAACCCAACGGGCGAGCTGATCACTTCCGTGTTGCCCGTCAGCCAGGATCCATCATCTGTTTTCTTCCC
>Ga0224545_1000313_pt1 | contig 10425 bp, 9 predicted proteins | sample 714P12024metaG_FD_179906 | JGI IMG/M metagenome (GOLD analysis project Ga0224545, IMG submission 179906) | Peat soil microbial communities from Stordalen Mire, Sweden - 717 P1 20-24 | ecosystem: Environmental > Terrestrial > Soil > Wetlands > Peat | place: Sweden: Norrbotten County, Stordalen... | reverse complement strand
TCACCGCCTGGACCGCGTGGACGGCCAACGTTACTCCTGCTAGTCCGGAAGTACAGGTGTTTCGAAATTTGGTAGTGGCTCAGTTGGATTATCATCCCGAGCAAGCGTTTTTGCGCAGCGGGGGATCTGGGTGGGCCGCGCGAAGCTGCCTGCCCTGAGCAAGCGAAGCGCGCCGAACGGGTCGCGTTTTTTGCGAAGCAATCGTCGCGCGTTTGGCTCGCTTCCTTATCAAACCGAGCCACTGCGCGACCTTTGGAACCTTTGGAACCTTTGGAACCAGTGGCCCTTGACTTTCTTCGTCTAAGGTGTCATTCCTATTAGCTTTTACTTCGGAAATCCTTCGACACCTGGGGAATGGATTGAAAGTTAAGGTTTTCTACCACGACAAGTGTTTCGACGGAGCGTCCTCGGCGGCGCTCTTTTCTCGCTTCTACCGCGAGCGCATCCGCAACGAGGTTGAGTTTGAATATTCCGGCCTACTGCATCGGGCTGGGTCGCTCTTCAATGAATCCGATTTTGGCGGCGACGAAAATGCCATCGTGGATTTCAAGTATTCAAGTTCGCCGAAAATCACCTGGTGGTTCGATCATCACGAGAGCGCTTTCCTCTCCCCGGCAGACGCCGCTCATTTTGAGCGCGACGAGAGCAACCGGAAGTTCTACGATCCCGCCTTCAAGTCGTGCACCAGTTTCATTGCCATGATCGGGCAGCAACGCTTTGGATTCGATCCCGCGCCGGTGGCCGATCTCATTCACTGGACCGATGTCATTGACGGTGCACTCTATGCCGACGCCAAGACAGCGGTGGAGATGCAGTCGCCCGCCATGAAATTGACCATGGTCATCGAATCCGCGCCGGATCAGAGATTTGTCCCAAACCTGATTCCGTTGATGGCCACCAAGTCGCTGGGAGCCATTCTCGAAGAGCCCTTTGTGGCGCCGCTTTTGCCGCCATTGCTCAAGCGCCACGAAATCTCCATCGAGATCCTGAGGCAGCGGGCGGAGTGCACCGACGGCACGATTTTTTTCGACATCACCGATCAGGATCTGGAAGGCTACAACAAATTCGTTCCTTACTACTTGCACCCTCAATCCATTTACAGCGTTGGGCTCAGCAAAAGCAGCTTTCGGGTGAAGGTGTCGGTGGGATCGAACCCCTGGGCGCCGGAGGAGCCAGTAGTGAATCTGGCGAAGATTTGTGAGCGCTACGGGGGCGGAGGTCATGCGCGCGTCGGGGCAATCTCTTTCGCCGTGAATCAGCACGCGGCGGCGATCCGTGCCTCGCGGGAAATCGTGAACGAACTCCGAGCCGCGGTGCGCTCGAACAACCGCTAGGAAGCTGCACAGCATCTGCAATTGAAAGCTCGTGACTTAAGCCGTCAACTGCATCAGTGCACAGGCAGGCCGCTCGCGAAGCAGGTGCCGGGGTTGCCGTCGGCCGAATAGCGGATGGCTTCCGATTGATCGGAGCAGAAGACGCGCCGCCCGAAGCTGTCCCCCGCGGGCGTGGCCGCAAGATGGAAGCTGCTCGCGGGAGTTCCCCCGCAACCAGAGAGTGTGAAAACGTAACCGAATTTCTTCCCGCTGGCGAGACTGCTGCTAATCAGCATGGCCTGATGTTCATTGGGCTCCCCACCCCCGAAGCCATCCAGGTCGGAAAGCGTACAGGTGAAGCCGGTGGGGCGGTACGTGCTGCTGTAACTGATTTCAGCGGTAACGATTGTTCGCATCGCCGCCACTATCGACGGGTCAGCACCCAGGATTGTCGTGGTTGTGGGGCCTTGGGATGCAAGGTTCTGGGATGGCCGGGACGCGATCTCTGTCGCTCGTGACTTCATTCCCTCCGTAATTATCTTAAGGAAATCCGGGTCGGCAATCGGCACTCGGACAGTGGCCAGGATCTCGTTCAGTTTCCAGACGCCAGATTCCATTTTCATGGCAAAGGTGATGCGAGGCATGAATGGAGTCCGCTGAAGTTGCTTATCCTTGTAGAGCTGAAACGACAGTTCGATGTTGTCGTCCTCACCTTGCAGCGAATCGTTCTCGACGATTATCTCGAATTTCTGGCCGGACTTTGCATCTTCCCCCGCCACCAAGACCGATCCGGTCTCAAAGGTTTCGAGCTGTTTCCCCGAAGTGTGGAGTTGGCCGGCCAGCATCGAATATTGCTGCAACGCGACCAGGGCGCCTGACTTCTCGAGCGCACTGAGTGTGGCCGCAGGCAAGTGCTTTACGAAAGTTCCGGGTGTTTTGCTGGAGAACATTTCCAGCAGCGCCTGGCGGGCGGTTTGCGGAGCTGGCGTCTCCGGCGATTGTGTCCAATCGGGAGCGGCGGCGAGCGCCGGCAATAGCAGTAGAGTTGCAATTTTTGTCATGATATCTACCTTGTCGTTCCACGATGTTGCCACCAGGAACTGATTCGATCCAGTTACGGACGTAAGGAAAAGAAAGTGCGCCCCTGTCGTGGTACTCTGAGAATTAAGTACGCTGCGGCATGTCCCTTCCTGCAACGAAACACGATCTCCATAATGCGCAGCGGCGCCTCTTGCGGTTGGTCGCTTCGTTGGAGTTCGTCAAAGGCATCTTCGTTTTGCTGATCGGTCTGAGTGCAATCCTGCTGGTGCACAAGGACGCCTGGGTGCTTGCATAGAGCCTGCTGGCGCTTCTGCACATTAGCACAGATCGTCACTCGGCCCAGCTTTTTCTCGATTTTGCCGACGACATAACCGATGCCCGCCTATGGGCGGCCGTGCGGCTGGCATTCGCCTATTCCGCGCTCCGTTTTGCCGAGGCCTATGGTCTGTGGAAAGAACGCAGGTGGGCCGAATGGGTTGCCTTTGGATCCGGAACCCTGCTCATACCAATCGAGATCCGCCAACTGCTGCGTGGCGTGACTCTGCTTCGCTCCGCCGTGCTTGTCGGCAATCTGGTGATTGTTTTTTATATGCTCTATTTGTTGCGTTCGGGTCGGCTGGCGTCGTCGCTTCCTTCGACCGACGCTGAAACTAGCGCCGGAAGCGGCAATTAGGGTCGAACGACTCTGGCCGCATGCCGCTCCCCTGTTTCATAATCTGCAGGACCAGTTTTGTGGAGGGGATTATGCGGGGCACTTTTTTTTGTTCGCTGATTGTGCTGCTGTTAATTGCCGCAGCTTCCGCGCAAGACACGAGTTTTGCCACCGGTCCGCAGTATCTGATGACCTACGGCTCGCCTATGTTCGCTCGTCCTATTTCCACGCCGACCATGTCATGGTCTGCTCCACCCCTTGAAGTGGGAGCCGACAACGCCACCGGCATTCTGATCCCGGGAGCTGACAATCAGACCGTGTTGCCACCGCGGGCCGATGCCCTTCCGAAGATTGATTGGACTCCGATTTACTACGGTGTAGCTCCAGCCAGCGTTATTGAAATTAGTTCGGCGCAAGCATCGCCGTCGGCCCGCAACAATGTTCCTGAGAGTATTTTGGACACCGGCGTCTGGCAGGTGACCACAGCCGAGGCTCTGCGTGAACGAGGCTATGGAGTTCCTCTCGGCGAAGCGGCGTCATACGCCAGAACGCGGGGGCACGCGACCCGTGTGTATACCAATGCCGACATTGAACGGCTCCATAGTGGAATCTAGAAGGCGGAAAGGGTCAGGGCTTGGCAGGGCTCACTGACTCGTCGGTTGTGTGGCATAGAGCCAGGCAGGTAACTGCACCGATTGCGGCGACTCCGGCGCTCTTCGCCGTGAGGCTGTTCAAAATCGCTCCCTTGGCAGCGACCGCGTCGGTGGGCTTCGCTGCCAGACCGCATCGTTCGTCCGTCGTCGATTGCTCGCCAGCCCGAACTAGCAGGTCAGGCGACTCTGTCTCCTTATGATCTTCGGATGGCCGCACTTTGGTAGTGGATTCTGACATCGTTTTTGTAGGCGACCACCTTAATCTTTCCATTCAGATCCGTCACATCGTATTGCGTGAGGTCAGATGTTACCGGGACGACTGTGATGCAACCGATCCTCACTCTCATCTCGCGTGAGGTGTTGAGTTGAAGGCTGCCGTGGTCCAGGACCAGTTCATCGGCCTCAAACTGCACCATGGTTTCTGGTTGAACCATGACACTCGATCCATCGGCTTCGATCTTCGCACTGTGTCCCTTTTGAGTCTGGATGAGGGTGTCGGGAAAAACTGCGATGGTGTTTAGCGCCGGATTGCCATTCATCCAGGTGCCTCCATCACTGCGGAGCACAGCGCGGTCAGCGGTCCGGGCCGCCAGGGAGACCGGCGCGATGACGATGATCACGCCGCAAACCAGATTGCGCCATGGCAGCAAATGACTCCGCCCCTTTCTTCGCTCCAATTTCCTTGCAAGAATAGCTGGCGTAGTTTCTGGCAGGTATTGGCTTGTGTGATGACCAGGTGGAACTTACCCTCCGCACTGCTGGCTAGGCGCGGCCGAAATCGATATAACCATGCGGGATGTCAGTCCGAATCAGTTTCACGCGGAGTTTGTCGCCGACGTCGAGGCCTTGGGCGCCCTGCGCCAATAATCCTTCGACATGAGGTTGCAGTGCGCGGACGAAAGTTCCGTGCGGAGTGACGCCGGTGACGATGGCGTCGAATGTGGCGCCGATTCGGTTCTGCATAGCGACGGCCGCCAGGCGCTTCGACATGTCGCGTTCGACTTTGCGGGCAGCGTCTTCCTTCGTGGTGCAGTTTACGGCGATAGCGGTGAGTTCCTCATCCGAGTACGGGTTGGGCTGTTGCGCGAGCATGGCCTTGATCAGTCGCTGGGTGACGACGTCGGGAAAGCGGCGGTTGGGAGCGGTGGAGTGCGTGTAATCCTGCACCGCGAGACCGAAGTGGCCGGGCGAGGGCTCGCCGGGGCGCTCAAGAACGTATTCCCCGGGGCCAATGAGTTTGATGACGGCGAGCGAGAGATCCGCAAAATGATCCGGGTCGGCGGCTTTGCGTTTCAGCAGAAAATTATTGAGGGCCTTGGAGTCGGGATCCGGGGGGAGCTTCTCGCCGTGCGTTGCCGCGAGTTGAACGATGCGGTCCCAGCGCTCCGGTTGCTTCACGATGCGGCGCAGCGATGAAACTTTCTCCAGCATGCGCGCCACCACGCCGTTCGCGGCGATCATGAAATCTTCGATCAGCTCGGTCGCATGATTCTTCTGCTGCTTTTGCATGTCCACGACTTGATCGTTCAAGATGAGCGGATGAAGTTCGTCGGTCTGCAGGGTGAGCGCCCCATTTTCAAAGCGCTGGCCCTTTAACTTCTGCGCAGCTTCATCTTGCAGCCGTAGCTGTGTTTGCAGGTCACTGGAAGCAGCGATCTTGGCGGGTGCGGCCGCTGTGCCCTCCAGCCAGGCGCCCACGGAGTTGTACTGCAGTTGAGCGTGATTGCGAACCAGGGCTCGGTAGACGTCACTGGAAGTGACGTGGCCGTCCGCGTCAACCACGAACTCGATGACTACGCTCAGTCAATTCTGAGTTTCGAGCAGGGAAGTCTTGCCGGTGGAAAGCTCTTCCGGCAACATAGGGAAGTTTTTAACTCCGGCATATACCGTGGTGGTTTCTCTCGCGGCGTGCTGATCGATGGCAGTTTGTTTAGGGACGAAGGCGTCTACGTCGGCAATGCCCACCAGCACCTTGAGGTTGCCGTTCGGCAGTCGTTCTGCGACCTCGATCTGGTCGAGATCGCGGGAAGTGTCATTGTCGATCGACGACCAAAGAAGATTTCGCAGGTCGCGTACATCTTTTCCAGCGGAAATTTGTGGAGGATGAGCCCGCAAGTCCGCCAATTGTTTCTGGACTGCGGCAGGGAAGTCGGGTTCGAAGCCGCGTTGCCGCATGATTTCTTTGGCAGTGGCTTGCAGGTCGACGTGAGACGGATTTTGATTGGGCATTGAGTTCTCGTTAAGCGGCTTGTTAAACGGCGATGAAGCTCTCACCACATAGGCACAGAGACACAGAGAAGACAAAGCAGGAACAAGAAAACCAGAGATCCTAAAGATCTTCGCTGTGTCTCTGTGCCTCTGCAGTGAGAAGGGGCGTGGTGCACCGGACTATTCCGTGACCACCGCCTTTACCAGATTTCGTGGACGGTCGACGTTATAGCCTTTTTTCGTCGCTACGTGATAGGCGAAGAGCTGCAGCGGGATCACTTCGACGATGGGCAGCAGCAGCTCCGGTGCAGCGGGCACGAAGAATACATTGTCGGCAATGTCGGCGATCTCGCGATCTCCCTCCGTAGCTACCGCCACCAGGCGGCCGTGCCTGGATCTTACTTCCTTCATCACTTCAAGGGTTCGGCGGTAGCGCAACACTGAATCGGGATCGTGGTGGTCGCAGGTCGCCAGCACCACTACCGGAAGCTTTTCGTCGACCAGCGCATTCGGTCCATGTTTCAGCTCTCCCGCGGGATAGCCTTCGGCGTGTGCATAGGAAATTTCTTTGAGCTTCAGCGCCCCTTCGCGAGCAATGGCATAGTGGACGCCACGTCCCAGGTACAGAAATTTTTCTGCCTGAAACTGCTTCTCAGCGAATCGATCGGCAAGATCATCCCACGACCGAAGATTGCGATCGATGGCATCGGGAAGCTCCAACAAGCGCTGCAGGTAGGAGCGCGTGACCTCGGTGGTCATGCGTCCGCGCTTGCGAGCCAGAAACAACGCCATCAGGTAGAGAATGGTGACCTGTGTGGTGAAGCTTTTGGTCGCCGGCACGGCGAGTTACGGGCCGGCTCCGGTAATCAACGCAGCGCTGGCCTCACGAGGGATGGTAGCCTCGGCAACATTTGAGACTGCGATCGTCTTGACGCCGCGGGTGAGCGCCTCGCGTTGCGCGGCGATGGTGTCGGCAGTTTCACCGGATTGCGTCACTACCATCACGATCGGATCAACCGCGGCGTGCGTGGAGCGATAGCAATATTCGCTGGCGTACTCCACGTCGACGGCGACCCCGGAAAGATCTTCGATCATGATTTCGCCCGCCAGTCCGGCATGGCGGCTGGATCCGCTGGCGGCAATGATCAGCTTTTCGAAGGTGAGCAGCGCGCTCTCGATGGCATGCAGTGCGCCGGGGAAAAGAATGTCGTTCTTCAAATGCTGGTCTACGGTTTTGGCAATGGCCTGGGGTTGTTCGTAGATTTCCCGGCGCATCGCATGGGAACGGCCAGTCTCGGCTGAGGGCGGGCTAGTTGGTTGCATGAGTTGCTGCGGCGAGGGTAAATCATTTGCCGCGTTTCGGGCAAACTAGCGCGGATGTAACTATGGATCGACCACGGTTAAGGCGAACGCAGACCGATTATCGACCGCAAGGCAGCGGAAATCGTCGTGAGATAATGAGTGTCTTCGCAGCGGCCCCGTAGCTCAGTTGGATAGAGCAGCGGTTTCCTAAACCGTTGGTCGGCGGTTCGACTCCGCCCGGGGCCCCCATTTTTGAAAGTTTGTTTTCAATAAGTTGAGACGTCTTCGAAGTTGGGTGGCGTCCAATCACCGGTGGTATTGTAATGAAAGTGTAATGTGATGCTAGATTTTGGGGATTTTCAACACCATAAACGCGCTCCAGCGTTATAGAGGAAAATGCGATTTTCATTGGGCTCAGAGATAAGTTCGCGGAAACCCTTGTACGATGGGCTTTCTATGAACGCTCTGGATTTCGGCGCTCACCATTCCGGTGACGCGCAACCACCAGATCAGGCGCGTGCGGACTGCGTATCCGGACAGCGTTGGTCCTTTCCTCGTTCCCAACTCACTCGCTCAACATTCTAGTGCACGCTTCGCCTTCCCCTCGCAATGCAGCGGGCCGCTCTTGCGCGCGGGCGGGCCCCGGCCCTGGGGGATCCAAATCCGGTGGGAGGGGGTCGACAATTTTTCCCTCACGGTATACCCCCCCACCGCGTTGACCCTATTTCTCTTGCGCCTGTAAGCGCTTCTTCGAAAGTGAGTCCGGGAATAGGACCGCGAGGTACTGAAAACTTGCCCGCTTTCGGCATTCTCTCGTGTGAGTATAAGAACTCGATACGAATTCCAGCCGTTCTCTCAGCGGATCAGGCCGGGGAAGGGCCATCCAGAGGTGGTTTCTTCGCGTTGCCGTGGAGGGCAGCGAGGGATAAAGAGGGTGATTTTGATGAACGTTAGAAAACCCTTTCCAAAAACTACCCCTCTCGACCCGCATAAACATTGGGTTGCTCCGTTCCCATCCCGGACGTTAGAAAGGTGTAGTTTTCTAATCCAAGCTGCAACAGGAATCCTGGTCATGCGAGTAATGCGTTCATAGCGGCATTACTAATGGGATGGTCCGCCGCCTTTACCCAGCTACCAGCTGGGATATTTGGGATATTAAGGATGAAAACGGTATCGCTAAACTTCCCGGAAGCCAACGGAGATTTTCGCTTCCGGCCGGATTTTGTCTGAATTTCAGACAATTTGCGGTTGTAGTTGCAAAACGCAATACAATCAGTCATGAAGCATGACGATACCTCAGTGGTTAATAGTGGCGAGCCCAGAACAATGCTATAAAAATTAGAAAATGGCCTAATCGTAATTTAGTCGGCATTCGAGTGTGCAGCATGCAGTCACCTCTGCCCGGGAACGAAGCCGGCAGGGTGGGGGCCCTCTGGAGCTATCGGATACTGGATACGCCTCCAGAAGAGCGGTTCGACGACCTCGCCCGGCTGGCCGCCTATGTGTGTGGCACACCCATTGGACTGATCGGTCTCATCGACAGCAGCCGGGAATGGTTCAAATCAAGAGTCGGGTGGGATGTAAGTGAGATCCCGAGGGAAGTCTCCTTCGGCAGCCACACCATCCTGCAAACCGATCTAGTCATCGTTTCTGACACCCTGAACGACAAACGTTTCGCCAGGAACCAACTGGCCGCGCAGGCGGGAGTGCGTTTCTACGCCGGGGTCCCCTTGCTGACGCCCGAGGGATACGCGCTGGGAACACTGTGCGTGATGGATCATGTCCCGCGCGCTTTGACCGAAGGACAGGGGCGCATCCTGTGGTCCCTGGCGCGGCAGGTGATGGCACATCTCGAAGCCCATCGCGACTTGGGATCGAATCCCGGAAGGGAGGCGTATGAGAGCTACCGGCGGTTCTTCGAATCGAGCGTGGTGGGATTTTACCGTACTACCCTGGACGGCCAAGTGCTCGACTGCAATCCTGCGTTTGTGCGGATCATGGGTTATGCGTCGCGGGAGGAACTGCTAGCCTGCCATGCCTTGGAGTTCTATTTTTCCCCCAGCGAACGGCAAGACTTCCTGGAACAATGCCGGAGTCTCAGCGCCCTGACCAATTTCGCTTCGCGCTTGCGTCGCAAGGACGGCAGTTCGGTGTGGGTGCTGGAGAACGTCGAGCCAGTGCTGGGGCAGGACGGGACCCCGGCCATGATCGAAGGTACACTGGTAGACATCTCGCAGCAGAAGTTCGCTGAGACGGCACACAATCAAGCGCAACAGGCGCTGGAAGACTCCGAGACTCGTTACCGGCGGCTCTTTGAAACCGCCAAAGATGGAATATTGATTCTCGATTTCAAGACTGGGCAGATCGCCGACGTAAACCCATTTTTGATTGAGATGTTGGGCTATACACACAGTGAGTTCGTGGGCAAGAAACTCTGGGAAATCGGCCCATTTAAGGACATTCCCGCCTCCCGGTCCGCTTTTAGTGAGCTCCAAACGAAGGGGGCTATCCGCTACGAGGATTTGCCGCTTGAAACCAAAGACGGGCGGCGAATTAACGTAGAGTTTGTCAGCAACGTCTACCCGGTTGATGGAACCCAGGTGGTTCAGTGTAATGTCCGTGACATCACCGAGCGCGTGCGGGCCGAAGCAGCGCTGAAGATATCGGAAACTCACCACCGGTCGGTCTTCGAAGGGGCGGTCCACGGCATCTACCGGGGCACTCTGGACGGTCGCTTCCTGGATGTGAATCCTGCCCTGGTGGCCATGCTGGGTTACAGCTCAGCGGAAGAGGTTCTGAAATTGAGCGTAGCCCAGGATGTTTTCAGCGAGCCGGAAGAAGGGCTGCGTCTGTTGCACAAATGGCAGCCGACCACGGAGATTGAAGAAGAAGTACAGTGGAAGCGGCGGGATCAGCGTTTGATCACGGTACGGCTGAGCGGCCGGGTCTTACGCACCGAGAACCAGAGGGCCGCTGGGCTCGAAGTGATCGCCGAGAACGTCACCGAACGGCGGGCACTGGAAGAGCAGTTGCGCCAAGCGCAGAAGATCGAAGCGGTGGGGCAATTGGCTGGCGGGATGGCCCACGAGTTCAATAACTATCTTGGAATCGTCCTGGGATATAGCGAATTGTTGTTGGAAGAAGCCGACACAACGGAAGGCCTGCGCCGGAACGTGGCGGAGATCAAGGCGGCTACCCAGAGGGCCGCTTCAGTGACGCGACAACTGCTGGCCCTCAGCCGGCGGCAGGTGCTCGA
>Ga0224545_1000310_pt1 | contig 10479 bp, 6 predicted proteins | sample 714P12024metaG_FD_179906 | JGI IMG/M metagenome (GOLD analysis project Ga0224545, IMG submission 179906) | Peat soil microbial communities from Stordalen Mire, Sweden - 717 P1 20-24 | ecosystem: Environmental > Terrestrial > Soil > Wetlands > Peat | place: Sweden: Norrbotten County, Stordalen... | reverse complement strand
CGGCGAAATCGCCTACACCGCCGCGGCTTTCTCGCGTCCCATCAGCTTCTCCACCGGATGGATGATGATGCTCGCCTACTTTATCGTCTGCCCATGGGAAGCCGTCGCCGTTGGCCGCATCGCCGCCTACATTTTCCCCGGGCTCGATTCATTCGAGATCTACCGCATCGCTGGACACCCCGTCTATGTTCCGCACCTCATCATCGGGCTCGGCATGACCGCGCTGCTCACCACGCTGAACTATCGCGGCATCCGCTTGAGTGCAACCTTTCAGAACTGGACTGCCTTCGGCACTCTGGCACTATTTATCCTTTTCGTCGCGATGGGCGTGAGCAAAGGATCGCCTCGCAACTTTCCGCCGCTCTTCACTCACGCTCCGCTGGTTTCGTTCCTGCTGGTGGTTCAGATCGTCCCCTATTTCATGACGGGATTCGAATCCGTAAGCAAAGCCGCGGAAGAATCTACGCCCGAGTTTCGCAGCCAGAGCTTCCTCCAAGCCATCTCGATGGCCATCCTGATTGGCATTCTCTTTTACACAATCGTCATCGCCGCCGTTGCCTTCGTGGCTCCTTGGCATAGTCTGACGGGGGAGAGATTCATGACCGCCGTCGCCTTCCAGCAGGCGGTCGGGTCGCGCTGGATCGTCAATGTGATCCTCGCTGCGGCCCTGCTCTCGTTGTTGAAATGTTTCAACGGAAATTTTGTCGCGGCTAGCCGCTTATTCTTTGCGCTGGGACGCCGCGATTTAATCGACTCTCGCGCTGGCCAGGTCCACCCCCGCCATCAGACTCCATCCATCGCCGTACTCTGCGTCGGTCTCGCTACCGCCGCGTGTATGCTTCTGGGAGACGCGATCTTGGTGCCGATCACCGAAGTCGGCTCGGTGGCTTGCGCAATCGGCTGGGCAGCCACCTGTGCCGCGTATCTTTCCATGGGCCGCGCTAGAAAGTTGCCCGGTCAACTAACCTTGTCGACAATCGAATGGATGGTTGCCACGTTAGGCCTGCTGGTGGCGATTGCCATGATGCTGATGAAAGTTGTTCCCGCAATCCCCGGCCATTTCACCACGTACGAATGGCTGGCCCTCGCAATTTGGATCGCGCTGGGCGCCATCGCACGCAGTCGCGCCATGGCGCATTAGCAGTCGTTCGGCATTGGCAAAAAGGTTTGCTTGATTTTGGGTGGCGCAGCGCTTCCGCGCTGCGATAAGGTTCTTCGTGCATAGCCGGCTTTTGGCCGCTGAGGTAGCGATACAAAAAAGGAACCCAATGAAGCTCCACAAACTGAATCTCCTTCTCGGCATCCTCCTGCTCCTCGTCGCCGATTCGCCCGCCCAATCAGCCCCTTTCGACATTGTCATCACCCACGGCCACATCATCGACGGCACGGGTTCCCCCTGGTATTCCGGCGACCTCGGCATCCGCGACGGTAAAGTCGCCGCCATCGGCAATCTCGCCGCTGCGCCGCGCCAGCGCACCATTGACGCCGCGGGCAAAGCCGTTGCTCCGGGTTTCATCGACATGCTCGGCCAATCCGAACTCACCATTCTTGTTGATCCTCGCCTGCCATCGAAAATTTATCAAGGCATCACCACTGAAATTACTGGGGAAGGCGGTTCCATCGCGCCGCTCAACGACGCCATCATTCAAACCGATCACAGCGGCTACGAGCACTATCACATCACTCCCGATTGGCGGACCTTTCGCCAGTATTTTGCCCGCATCGAAAAACAAGGCATGGGCATCAACCTCGCTAGCTACGTGGGCGCTACGCAAGTCCGCCGCATGGTTCTCGGCGACGTCAATATCCAACCTACGCCCGAGCAACTCGAGCAGATGAAAGCTCTCGTGCGCGACGCCATGAAAGACGGTGCCGTCGGTGTTTCCACCGCGCTCGAATACGCTCCCGCCCCCTATGCCAATACGGACGAGCTAATCGCTCTCGCCACCGAAGGCGGGAAGTTCGGCGGCATCTATTCCACTCACATGCGCGACGAAAGCAACTCCGTCCTCGAAGCTATCGACGAAGCCCTGCGCATCGGCCGCGAAGCCCACGTCCCCGTGGAGATTTGGCACATCAAAGTCGCTGGGAAAAACAACTGGGGACGCATGCCCGAGGTCGTCGCCAAAATCAACGCCGCCCGCGCCGCTGGCGCCGACGTCACCGCCGACACCTACGCCTATACCGCCTGGTTCAACGATTTCTCGGCTTTTATTCCGCCTTGGGCGCACGATGGCGGGACCGCCAAACTCGTCGAGCGCCTCAAGGATCCCGCGATGCGCGAGCGCATCCGCAAAGATATGCTCGCGCCATCGAACGATTGGGATAACGAGTGGCAGGAAATCCCCGGCCCGGAAGCCGTCATGATCGGCGTCGTCGAGAATCCGAAGATGCTTCCCTTGCAAGGCAAGCGTCTTTCCGAGATCGCGAAACTTTGGAATAAGGATCCTATCGAGGCCCTGTTCGACTTCCTTATCGAAGATCCCAACACCGGTGTCGCTGTCTTTGGCATGTCGCAACCCGATGTCACGCTGGCGCTGCAGCAGCCCTGGGTTGCGGTCGACAACGATTCATCCGGAACTTCTCCCGACGGCATTCTCGGGCAGGAACATCCTCATCCCCGCGCCTACGGAACCTTCCCCCGCATCCTGCGCAAATATGTCCGCGAAGACAAGGCGTTGTCGCTCGAAGACGCCATCCGCAAATTCTCCGCGCTGCCCGCCCAGCGTTTGCGCCTCACCGATCGAGGCGTCCTCAAGTCAGGCATGTGGGCCGACGTCGTCATCTTCGATCCCGCAACAGTGCGCGATCTCGCCACTTTCGACAATCCCAATCAGCTCTCCGAAGGAGTGGATTACGTTCTCGTGAATGGCGTGCCGGTGATCGATCAATCGAGAATGACCGGAGCCTTACCCGGTAAAGTTCTGCGCGGTGCAGGCTACGGACCTTAGCGAAGCAGCCAGTGCGAGGAAGCATTTCGGGAAAGAGATCGGAAAGAAATCGAGGAGTGACCGAGGTGAGATCGAGGAGTGATCTGGCCGATCGGGAAGGGCACGACTTCCAGTCGCACCATCCAGTGTGGCAAACGAACAAGGGCTTTAGTCCCGGACGCAACCCGTTCTGCCAAACGAAAGCCTACGGTTTCAATTGCGCCTGAGTCTCGGGCGTCGGAGTCAGCACAACGTGAGGTTCCGTCAAAGTGCCCGTGATGTTATAAACCAGCGAGCCAGCGCCCGGGGTTCGCACTTGCGTGTCTGAACTCAGTTTAAAGTCCAATTCTTTTCCTAACGACGCTGTACCGCTAATTTCGTACGCTCCGCCAGAAGAAATCAGCGAACCTTCTTCAATTTCAATTTTCCCATCATGCAGGTGTGCCCGTCCCTGCCATTGCACGATTTGCAACTCCGGTTCATTGCTCGCCAGCGAAATGTGGGTAAGTGCTCCATCCCGTAGATCGAAACGCAGTCCGCCCTCAGCCGATTGCCAGAACGCGGTCGAATCCGTTCCCGACGCCTTGAACTGATAACTGCCCGCACCAGTTCCTGAAATCCAGGGATCCTCCATCGCGCCGGCCATCTGCCCCAGCGAAATTCCGGCCAGCGTTCCGGAACCGGTATAGACCGGGGTTGCCGCGCCAAAATCCGCCTCCCATTCCCCCGAATGTTTTCCGCCCAGCAAATCGGCGCGCAGATCAGAAACCTTCATCTTCCCCCGGTCCAGCTCAAGCAAAGCGGAAACCCGATCCGCAACTAAATTGTGAATCGAGAAATGTCCGGCACTCATTTTTCCGGCAGCCCGCAGATTTTCCAGAAACAACCCCGACCCCGGCGGTTCGGTGGAAAGCATCTGGTACCATCGGCGCTGATTCGAACGCGGACCCAGCCACCCCTGCAGAGCGTCCAGCGAAACCTGGTCGGTATTCAAATTGAAATGGACAAGGCAGGCTCCTGCCACTCCACATCCGCGCGGCAAGCCTACAAAGCCCGTCCAGTGCGCATCGGCGGCGCGCGCGTTCAGGTTCTCCACCCGCGCTTCATCGGGCAGCAGCTTTACTTCCGCCGACATTATTTCTATCGGCCCATTCACTCCCCGCACCGACGCGCGAACGCTATGCAATTGCACGGTTCCCGTAATCTTCGGCAAAGGAAAACCGGAGGGACTTGCGGCTGCCTTTCCTGTCCACGATCCAGCGATCTGCAGATCGATCTGCGCTGTTCCCTCCGCGCTTACCTTCGCCGCTTGTAGTCCCAGCAGGCCGGCCATTCGCAACATGTGCGCCAATTCTCCCTCACCGCGCACCACCATCCCATATCCAGAACGTCCAACCCAGCCTCGCGCCTGCACCGGGGCGAGTCGACCCAGCGCAACCGGAAATGGGCCGTATTCAATGTGCAGTTCATCCACGGGTGGCAAGGCCTGGAGGCGCAAAGCGTGGAAGGATTTGTGGCTTAAAGTAGGAACGCTGGCAAGCGTCGAGCTCAGCACAAACGGCACGCTGCCCGAAGCCAATTCCGCTTTGCTGCTCGCCGATTGCAGCCTTAGATTGCTAATTTCGCCACGACCCTGAAATTGTGGTCCGCCTAGCGACCCGTTGTCGTCTTTCACTGCGAAGTTGCCATGCACACTACCCGTGGCGGCAAGATCCGCCGGCAGATCTTTCTTGGCGCGCCGAGCCAATTGCGCCACCGCACTCACCGGGACATTCTCCATGTTCAACGCCAGATTCAGTTTGTGCTCTCCCGGGCGGGCCGCATCGCCGTGCAGCGTGACCATGCCATTTCCCACGGGAGCGCCGCAGAAAATCTCGCGCATGGTTTCTTCCGCGGAACTGTATTTGCCATCGCAGTGCGCCGCCAGCCCTAGCCCCTCGCTGGTTGTGATGTCATAGCGGTGAAAATCCTGAATCGAAGCATCGGCTGCCACCTGCATCGCCCCTGGAGTTCCACTCAGAACTGCTTCCAGCCGAACGTCGCCCCGCCAGCCTTTATCGCTGCCCGCCGCCAGCTTGCTCAGTTGGCCCAGTTGTGCGTGCTGCCACGAGAGGCTGAACTGCAGCGGCGTTTCGCGCAGACTTCCAGCCCTCCTCCACGTCCCATTCATCCGCACCGAACCGGTGTCGCTCAGACTCATATCAGTACGCAGCGGTTCCGCTTTCATGCGCACGCCCCATGCGTTTTCTGATTCCTGCCACAAAGCGAAGTCGGCGTTGAGCAGCGCATACGGCTTTTTTTCCGCTCCCGCCTTGAAGTTGATGCGGCCTGAACTGGCCTCGATATAAGGAAACCCGGGGCGCGATTCGCGCTTCGACTTCGCCGTGGGTGCCAGCGGAGTGCGTGCCGTGCGTTCGAGCAGAGCTTCCCAGTTCCAGCGCCCGTCGGCTCTTCGCACCAGATTCAAACTAGGTTCGGTTAGCTCGAGGCGCGAGATATCCAGGCGTCCGCGTACCAGCGACGTCAGCCGCACCAGCGCCGTCACCTCCGGCGCGCGCAGCATCGGTTCCACGCCAAATGCCGGATCTTCATGGATAACCAGATTTTCTAGATCGAAGCCGGGCCGAGGCAGGAACCGCAGGTGCACGGATCCAATCTCTACTTGGCGCGCCACCGCCCGGCTGATGGAAGTTGTAATGCGCGCCTTGAGTCCGGAAACACCTGGGCGCACGAAAAACAATACGAGGACCACGAGAGCAGCGCCGGCCGCTATGCGCCGCTGATAGGAAAAGGATTTCACTCCACTACTCGCAACGTCCGCCGCCATCGCGTCTCATCAAAGAAATGCAACACCACGTGTGCCAGAAAGCCAATACGGTCGCCGAAACTAGTCTTGCGGTATTGATCGCCCGGGGTTTCAAAAGACCAGTAGACGAACATCGGACGGCCAATAATATTTTCCTGGGGGATAAAGCCCCAATAGCGGCTGTCCAGGCTTACGTCACGGTTATCGCCCATGGCGAAAAAATGCCCGGGAGGCACCACCAGGTCGTCGCCCTGGATGTGCATCGGCAACTCCGGCTCCCAACACGGATACACGTTATAGCTCTCCGACGGCGGCACCGCAGGGAAATTATCCCGGTAGGGGTTCGGATATGTCTTCGCATCCTGCGAGTGAATCACGTACGGCTCATTGAACTCTTCGCCATTGCGATACACCGACCCATTGCGCAGGTGAATGCGGTCGCCGGAGACGCCGATGATCCGCTTCACCACATACAGTCCCGGCTCACACGGCGCCAGAAAGACTACGATGTCGCCGCGCCTTACTTGCCGATAGGGAACCAGGGCTGCTACCCAGTTTGTCTTCGGTGCGAACTGAATCCGGTTCACGAACACGTGATCGCCAATCAGCAGAGTGTTCTCCATCGAACTGGAAGGGATCTCAAAAGCCTGCACCACAAATGTAATAATGAACAGCCCCGTCACCAGCACCGCCGCGAGAGAAGACAGAAACTCCACCGTGGTCTCGCGCGGTTTCTCTTCTACTTCCACATCCACTTCGTTCTTGATTCGACTATCTTTTTTCGCCACCGTGAGGTATCCGTCCCCTCTTCATTGCAAATCTGCACGGCTTATCTTAGCCGCGATCAGATCAATTCACCAGCCGCAGCGTCCGGTGCCATCGCGTGATCTGAAAAATGTGCGTCACCGCGTAGGCCAGGTGCACCAATTTGCCAACCGCCGAATTCGGCGTCACTACTTCGCTGTCGGGCTCCTGCACCGACCAGTAAATCAGCAGCGGACGCCCGATGATGTTCGCTTTCGGCACAAAACCCCAATAGCGGCTGTCATAACTATCGTCGCGATTGTCTCCCATCACAAAGTAATATCCCTGGGGAACAATCAGTTGCCCATCCTCCACCAGTTTTCGCAGCTGCACCCACCACTCCGGCGTTTCCCCCGGCGCCACATCCAGCCGGGGAAAACTATCTCGGAACCAATCATTCGCCGGCCGTGTGAAGTTGGCGTAGGGCTCCTTCAACGTCACCCCGTTCACAAACACCTGCTTGTTGATCATCCGTACCCGGTCTCCGGGTATTCCGATCACGCGCTTCACAAAGTGCTGCGTCGGATTCACCGGATAGTGAAACACCACGATGTCGCCTCGCTGCACCCGGCGGTAAGGCATCCAGTAGTCTCCCAGTCCGCCTCCCCCATAGCACAGCTTGTTTACCAGCAGGTAATCGCCCACCAACAGTGTATTTTCCATCGACGGCGAGGGGATCTGAAATGCCTGCACGATAAACGTAATCACAAATCCCGCGATCACCACCGTTCCCACAAGCGACTGCAGCGAAGCGACTATGCCCGCGCCTGCGGCCCAAGCGGTTCGGCGATCTTCTGCCAACGGCTCGCCTAAAACTTCATGTCCGGAAGAGTTCATTCGCTCCACGTGTTCCGCACTCTATTTCTCCGGAGACCGCGATCTCCGTGCCAGCCGGTTTTCCGCCGGCTGCGGCCGCGAGGCCAGGTAGGATAACAATTGCCGCGCCGCATCCTGCTCCGCCGCCTTCTTGGTGGAACCCTGCGCGCGTCCCACAAACTCCGCCTGGCCATCCGCCTTTCTTCCATCCAGGCGAACTTCTACGGTAAACGTCTTTCGATGCTCAGGCCCTGCTTCCTCCACCAGCACATAAGAAGGTTGGGCCGCTCCTAATCCCTGCAGGGTTTCCTGCAGCGCCGACTTGAAGTCCGTCATCGGGAGCGCACCGCCTTCACGCTCCATCCGTTCCAGTTCAGGCGCCAGAATCTCCCGCAGAATAAACTCGCGCGCCGGCTCCATTCCTCCATCCAGATAGATCGCCGCCAGAATGGCCTCCAGCGCGTCCACCAGGAGCGCGGTCTTGTCCCGCCCGCCGCTTTTCTCTTCTCCCCGTCCCAGTCGAAGATAATGCCCCAGCTCAAGTTGCTGCGCCACTCGAATGAGATGCCGTTCACTCACCACATGGGCCCGAACTTTGGAAAGTTCGCCCTCGCGAAATTGCGGAAATCGATGAAACAACGCTTCGCTGGTCACGAGCGCGAGAATCGCGTCGCCCAAGAATTCCAGCTGCTCGTTATCGTTAACTCGATATTTGTTGTCTCCCCCGAGTTGAGACTCCTGCTCGCGCGCCTGCGAACTGTGGGTGATCGCCAGCTCGATCACGCCCCGGCGGCGAAAATGGTAGCCCAGCGCTGCTTCGAGCGCAGTGATTTCCCGTTCTTTCATGATGAAACTGCTATGAGATCTCTCACCCAATCGTATCGGGAGAGCACGGCTTCAGGAGCCCGCCGTGAGCGAATTCGAAGGGCGATCAGAGCCAGCAACAAAACAGGCTTCAGCCGCGCAGGCCGACCTGAAGGCGCAGGCCGCGGCGGTGAACCATCCCTGTGTGTTCACGCGCTCCACGTTATTTCGCTGGCGGCTCGCTGATGCCGCCAATTAACTGCACCAGCCGATCCTTCTCCTTGCGCGCTGCATCCCCCGCGTTCGTACCTGCCTTGGTCAACTCCACTGCCTGGTCGGCATACTTCAACGCATCGGGATACTTGTTCTGCATGTCCAGCGCCACCGACAAACGGAACACTGCAATCGGATCCGGCTGCTGCGGCAGCGCCTCAATCGACTTCTTCAGATTTTCCTCCGCGCTTGCCCAGGCTTTGGCATTGAAATCCAACGTTCCCAAGATCGCGTATGCCTCGGAACGCAAAAATCCTTTGTAGGAATCGATCTTCTCCGGCGGTTGCCCCGCCGTGGGAACATCCGTGTCCACCGTGACCAGGGAACGCTGCGCGTCTTTCCTGGCTTCGGCCAGCCGCTGATCTTTGTCCATGTCGGTTTCGCGCGTGCGTTCCGCCAACACTTGCGCTACCCCCAACAACGCCTCCGGGTCATCGGGATCGTAGGTCAGGACCTTCTGGGACATCGCCAGCATCTTGTCGGCGTTGTTGGCCTGCTGGTGCCCGTGCATCACCTGCTTGTAGAGCAGTGGCCGCAATTCGCTGTCCGGAAACTTGGCCGCAAAGTCATCCGCCGCTTTTTCCTGCGCCCCGGGATCGGTGATCGCCGCGGCAATTTTATACGCGTCAAACTCCGGCTGCGTCTTGGCCTGCGGTGGCCGCTTTCCTGCAGGCGCTGCGGCTTGTCCCGCAGCCTGCCCGGGAGTCGTAGCCGGAGTTGCCGGCTTGCTCTGTCCGGAGCTCCAGCCCGAGATTCCCAGCATTGCAATCATCGTGATAAGTGCTGTTCGCTTCATTTGTTCTCCTTGAAACTGCCGTGCCTTCATTCGACTTCCACATCTGCAATCCATCAATATTCTAAGTGCCAGTCCCATTGTACGTGCTTCACTACTGCGGCTGCGGCTTCGCCGGGGGCTCGTAGGCCTGCTCGAGCCCTCGCTGCGCCGCCGCCTTGATCTCCGGCAGCTGTCCCGCCGAGTTCATCGCAGCCTGATATTGCTGCAGCGCCGCTTCTCGATCTTCTTTCATATCCAGAATTCTGCCCAGATACACATGCGACCATCCCACCACTTTCGGATCCTTCGACGCTTCAATCGCCTTCTGGAAATTGTCCTGCGCTCCGTCCCGATTCTTGTTGGCTACGGCCACTTCCGCCAGGATGAATAGCGCCCGTCCCTGGTCGCCAATCTTCTTTTCCAACGACTGCTGCGCCAGCTCCTGCGCTCCCTTGGGATCGCCCGCCGCCAGCCGCTTCTCCGCCGTCAGCAGCATCCTCCGCTCTTCCGGACGCGACAACTGCACCAGTTCCGGCGATGTCCGGTTGGCAAACTGAACGTCCGAAGCCGCCCTCTCCTCTTTCTTCACGTCCACGCCTTCCAGCAGCCCGCTATACGCTCCGCGAATCCCAGCTGGATCTTTTTCAAACGCCACCACCGCATCGTAAAAATATCGCGTCAAGATATACCCCTGCTTCACTGCGTCATCCACCGCCTGTGCCCGCATCGCCTCTTCCGCGGCCTGCTTGGTTCCTGTGGTTCGAATTTCGATCGCCCGCACCAGGCACTCCGTCACCAGCAGCGAGATGTCGGTCTTGAAGCTCTCCTCCAGCGGCGCACGCTTCACGGATTGCAGCAGCGGCTCCAACCGTTTAATCGCGGTGTAATGTTTTTCCGCCAGCGGATCCAGCTCATAGTGCAAAAACGTATGCCGGATCTGGTCCATCTTCAGCGCCGAACGCGGCGCCGCTCCCGACGGAGTGTTGGGGGCCGGGAACACGACTACGTAATAGTCCGCTCCGTAATTTCGTGCATCGGTTTCATTCGGCGACCCCATGAAGTCCAGATAAATCGTGAACCTTCGCCCCAAATACTCGGAAGACGGCAGCTTCAGATAAATCTCGGTATCGAACACCATCTTCGCCAGGGGCTCGTGATAGCGGTTGATGCCCGCCGCATACTCGCTGCGGTGCCGCTCCCATATGGAATGCAGGTTCACTTTTTCGTAAAAGCGTTCGAGCACGGTTCCGAAACCCGCAACCCCGGCCGCA
>Ga0224545_1000309_pt1 | contig 10490 bp, 10 predicted proteins | sample 714P12024metaG_FD_179906 | JGI IMG/M metagenome (GOLD analysis project Ga0224545, IMG submission 179906) | Peat soil microbial communities from Stordalen Mire, Sweden - 717 P1 20-24 | ecosystem: Environmental > Terrestrial > Soil > Wetlands > Peat | place: Sweden: Norrbotten County, Stordalen... | reverse complement strand
GACGCTGGATCCGGTCGCCACATAAGCGAGTAACAGGCTCCATGCCACGGTCGCGGTAAGCCACGGAGAAAGAGTCATCGAAGCGTAGGCGTAGAGCGATCCGGGCGATGCGGAAAGGCGGGCATACCGGCTGATGCACAAGCCAACCAGCAGCACAGCAGCGGTCGCCAGGACATACGCGAGCCAAGTGCCATTGCCGGCGAGCGCGCAGACCAGCGGGATGGTGGCCGCGGGTGTGGTGGTGGGGGCCATCGTGGAAACCGACTGCGCCAAAGTTTCCATCGGAGAGAGAATTTCGCGACGCAACCCATAGTCTGCTGTTGGAGAATGCTTCTCTTCCGTTTGCACCATGCCTTGGCGATCCTTCCGCTAAACCAGCCGCGAAATCAGACTGGCGTCGGATTGTACAACACGAACTTAGGAGAGAATCGAGAGAAAGCTGCGGGGAGAGCCGGTGTATCATCTTTTAACGTTTCACCGCCTCGATGGACGTCGCGCCGGCTGGAGAGGATCGCATCCCATGAAACTCGATCAACAGGTATTGCAGAGTCTTCCCAAAGTTCTTCTGCATGAGCATTTGGACGGCGTGCTACGGCCGCAAACCGTAATCGAGTTGGCGCGAGATACCGGATACGCAGGCTTGCCGACGAATGATCCCGATGCACTCTCCCATTGGTTTTTCCGCGGAGCGAATCAGGGAAGCCTGGCAAAATATCTGGAAGGTTTTGCGCACACCATCGCGGTAATGCAGACAGAAGAAGCGCTGCAACGAATCGCGTACGAGCAAGCCGGGGATCTCAGCCGGGACGGGATTGTTTATTTTGAAACTCGCTTTGCGCCAGTGTTCCACACCCAGAAAGGATTGACCCATCAGCAGATTGTCTCAGCCGTTCTGAAAGGATTGGAAAGAGGACGAAAAGATTTCGGGGTCTCCTCCGGTTTAATTATTTGCGCCATGCGCAACATGAACGCTTCTCTCGAAATGGCGGAACTTGCAGTCGATTTTCGAGCGCGCGGCGTAGTTGGCTTTGATCTGGCAGGAGAGGAGGGAGGTTATCCTCCGAAGAAACACGTCGATGCTTTCCATTACATCCAGCGCGAGAACTTTAACATCACGGTGCACGCCGGCGAAGGTTACGGAAAAGAATCGATCTGGCAGGCGATTCAATATTGCGGGGCCCACCGAATCGGGCACGGAACGCGGTTGATCGATGACATCGCCGTCGTGGACGGCAGGGCCGTGAAGCTGGGCGATCTGGCGCAATACGTTCTCGACAAACGCATCCCGCTCGAGATCTGCTTGCTGAGCAATGTTCACACTGGGGCCACGCCCAGTCTGGCGGAACATCCGTTCAAGATTCTTTATCAGGAAAAATTCCGGGTCACGCTGAACACCGACAACCGACTAATGAGCAACACAACGATGACCACGGAATTCGAAGCCGCGGCTGACACATTTGGCTTGTCGCTGGCAGACTTCGAGAAGATTACGATCAATGCGATGAAGAGCGCTTTCTTACCTTATAAAGAGCGCTGTGATCTCATCTACCAGAAAATAAAACCCGGGTACGCAAGAATCCGCGATTCGATGCCCGCAAGTAGAACTTGATTACGGTTCCTGCGCCTGCCGCACGCTGCGATGTCAACTGGATAATGCTGCGAGGGTTTCGGCGAGTACGAGGGTTCCTCGAACGATGTCTTCCGGCGACGCGTATTCGTCAGGCCGGTGACTGTACCCGTTACGGCAGGGGATGAACAACATCACGATAGGAGCGATGCGCGCCAGCAACAGCGAATCATGATAGGCGCGGCTGACCATAGGAATGAATTTCAAGTCATGCTTTTGGCAGGATTGAGAAAGCGCTTCGAGGATCGCCGGATCACAGTCCGCGGGCTCGTCGGCATTCAACAGTTCGGTGCTGACGGATACCTGCCGTTGCGTCGAGACGGAACGGCATGCGGATTCCAAGGTTTGCATTACGATGTCACGCCGCTTCACGTCAGTATCCCGTATGTCCACGCTGAGCCGCACGCGACTGGGGATACTATTCACCGCGCCAGGAAAGACTTCGCAGATTCCTACGGTAGCGACGGTGTCAATCGCGCCGCTCGTACGCGCCGCGTTCTCGATCGCCAGGATCAAGTCCGCCGCCGCGCAGAGAGCATCACGGCGGTCTGGCATCAGAACTCCTCCGGCGTGTCCGCCCGAGCCCTCGATCAAAATGCGCAGGCTAGCCGGAGCAGCGATTTTTGTGACCAGCCCAAGAGGAATCTGCAGGCGCTCCAGCAGCGGTCCTTGTTCAATATGCAGTTCGATAAATGCTTTGTAGTAGGCGCCTGGCAGTTTTACCTGTTCCAGTTCGCCCGTGAATCCAGCCCCCCATCGAACCTCGTCGAGTGTGGCGCCCGCTTGGTCCGTCAGCTTGCTTGCCGCAGCAACCGAAAGAGTGCCGGACAGCAGCCTGCTTCCGAGACATCCGATGCCGAAGCGTGTTGGTTCTTCGGAGGTAAAAATCAGCAGCTCAATGGAATGCCTGGGACGAAATCCACTTTCCCGCAAGGCGCGGATCGCTTCCAGCCCACCCAGAACTCCGACGACGCCATCGTATTTCCCCGCGTTTGGAATCGCGTCAATGTGTGAGCCTGTGCCAACGGCTGGCGCGTTCGGGTCCGAACCATTCCAGCGGGCAAACGTATTTCCAACGGCGTCCTCTCGAACAGCAAGTCCGGCCTCCTGGCAAAGCGCTTTCATCCACACCCGCGCCTTGAGGTCGGGGGACGTGAAGACGATTCGCGTCACCACAGGCGGTTCGACTTCAGAGAACGAAGCTAGCGCATCGATTTCGGAGAGCAGGCGGCCTCGGTTGATGGTAAGACTCACCGTTGTGCGCCCGCCAAGGGATGCCGATTCCGGTTTTTGTAGATAAGATACTTCGCCGGCACCTTGCCGATTGCGCCAAACCATTGCGGGCACCACGGTCCCATCCAGATGAAGTCCCCCGCCGTGACGGGATACCAGGCATCGCCAAGCCGGTAAATTCCGCCCCCTTCAAGCATGAGGAGCCCATGCTCCATTACATGCATTTCGACCATGCTCAGCGCGGCTCCGGGCTGATAGACCATCGTGTTCACTGCAAAGTCGAGGCTCATTTCATCCGGCAGCAGACACTTCACTTGCAAGCTGGGATCGTCGGCGAGCGGATGGGAGGAAACTGCATCTTCGCTCGCAATCATCCATTTCGGCGCAGCCGCCGAATCGAGACTCTGATACGGCTTTTCGACGACGGCCACACGGCTAACTTTTGTCGCCGTCACGCGATGCTTCAGCCCTTCCGGGATATAGGCGTAACCCCGTGCTCCCAGCTGTTTCGCCTTGCCCTCAACTTCCAGTTTTACGCCGCCCTCGATCACAAAAATGAAACGCTGCGCGGAAGGTCCTCCCAGTTCTCCGCCGGCTTCAAACTCGGCAGTATATTGTGCGAATTGAGTTCCTAGCGCGGGTCCGACATGGACAATTGCGGAGCAGGCCTTCATGCCGGGCAGAGTTGTACGCACAAAAGTGTCGGGAGTCTGCAGCAAGTAATTCGGTTGCTGGGAGCTTCGCGTGCGGCCAAGATTATGCACGGTTAATCCTTTTATGAAATTCGGGGGAAGACGCGAGCTGATCGAGAAGATGCAAGCCGCACTCGATCGCCTTCTCGACATCCTCACCGGCCACCGATTCGGCCGGATCGTGACTGATGCCACCGGGCGTACGCAGGAAAATCATTGCGGCAGGAATTGTTTCAGCCAGGATCATGGCATCGTGGCCCGCGCCGCTTACCATCCGGTGCGGATCGCATCCGGTCTTAACGATCGCACGTTCTACTTCGCCCACGAGAAACGGATCCATCGAGACTGAAGCCTGACTGAACATGCCGTGGTGCCGGACCGATAAGCCGCGCTGCGTGGCAATTTCCTGGGCCTTGCGAGTCAGATCTTCGACAGCACGAATACGAATCTCGTCGGAGCCGTGACGAACATCGAGCGTGAGTCGTGCCTCGCCCGCAATCACGTTCGCGGCTCCGGGCTTCGCTTCGATCTTTCCAACTGTTGCTACCAGGCCAGCCACTTCGCCAGCCAATCGCTCGGCTGCGCCGATCCACTCCGCCGCTCCGGTCATCGCATCGTGGCGAAGATGCATGGGCGTCGTACCCGCATGGTTGGCGAGGCCGATAAACGTAAATTCAAGGCGGCTCTGTCCGGCAATCGCCTCGACCGCCGCGAGCGGCTGGTTCCGGCTCTCCAACACCGGTCCCTGTTCGATGTGGAACTCAACGTAACCCAGTGTGTCGTTTTCCAGTTTGGCCTGACCAACCTCTTCCGGATTCAATCCGAAATTTGCCAGCGCGCGCCGCACGGAGATCCCTTGAACATCGCGGACCTCTAAAAGTTCCGGATCCAGCCTGCCCACCAGCGCGCGACTGCCGAGGAACGGAGTGCCGAAGCGTACTCCTTCTTCTTCGGAAAAGCCAATCACCTCGATGCCGAAGGGAAGCTTTCCTCCATGCAGTTCCTCGAGCAACGCAACCGCAAGCACGACGCCGAGGATGCCATCATAAGCACCGGCGTTTGGAACGGTATCAAGATGCGATCCGATCAGAAGATGCGGAGCGTGCGGTTGTGCAGCGGGATGCAGTCCTCGGAGATTTCCCGCGGCATCGACTCTCACGCGGACTCCGAGCGGCTCCATCCACCGAGCAATTTCCTGGTGGCAATCGCGCATCGGCGGGGAAAGAAACGTTCGGCGAATGCTGCCAGAATCCTCTGAAAAAGACGCCAGCCTCAAGCACCGTGCAATCACCTCCTGGGCGCGAATTGTGGTCACAGTTGTGGGCACTGGATTCTATTTAAAGCGCCGAAGGCAAGCCTCATGGTGCTAGGCTTCGCGAATGATTTTCGCAGCTCCCCAGCCCAGAAGAACGAGTGCTACGAGTATCTCCCAACCGTATGTGTTCCCGTAGGTTGCAACCGGAAAATGATTGCTGATCATGAGAAAGACCACGGGTACGGCCATGAACGTATTGTGTTTGGATCGCAGCTTGGCATCCGCACCGAGGGAGGCATCGAACATTTCTCCGGCGGCCGCGGCCGCGACCATTTTCCGCTGCGCTGGAAGAATTCGAAACCAGACATTGGCGGTCATGATCGTTCCGAACATCGCTCCCATATGGAGATAGGCCGCTCGTCCGCTGAACAAGTGCAGCAATGCCCAAGCAAGCAAAGCGATCAGCAGCAGAGAGAATGCAGCAAAACCAGTTGCCGACGTGCCCCGGAGCGATCGCACGGCCACATCATAGACAACCCAGCCGCCCACCAGAACAGCCAATCCGATGACTACGCCCCGCAGTTGAGTGATCTGGGCAACATCGGGATCAACGAGTCCGCTGGTGGAATAGTAAACGAGAAAAAGCAGCGCCACTCCACTCAGCCAGGTCGTCATCGCTTCCCAGCGAAACCATTGAACTTCTCCCGCTGCCACCTTCAGGGATTTCTGCTTCTCGACCGTGTAGAAACCCCCGCTGTGGACCATCCAGACTGACGAACCGGATGCGTCAGCTCCGGCCTTTTTCGCGAGCCTGCCAAACTGGCCGTCCAGCCACGTGAAGTAGTAGGTCTGTCCGACCCACATGATCGCTGCAAAAACATGAACCCAGCGCACCAACAGGTTCAGCCATTCGCGGATTGACGAAGTCACTTTATCCACTCCATCTCGAGAAACCCTGCCGTTCAGCTTCCCCGGTAAGTCGTATAAGCATTCGGGCTCAGGAGAAGCGGGATGTGAAAGTGCGATTCGCCGCCTTGTGCCTGAAATGTAACTTCCACGAACGGATATAACGCGTCGACTCTTTGCAACGCGTGGTAACTCCTCGTGTCAAAAGTCAAACGATAGATTCCTGCGGACAGATCCTCACCTTCTGGCAGCAACTGCGCACAACGGCCATCCTGATCGGTACGTGCCGAGGTTATGAGCCGCCAATTTCCGGCCGCATTCTGTTTTTCCAGCCGCACAGGCACGTCCCGAGCAGGTTTGCCATGAACCATATCGAGGATATGAGTCGAAATGGACTTCATCCTTCGATCCATTTCCTTAGGCGGATCTCCGTAATCTGCCGCTGTTGTTCCGCCGCTTCGTGAAGTTCAGTTTCCGCATCATGGTGGAGCCGTCTCTGAAGAATCTCCAGAATTTCTGCAGCCGATTTACCGGTGGCGCAGACGATGAAAATACGCTGGAAACGTCGCTCGTATTCTCGATTCGAATCCGCCAGAGCGATCTTAACGGCAGCGTCTGCGTCGCGTATGTTTTGTTGCTCCTGCGCCGACCATTTTACAGATTCGTCAGCCGGCGACTGGCTTGACGAGGCCTTCGCCGGTCGCGACTCTCCGATCCGCGGATGACTGTGGAACGCTTCCATCCAGTCGGCTGGCGTCAGATGGTTCCAAGTTTCGTTGGCCGCGGCCAATAGCGAAGCTTCATCCCCAAGCGGTCTTCGTGCGACCATCCCTTGCGCCCAGACCCGGGATCCGCAACACGGCAGTATCGCCGCCGCCGCCTGGTCGATTGAACAACCGTTCCATCGCGCCAGAATGCCTTGCAGTTCGCCGCTTTCGGAAGACTCCGATTTCAACCGATCCAAGAACTCAGTTACGAGATGGACCGACACCGCTGCGCGATATCTGGCGGTCGATCGGAGATCGTCAATCGGGCGGATCTCAGAAGCTACAGTTTTTCTTGCCCAGCTTAGCAAATCGGAATCGATGGCTTTTGCCCTGACGATTTGTTCGGTCTCCGTCAGACGGAGTGGCACGGGCGCCACACTTCCCAAAGCGATGCGGACATCCTCGACCACTCCATCTACGACACGGCCCAGCGCTGCAATGCACACCTTGGAGATGGCCTGCGCATTTCGAGCTCCCACTTTTCGAGCGTGGGTTCGATATCCCGAGAAGCGTCGCGGTAAGCACACCGCTCGAATCAGCTCATCGGGAGCTAGCAGCGTCTTTTTGTAGCCCGTGTGAAAGCCTGCATAAGGCACGCGCCGCTCACCGCGCAGGGATACCAAAATCAACTGCGCGTCGTACACCAGTAACGCGGGCAGTGAGTCCGCGGCAGGCGATGCATTCGCAATGTTTCCACCAATCGTTCCTCGATTCTGATTCGCGATTCCGCCGGTCCACCGGGCAGCACTCTGCAAGAGAGGAAACTCAGCTCCGACTCGCTCGTGCTTGCGCAGATCCGTATAAGTGCAAGCCGCACCGATCCGAATCTCGCCGAAGGTGACCTCGATCCGCCGCAACTCGGAAAGATTCCAAATGCTGACGAGCTTGCGCGCCGGAAGCTTGCCGGCTGCGAATTGCACCATTACGTCGGTGCCTCCGGCAATCGGAAGCCACAAGCCCGGTTCCTTTGCCAGGAGCGCAACAATAGCCTGCAAGCTGCCCGGCGCGACCAGTTCGTAGTCGGAAGGGTTCGATCTCATGCAGTCGTCCTGCGTCTGGCCGCTTCGGCCACCGCTTCGACGATCTGGCGGTAGCCGGTACAACGGCACAGATTGCCGGAAAGGCCCTCTCGAATTTCTTCCATCGTAGGTTGGCGTTTTTCATTTAATAAATGGGCGGACGCGAGAATCATTCCCGGCGTGCAGATCCCGCACTGTGCGCCGCCGCACTCCAGAAAAGCTTCCTGCAAGACATGCAGGGTTTCATGCGTAGCGAATCCTTCGATCGTAACCATGCTGGCCCCTTGCGCCTGGAGTACAGGCACGAGGCAACTATTTACGAGCGTGCCATCCATCAGCACAGCACACGAACCACACTCGCCTTCTCCGCAACCTTCCTTCGTGCCGGTCAAATGCAGTTGGTGCCGCAACACGTCGAGGAGGCGCTCCATCGGATAGGCATGAGCTGTCTTTGGCTCACCGTTGACCGTGAATGAAATCGCTTGCTTGGCGCGGCTTTCGCCAGAATCGCTCATCGGCTCCCGCCCCTGGCACCTACGGCGCTCACTTGGGACGCAGAGTCCAGCGCATCCATGATGTCCTCCGGAAGCAGCGGGACGGAATCGAAATGAATTCCGAGCGCGTCTACGATCGCATTGAGGATCGCCGGGGCCGGGCCGTCCATCGGAAGTTCACCGATTCCCTTTGCACCATACGCCCCGTGGATATTTCCCAATTCTTCAAAAAACACGCGAATGGGCGGCAGGTCGGTTGCAGTCGGCATGATGTAATTCGTCATCTGCGCGTTCTGCATGCAGCCGTTCTGCCACACTACTTTTTCGTAAAGGCTGAAGCCGATTCCTTGGGCGATGCCGCCGATGATTTGTCCTCTTGCCAGAAGTGGATGCAGAACCCTGCCCACCTCCTGGAGCGCGACGAAGTCGTCCACGGAGACGCGATAGGTCGTCAGGTCAACCGTGACTTACGCGATGTAAACCGCCCAGGCGAAGGCAGCGTAAGCCTCTCCTCGATACTTTTCGTCATCCCAATCAATCCCTTCTGGCGCTTCATAGCGCGACCATGAGCGGAATTGGCCGTGCTCAGCAATGTAGTGTTGGCACGCGGCGCGAAACTGCTCCGCCGTGTAGTCTTCGGTGAGCAAGTTTGAGGAAATCAGGGTTTGCCGAATCCCCAGAGCCGCGGACTGCACCAGTTTCCCCACCACCATGGCGGTGCGCGACGCCACGGTTGGTCCGCTGTTCGGCACTGCGAGTGTGTCCGGCTGGGCCAGGCTGACGCTTTCGTATGGCAGACCCAGCGCTTCGGCGGCGACCTGACTGAGAACCGTGTTCGTGCCCTGTCCAAATTCTGTGCTTGAAACCAGCACGCGCACGTTGCCGTCAGCACAACCTTCGACCCCGACCACTGAACTCAGATAACGCTCGCCTGATCCCGTGAATCCCGCACCGTGCAGAAACGCAGCGATACCCATACCCTTTCTGCCAAAACCGCTTTCGTCGACCCTTGCGAAGCGCTGCTTCTTGGAGTGATAGTCGGCAACTTCCAGCGCACGATCCAGCAACTTTCCCAGATCGATTGCTTCGCGCACCACCTGCTCGGTCGTCGTGGCCTGCCCCGGTCGCAAGAAATTCCTGCGACGGATCTCGACGGCAGAAAGACCTAAGGTCTGCGCGATGCGATCCATATGCCGCTCCATCGCGAACAGGGTCTGCGGCGCGCCGAATCCGCGAAAGGCTCCGTGGGGCGGCGCATTTGTCGCGACGGCCTTGGCGCGGATGCGAACATTCGGCCAGTAGTAAGGACCTCCGGCGTGAATCGCCCCGCGGGAAAGGACTACGGAGGACAGCGTTGCATACGCTCCACCGTCAATCGTAAAGTCGATCTCTCCGCCGAGAATTCTTCCGTCCCTGCTGACCGCCGTCCGGTGGCGCGTTCGCGAGGGATGCCGCTTCGTGGTCGCGGCCATGTCTTCCATGCGGTCATAAATAATTTTCACCGGGTTGCCGGATTTGATTGCCAGGAGCGCGGCATGCGCGGCAATCATCGACGGATATTCTTCTTTCCCGCCGAACGCCCCTCCGGTCTCCATTTGAACCACGCGAACCTTTTCCGCCGGCAAATTGCACAGCGCCATCAGCGCCTTGTGAATGTAATAAGGGCACTGCAGCGAGCCCCACACGGTAATTCCGTGCGCGGCGTCGAAGACAGCGATCATTCCATTATTTTCGATATAAAGCTGCTCTTGCGCCCCGGTCGTGTACTCCGCTTCCACGATGTGGTCGGCTTTGTCCCAAATCGTGTCGACGTCGCCTTTCTCGATCAGGTAGGTCTTGAAAATATTGTCCGCGCCCCAGATCGTCGCAGCGCGGCCCTCGCTTTCTTCCATCGTGAAGATGGCAGGCGAAGGATCGTATTCGATCGATACCGCCGCAACAGCCTGGGGAAGAAGATAGCGATTCCGATGGGCCAGCAACAGAATGGGTTCCTCGGGATGGTTGACGAATTCACTCGCCAGGCACGGCTGGTCGTCAACGATCAGCGAGATGCAATTCTTCCCGGGAATATCCTTCGCCGAGACGATGACGAATTCATCCCAGGCGATTCCGGGGTCCAATGTAATTTTTCTGATCCGACCGCGGGGAATCTGGCTGCGAACCGTTGCTCCGAAAAGCATATTCGGCAGGACCATATCGTCTACGTACTGCGACCTTCCTGTCACCTTGTCGCGCCCCTCTTTACGGGGGACCGAGTTGCCGACGATGCGATCGCTGTTCATTGCTGATCTCGACGTGACCGCGGGAATTTGCCTGGCCGCTCCAGGGACGGGTTACCCAGCTCGGCGGATGGGATAGTGTATGACAGACGGGATGCAAATAGCGCGAAAGTCTTTGCAAGCACGAAATGTAGAAGACCGAGAAGGGACATCTAACTCGCGGCATACTCCCGTCCGCCAGGCTTGCTAGAAAACCGTCCATCCGCGAAGACAGGATT
>Ga0224545_1000308_pt1 | contig 10498 bp, 8 predicted proteins | sample 714P12024metaG_FD_179906 | JGI IMG/M metagenome (GOLD analysis project Ga0224545, IMG submission 179906) | Peat soil microbial communities from Stordalen Mire, Sweden - 717 P1 20-24 | ecosystem: Environmental > Terrestrial > Soil > Wetlands > Peat | place: Sweden: Norrbotten County, Stordalen... | reverse complement strand
TAGGACTGCCGATTCGACAGTTTGGAGCGTGCAGGTTTGGCAGGTGACAATGCCTAGCGCGATGGCCGCGCGATTGGCTCGTATGCCGGTAGCCAGCAAGATTTAGTAGCAAAATTTTTTGCAATCAACAACTAGATAATTAGTTGTAAATGATTAGAACCATCAATCAGTTACACATTAAGTCAGCTACACAAGGAGAAAAGAAATGAAGAAGTGGCTAGCAGGTTGTAAAACAACAATGACCCGGCGTCTCTTGGTGGGCGCGTTGGCCGTTGCAGTGGTGGGGACAGTAGCGACGTTGAACTTCACGAAGTCTGCGACCGCAGCGGCGGCTCCCACTCCGGCAGCGGCGGCGCTTGATGACAACAGTGTGGGAGCCTTGCTTACGCTCGACCAGGCTATGGAAACGCTCGCGGCGCGAGTTACGCCGGCAGTCGTAAACGTCACAGTCGTATCGAAGGCTCACGAGCAGCAAGGCGGCATGGAAGGTACGCCTGACATGCAGCAATTCTTTGGACCGGACGGTCCGATCGGCGGCCAGGGCAATCAGTTTGGCCGACACTTTAACTTTCAGCAGCAGCCGCAGAACCGTATTGAGCATGGTCTGGGCAGCGGCGTGATTATCTCTCCCGACGGATACATCGTCACCAACAATCACGTGATCGATGGAGCGGTTGATATTCGCGTCACTATGAGCAACCGCGAAGTCTATCCCGCAAAACTGGTCGGCGCCGATCCGCTGACCGATCTCGCGGTCATCAAGATCAAGGGAAGCAATTTTCCGAGCGTGCCGTGGGGAAATTCTGCCAGTCTGCATCCGGGGCAGACTGTGCTGGCTTTCGGCAATCCCTATGGGTTTCAGTTCACAGTGACGCGCGGCATTGTCAGCGCGCTGAATCGTCCGAATCCGGACGTAAGCGATCGCCGCAAGCCGGGTAAATTTATACAGACTGACGCCGCCATCAATCCCGGCAACTCCGGCGGAGCGTTGGTGAATGCGCATGGCGAACTCATCGGCATCAACACCTTCCTGATCTCCGGCTCGGGATCATTCTCGGGCATGGGCTTCGCGATTCCGGCGCAGATTGTGGAACCGACGGTGGAGACTCTGATTCGCGATGGCAAAGTGACACACGCGTTCATTGGAGTTTCGATTTCTGACGTCACTCCCGAAAACGCGAAGTTCTTCCAGATGAACAAAGCTGAAGGAGCAGTGGTCTCTGACGTTCAACCGGACGCGCCGGGAGCAAAAGCTGGCCTGCGCACCGGAGACGTGATCACCGAACTCGACGGCAAGCCGGTGAATGATGCCGGCCAATTGCAAATGTTGGTTGGGCAAAAGCGGCCCGGCGACACGATCCATCTGGAGGTAGTGCGTGAGAGCAAGCCGATGAGCGTGGCCGTAACGGTCGAAGCGCTCGGCGGCGACAAGGGCGCAGAGGTTGCCAGCGGCGAACACAAAGGACGTTGGGGAATGAAGTTGGCTGACCTGACGGCGGACGTCCGGAATGAACTGCAATCGCAGGATCCGAAGTTTCAGAATTCGGTTCACGGTGCGGTAGTCGAGGATGTTCTTCCTGGCAGCCCGGCGGACAATGCCGGCTTGCAGCAGGGCGACGTCATCATGGAAGTGAACCGGCACTCGACGAAATCTGCGTCCGATGTGGTGCAGGCATTGTCGAGCGTCCCGAATGGGCAGGATGCGCTGGTGCTGGTGTGGTCGAATGGAGGTAGCACGTTCCGCGTGTTGCATCCGACGCAAGGCTAACCGGAAAGCAGGAAGCTCCGTTGTGCGCGCTGCTTCCGACCGTCCTCCTGGCGGTTGGGGGCAGCGCGTATGTTTCTGTGTGAAGAGCGAGTCGGACCGAATCGGACCATTGCCGGTTAGGGATCGGAACTGGTTGCGCAGGCTGATGGGTTCGATCAACAATTCGAATTGGACTCGGCATGAAGCGAAATATTAGAGTTCTATTAGACTTCTATTAGACTTGGGTAAGGCTTCGTGCATCTTAGAAGCAAATTTGACCATCCTGAGGTACACCGTAGTAATCATTTATCCTTCGGCTATCTAATCACTTTCAGTTTTTTAACCGATAGAATGACTTAACGTCGGATTCACATATCTTAATGGTAACGCGTCAATTGTCGGTTGCCAGTTCTCGGCGCAACGGCTGTCCTGACAACTGAAATGGAGAAACGATTTGGATCGATCGGATGAGCTGGTTCAGGATCAAGACCACGCTGCCTGTTCTCTCGACGCCAGCTATGTGCTGACGGGCGAGGAAATCGGAAACCTGGCGGCGGAACCGGGAAAGCCGGTCGAGACCCTGATGAACGTCGTCGCTTTGATTGCCCGGCGTTTTGGTACTGATGTTTGCTCGGCCTACCTGTTGGAGCCCGACCGCGCCAATCTTGTTCTGGCTGCGACTCTCGGGCTGCGCCCGGAGTGCGTGGGCAAACTGCGCATGGCCGTCAATGAAGGACTCGCTGGCCTAGTCGCAGAGCAGGTTCGCCCAGTGGCGGTTGAGCAGGCAAGGAATCATCCGAGATTCAAATACTTCATCGAAGCGGGCGAGGACGCTTACAGTTCGTTCCTGTGAGTTCCGCTGATTGACCGCGGCGTGCTGCAAGGCGTTCTCGTGGTGCAGACCATAGAAGCGCGGGCGTTCCCGGAAAACCAAATTCGGCAGCTCACCGAAGCTGCGAGCCGCGTGGCGCACGTGGTCAGCGAAGCTCGTACGCTCGACCGTTTTATCGCGCCCGTGCAGGAGCGGCTCTGGGCCCTGGCCCGCAACATGTGGTGGAGCTGGGATCATGATGCTTCGAGCTTGTTCCGCGATATCGATCCGCTGCGCTGGCGCCAGCTTAATCACAGTCCCGTCGCGCTGCTGAACGAATATCCTCTGGAAAAACTCGAAGAGCGCGCCAACGAACTAGCCCTGCACAGCCGCATCAACTACGCCTATCGCCGATTGCGCGAGTATGAGGAAACGGAGCACACCTGGGGTGGGCGTCGCGCCGGTGTTCTGCGGGCGCGTCCCGTGGCTTATTTTTCGGCCGAGTTTGGAGTGCACGAATCGCTCCCCATCTATTCTGGTGGCCTCGGTGTCCTGGCGGGCGACCATATCAAAAGCGCCTCCGATCTCGGCATCCCGCTCGTTGGCGTTGGTCTGTTTTATGGGCAAGGATATTTTCGACAGCGCCTCGATCGCGACGGTTGGCAGCGCGAGGAGTATCTGGAGACCGATGTCAATCAACTGGCCATGGAAACGGCGATTGGAAAGAATGGCCGCCCGGTCGAGGTGCAGGTCGACACTCGCCACGGTCCGATCTATGCGAAAGTTTGGCGCGCGAAAGTGGGCCGCTGCGATTTGTTTTTGCTCGACTCCGATGTCGAAGGCAACACTCCCGAAGATCGCGAGATGACCTCGCGTTTATATGGCGGTGATGGCCGGGTGCGCGTCCATCAGGAAGCACTTCTTGGCATCGGCGGTCTGCGCGCTTTGCGAGCAATTGGCATCACGCCGGGCGTGCTGCACCTGAACGAAGGCCATAGCGGATTCGCCGTTCTGGAAGCGATTCGCCAACGCATGGACGACGAAGGCATCAGCTTTGATAAGGCCGTGCCTCGGGTTGCCCGGGAAGTTGTGTTCACGACGCATACGCCCGTGCCCGCCGGGCATGATCGGTTCGATGCCGATCTGATCGAAGAACACCTTGGACCGCTGCGCGAGGCGCTGGGCTTGTCCAAAGAAAGATTTATGGGGCTAGGACGCGAGAATCCTGACAGCGACGAACGTTTTTGCATGACCGTACTTGGTCTGCGGCTTTCGCGGCGAGCCAATGCGGTTTCTTCGCTGCATGGCGAAGTCTCGCGCGCCATGTGGACCGGGCTAACTCCCGGCAAAAACGAAGACGCAGTTTCTATCGGACACATCACCAACGGCGTGCACGCCCCAACCTGGCTGGCGCCGCAGATGTTTCGCCTCTACGATCGCCACCTCGGGACGGGATGGCATCTGCACGGCAGCGAATCCAAGACCTGGGATGGCATCGAAAACGTTGACGACGGCGAGCTCTGGGAGACGCATTTCAACCTGAAGTCGCGCATGATCGAATTTGTGCGCCGCCGCGCCGTCAAGCAAGCCGCGCGCCGCGATGAACCACGCGCGGTACTGCAGCAACTGGAACGCGCTCTCACTCCTGACGCGCTGACCATCGGTTTTGCCCGCCGCTTCGCCACCTACAAGCGCGCCAACCTGATTTTGGCCGACATCGAAAAACTCGCCAGCCTGATCAATGATCCGAAACGGCCGGTGCAGTTCGTATTTGCCGGGAAGGCGCATCCGCTGGACGAACCGGGCAAGCGCGTCCTGCAACAGATTGCGCAATTGATGCGCGATCCGCATTTCGCCGAAAAATTTATCTTTGTCGAAGACTATGACATCAACGTAGGCCGCCATTTGACGCAGGGAGTCGATGTCTGGCTCAACAGTCCGCGGCGTCCGCTCGAAGCATCGGGAACCAGCGGACAGAAAGTCGTTCTCAACGGGGGGTTGAACCTTTCCGTTTTGGATGGCTGGTGGGCGGAAGCTTACGATGGCATGAACGGTTTCGCCATCGGCAACGGCAGAACTCACTCCGACATGAACGTTCACGATGCTCGCGATGGCGAAGATCTCATGCGTGTGCTGCGTGAAGAAGTGATTCCACTCTACTATCAGCGCGATCGCGACGGCCTGCCTCGTGGCTGGATCAAGCGCATGAAGCGCACCATCCGCACCCTAGGCTGGCGCTTCAATGCCGATCGCATGGTGATGGATTACACGCTGAACTGCTACGTTCCGGCAGCCGGCGGCACCTCCAGCGACGTGCGCCTGCAGATGTAATGCTCGCCTTAGCGCTGCTCGTCTACGGCGGCCCATCTTTAACCACGAAGGGCTCGTAGGCTCACGAAGGTTATCATTTCTTGATTGTCTCCTTCGTGTGCCTTAGCCTGCCCTGAGCGCAGTCGAAGGGTGACCTTCGTGGTTAACAATTTCGGAGAATCCCGCAAACACTCGTCTTTCGACTTGACAGCTTCACCAGACCATTTACTATAGATGAATAATTATGCATCATAATGGATAAATATTCCTCCATGCGGAAATTGAGACTGAAAATAAGGAAAGGAATCGATCCCCGCACGTTTGCGATTTGATGGCAGCTAAGCTTAAAACCGCGGTTCTCGGTGCAACTGGTTATTCCGGCCTCGAACTGGCGCGCATTCTAAGCCGCCATCCGCGCACCGCCAGTCCGTTGCTTTTGCGGCGCACAGCGGAGACAGATCCGGAAAGCGCGGAACCAAGAAAGAAATCCGCGACAGCCTCTGCTGCCTCGCCGCCTATTTCCGGCAACGGCCATGCTCACGTCGAGCCCTTTTCCTGGTCCACGCTTAAGCAGCATGGCGTGGAACTCTTGTTTCTAGCCACGCCGCACGCCGTCTCTCGCGAGCTGGTTCCCGACGCGATTTCTCGCGGGCTGTGCGTCGTCGATCTGAGTGGTGCATGGCGACTGAAGCAGGAAGAGCATCGCGCCATCTACCGGTTCAAAGATGCCGACGTGAAGACTGCGGCCGAGCTGACTGAGCGTGCCGTATACGGTTTGCCCGAACTGAATGCGGGCCAGATCAAGTCATCTACGCTGGTGGCGAATCCCGGTTGTTATGCGACTTCGGTCATTCTGGCGCTCGCGCCTTTACTGTTCGCCGGGTTGGTCGATTTGAATCGCGGCATCATCTCGGATTCGAAGTCGGGTGTATCCGGCGCTGGCAAAGAGCCTACGGCGCGCACACACTTCGTGTCGGTAGCGGATAATTTTTCCGCCTACTCGGTCTTCGGGCACCGTCACACCGGCGAGATTCTTGAGCAACTGGCGCTCGACTCGAGTCAGTTCATTTTTACACCGCATCTTTTGCCAATTCCACGCGGGATTCTTTCGACGATTTACGTGTATTTGAAACGCAAGATGACAGCCGCCAAAATTCAAAGCTGTCTTCAGGATTTCTACGCAGGGAAGAAGTGGGTGCGTGTTTTCCCGGCATCGACTTTGCCGGAGATTCAATTCTCCGTCCACACCAATTATTGCGACATCGGCTTCTCTCTCGCGGACGACGGGCGCCGGCTCATTCTGGTTTCCTGTCTCGACAATCTGCTCAAGGGCGCAGCGGGTCAGGCGGTGCAGAACATGAATCTCATGTATGGATGGGATGAGGCCGAAGGTTTGCAATGAAGATTGTGGTCAAAATCGGCGGCAAGGCGCTCGAGGATAAAAGCACGCTGCAGAAATGCGCGAAGGCAGTGGTGTTGCTTTCCCAGGATGGACACCAGGTGGCCGTTGTCCACGGCGGCGGCAGCGCGTTGACGCGGACGCTCGAGCTGCTCGGGAAGAAAAGTGACTTCGTGCACGGCCTGCGCGTTACCGACGCCGAAACGCGGGACGTCGCGTTGATGGTGCTCGCCGGCATCGTGAACAAAAGCCTGGTGGCGGCAATCGCTGCTGCCGGCCAACCGGCAATTGGGCTTTGTGGCGGAGACGGCGGAGTCTTTCGCGCCCGCAAGAAACAGGATGCTGAATTCGACCTGGGATTTGTCGGCGAAATTTGTTTTTCTGAACCGCGCTGGCTCAAAGCGATCTGGGCAGAAGGCGGTATCCCTGTGCTGTCGTCGCTGGCGCTCGGCGGCGACGGCCAATACTACAACGTGAATGCCGACCAGATGGCGGCGGCGTGCGCCATTGCCTGCGAGGCCGACGCACTGATTTTTCTTACCGACGTTGACGGAGTGAAACAGGCCGACGGCTCGGTGATGGCGCGGCTGGATACCAAACAAGCTGCCGGGCTGATCGACGAGTCCGTGGTGAGCGGGGGGATGATGCCAAAGCTTGAAGCGTGCACGCAGGCGCTTAAGTCGGGAGTGGGGCGAGTGCGGATACTGCCAGCGTCGCAAGTTGAAATGCTGCCGTTGTTTTATTTCACCAAACTCGATTGCGGCACAGAGGTGTTGAGAGCATGAGCCTCGCAACTGTTTCACGAATGGAAGCGAAGCTCCTGCTTCCGACATACGAGCGCCAGCCGATTCTTTTTGTGCGTGGGCGCGGCGTCTATCTCTGGGATTCTAAAGGCAAACGCTATCTCGATTTTCTGAGTGGGATCGGGGTGAATGCGCTCGGCCATAATCACCCTGCCATACAGGCCGCGATCAAGCGGCAGGCGGGCCGGCTCATTCATATCTCGAATCTTTTCTTCCACGAGTATCAAGCGGAGCTAGCGCGCCTGCTGACGGAAATCTCTGGGCTCGATCGCGCTTTCTTTTGCAATAGCGGAACAGAGGCGTGGGAAGGAGCGCTCAAACTCGCGCGCGCATTTGCGCAGATGAATCATCCGCCTGGCGCCGCGTCTGGAGTTCCGTCTAATGCGAAGACGCAAATCCTGGCCATGGATAACTCTTTTCATGGGCGGACGTTTGGGGCGCTCGCTACTACCGGTCAACTGAAATATCGCGCTCCGTTTACTCCGCTCGTGCCGGGCGTGACTTTCGTCAAGTTCAACGACCTTGACGATCTGCAGCGCAAGTTTGATGCGAACGTGTGCGCGGTGTGCATCGAGACGATTCAGGGCGAAGGCGGAGTTTGTCCGGTGAGTGCTGAATTTCTCGGATTGGCCTCGCGACTTACCAGGCAGTCGGGTGCGCTACTCGTGCTCGATGAAATTCAATGCGGCCTTGGCCGCACTGGGCGCCACTTTGGCTACCAGCACTATGGCGTGTTGCCGGATATTGTCACCATTGCCAAGCCGCTGGCGGGTGGGTTGCCGCTCGGCGCCATCCTTACAACGGAGCGGGTGGCGACGTGCATGCATCCTGGCCTGCATGGCACAACGTTTGGCGGAGGTCCGCTGGCCTGTGCGGCGGCTATCGCCTTCCTGCGCGAGGAGAAAAAATTGCTCAAGCACGTGGGCGCGATGGGCGAATATTTTCAGGCAGCGCTTGCAGCGCTCGACCAGAAGCACAAATCAATTCTGGATGTCCGCGGAGTCGGTCTGATGCAGGCTCTTGAATTAGATTCCGCCGACTTGGCCAAGGCTGTCGCCAGCCAATTATTGAAGGAAGGAATCATCATCAATCGCACGCACGAAACTGTGTTGCGATTTCTTCCGCCTTATATCATTCAGAAGAAGCACATCGACCAGTTGATCGAGGCTCTGGACGCGGCATTGCGCAAACATGAAGAAATCAGCCAAACGAAAACGAAGCCCGCCACGACGCGGCGCGAAAAAGAGGCTCATGCGCACGCGTGAAGCGGTTCTTCCTGACGCCGAGCAGATACATGCGCTCGTTGCGGCCTACTCTGGCGACGGCACTCTGCTGCCGCGCTCGCTCGCCGAGATCTGCGAGAACGTCCGCGACTTTGTCGTGCTCGAGCAGGACGGGCGCATCATCGGATGCGGCGCGCTTCATCTTTATGGCGTGCACCTGGCGGAGATTCGTTCGATTACCGTCGATCCCGTGAGCCAAAGCGGAGGCGGTGGGCGGCGACTGGTCAAGGCTTTGCTGGCGCAGGCGGAGAAACATAAAGTGAGTTGCGTCTGCTTGTTTACGCGCATCCCGGAGTTCTTCGCACACATGGGTTTCACGCTCGCCAATCACCAGGATCTTCCGGATAAGATTCATAAGGATTGTTACAAGTGCCCGCGGCTATATCGCTGCGATGAAGTGGCGATGATCCGCGGCCAGGCGCCTGCTTTCGCGATTTTGCCGCCGCCGAAAAACTGGTTGAAGATCCAGGCATGAAGATACAGGCATGATCTCGCTGCGCCGTTCTCCTGAGAAAGTTCGTCTACCGAAGGGATTTTCGTTTTCGGCCGTTGCTGCCGGCATCAAGGTCAGCGGCCGTCCCGACCTGGCCCTAGCCGAAGCGGTCCATGGAGCCAGTGCGGCCGCGTTATTCACGCAGAACCGCGTTGTCGCCGCTCCCATCGTAATTGGCCGCCAGGCGCTGGTTTCGACTGGGGGGCTGGTTCGCGCGGTCATCGTAAATTCTGGAAATGCCAACTGCGCCACGGGTCACCGCGGCATACAAGCCTGCGAGCAAGTTTGTCGCGAAGCCGGAAATTTATTGGGCGTTCCGGCTGCCGAAATCTTTCCATCATCGACCGGCATCATCGGAGTTCAGTTGCCGACAGAAAAAATCCGTGCCGCGTTGCCTGAGCTTATTGCGGCACGATCGGCTGACGAGCGCGCTGCGCTCGCATTCGCTGACGCCATCATGACAACGGATACGCGGCGCAAGATTGCTTCGGCGCGCTTGCGGATCGGTTCGAAAGAGGTCACGTTATTGGGGGTGGCTAAAGGTGCGGGCATGATTCATCCGCAACTGGCTACGATGCTGGTGTATTTGTTCACCGATCTAAAGGCGTCGGCGCGCGAGTTGCAACCGTTGCTGCGCGCGGCGTGTGACGGTTCATTGAATTGCACGTCGATCGACGGAGATACGTCGACGAATGACACTGTGCTGCTGCTGGCGAGTGGGGCGAGCGGCGTCGGCCTGAAAGACGCTGGCGCGCGAAAAAAGTTTTCTTCCGCTCTCACTGCTGTGTGTCAATCACTGGCTGAGCAAATCGTTAGCGACGGCGAAGGCGTGCAGCATGTGATTCGTTTGTTTGTTGAACAGGCGCGCAGCCGGAAAGAGGCGTTGCTGGTGGCGCGGACGATTGCTCACTCCATGCTGGTCAAGACGGCGTGGGCGGGGGCCGATCCGAATTGGGGGCGTATTCTGGCGGCGGTGGGGCGATGCGGCGCGGCGATCGATCCCTCAGGCGTTCAGATTTTTATCGGCAGTCAGAAGGTGTGTCGCAACGGGATGGGCTGCGCTTTCGATGAGAGGCAGGCGCATCGCACGCTGGCCCAGCCGGTATGCGATGTTCGGGTGTTGCTGGGTCGGGGCCGGGTTGGGGTGAGGTTTCTGACGACGGATTTGACGGCGGAGTATGTCCGGATTAACGCGGATTATTCTACTTAGCCTTTGTTAACTATTTAGTACTGATACTGCAGGCCTGATTTGTTTTTGCATCTGTTCCTATTAGAATCATTGGTTTGGGATGAAATTCCCGCCAAACCATTGATTTTAAATGACATATCGTAAAAATATCTGAATTAGGCACTTGACAAACCCATACGTTTGAGCTAATGTTGATGCATGGCGAACGATGAACTCAACCTAATCGCACTGGCTCAACACTTTAGCGATGATGACAAGGCGCGGGAATTTGTCGAAAAGCTACGTTGGCCCGATGGCCCTGTATGTCCGCACTGTGGCGAGGTCAATAACGCCTACAAACTGGAGCCAAAGCCTGCTAAGGAAAACGGGAAGGGCAAGCACGTCCGCAAGGGTGTGTGGAAGTGTGCCGGATGCCGTGAGCAGTTCATCGTTACCGTGGGAACGATCTTCGAGGATTCCCACA
>Ga0224545_1000307_pt1 | contig 10512 bp, 8 predicted proteins | sample 714P12024metaG_FD_179906 | JGI IMG/M metagenome (GOLD analysis project Ga0224545, IMG submission 179906) | Peat soil microbial communities from Stordalen Mire, Sweden - 717 P1 20-24 | ecosystem: Environmental > Terrestrial > Soil > Wetlands > Peat | place: Sweden: Norrbotten County, Stordalen... | reverse complement strand
GAAAGAAAGCAGACGTCATCTTGATCAGTCTGGACGAGCCGAACGCTGTTCCGATGTACGACATCTACGCGCAACTGGCCTATTCCCTGAAAGGCAGCGACGTACAAACGGTCGTCATTGGCGGACGAGTCGTCATGCGCGACCGAAAAATTCTGACCGTGAACGAAGAAGAAGCTATGGCGAAGGCGCGCGAGTACAAGAAGACAATTGCGGCATCGTTGGGCCTGCCGTGATGGGGAGAACGGCCAAACAGAAGTTTACTGCTTCGTGACCACCGGCACCGTCGTCGCGGGCGGCGTGTTGCGGCTGCGTTGCGCGCTGACCACTCCGTCGATGATCACCATGCCGATGCCCGGTAAATCTCCACGCTGCATGCTTTCCAGCACAGTTTTTCCTGGCGAGTGCTGCGCCCGGTCGATCATCACGAAGGTTGCGGCGCGGCCTGGCTGGATCAGGCCGCAGTCAAGGTTCCGGATTCTTGCGGTGTTCCCCGTGGCAAAGCAGACGGCGACTTCGGCCGGCACGTCCGCGAGAGACGAAAGCATTGAGACCATGCGCAGGATGCCGAGCGGCTGCACTCCGGAACCCGCGGGCGAATCCGTGCCGAGAATGACTCGATCCAGTTTCTTCAGTTCTCGGGCGGTGCGCAAAGTAAGCAGGGCGGCTTTTTCGTTGCCGTTGTGAACGATTTCGAGAGCTCGCGGGGACTGCTCGCACAGCGTGACGATCTGATCGTCGGGCAGCGCCGTATGGCCGCCGTTGATGTGGCCGATGACGTCGGCGTCGGCGGCGAGCACGATATCTTTATCGATCAGACTCGAGCCGGGAATCGAAGGGCCGCCGGTGTGGATCGTGCTTTGCATGCCATACTTCCGCGCCCACGCTACCATCTGGCGGGCGGTCGCGCCGTCCTTCACGCTGCCCAGGCCAACCTCGCCAAGCATGGTGACCCCGGCTGCCGCCAGGTCTTTGAAGTCTTCCTCGACCATTCCATGTTCGATCACGGGGGCGCCGGCGTGAATTCTGACGCCACCGGGACGAAAGGCGGAGAAGGCGCGCTGAGCAAAGATCGCCATGGCCTTGAGCCCGACGACATCTTTCGGGCGGCCGGGGGTGTGGACTTCGCCGGCGGAGATCATGGTGGTGACTCCGCCATGCAGGTAGCTGTCGATCCAGCCGATTTGATTCTGCCGCGGCGTCCAGTCGCCGGCGACGGGATGCACGTGGCTGTCGATCAGGCCGGGTGCAAGAGTTGTGCCCTTGGCGTCGATGACCAGAGTTGCAGAATCCCGATCGATGTCTTTCCGTTTGCCGACGGCGGTGATATTGCCGTCGACGGCCAGGACAGTATCGGCTTCGAGGATTGGGGTCTCGACATCGCCGCTGAGGAGCAGGCCGATGTTGTGGATCAAAAGTCGCGACTGCGTCTTCGTCTTTGGGGGATCGTCTTGAGCCATGCGGCGCACCTCGCTTGCTTGTGAGTTCAATAAGGAAGCGAGCCCCACGCGCGATGATCGCGACGCAAACAACGCGTCGCAAGGCGCGGCTCGCCCCCGTCCCTCGCCGGGTAAAGAACGCTTGCTCGGGAGGATAGCCCGCTTGCACAATGCTACAGGGCTCATGCCACAACGGTCAGGCGAAACGGCAATGTTATCTCGCAACGTGGTTTTCTGGGAAGTCGATACGCAGAAGGACTTCATGCTGCCGGGCGGCAAACTGTATGTACCGGGGGCGGAGCGGTTGCTGCCTAACATTCGCAGGCTCACCGACGCTGTGCGACAGGGGCGCGTCTTTCTGGTCTCCCATGGGTGCTACCACGTCAAAGACGATCCCGAGTTCCAGACGTTTCCGCCACATTGCATCAAGGGCACAGACGGCTCCGCATTGGTTACGGAGGCTCTGACCGACAAGGTTGTCACGGTAGCGAACGAGGCGGGGGCTGGGCTGCCGCGCGATCTTTCGAAATATCAACAGGTCCTTCTCGAAAAACAGACGCTCGACATCTTTGAAAGCCGGCACGTGGGCAAATTGCTGCAGCAGTTTGGGGACGATGTTGAATTCGTTGTGTTTGGCGTGGTCACGGAATATTGCGTCCGTTTCGCCGCCAAGGGATTGCTGGATCGTGGCCGCCGCGTTTCGCTGGTGCAGGATGCGATCGAAACCTTAAGGGCTGAAGATGGTCGACGCAGCGTCGCGGAGCTCGAAGGTCTCGGGGCAAGACTGCTCAGCACAGACGAAGCCCTCGCGCTGCTTGAGCATGCAAAATAGCCTGTCGGGGCGAGCGCTGGTTTATAATCCGGCCCACTCATGAACCTGACCACGGGCACAAAACTAGGGCCGTACGAGATCGTTTCCCTGCTGGGCGCCGGAGGCATGGGCGAGGTGTATCGCGCACGCGACTCCCGTCTGAAGCGCGATGTGGCGATCAAGATATTGCCGCAAGCACTTTCCCTTGATGCCGACCGGCTGCGTCGTTTTGAACAGGAAGCGCTCGCTACCGCCGCCCTGAACCATCCCAACATTCTGGCGGTTTTCGATATCGGAACGAGTGAGGGCTCGCCTTACGTGGTGTCCGAACTGCTGGAGGGCGAAACGCTGCGGGAGCGGTTGCGCAGCGGAGCGGTTGCGGTGCGCAAGACTTTGGACTACGCCCTGCAAATCGCGCATGGACTGGCGGCGGCCCATGAAAAAGGGATTATCCATCGCGATCTGAAACCGGAGAATTTATTCCTCACCAAAGATGGACGGGTCAAGATTCTGGATTTCGGGTTGGCGAAGCTGACTCAGACGGAACCGGGTGCCCACACTTCTCTGCCAACCATGACTCATGCCACGGAAGCTGGCGTGGTGATGGGGACGGCGGGCTATATGTCGCCGGAGCAGGTCCGTGGCGTTGCGCTTGACGCACGCTCCGACATCTTCGCGTTGGGGGCGATTCTGCACGAGATGATTTCCGGAAAGCGCGCTTTTCACCGCGATACCGCGGCCGACACGATGAGCGCGATCTTGAAGGAAGATCCCGCGGACCTGAGCGAAACGAACCGCAACGTTTCTCCGGCGCTGGAACGCATTGTGCAGCACTGCCTCGAGAAAAATCCCGAGCAGCGCTTTCATTCGGCCAGTGACATTGCGTTCGACCTTGAACATCTCACCGGCGTTTCCGGCCCGAGTGCGAGAGTGGCGACGATGGAGAGTGCCCGGCCACGGAGCAGGCTGCTGGTGTGGATCGCGGGGTCGGTGGGAATGGCACTGCTGATGCTTGGTCTGGGTTGGTGGCTGGGCCGACGCAATGGTGGCGCACCGCAGGCCGAGTACAAGCAGATCACGTTTCGCACAGGTTCGATGGGGAATGCCCGGTTCACGCCCGACGGCAGCATCGTTTACAGCGCGTCCTGGGATGGCGGCGACGACCAGCTTTATTTGTCCCGCACCGATGATCCGGGCGCGCGCGAACTGGGGCTGAAGGACGCGGAGCTGCTATCGATTTCAAAGAGTGGAGAACTCGCGATTCGTCTCAATACGGTGCGTTACATGGGCTATGCGCGAAGCGGAACGCTGGCGCGGCTGCCACTGAGCGGAGGCACGCCACGGGAGGTGCTGGAGAACGTGCAGGACGCGGACTGGTCCGCCAACGGCGACAGCATGGCGGTGGTTCGGTATGTTCCGCAAACCAGTCACTGGCGCTTGGAATATCCCATTGGCAAAGTTCTGTTCGACAGCATCGGCTGGATCAGCGACCCGAAGATTTCTCCGGATGGCAAGTGGGTGGCCTTTGCCGATCATGAGAATCAAGGAGGAGACGATGAGGGTTCGGTGGCGGTGATTGGCGCCGATGGAAAGGAGAAAGAGAAGAAGCTTTCTTCGGGCTGGGAGTCACTGGAGGGAATCCTATGGTCTCCAGGGGGCGATGAGATCTGGTTCACATCAAGCGATAGTGGCAGTGCTCTCAACCCCCGCGCGGTAAACTTTTCCGGCAGGGTGAGGACGATCACGAACGTTCCCGGTGGCGTGTGGCTGGAAGACTTGAGGAATGGAACAGCGCTGATGGTAAGACATCAGGAACGGATTGGAATACGCGGGTTGGAACCGGGAGGGAAACAGGAGCGCGAACTGGGTTGGTTCGGGTGGTCGCTGGCGCGCGCCATCAGCCAAGACGGCCGGAAGGTTCTGTTTGAGGAGGAAGGCAACGGCGGTGGGCCAAACTACACCGTGTTCCTTCGCGATACGGATGGGTCGCCTCCCGCGAAGATTGGCGAAGGGTTGGCGCGCGCCATCTCTCCGGATGGGAAATGGGTGATCACGAAACCGGCGAAAGGCGGACCGCTGAGCCTGGTGCCAACGGGAGCAGGCGAGTCCAGGACGTTGACGCATGATGCGGTTGACTACGGAGAGGTTCGCTTTTTACCCGATGGCAAACATCTGCTGTCCAGCGGAATTGAAAGCGGGCATGGCAGGCGCGACTACCTGATCGATTTGAGTAATGGCGATTCCAAGCCCATTACGCCGGAAGGCGTTTCTGGGGTGCATCTTGCACCGGACGGCAGGAGCACGGCGGTGCTCGGGCCCGACGGGAAATGGGGAATCTGGCCACTGGAGGGGGGCGGTATTCATCCAATTCCGGGGCTGGACTCGAAATACAACGTGGCCGGTTGGTTTCCGGACGGGATATCCATCTACGCAGCCTCCAGCCGGAGCGAGAAGGCTGTGAAGGTTTATCGGGTCAACTCGCAGACCGGGAAAATGGAGTTGTGGAAATCATTCGACGCGGAAGCCGGCGCGGGGGTCACGGAAACGGGCGCGCCTCATTTTTCCAGCGACGGGACAGCGTACGCATACGTCTACGTTCGGACGCTCTCCGAGGCGTACGTTGTGACGGGATTGAAGTAGCACTGGTGTAGGCTAGCCGGCCAGAGTTTCCATCCCGTGCACCTCCTCGGCCGAGAGTGTCAGGGTGGAGCTGGCGAGGTCTTGTTTCATGTGCTCGGCATTGCAAGTGCCGGTGAGTGGCAGCATCCCGACAGCGCGCGCGAACGCAAACACAATTTGTGCCGGAGTCGCGCGCTCTCGCGCGGCCAGGCCGCCGACCAGCGGATGCCGCAACACCTCCGAGTTCGCGGTGAGCAGAGAAAATCCCTGATATACGATATTGTGCGCGCGGCAAAATAATCGCACATCGCGATCCCAGCCGAGGCGGGCGTAGCAGCGGTTTTGCACGAACGCCGGACCTTCGCAGTGGAGGGCTGACATCTGCTCGAGATGGGATAGAGAAACGTTGCTTACTCCGAGCAGGCGGGTGCGCCCGGCATCGCGTTCCTGCTTCATCGCTTGCCAAACTTCGGCATCGGCATCGGTCCAATCGTAGCCTGAGGAGGGACCGTGGAGGACGTAGCTGTCGACGTGATCGGTGCCGAGATGTTCGAGCGAACTGGCCATCGACTGCGCTACCTGAATGGAAAGACTGGCGGCGGGATCGTAGGGCAGGCGGTGGTCCTGGCCGGGACGGTAAGTGAACTTGGTCTGCAGAAAAAGATCGGCGCGCGTCACCATGCCTGCGCGATAGGCGGTGTCCAATCCTTGCCCCACACCCTCCTCGAAATAATGACGCCGCTGGTTCGCCGTATCGATGCCTCGAAAACCGGCACGCAGTGCCAATTCTACGAGAGCAGGCGTGCGCTCTTCTTTCCACGCAGTGCCATAAAGAAAATGGGGAGTCGTGAAGGACGGCGAAGGGGTCATCCCGCTATTCTGACACGGCCTTGAATCGGCTTGGTGCGCGCCTAATTTGCGGGCAAAGAAAAACCGGGGAAAGTTTCCCGTCCCCGGGTCAATTGGGTTCCATACGGTAAGACGTGGCTAGGGCTGTTGTGCTTGCGCTTGTGACTGCGTCTGTTCGTCCAGTTCGACGTTATCGCCGGCATGTACATCTTCCATGGCGAATACGATCATTCCGGTGGCGGTGGAAGGCGTGGTTCCGATGACGAGGATCTCGCCTACGGCGCGCCGCGGCAAATCGCGGACGTGAATCTCCGGACCGTTGGTTTTGGTCAACATGTCAGGATCGACCGATGGCTGTTTCATCTGGGTATCTTCACTGAGTTGGGCCTTGAACGAAAGCGAATCCACAGGATCGTGCAGGTCCACTTCGTAGGTCCGTGTGGCGCGGAAGTAATCACCCACCTTCACGCCCTGGTTCGTTCCCACGTTCATGTAGACTTTTTGCCCGGTCCCCAGCTCCAAGTCAAAATCTCTGGCCATCACGATGCGCCCGGACACCTTGCTTCCGGTGGGAAGGAAGCGGTCAAAACGCACTGGCGGGTGAAATGGCACCATGGTCTTCTCGGCGAACGGAATGGCGGTGTCTCCCGGATTGATGGGGTCGCAGGTATATTCGACTTGAGCGATTGCAGCCCTGCTGCGGAGATCGACAATCCGAATGCGCCCGATCTCTCCATAGGGTTGCCCGGTAGCCTTCAGCAACTTTCGCTGGCCGGGATATGTTTCATATTTGTTGACGTCGCGGAGAGCTCGGATGATTTCATACTCCGCGCCGAGTGTATAGCCTGTTCCGTGCAAGTAAATGAGATCGTTTCTGACGAACTTGGTGGTTTCGGGAGTGTCCAGGCCTCCAGCGACGAAGTTGGCGTCGGGCAGCATTTGCCGATTGATGAAACCAGCGCAGTAAACATCCGAGTAAGTGGGCAGTTGGACGCGCTGAATTGGGAAACTCTCCTTGGTGGGGGCGGTTCCTTCCGGTCCGGTGAAACCTACTGCCGCCGTGGTTGCTCCTGATTGCGCCCAGGCAGCCGTCGCGGCGAGTAAAAGTAAACATCCTATTTTCTTCATGTTATCTCCGAGAAGGGACGAGCCTTCGCCAGTCAAACGCCATGGAAACATTGCTTCCATTGGAAGGTAACAAGGGGGTAAGTGGGGGTCAAGGTTACGAGGGTGTCAGCCAGGATGCGCCAACAGTTTTTCGGGAAATTGCGAATCCCTGTTGCATCTATAATTCGACCCCTGTAAGATTCGCGCCGAAAGTAATTGATTCGATCCGAAGCTATTGATTCAAGATGATTTCTGCTGTGAAAAGCTACGCGCCTCGCCTGTTGCCATTGCGACTGCCGCGGGTCTGCGTGGCGGTGGCCGCCTCAAACCCTGCCGAATTGGTGGAGAAGGCAGAAGGCCTAATCCGTGATAACTCTTTTCTGGAGTTCAGGTTAGATCACTTGTCGAAGCCAGGATTGGGGCTCGCCAAAGTCAAGCAGTTTCTGGAAAATCGCGCCGGCATCACGGTGATCGCCACATGTCGACGAGTCGCCAACGGAGGCAAGTTCCGGGGCTCCGTCGCCTCGCAACTTGACATCCTGGCGAAAGCCTCGGCTGCGGGATGCCAATTGGTCGATGTAGAACTGCAAACTGCGCAGAAATGCAAGCCTGGGCAGTTGCAGAAACTTCGGGAACGCTCTGGCTTGATCGTCTCCTTTCATGACTTCCGGGGAACCAAGAGGCTTGACGAGACGCTGAAAACGATGCGAGAGTTTCCGGCCGACTACTACAAAGTAGTGAGCACGGCCACGACACTCACCGATAACGTTTCCATGATCCGGTTTCTGGGGCGGGAAAGCGATAACCATTCCATTGTTGGCTTGTGCATGGGCGAACAGGGAATCATCAGCCGTGTGCTGGGAGTTCGCGCCGGCAGCGTGTTCACCTTCGCCGCCGTGAGTCCGGGAGAAGCAACCGCTCCCGGACAAGTGACCGGGCAGGAGCTGCGCAGCGTGTACCGCATCGAGCAGGTGGACGCCGCCACCCGAGTTTATGGCGTCGCCGGCGATCCGGTCGCGCACTCTCTATCGCCAGCGATCATGAATGCGGCTTTCCGGCGTGAGAACGTGAACGCCGTTTATCTGGCGCTGCACGCCAAGACCCTCAAAGACCTGCTCAACTGCGTGCGCGAGATTCCTATTCATGGTCTCAGCATCACGATGCCGTACAAGGAAGCCATTCTTCCCTACCTGGACAACACGGATTCCCATACCACGAAGATCGGCGCCTGCAACACGGTGGTTCGGGCCCAGGATGGCAAACTCTATGGATTCAACACCGATACCTCTGGAGTGGTGCGCCCTCTCGAGCGCCGCCTAACTACGCTGCAGGATGCGAAAATCCTGGTGCTGGGCGCGGGGGGCGCGGCCCGCGCCGCAGTCTTCGGACTGAAGGAACGAGGAGCCGAAGTTTTCATCCTGAATCGCAGCGCGGCCCCGGCGCAGAAGCTTGCACGGCGGGCGCACGCACGATCGGTGAAACGCGCCGACCTGAAAAAGCACGCTTTCGACGTGATCATCAATGCGACGCCGGTCGGCATGGGCAACCTGCGCGAAACTCCGCTGCAGGAAAAGGAAATCAACGCGCGCTACGTCTTCGACATGGTCTACGATCCCCCGGAAACTCGCCTGCTGCAACTGGCAAGAGAGCGAGGCGCGCAGATTATTCCGGGGATCGAGATGTTCGTCCACCAGGCCGCCCGCCAGTTCGAGATATGGACCGGCAAACCCGCGCCCCAGGATGATATGTTGCAAGTAGTGGCTTTGGCCCTCCAGGAACGGAGCGCCCGGGCCGCCGATACAACCCACAAAAAGTAAGCGGAGCAATCAGGAGGAGAGACCAGAGCCCGAGGACCAGAAAGCTGGGCTGGTTGGCCCGACTCGGTTCACGTCGGACTGGTCCGGCGTGCCTGGTTTCGATCATCCGCCCCAGAATGTCAATTGTTCCCCAGGGTTTGCGCGGGGTCACCACCCGCGCAAATGCTTTACATCACGAGCGCAAGATTTTCCAGTTCATGTTGCAGGACCGGCAGGGCGCACCCCGCCATTTCGACACGGCCAGCCGCGTCCAGGGCCGCTTTTGGGGACACGCCATAGCCTCGTCCCATCAGGAAGACTTGCAGCAACTCGGCCGCCTCGTAAGAATCGATCATGCCGCCTTGCATCAGATCGCTCCGCAAAGCTGCCAGCTCGGTCGCCGTGAACCTGTCTTTGTCGTTAGGGATCGCATCTGAATTGCATATGTCATTCAGGGTGTCTTCAAACATGGCCGTCATCACCTCCGACTCCGACCTACCTACCACTTTTGCTGATTAGACTCATCGGCAGCCATTCAAGTTGCATGCAATTCTGTAGCCGCGGCTGCCCTTCTCGTTCCATATACGTGTGGAAAGTCATTTAGATTCATAAACCCCTGTGAACTTCGGAAGTTGCGCGCAAACGAAATCGAGGGTCCTCGGCTTCAATAAGGTGCCTTTTGTACTCCAGGCTGTTTCAAAACTGACACAAAGTGTCATTGTGTCATTGCGGGCGGGAATGGGAAGTCGCCATGAAACGAGTGAGTTCACCGTGGTGGCGGGATGTCGTCGGGGGTGAGCGGAGGGCTGCCTGGCGGCCTTTTGACCGACCCGCCGCGAGGACTTGGACGTGTCGTCGAACTCGTGCGCTCGGCCGTCGAATCAGGGGTTCTCGATCGTTGCCTCGTCCATCAACATAATGGGAATGTCGTCTTTCACCGCATACACTCGGCGACATTGCGCGCACTTCAAGCTCTCCGGGCTTTCCCGGTATGCAAGGGCCTGCTTGCACGCCGGGCAAACCAGAATTTCCAGCAACTCCTGGGCAATCATGAGTGGAACTATACGCTTCCTGGAGCGGATCCATTGCTGACGGAGACACTGAGCGACCGAGGATCCTGAGCGCGCGGTGCCCGGACAGCACAGAAGAGTTTTGAGGCGAAGGTCCGCTCGCGCGCCGCACTGGGTCGCTTGGCAGTGTAATATTTTCTAGCCAAAGACCCATGACCAAAGACCCATGACCAAAGACCCATGACCAAAAACCCATGACCAAAAACCCATGACCAAAGACCCTGGGCCAAAGCCCGGAGAACGAATGTCGAGCCGAATCCTCAACGGTACCAGCATCGCAAGTGAAATTCGTGGTGAAGTGGCGGCGGAAGTGAAGAAGATGGCCGCTGCCGGAGTTCGTCCCGGCCTGGCCGTTATCCTGGCCGGGCATAATCCAGCGTCGGAGATTTACGTTCGCGGCAAGGTCAAAGCCTGCGAAGAGGTCGGCATATACAGCGAACAACACACGCCGGCTGCAACCACGACGACCGCAGAGCTGTTCGCTCTGATTGATTATTTGAATCGCCGGGAAGAGGTGGATGGCATTCTGGTGCAGTTACCGTTGCCGACGGGAGTGGATTCGAAAAAGCTGTTGACGGCCGTAGATCCCGCGAAGGATGTCGACGGGTTCCATCCGCTGAATGTGGGTTTTCTCTCGACTCAGCGGCCGGGATTGGTCCCCTGCACGCCGGCCGGAGTGCTTGAGATGCTGAGCCGAAGCCGAATTCCCATCGCCGGGCAAGAAGCCGTGATCGTGGGGCGCAGCGACATCGTCGGAAAACCCGCCACGATGCTCTTGCTCAACGCCAGCGCTACGGTAACGGTATGCCATTCGAAAACCCATG
>Ga0224545_1000304_pt1 | contig 10549 bp, 6 predicted proteins | sample 714P12024metaG_FD_179906 | JGI IMG/M metagenome (GOLD analysis project Ga0224545, IMG submission 179906) | Peat soil microbial communities from Stordalen Mire, Sweden - 717 P1 20-24 | ecosystem: Environmental > Terrestrial > Soil > Wetlands > Peat | place: Sweden: Norrbotten County, Stordalen... | reverse complement strand
GGCGAGTCTCGTCACTTTGGCCATTGGCTTTGATCAGCGCAACCTGACGCTCAATCTGATCCAATTCCTGCGCTTTGTTGTCGGTTTCCATTTTCAACTGATGACCCGCACACTACCGCGCCCGCATAATTGTTCAACCCGAGCGATAAAGTTGCTGTCCGGCAGGACATTATAGCCTTCGGCTTCCATCACCACCATGAAATCCCCGGCGCGTTCCACGTCGAACAGCACCCGAGCCTGGCCCCGGCGCTCCTGAAAGAGCGTGTGCAGATCGTCAACCGTGGACTCGGCAGCACTTTCCAGAGGGAGGCGAATGCGGATGGCGCGCGGCAGTGGGATTTTGGCATCCTCCAGCGACATGATTTCCGCCGCAGTGATTTTGGGATTGGCGCCTTCTTCGATGCGCACTCCCGCCCGCACGAGCACAGGGACTTCGAGCTTCACGTTATCCTGCAGGCGTTTATAGGCCTCAGGAAAAACGATCATGTCGATCGAGCCCGACATGTCTTCGAGCGTGGCTTGCGCATAGAACTCGCCGCGTTTGGATTTGAGCACGCGGAGGTTGGCGATGATGCCGGCGGTGGCGATGGTCTCCTCCTTGCCGGTGGATTTTGTCAGCGCGCAAATTTCGACGATGCTGAGGGCCTGCAAATCTTCCAGCTTGTCTTGGTATTTCTGGAGGGGATGACCGCTGATGAAAAATCCGAGGATCTCTTTTTCCGCGGCGAGCCGCGCTTGCTCGTCCCAGTCGGGAATGTTGGGAAGGTGGTCGTTGTGAGCCTCGGAGTCATCCTGCTGAAAGACGCCGAACAGGCCGTGCTGGCCGGATTCCGCGTCGCGCTGGGCCTTCTGGGCGCGCTCCATGGCGCGGTCGAGCACGGCCATGAGCTGGGCGCGGCGGCCGAGGGAATCCATGGCGCCGCTTTTGATTAATGACTCCAGCACGCGCTTGTTGAGCAGCCGGAGATCGACATTCTCGCAGAACTGATAAATCGATTTGAAACTGCCGAGTTTCTTCCGCGCAGCCACAATCGATTCAATCGCGTTACCGCCAACATTTTTCACCGCGGCCAGGCCGAAGCGGATGGCCTCTCCATGAGGCGTGAAGTTTGCGTCGGAGACGTTGCTATCCGGAGCTTCGACAGAAATGCCCATCTCGCGACATTCGTTGATGTATTTCACCACGTCGTCCGTGCTGCCCGTGACAGAGGTCAACAGAGCCGCCATGAATTCAACGGGATAGTGCGTCTTCAGATAGGCGGTGTGATAAGCGAGCAGCGCGTAAGCGGCGGAGTGGGACTTGTTGAAGCCGTATCCCGCGAATTGCGCCATGAGGTCGAAAATCTTTTCGATTTTCTTGGGTGGAAATTTTCGCTGGGCCGCGCCTTCGACGAACCGTTCGCGCTGCTGCGCCATTTCTTCCGCTTTTTTCTTGCCCATGGCGCGGCGCAGGAGATCGGCTTCACCGAGGGAGTATCCGGCGAGCCGGTTCGCGATCTGCATCACCTGTTCCTGATACACGATCACACCCAGAGTCTCTTGCAGAATCTCTTTAAGCTCGGGAAGTTCGTATTCGACTTTCTTGCGGCCGTGTTTGCGGTCGACAAAGTCATCGATCATTCCGCCCTGGATCGGACCGGGACGATAGAGCGCATTCAGGGCCGTCAGATCTTCAATGGAGTTGGGCTGATACTTGCGCAATACGTCACGCATGCCGTGCGATTCAAACTGGAAGACGCCGGAGGTTAATCCTTTGTGGAAGACCTTGGCATAGGTTTCTGCGTCGTCCAGAGGAACGGTTTCGAGAGTGATCGGAGTGCCGCGCGTTTGCAGGATCAACTTTAAAGCATCGGTGAGAATGGTAAGCGTGGTCAGCCCGAGGAAGTCCATCTTCAGCAGGCCCATCTTTTCAATGGCAACCATGTCGAAGGCGGTAACAATTTCGTCGTTCTTGGTTTTGTGCAGCGGGACGAGTTCGGTGAGCGGGCGCGGCGAGATCACGACTCCGGCGGCATGCACGCCAGAGTTGCGGACCATCCCTTCCAGCTTTCTCGCCGTCTGCATCAGTTCACGAATCTGGCCATCTTTCTCCATGGCCTCACGCAGTGGAGGCGAGTCTTCGATGGCCTGATCGAGCGTGATGTTGAGTTGGGTGGGAACCATCTTGGCAATGCGATCGACATCGCTGTAGGGGATGTCCATGGCGCGGCCTACGTCCTTAATTGCAGCCTTGGCGGCCATGGTGCCGAAGGTGATGATCTGGGCGACGTTGTCGCGGCCGTATTTCTGGGTGACGTAGTTGATGACCTCGCCGCGGCGGTTCATGCAGAAATCGACATCGATATCGGGCATGGAAACGCGCTCGGGATTCAGGAAGCGCTCGAACAGCAGTTCGTGCTGGAGGGGGTCGATATCCGTGATGCCAAGGGCGTAGGAAACCAGCGACCCGGCGGCCGATCCCCGGCCTGGCCCGACGGGAATGTCCTGCTCTTTGGCGTAACGGATGAAGTCCCAGACGATGAGGAAGTATCCGGGAAACTTCATTTGCTGGATGATGGAGAGCTCGCGCTCGAGACGTTGCTCGTAGTCGGAAATCGAGTGCTTAAGTTTGCCTTGCTCGTGCAGCGGGCGCAGGGTCTCGAGGCGGCGGGCAAAACCTTCGCGCGAGACGTGTACGAAATAGCTGTCGATGGTGGAACCGGGAGGAACGTCAAATTGAGGAAACGGCGTGGCAACTTTTTCCAGGCGCAAGCTACAGCGCTCGGCGATGTCGAGGGTCCGCGTTAAAACCTCGGGCGAATCTTTGAAGACGCGGTACATCTCGTCGTGATTTTTGACGAAGAACTGCGTGCCGTCGAACTTCATGCGCGCCGTGTCGTGGATCGACTTGCCGGTCTGGATGCAGAGCATGACGTCCTGCGCGTGGGCATCGTCCTCGCACAGGTAGTGGCTGTCGTTGGTGGCGACGAGAGGCAGGCCGAGATCTTTTTCCAACTGGAACAGGCCAGGATGGATTTTGTGTTCCATCGCCAGACCCTGATCCTGAATCTCGAGATAGAAATTGTCCTTGCCGAAAATGTCGCGGTAGGTTCCGGCGGCCGCAAGCGCAGCGTCGTACTTCCCTTCGGTAAGACGTTCGGCGACCTCGCCTTTCAGGCATCCGGAGAGACCGATCAAGCCGCGGGAATGCTCGGCCAGAAAATTCTTACTCACGCGCGGCTTGTAATAGAAGCCGTGAAGCGAAGCTTCGGATGTGATCTTTACGAGATTACGGTAGCCCTCTTCGTTCTGAGCAAGCACCAGCAGATGGTTGTAAGTGTCGCCCTCGGGAGGGGTGCGCTCGATGTTGTGATCTTCTTTTTTGCAGACGTAAAGTTCACAGCCGATGATGGGCTTTACGCCGTACTTGTGAGCCGCATTTACAAAATGCACTGCGCCAAAAATATTCCCGTGGTCGGTCATGGCGACGGCCGGCATGCCAAGCTCCTCTACACGTTGGCAGAGCTTCTCGACGTCGCAGGCGCCGTCCAGCAGGGAGTAATCGGTATGCAAGTGCAGATGAACGAATTGCGACATAGGATCGGAACGAATTGTTGATGACGGATGGTTGATTGCTGATTGAAAAACCCACCGCTCCGGGGCTGCTCAATCAACCATCAGCAAGCAAATATCAGCAACTTCACGTTGGGGTCATTCTAACGGGAAACGCATTCGCGAATGCGACAAGTTATCCACAGTGCTGACCGCTCGGCGTGGAAATCGCTATCGAACTTACTGACCTTCATTCGCGCCGGGGACGCGAAAACTGACGCCGCGATCTTCGTTTGCCTTTGTGGTGGCGGGAAGATCGAGGTCCGAGAGCGGAATCTTCTGGGTGTGCTGCGGCGCAAAGTTCCAAAGCGTCTGTCCCACGATCGCGTAATTCTGCACTTCCAGCTTGTGCTGATCACGGAAAACAAGAACCGTAGGCGGAACAGCTTCGGGCTTACCCGCGGCTCGCGGGTCGCTCGGTCGTGGCTCTGTCGATCGCGGCGACGACGGAGCATACGAGGAGGAAGCGTAGGGCGTGTAGGAATCCTGATCGGCTTGCTCGCGCATTCTCTGCTCGTCGAGGCTTTGGGCATTCATCTCGTTTGCCAAGCCGATCTGGTATTGCTGATCCTGATCGTAAGACGAATCCGAACCCCCCCACCAGTACGGGTCGATGCCGCCATAAAGCCAGGGATATCCGTAACCCCAGGCACAACGATAGCCGTAGCAGTTGTTTCGGATGCCGTAGTTCCGGAAACGCTGGCCGCGAAAATCCCCAAAATTTCGCGAGGTTAAGCCGCGCGATGAACGGAAGGATCCGCGCGCGTAAGAGCGAGGGGCGAAACCGGAAGCCGAATGCGCGCCACTGAGCGAGTGACCGACTGAGGATTGGCCGCCAAAACTACCGTGAGCGGCGAATCCGCCATGGCCCCCCGCCGATCCGTGACCACCACCGTGCTGGGCCGCGAGCGGCATAGAGCCCGCGAGGAACAGAATCGCCGCAATGGCCACCAGGCGAGGCATTTGCTCAATTATACTCCCGCGCGGCCCGGGCTTTCTGGGGTAAATTATGGGCTAATTCTGGTCTCCCGCACCATGCTCTTTCTTGCAGATTTTGCAGTAGGTCGCAGGCAGCGTATTGTCCACCCGATGGTGAACTGGCTGCACGGTGCGCAGGTAGGCATACATCGCTTTCAAATCATCGTCGCTCAGGTTCTGGAAGGCGCCAAACGGCATAATCGAGTTCAGTTTCCGCGCACCCACGTAGCCGGTTCGCAGCGCTTTGATGAAAGTAGCTTCGTCGTAATATCCGATGCCCGATGGGTCCGAGGTGATATTGGGACTCGTGACCTCGCCCCATGGCCCTTTGAGGTTCTCTCCGCCACCGAAATCAAGCTTTTCCGAAACCCGGTGGCAGCCACATCCCAGACTCACGAGGTACTTTCCCGTCGCCATGCGGTCCGCAGGATCTGGACCATGGATCGGCTCCGTCACGGGTTCCGGCGCGCCGCGCACCAGGTAATTCACGGGAAAATTCACGACCGTTGGGGGCACCGGATTGTGAACTGCTGGGATCGATCGAAGATAGACGACGACCGCAGCCACATCTTCATCGGACAGCCCCTTGTACTCGGAGTAGGGCATCATCGGAAATATTGTGCGGCCGTCATGCGCGATGCCCTCGCGTATGGCGCGCGCGTATTCGTCGTCGCTCCAATTTCCGCCGCCGGTCTCGCGATCCGGCGTGATGTTGGGCGCGGCCGCCGAGCCGGGGAAGCCTTGGAATGCTAGCACTTGTCCGGCTAGTTCCATTCCCGGCAAATTGGGAGCACCGCGGGTCGTCCAGTCTTTCGGAGAATGACAGCTCTCACAACCCAGCAGCCCAACCGTCAGAGTACGACCCCGCGCCAGGCGTTCCGGAGTTCGCTCGAACTGCCGGTTGGTCACCGCCCGCTTTCTGGGTCCGAGGAACGGCCGCCAGCCTATGGTGAAAGTAATCCCCACCACCAGCAGGAGGCAAGATATACCCAGGCTGATGTACAGAATCTTTCCCACTGTTGTCATGAGCGCGGCCTCTTAGCTTGCATGCACCCGGAGCGGCGCCCCGACAGACATCGAACTCCTTATTCCCTTAATTGCTTCATCGCTTCTTCTTAGGCTTCGGCTTCTTCGCCGGTGTTTTCTTTTTCCCGGGCGTGGGTGCGCGCTTCGGCGAAGGCTTGTTTTTGGGTTTGGCACCTTTGGCCGAACGTTTGGCGGGCTTCGCATGAGCCACGGGTTTCGCCGGCGCCACGGGTTTCGCCGGCGCCACGGGTTTTGCCGGCGCCACGGGTTTTGCCGTCGCCACGGGTTTTGCCGGCGCTTCGGGTTTTGCCTTGGCCATGGCGGCAATCACCGGGGCAGCAGCGGGTGCGCCCGGCGACCCGGCTCCTTTCTTACCTTTGCCTTTGACTGGCTTGCCTGGAACTTCGGCAACCGGTGCCGGAGCGGCGGCCGCCTTGGGTCCGCGGCCGCGTCGGGGTGGTGGAGGAGGCGGTGGAGGCGGGGGCGCGAACGGCTTCAGAAATTTTAGGGTTTCCGTCCGCGAACGTAGTTTTCCGTCGAGCAGGAGCATAAACACGTCGCGGGCAATCTTGGGATACTCCGGTAACTGCGGAGTGATCAGAAGTTCCGTCATCTCAGGTAGCGGAATGCGCTTCTGGACGTCCCGCCACTTGGTAAAGAAGTTTTTGATTTTCTGAGCGACGGCCTGCTGCCGGGCGGTCACGGCAAGAAACAGAACCATCTCGGGGCGCGCAGAAGATAGCAGATTCCACGTCCGGGAAGGGGTTGCCGCTTCCTTGCCGGTCAGGCGCTTCGCCAGTTCTTTCGCATGATCCTCGATGTCGCGCCAAGCCTCGACCAAATCTTTGCGCGGAATCTGCCGCCGCAAATCGGCGACATCTTTGTCCGACAGGTGTGCCGTGAGGAAGTGCATTACCGCAGCAGAGGGGTCGACGGTGTAACCGAGATCCACGATCTGCTGGCGGGTTTTCACCAGCTGGTTAAGACCATTTGCATCCACCTTGGCTGTTGTCCAGTGTGAATGCAACACTTTCAGGAAATCTTCTTTCTCAAGAGCGCGCACTACACTCAGAGGATCGTCTTCATGGGCCAGTTGCGCGATCTCGTGCCCCACGGCGCTTTTCGAGATGTGCTCGATGTACTTATTTTCCTTGGCGGAGTCGTAGCGCTGCTGAGTGCGCTCCTCCAAAGGCCAGTGGAAACGCGCGGAGAAACGAGCCGCGCGAATCAGGCGCGAGGGGTCTTCGACGAAGCAATAGTTGTGCAGAATCCGCAAGACTTTTGCTTCGATATCCGCCACGCCGTTGAAGGGATCGAGTAGGAGCCCTCGTGAACCTTCATTCAGGGAAAGAGCCATGGCATTGACGGTGAAGTCGCGGCGGCGCAAATCTTCCTGAATGCTGGCGGGAGTGATGACCGGTGGTTTGCCTACTTTTTCATAGTGCTCGGTATGCGCCATGCCGATCTCGGCGCGAACGTTGCCGGGCAGCACGAGAAACAGCGTGCGGACGTCGTCGTCGTGGCCGGCAAGCTTTGCGCCGGCGCGCTCCAAGTCCTTTTGCAGCTTGAGGGGATTGCCCTGGACGGTAAAATCCAGGTCACGGATCGTAAAGCCGCTGACGATGTCGCGGATTGCGCCACCGGTCAGATAGAGGGTGATTCCCGCCGTGCGGGCTATATCTTGCACGAGGTTGACGCCCTTGAGCTGATCCGGCGTCAACCGGATTTCCATGGTGTATATGTAATCAGCCATTCGTATTCATGAGATCCAAGTCAAACGGCAACAGAGCTGGCCTTTAATCACATCCCGAGTCTTGGTTTGACAATTCCCACAGGATTTCCACAAGCGATCAAGCCCGACCCAGTCCGATCGGCCCTTCCACCAAGCACAAGCCGTTCAATACAAGTGACTTATGTGGACATGAGTGGCGCCAAGGCAACTTAAAGAAATAACACAACGTTTACGATTTGGCTACTGCCAACGTGGATTCCCACGATTTGCGCCGAAATAGTGCGAGAATGTCTCGCGGGCTTTGGGCTTCGGCGATCAGGTTTCGGTCCGAACTGGAGCTACTTCCTGTACACAAGGAACGGACATTGGCAGGTTTTGCATTGCCGAAGGCCGGAGGTCCGAAGCCCCCGACTCCATGCCCTCGACTCACAAAAAGGTAATCGTCCGCAAGATGGACCGGGATTCGGTCTCAGGCTATGTCTCGCCGGCGCAGTTCGTTCATGAAGGCAAACTCGAACTTCTGAACACAGCCGGCAACGTGGTTGCGATGGACCTGCACGAGATCAAGGGCGTTTACTTTGTGCGCGAGTTCGGCGACTCGGAGTCGCTGACCCGTAAGACTTTCACCTCACGCCCCCGCTCCGAAGGACTGTGGGTGCGGTTGCGGTTCAAGGATAATGAGATCCTCGAAGGTCTCATGCCTGCCGATCTCATGCAGACGACGGCGGAAGGTTTTCTTGTCAATCCTCCCGACCAGCGCTCGAACACCCAGCGTATTTTTGTCCCGCGAACGGCTCTGGAGTCCCTGACTGTTCTCGCGGTGATTGGCGCCACCAGGCGTACGCGCCGCGGAGTTGTTGAAGATCGGCGGCAAGTGCCGATGTTTGAAGAGTAAATTCATTCGTCCCGCGGTTCAGATCTGGGCCTCATGGTTATCCGGCAGCCATTGCCTTGCAGCCGGTCGCCGCGGCCACATGCACAAAAAAAGTTGTAATCCTTCGAAACTTGGGATAAAAAGGCTCGTCCTGCGCGCGACTTAATGGGCTGCCGTTCGGCGAGATGGACCGGGCCATCCATTGCCTCCTGCCCTGCGTGTTCTCCGCGGGCTTATCGATGTTTCAGCGTCCAGTGTTTCAGGGTCCAGTGTTCCAGGGTCTCGGTGAGGGTGCTGAAGTGATGAGAGCTGTTTGCCGTCTCTCCGCGCGTTTCTTGTGGGTCATTGCGCTCGCTGCGGCGGCGGTTTTCCCGTCGGCCTTGGTCGCTCAGGGATCGAGCGGAGCCGAAGCGGGGGGGCGGCCGGCCCGCGCTGATCACTCAGCCTGTCGATGAAGCGCACTTGACCGTGCTGAGAGGCAATACACATCCACTCGCGCGACCTGAGTACGACCTGGGAATTGCACCGGCGACGCTTCCCATACAGCGCATGCTCCTCGTTCTGAAGCGTAGTCCGGAGCAGCAAGCCGCACTCAGGAAGCTTCTCGACGACCAGCAGGACAAAGGATCTCCGCGCTATCACAAGTGGCTCACTCCGGAGCAGTTCGGGAAGCAGTTCGGCCCGAGCGACGATGATATTCAAAGCGTCACACTATGGCTGCAATCGCACGGCTTTCAGGTGGGCACGACCGAGGGCCGCACGGTGCTGGAATTCTCCGGCTCCGCCCGCCAGGTGCGGGAAGCGTTTCATACGGCCATTCACAAGTATGTGGTCCAGGGAGAGCGCCACTGGGGTGAAACCCGAAGAGGTGATAATGCCTACGTCGTAGTGGGATGCGCTTGTCTGCTAAACGAATGCTGGGCGTCTTCAGAAAATTGTGCAGCGTCAGAACTCCCGCTAGCGCTGGCGTCAGCGCCGTCGGAATCTGCGGATCCGTTGAATTCGCCCACCGCCGTCAGCTTGACCTGTACGGGCTTGCCTTCGGAAGCCAGTTGCAGCTCATCGCCGGTTAAGGGGAGCGGACCGAACACAACGATGAACGCCATCATCACGGTGACTACGACTGCCGCGCTGCGGGGGCGGGAGCAGCGGAGACGGCGCTCAAACTCATCAACCGGATCCCGGAACGCCGGCGGGCATCTACAATGTGACGCTAACCGCGACGGCGGGATCGCTTTCCGAGCAAGCGTCTTTGCGCTAACCGTACAGTAAGGCAAAAATCCGTCCCATGCTTGGTGCTGCCTTTCAGGCTGCGGGACGGGTGCTCGTCCTGCGTTGGAGTGTCCGTTACAATCTCGCTGTGCGGTTCTTTCAAGACTATCCCTATGAAACTGTCTCACATCGCATCAGCACTGGACGCGCGCCTCGAAAATGGCTCGCCCGATACGGAAATCACCGGCATCAACGGGATCGAGCAGGCTGGGCCGGGAGAACTGACCTTCGTCTCCAATCCCAAGTATGCGGCGGCGGCGCGTTCCACGAAAGCCTCCGCAGTGATTGTGGCCGAGGGCTTCCCTGCCGTGTCAACGGCGATGTTGCGCGCCAAAGATCCTTATCTTGCCTTCGCCCGTGCGCTTGAACTCTTTTATGAGCCGCTGCGATATGCACCCGGAGTGCATGTCACGGCGGTGGTCCATCCCTCGGCGAAAATTCGACGCGATGCGCACCTCGGTCCTTATGTCGTAATCGATGAGAATGTCGAGATTGGGAACAACGCGGTGCTGCTCGCCCACGTGGTCATCTACCGGGGAGTGAAGATCGGAAACAATTTTTTCGCTCATGCCAACGCTGTGGTTCGCGAAAACTGCCACATCGGCAACAACGTTCTGCTGCACAATGGCGTCGTGATCGGGTGCGACGGCTTTGGTTTCGCCAAGGGTCCGGACCGGCATTGGCACAAGATTCCTCAGCCAGCGTCCGTGGTCATCGAAGACGATGTGGAAATCCAGGCGAACTCCTGCATTGATCGCGCCAGTGTCGGCGAAACTCGAATCCGCCGCGGGGTGAAGATCGACAATCTCGTGCAGGTTGGCCATGGATCGCAGGTGGGCGAGGATGCGCTGCTATGCTCGCAAGTTGGACTTGCGGGGTCCACAGAAATTGGCAACCGTGTGATTTTGACGGGACAGGTAGGGGTAGTGGGTCACTGCAAGGTCGGAGATGACGCCATTGTCACGCCGCAAAGTGGCGTGGCGCACGACATCCCGGCTGGCGCACTGGTGAGTGGAGCGCCGGCGGTGGATCACAAATTGTGGCTGAAGTATTCGGCGTTATTGTCGAAGCTGCCG
>Ga0224545_1000303_pt1 | contig 10574 bp, 7 predicted proteins | sample 714P12024metaG_FD_179906 | JGI IMG/M metagenome (GOLD analysis project Ga0224545, IMG submission 179906) | Peat soil microbial communities from Stordalen Mire, Sweden - 717 P1 20-24 | ecosystem: Environmental > Terrestrial > Soil > Wetlands > Peat | place: Sweden: Norrbotten County, Stordalen... | reverse complement strand
TCGTATCGTCAGAGATAATCATCCCGTAGCGCTGCAGCCAGCTGTTGAAGTGGATATCCAGATAGCCTGAATACGGGGCGCGCGGAATGAGGTCTGTAGACGCGCCGCCGATCGCGGGTTGCAGAATCCAGCTGCCATTATAAAATTTCTGGAAGGCGATGGTGTGATGCGGTGCCGGTCCGAATGCAGCTGCGAGTACGTCGGCGGCCGACGCCCGCGCAACTGAGACATTCGTGGTGGTCGAATCCCCTTGAGGGTTCGTGGTGTGCAACGAACCGTTGGCCATCCACTCGGGGAAATACAAATAGAAATACTTGCCGTCGGGTGAGAGTACGAGCGGTCCGTCGCCGATTTCAAAGCCGTCGAGCCCCACTGCATAAGCCTGATTCAGACGAATGATTTCGCCCAGGTCGGTCCAGCGCAGCCCGTGATCGGTCGATTCAGCCAGCCCCAAAGCCGCATAGAGAGCGTCATTGGGAAGCTCTGCGTGATAAGTGGCCAACAAGTTCCCCGCCCCTGTCATGCCCGCAGGAACCTGATAGACCGGGCCTCCGCCCATGTAGCCATAGCTGGGATAGATCGGATTCACTGCGGGATTGGAATTCGCCGAGACACTGACGTCCTCAGGATCGCCGGAACCGAGCGGGTTTTCGAGCGTACCCATGGTTGTCGTAAACGATCCGGACTTGTTGTTGCCGACCCAATGGCCTTGCCACATCTGCCGATAGTGCGCACCACCATCGCTGCCGAAAAACTCGTAGCCATCAGCCGTCTTGACGACCCCGAGGGGCGTGTCGGGCCAATCGAAAGTGTCAGTGAGCGGCGGCTGAGCCTTGGCTCCCGCCGCGAGGCGCTGCGCGGGAGAAGCCACGACGATCGGCGAAGTCACAGAAGGATGGCAAAGTGGAACCAGGGCCTGGGCGGCCGAGACCCCGGTCGAGAATTGGAAGAAGCTTGCCATCAAGGCAACGGAGGCGAACGGGGCGCCGAAGAAGCTCAGCATAAGCAGCCTCGATTCTGACTTTGTACCGTCGGAGGAGCCCGGACGACCATCCGGGCACAGGGTCAACAGTCTACATCGCTTAGGAACCCTGGAATCCGCAGGATGTCGCGCACGGTGCAAGCCAGGTGAGTTGCGATGGCAGGGATGGACGTCGCACACGTTGTGTGCGACTGTTCTGTCTCGCTAACTCGTTATTACAGAATCGCCTAGGCCCCATAAATCTTCCCGCCAGCCTATAATTCCTGCTCACCGTTCCGCGGACTGAGCGTCTATTCCTATGCAAGCCCGGGTACGGCATCGACACCGGGCGGTATAGGAAAACGACAAGAACATGCCGGCCGATGTTTGGGCAGTCACACTTGCGGTTGGTACACGGGCCCACTCGAAAACGGAGTCCGGGAGAGTGGAGAAAGTCAGCGGGATACGGGACCCCACGCGGGGCCGCATGGCTGGGCAAGAACGCCGCATAGACGATACGATCCTCATCCGCGAGGCGCAACGCGGCAACCGCGGCGCCTTCGAGGAACTGGTGCGGCACTATGACCAGGCGGTGTTGCGGCTGGCGCTGCAACTTACCGGAACCGAGCACGACGCTCAGGATGTGTATCAGGACGCCTTTCTCAAGGCCTACAAGAACATCGCAAGCTTTCGCTTCGAGTGTTCTTTCTATACCTGGATTTATCGCATCGTGACCAATCTTTGTCTGGATCATTTGCGCAAGAAGACGGTGCGCAAAGAGGATGCGCCGGTGGTGAAGGACGCGTCCGGAGGGGAGTATGACCTGCTCGATCAGGTGCCCGATGGACGGGCGGGAGCGAATCCGGAGCGCGATCTGATGCGGCGGCAGTTGGGCGCGAGGATCTCTGGAGCGCTGGAGAAATTAACGCCGCGCGAGCGCATGGTGTTCGAGTTGAAGCATTACCACGGATTGAAGCTGCGTACCGTGGGAGAGATTTTGCACACCACGGAAGAGACTGCGAAGAACACGTTGTTCAGAGCTACGCAGAAATTGCGCGGGCAGTTAGCGGATATGAGGTAAGGCAATGGCCGGGCGTGCCCGTCGGGCAGCCGAGGGCGGCTGTCCCCAGGTGGTTCGTGGCGATCGATGAGGGTACGAATATGAAGTGCGAATGGGTGCGAGAAAATATCACGCTGCAGGTTTATGGGGAGCTGGCGGATGACGCTCGTCATGAACTGGAGCAGCATATTGCGCGCTGCGCCGATTGCGCGGCGGAACTGAAAGTGGAGCAGGAATTTCATGCTCTCTTGTCGCAGGAGCGAGCGGCCGAGCCGACGGCGAATTTATTGGCCGCGTCGCGCATGAAACTGCAGGAAGCGCTGGAGACGGCCGAGCAGGGCGGGTTTTGGCGGCGCCTTACGTTCGATCCGGCAAACTGGCTGCGGCAAGTCAGGTTCTCGCCGGCCCTGGCGTCCGCGATTTTGATTCTCGGCTTCGCCGGGGGATTGGGGACTTCCTACAAAGTATTCGGTCACCCGGCGAGTGGCGTCGCCACCGGAACCACTCCCGCTGCCACAGAGTCTTCGATCACCGGCATCCAGTCCATTACGCAGGAGCCGGGAACGAATCAGATCGCCATCAAATACGACACAGTTTCCACGCTGGAAACGCAGGGATCACTGAACGATCAGCGTATCCAGCAACTGCTGCTGTTTGCCGCCCGCAATAACTACAATTCAGGCGTTCGCATGGATTCGGTCGATCTGCTGACCAAGAAGCCCGATGTTTCGCAGGTGCGCGATGCGCTGATCTATGCGCTGCGCTACGACACCAATCCTGGAGTGCGGCTGAAGGCTCTCGATGGCCTGGGCGGTTTTGTGAAGGACGATGTTCACGTCCGCGATGCGGTGCTGGAAGCTTTAGTGAACGATTCGAATCCTGGCGTGCGCACCGAAGCGCTGCGGTGGATCGAGCCGGTGAAGGCCGATGGCAGCGTACGGGGAGTGTTAATGACGCTGGCCGCCAAGGATCAGAGCCAGTACATCAAGTCGCAGGCTCGTACCATGCTGGCGCAGTTGCCGGAGATTGATTAGAAGTCGAAGTGCAGGAATTCGGGAATGGTGCAGTCTGATATGGAAGCGAGCCAAACGCGCGATTCGGGGCGTCGCGGAGGAAGCGACGCTTCGCGCGGCTCCCAGATTCCTCAGGGCGCAAGAAGCGCTTGTTCGGAATGACAATCAGGAGTAACAGAAACTGAGGTGGTTTATTTGAAACGTTCGCCACAATTCGTCCCCCTGTTGGGCGTACTGGCCATGCTTGCGCCCCTGGCGATGGCGCAGGAAACGCGTATATCTCGTGAAAATGGTGGTTGGAGCCAGGTGCTCACAGGGTCTCTGACCGGTGTCAAGAATCTGAGAGTACGGCTGGACATGGGATCGGTGGTGGTTCGAGGCGCACAGCAACCGGGCATCAACTATACGCTTCACATGCATTCTCAAGCCTCTTCCGAGGAGGATGCGCGGCACCAGTTCGAAGCCTACAAAGTGAGCGCTTATGTGAAAGGCGACACGGCGTGGGTGGTGGGGGAGTGGCAGGGGGACGGTGGTCACAGTATCCACGTCGGTCCAACGCATGTGCGGATTGAAAGAGGTTCGAAGCGGAAATTCTCGGAAGACGTCATGATCAACGTTCCGCGTGAGATTGCTCTGGTGAAGATCGAAACCGAAGGCGGCAACATTGACACCAGCGGAATTGCCGGCCGCGTGGAAGCCCAGAGTGGTGGCGGCTGTATGCGCCTGGATGACATTGGGGGAGGCGCCCACGCGGAGACCGGGGGCGGCTCGATCGATGTGGGAACCGTCAGCGGCGATATTGGCCTGCAAACCGGAGGCGGTTCGATCGAAGTGCATCACGCGAATGGAAAAATCAATGCTGAAACCGGCGGCGGCAGCGTCGAAATTGTTTCCGCTGCCCAGGGAGCCAGCATCGAGACCGGTGGCGGAGGGATTCAAGTCCATCAGTGCACCGGCAAAGTGAAGGCGGAAACTGGCGGTGGGAGCATTGATCTGGGAGACATCGACGGTCCGGTTCAGATCGAAACCGGAGGTGGAAGCATTCATCTTACGTCCGCCAAAGGCCATGTCGAGGCGCGCACGGGCGGTGGCGGGATTGAACTCTATGGCGTCCCGTCGGCACGCGTCGAGACCAGCGCCGGTGGCATCGTTGTGAAACTGGTAAGAACCGCCGCGCCCCCCAGCGATTCCAGGATTGAAACCTCCGCCGGCGACATTACGATTTACATCGCGCCGGATGTTGCGCTGTCGGTACGGGCGAGCGTCGATTTGGGCAATGGACACCATATTACTTCCGACTTCGCAGACATTCACGTCGCAAGCGAAGGCGATACGTGGGGACCGAGGACGCTCAGCGCCGAGGGAAGGCTGAACGGCGGTGGTCCCATGCTGAAGGTTCGGACAACCACCGGCGATATCTGCTTCAAGCGCGGGAATTAATCAAGAAGCGAGCCAAGCGGCGATGGTTGCGTCGCGCGGCTCGATCCGACGCTTCGGTGGGGAAAGACGTCCACCTCAGGATGACAGGCTACTGCAGTATGAAAACATTCAGGAGGCGAGCCATGGGCAAACGAAGTTTCACAGCGATCGCCTTACTGCCGCTGCTGCTCAGCCTGTCGCAAGCCGCGCAGAAATGGGCCGTCGAGCCTTCCGAGCCCTACGGTATTCCCCGCGAGGATTCGGGAAGCAGTTCCTACCTGGGCGTCGATATTGTGGATATCACGCCCGACCGGCTCGGGGTTCTGAAGCTGAAGGAAGAAAAGGGCGTCGAAATAACCATGGTCGATCAGGATGCTCCCGCGGGCAAAGCTGGCATCAAGGAACATGACGTCATTCTGACCCTGAATGGTACGGCCGTGGAAAGCAAAACCCAACTGCATCGGATGATTCGTGAAACTCCTCCGGGGCGTGTAGTTACGCTTGGGTTGAGTCGCAACGGACAGCCCCTGACGATCAGGGTGCAGCTGGCCGATCGGAGCAAGGAATTCAGCCACATGGAGCAGATGGATAAGGACTTTCACATTCCACCAATCCCAACTATTCCGCCCATTCCAAATCTGCCGGACTTTGACGTTCCGAATCTGGGAGTGGTCTATGTGCACTCGTCGATGAGAAGCGGACTGATGGTGGAGAACATCACGCCCCAGTTAGGTGAGTTTTTTGGCGCGAAGAACGGAAATGGAGTACTGGTGCGGTCGGTGGAAAAAGGCAGCCGTGCCGACAAGGCCGGCCTGCGCGCCGGCGACGTGATCACCCGCGTCGCGGAGCAGCCGATCCACGATACCAGTGATTTTGCTCATGCCCTGCGTTCGCACGGTGCGGGAGCAGTGAGCGTGGGAGTGATCCGCGACAGGAAAGAACAGACTCTTACCCTTATCTTGCCCGAAGGCAAGGATTCCGGCGAGAACATCGAAGAGAGCCTGGAAGCGCCCGAACTGGACGCTGAGACTCTGACGGAACTAAGAAACGAGATTGCCGAGCTTCGGCCGCAAATGCAACTGGCAAAGGAAGCAACTCGGAGAGCCTCAGCGGAAATGCGTAGGTCGTAGTACCCCCAGCAAAAGCAGAGGAAGGAGCAAGCCCAAACCCTGAAGCAGGAAGTTGAGCCCAGACTTCGACAAGCGCTCGACAAGGGCCGCCAAAAACTGCAGGAAGATAGGGAGCGCCGAAGGCACCCGTTCGAGGGAGACTGGCTGGAGATCTAACCCGCGGCGTGGCGGCGGGCTTGTAGCCCCAGACATGCTGCATTGCGTCCCGCCTGTTTGGCGGCGTACAGAGCGGAGTCTGCAGCTTTCACCAAATCATCTCGGGTGGAGCCGTGTTCGGGGAAAGCGGCGGCGCCAGCGCTGATGGTTACCGTCCGGGGCACGCCCGGGAACTGCCATCCCTCAACGACCTTGCGCAATTTTTCCGCTACCGCCAGGGCCTGAGCGCCGTTGACTTGGGTTAGCAGTATCCCAAACTCTTCGCCACCGTAGCGGCAGACCACGTCCACCTTGCGGAGCTGCTGGTGGAATAGCGAAGAGGTCTGTCTCAGAACTTCGTCCCCCAGAACGTGTCCGAACTCGTCATTCAACTTTTTGAACTGATCGATGTCAGCCATGATCACGGCCATACGCGTTTTATAACGCTGGGCGCGTTCGATCTCCTCGAGGATACGCAGTTCGAAAAAGCGGCGATTAAAAATTCCAGTCAAGCCGTCAAGGTAGGCCAGTTGCTTCACGCGATCGACATAGTGGGCATTCTGGATGGCGGTGGCACAGATGTCGGCAACCGATTCCAACGATTGCTGATCGCCCTCGCGGAACGCATCCTCCTGGGCGCTGTCCAGGGCAAGCACTCCCAACGTCTGTCCGAATGACACCAGAGGAATACATAGGCGGGAAGCCGTTTCCTCGAAAAACTTGACGCCCGCAGGCGCTTTGCAAAGGTCTTTCTGGATCGAGGTCCGGCTATTGCCGAGAATGCTCGCCCAGGGCTCCGCCTTTGCCATGAAACGGCCACCTTCCGGAATGCGGGGGGTGAGTGTTCCGTGATGAGCCCGCAGCACCACGTCGTGCTCCTCCCTCAGAAAAAGCGAGACATGCGACACGTGAAAGGCGTCGTGGATCAACCCACAAACTCTGCCCAGCAACTCTTCCAGATCCAAAACGGCAGTGGTCTGTTGCGCAATCGCATTGATTGCCTGGAGCTGCCGCGCCCTTTGTTGCTCCAGCGAATAAAGGCGAGCGTTCTGCAACGCGATCGACGCCTGCGTGGAGAATAGAGTCAGCAGGTCAATCGTCTCCGAGTCAAAGTGGTTAAGCCGGTCGCTCTGACAATCCAGCACGCCCACTACTTCATCGCGCACCATCAGCGGGATGGCGAGCTCGGAACGAGTGGATTTCGCGGAGCAGAAATAGCGCGGATCCTGGCTGACGTCGGGCGCATAAACCGGCTGCTTTTTGAGGGCTGCCGTCCCGGTGATCCCCTGGCCCAGGGATACGCGATTCTTATCCTGGCCTTTGTCCCAGCCTATCTGTGAGCGGACGTACAACTGCTGGGAAGGCTGGTCGAGGAGCACGATGGCCACGTTCCGCAGATGGAAATAATCATGCGCGATGGCGAGAATACGCTGCAGAACCTCGTCCAGATCAAAGGTGGAGAGCACAGCTTGGCCTGCATCGTACAGGATGGCGATTTTGTTCATACTGAGGAAATATCGTAACTTGGCGGAAGCGCCTACGGATGTTCCCAAAGTAACGAAGAAACCGAGGCGGGAGGAACCACAATTGCTCTACTTCCACTTTCTGGCGGTGCGAATCAATCCATAAGCCACGGCGCAAAACCAGAAGTCCACAATCAATCCCCAGTCCGCCTGGAATGGCCGGTGTCGTGGCAAGTGAAGACCTGGCGCGAGCAGGAAGTATGCCAGGTTTCCGAGAATGACGGCACCGAGAGCCTGGGTAAAATTGACCAGCACAATTGATTTAGACGCCGCTTCAGGCCTGCGCGGATTCCGCTAGGTTCCGCCGCTCGGAGCGAAGAGCTAAAATATGGCCGGACGGTTTGGTCTGCAGTTGAAGCATGCTGGTCGAGGTCGCCAAGCCGGTTACGCTATTAATAGTGTTCTCCATCCTGTCTTTGTATGCCGTCTTCAGTACGGCTTTCCTGGTCCCGTCAAGTGATATGCATCAAAGGATTTTCGACTCCCTCAGTCGGTTGGCGCTGGCTGCCGTAATCTCGTTGATCGGCGGATTGATCCTCCGGGAGGAACCCAAAAAGTCACCGGCCGAAAGACCGCGGCTCACAGCCACCCTTCCGGTCCAGATATTCTGCTGGGCGGTGAGCGCCATGTTCGTCCTCTTCCTGGTTTCTTGCTATGGGGAGACGTACTGCGTTTTTTACCGGGATGTACGCCTCTGACGCGAGTGGCTGTAGTCGGGAGAGAAGGGTTTGTCCAAATTTCGACAACCAATTTCGACAACCGATGGTTGCGCGCTGGAATGCCGCTTTCCGTTCGTTTCGGGGGAAACGCGGTCCCGCGCGCAAACGTCAGCCCGGACGTTTACGACGGCGGCTGCTGCTAACATCCCTAGGGAAGTCGTCCGCCATGCTCGAACTCACCACCCCCGTCCAATACGTCAAAGGAATAGGCCCGAAGCTGGCGGAGATTCTTGCCACCAAAGGCATTGCCACGGTCGGGGATCTTCTCAACTATCTGCCTTTTCGTTATGAAGACCGGCTGAATCCGCGGGGGATCGCGGAGTTACGCCCCGGCGAGATGGCGACGGTGATTGGTGAGGTCCGCACTTCGAGCCTGTTTCGCACGCGTCGCATGCCCATCTTCCAGTTGACTGTGGGCCAGGGACGTTCCCGGCTGAAATGCCTTTGGTTCCATGCGACTTACCTGCAGGACAAATTCAAACCCGGCGAGTTAATCGCGCTCTACGGGAAGGTGGAACAAGACGCAAAGAGTAGGGAACTGCAGATTGTGCAGCCACAGTTTGAGATGTTAGGCGATGCCGCAGACGGCGCAGAGGACAAAGCAGCGGCTTCTCTCGAAGTGGGGCGTATCGTTCCCATCTACGAGTCCGCCGGACAGCGCCGCGTGACCGCGCGCTGGTTCCGCCGCGTCATCCGTAAGGCTCTCGACGATCTCACTCCCGACATCCCCGAAACCATTCCGGCAGCCGTACGCGAGCGCCTGGCACTGGTTTCGCCACGAGAGGCGCTTTGGAAGGTGCACTGGCCCGAGGCTGGGGAAAGTTTCGAGGCTTTACAGTCGGCGCGCACCCCTGCGCACATCCGTCTCATCTTTGAGGAATTGTTTTTTATCGAGCTTGGGCTGGAACTCAAGCGCGGCCAGCAAAAAGCGCAGACCGGAATCGCTTATCGTCTGGATGATCGAGTCCGCCAGGCGATCAAGAAAATTTTGCCCTTTCATCCCACTGCGGCGCAGAAACGCGTGCTGAAAGAAATTGCAGATGACATGCAGAAGCCTTCCCCCATGCGGCGTCTGCTGCAGGGAGACGTCGGATCAGGAAAAACCATCGTCAGCTTTCAAGCGGCCACGATCGCCATCGAAAATGGTTATCAAGTGGCGCTCATGGCGCCCACGGAGATCCTGGCACAACAGCACTATTTTTCCGCGCGAAGAATTTTGGAGAATGCCGGGTACCGCATCGTTCTGCTGACCGGCTCTCTCGAGGCGGATCGCAAACGCGAGATTCGCCGCCACATCGCGCAGGGAAACGCGCAGCTCGTCATCGGCACGCATGCGCTGCTCGAAGAGAACGTGGAATTTGCGAGGCCGGGTCTGGTTATCGTCGATGAGCAGCACCGCTTCGGTGTTTTGCAGCGGCTCAAGTTGATGAAAAAATCGGGAGATGGCAGCCTGATGCGAGTCCAAGCTGCCGAAAGCGTGGGTTCGCAGGTTATGGATTCGCAGGCGGACATTACCGACAAAGCTCTCGCCGAGCCTGACGTTCTCGTCATGACCGCCACGCCGATTCCCCGCACGCTCGCACTCACGCTCTATGGAGATCTCGATCTCAGCGTGCTCGACGAGTTGCCGCCGGGACGCACGCCGATCGTCACGCGAAGAATCACCGACGACCAGTCGCCTAAAGTATGGGACTTTGTCCGCAAGCAGGTGGCTGCCGGTCATCAGGCATATGTGGTCTATCCGGTCATCGCGGAAGGCGAGGAGACCGAAGGGAAGGCTGCGATCAAGATGTACCGGGAGCTGAGCGGGAAGATCTTTGCCGATTTAAAAGTTGGCCTGCTGCACGGCCGTCTGGACGCCGATTTGAAAGATCAGGTCATGCGCATGTTCCAGAAGGGCGAGCTGCAGATTCTGGTCGCAACCACGGTTATTGAAGTGGGCGTGGACGTGCCCAACGCAACCGTGATGGTAATTGAGCACGCGGAACGCTTCGGGCTGGCGCAACTCCATCAGTTACGAGGGCGTACTGGGCGCGGAGCCGCAAAGTCGTTCTGCATATTGATGACTGGCGGCAAGGTAACGGAAGAAGGCGAACGCCGCCTCGACGCCATGGTTCGCACCAATGACGGATTTCAGATCGCCGAACTCGATCTTGAATTGCGCGGGCCCGGAGAGTTCTTCGGCACACGCCAAGCCGGGATGCCGAGCTTCCGCGTAGCCAATCTGATTCGCGACCGACAGTTGCTGGAGTTGGCCAAGCGCGAAGCCGCGGCCGTGATGGCCGGACCTAACTCGGAAATCGCCCAGGTGGAAATAAGCCGGGCCCTGGTTGCCTTGCGCACACGCTGGCAGCACACCTACGGCCTGGTGGAAGTGGGGTGAACTGGTAGAATCGAAACGTGGCTGGTAGTTTTCAACTGATTCAGATCGAGGTCTCGCCGCCGCTCCGCGCGCCCAAGCCGGATTGGCTGAGGGCGAAAGCCCCCGTCGGTGACAACTTTCACAACCTGAAAAAGTTGGCGCGCGGCCTCGGATTGCACACGGTCTGCGAGTCGGCACAATGTCCGAACATCGGCGAGTGCTGGAACCATAAAACCGCCACGTTCATGTTGC
>Ga0224545_1000301_pt1 | contig 10617 bp, 7 predicted proteins | sample 714P12024metaG_FD_179906 | JGI IMG/M metagenome (GOLD analysis project Ga0224545, IMG submission 179906) | Peat soil microbial communities from Stordalen Mire, Sweden - 717 P1 20-24 | ecosystem: Environmental > Terrestrial > Soil > Wetlands > Peat | place: Sweden: Norrbotten County, Stordalen... | reverse complement strand
GAGCAATGGATGCTCCGCCTCCCAATGCTGGGGGCTGGTCACATGAAATTCCACGCGCTGCTCCATTCGCGACCAGGGCGCAAGCCTGATGTCGAGACGATCGTTCGCAAGAGCGACGGAATGGCCCGCAGGATCCTTCAAAGAAAACAATAGAGGAACGCCGCTGATCTCCTGATTAGATTCGTTCTCGACGGTGAAATCCAAAGTCAACGTACAGTCTCGATAATTTGAGTCAAACACTGTTTGCACGTGAAAACGTCGCACATGAACTTCAGGCAAGCTCAAAAGCCGCACCGGACGGAAGATTCCCGCAAGCGGGAAGTTCGCATAGGAACTCATGTCATCGAGATGGGAAGAGAGAGTGTTCTCCCGCACCAAAACAGCCAGCAGATTATCGCCGCCTGGGTGAGCGGCGTTAGTGACGTCGAGTTCAAAGGGAGAGAATCCCCCTTCATGCGAGCCGACTCGTTGGCCGTTGAGCCAAACCTCCGCTCCGCTATACACGCCATCGAAAAGCAGCTTAATGCGACGGCCGCGAAAGCTGGCTGGAATTTGCAGATGCCGGCGATAGCCACCGGTTCCTTTGTCGCTCTCGAAACCTTCCATGATCCAGTGGGAGGGAACTGTGATGCTTTTCCAATCCGCGTCGGAGAAGTTCGCCTGGAAAAATTCAGGCTCGGGATCTGGCCTGAATCGCCATGTTCCGCTGAGATTCATTGAGGGCGTTGTCTCGTCGGTGATGCTCAGTCCGGCCGCCAAATCGCCGGCTTCCACGGTGCGCTTCGCTGATGCGCCGTTCGCAAGTTGCGCGCTCGCCGTTACATCGCCTACCAGGCCAACCGGCATTTCCACCTGGAACATTCCCTTCTCGTCGGTTTGTGTGGAGGCGCGCCAGGCCTTGCCTCCCATTGTGCCTTGAAGCTCCACGGCGACATTGGCAAAGGGCAGCGTGCCGAAGCCATCGGTGACAACGCCAAAAATGTGGTTGAGAAGATCGGAAGCGACTTCGATCACCGGTGGATCGGTCCGGTTGTAGACCTCAATTTCGTTCAGGCTAACACTGCCGGCGAATCCGGAGAGGCGAAGCCCGCTTGTATTCTGCGATCCAAACTGCGCCAGAATGAGGCGTGGAAGCAAATGCGGTGAATCGCCGACGGATTGAATCAGGCGCCATTGGCCGCTATTGTCGCGAGCCTCGATATTTAGGTAGGAGAGCTTTTGATCGCCTTCCTGGCGAACGACGACCTCCTCAAACTGCACGGCTGTCGGCCAGTTTAGTTCGACCCATGTGTCCGCTGGATTGGTTCCATCTTTGGCGGCCCACCGATTGTGCGCAATGTCGCCGTCGTTGAGATTCTCAGGCTTGGTGCCCTCGGACGAACTCGACGCAGTTACCCGCGCAGTGGGGGCGAGATTTCCGTTGGGTTTCTCTTGCGCGTCAACAGAAATTGCAAGAACAATCAGAACGAGAACCGCGCGCGGAAGTCGGCTTGGCCGCATGTTGATCAGCTCCATGTGTGCTTTCCGACGGCTGCGAAGTCCCCGCGATTCGCACTATCGACACATGCGGTGCTCCCAGTCGGCGGAGAACATATTCAACTTGGCATCGGGATCTTCGGGATGAGCGCGAATCACGTCCTCGTTGACTTCGACTCCCCAGCCCGGCCCAGTTGGCACGTGATAGTAACCGTCTTTGACGGCCGGAGTTCCTGATGTTAATTCTTCGCGCCAGGGAATGTCGTAATCCTGAAACGTCTCCAGAATCAAAAAATTTGGTATGTTGGCGGCGAGGTGAATGCTGGCTATCGTCTTCAAAGGTCCATCGCAGTTGTGCGGTGCCACGCTGACGTAGTGAGCCTCCGCAATTGCCGCAATCTTTTTTGTCTCGAGGAAACCACCGGAATACGTAATGTCAGGCTGAATTACGTGGGCAGCTTTGCGCTGCAAAAGATCAAGGAATCCAAACCGGCTATAGATGTGCTCGCCCGTGGCCACGCGCAGCGGAGAAGTGGCAACCACCTGCGCCATCGATTCATTATTGTGCGCGGGAATCGGTTCTTCGCACCACCCCGGGTTATAGGGAACCATCGCGCGAATCGCCTCCAGCGCCATGATTGGACTGAAACGGCCGTGGAACTCGAGCAATATATCCACGTCTTCCCCGATTGTTTTTCGAACGGTCTCCACAGTTCGGCAAGCCTGGCCCAAATCGCTTCGCGAAATTTCTCGACCGCCTTCGCCAAAGGGATCAAACTTGAGCGCCTTGTAGCCGCGTCCCACAACATCGCTAGCTCTGTCGGCTAAATGCTTCAGGTCAGCGATATCGCTGTACCAGCCATTGGCGTAGGCTTTCACCTTGCTTCTGACTTTTCCGCCGACCAGGTTAAACACAGGCTGGCTGCAGGCTTTGCCAACGATGTCCCACAAAGCCATCTCAATCCCCGCCATCGCCGAAAACATCACCGGGCCAGTATTGTGTTCGATCTGATAAAGCCGAAACCAAAGATCCTCTATGTCGAACGGATTTTGCCCGACGACATACCGCCTGCCGAAATCAAGAATCAGTTCGCGCACGGCGCTTTCCTTCCATCCCAAAGTGCCTTCACCCCAGCCCACGAGCCCCGAGTCGGTTTGAATTTTGACGAATGTGAAATTTCGCCAGGCCGCGCCGACGAGAAACGCCTCAACTTTTGTGACTTTCATTCGACTCAACTCTTCCTTCCGCACCGGCCTCGAAGGGCATTTGTCATGACTATCGCCTCGGCTCGGCAACCCATGCCGGCTGGTCGTTGCAATGGCAGAAACGTGCACCTGAAATTATTGCGCGACGTAACCGCCATCGATCACCCAGTTGGCGCCATTAACAAAAGTTGCCGCTTCACTGCACAAGTAAGCGATCAATTCAGCGATCTCTTCGCAACTCGCAAATCTCTTGACCAGATAATTCTCCAGCAGCTTCGACGGAACGATGACGCCGGAGGCAATCAGATTCTTGGTCACAAACGTCTCGACCGCCGCCGGGCTTATCGAATTTACCCGAACCTTGAATTCCTGCATCTCCACCGCCATCGCACGAGTCATGGCTACCAGCGCGCCTTTGGTGCCGGCGTAGGGCGCAAGCCCAGGATTTCCCACCAACGCATTCACCGACGCAATGTTGATGATCACTGGGTCACGCGGCCGCACGGCAGCCTGAGAGATGTGCCGCAGGAACTGCTGCGCCAGGAAAAAAGGCGCACGCTGATTCACGCCCACCAGGCGGTCGAATTCTGCAACTGTAACTTCCAACATAGGCTTGTGAAAGCTCCAAGCCGCGTTGTTAATCAGGATGTCGGCCAACCCCAGAGTCTTACTTACTTCATCGAACACAAACGAAGCCGCATCGGGCTCGGATAGATCTTTCACCACCGCGAAGGTTCTTGCTCCCGGCAGATCTTTTTCGCCGACCCGCGACAGCACGGTCTTATCGCTGTCCACTAACAAGACCCGAGCTCCGCCGGCACAGAGACGACGTGCGATCGCGAGACCTAATCCATTGGCCGCGCCCGTAACCACTGCACGCCTTTCATTGCCGTCGAATTTTAGATCGCCTGCGATTGCTCTCTCCTGACTGATCTTGACGCTTCTCTGCGGCGAGCAATCTTACTCACCGTCGCACAGTCCTATAGACATACTGGCTGGCGGAGCGATCCACTTCGAACCGGCCGGTTTCCACGCCGCGATTCACATGACCCGAGATTGCGTTCGCCAATTCCAGGCATACCTCTTGTGGCCATTCTCCCAGTTGCGCGGAAAGTTTATCGCACAATTCGCGCAACGTCACTCCGGAAGAATGGTCCCGCAAATAATCACTAACTAGGTGTTCGGCATGCGTCACAAAATTTCGCGACTCCGCGCAAAACTGTCGAATCGCCTCCTTGCCTCGCAACACCGGCCAGTGACAGCCAATAATCATCTTCGCCTCCGAGTTCTCGATAATCCGAATCGTCTGCAGATAAGCATCCACGTAAAGATACGTCGGACATAACGACCACTTTCCGTGGACGGATCTATAGCCCGCTCCTTGAATCGCATCGCCGTAGAAAAGTGTTCGGTGCTTGCGGTCATAGACTCCCAGATGTCCATGGCTATGGCCGGGCAGGTGCCAGATTTCCAAAATCCGGCTACTGCCAAGCCGCATCATCTCGCCGCCGACAAAGCCGAACGTCACCGCTTGCGACGCGGTCGAGCAATCTTTTATTGCCTGGGCGGTTTTGGGATCAAAATAAATCCCATGATTTTTCCGGTAGACATCATAACGGAAGGTGAACAAATAATCGGGAGATTCGATCATCTCTTTGTCCGCCTCGCCACAGGCAAGCCGCGTCGCCGGATATTGCCGTTTGATTTCGGCTGAGCCCCCGCAATGATCGCCGTCGGGATGCGTCATGATCAGCCACGTCAGATCGTTGCTTTCAACGCCTGTCCGGCTCAAATACGCGGGCACGTCCTTCGCAGCGTGGTGGCGAGTTCCGCAATCCAATAAAAGCGACTCTCCATCTTCCCTGAGCAGCGGCAGATATAACGGACGCCCGTTAATCTCACACTCGATCACGTCGGCCCCGGAATAGATCTGCATGCTCCTTCAGTTACCTCGCGGAAGAAGATTGTTCTCGAACTTTAATGTTTTCAAACAGTCGATATGCGTCCCGCATTCCGTGGGCGAGCAGGAAATGGTCGTCCGCGCAGGTCACCATGCGCGCGCCTCGATCGAGCTCCAGTTGCGCTACCTCTGGAGTTTCCGTCACCGTCCCCCACCATTTCCCCGCCTTGGCAGCGGCATTCGCCACTCTGTCCAAGGCGCGTTGTATGAGCGGATGATCGCGCTGCATGGGAATACCATAGCTGATCGTCAAATCTCCGGGACCGACGAACATCAAATCTACGCCTTCGACTGCGGCAATTCCCTCTACACAATCGACCGCTTCGCGGTCTTCGATTTGGACCATGAGAAAAGTTTCTTTATTCCGTTCATTCAGGAATTCGACAGCGTTCGTGAGAGCGTAGCCCCCATCCGCTCCCGCGTTGTCGAAACCTCTCGTTCCCTCCGGAGGGAATCGCGTCCATGAGGCCCACTGGCGCGCTTCTTCGACGCTGCGGCAGTGTGGAAGCATAATTCCATTTGCACCGAATTCCAAAGGACGTTGGGCGCTCGTGTATCCCGTCTTGCGGATTCGGACCATCAGGTCCGCGCCAGTCAAACGGCAGGCCAGCGACAATCGATCGATGACTTCGTAACCGTGAGCACGATGTTCCATGTCGAACCAGATCACATCGAAGCCCAGATTGCCCGCCACTTCTGTGAGCCATGGCTCGGGTACGCGGTTAATGTTCACAACCCTTACAAAATCTCCCGCGCGCAATTTCTCCAGCGTCCTGCTCTTCTTCACGGTAGCCCTCGCTTTCGTTTCAGTTCGGCGGAATCTAACTGGCGCCCCATCATCGCATCGCGGGATAATAACGGCGATGCGCGAAATAAGTCAATATTAAACATCTGTCCGTAATACGGAATAGCAAAACTGTTGCTCCATTCTTGCTTGTTATTAATAAAATCGACAGTCTTAATCTATATATCCCGCCTGACGGACTTAATACCGCCACCAAGAAATGCGATTGCTGTTGACACCGCATGCTCGGCGACTATACTGCTCCGCATGATACGAGCTACGGAGCCGGTCGGGAAGTCTACTTCCGCGATAGAGGGTCGGTCACACGCCTCTCGGCGAAGCTTCATAGTGATTACCTCCATCACGGTCGCGATCGGCGGATTCCTCTTCGGATACGACACTGCCGTTATCTCGGGAGCGATCCTGTTTGTACGCAATCAGTTTCATCTAACCTCGTTTCAAACCGAGATCGCCGTTAGCGTTGTTCTTGCAGGCGCTCTCGCCGGGACCGCCTTTGGCGGATATCTCGGAGATCGATTCGGGCGCAAGCCGACCCTACTCATAACCGCGGTGGTCTATGGAATTTTTGCGATTACGACTGGCCTCGCAACCGGCACCGTTGTCTTTGTGTTATCTCGTCTGTTTGTCGGAGCTGCGGTAGGCATAAGCTCTATGCTGGTGCCCCTCTATATCGCCGAACTCGCGCCCGAGAATATTCGAGGAGCGCTCGTAACCCTTAACCAGATGGCCATTTCGACCGGCGTGGTCGTCGCATATTATGTCGACTACCGCTTAGCCGGCTCCGGTAACTGGCGATTGATGTTCATGAGTGCGGTGGTGCCCTCGCTGATTCTTCTCATTGGGCTGGTGTTTCTGCCCGAAACTCCCCGCTGGCTCGCGGCCCATGGCGACTTCGCCGCTGCCTCCAGAGTTCTCGCGCGCATTGAGACTCCGGAGAAGGCAGCGCGAGATTTGGAAGAACTCCGACACGTAACCGAGACCGATCAGCTAAAGTTTCGCGATCTGCTCGTGCGCCGTTTTCGCAAACCCCTTATCGCCGGCATAGGATTGGCGATCTTCCAGCAAATAACCGGCGTCAACACAATCGTCTACTACGCTCCAACCATTTTCCAGATGGTGGGCTTCGGCAGCGCAGGCAACGCAATCCTCGCCACTTTCCTCATTGGATCGGTCGGCCTGGCTTTTACAATCATCTCCATGTTTCTGGTCGACAAAGTCGGCCGTAGGCCGCTGCTTCTGGTAAGCCTCTGTGGAATGTGCGTGGCACTACTTCACCTCGCTTTTATTCTCGGCGATCCGCACCCCAAGAAATGGCTGGTGGTGACCGATGTTCTCGTTTATCTCGCCGCCTTTGATATTGGCCTCGGCCCCATCTTCTGGCTTCTCATCTCCGAGATTTATCCCACGACGGTTCGCGCTCAAGCCATGTCGCTCGCAACCATGACCATCTGGGCCGGCGACTTTCTCGTCACCGCTACCTTTCTAACCATAGTCGAGCATCTCGGAATGAGGGGATGCTTCCTTTTATTTGCCGGCCTCTGCGTAGTCGCATTCGTGTTCTCGCTGCGCATGGTGCCGGAAACTCGGGGTCGCACTCTCGAACAGATCGAAAATTCGTGGAACCCTATGGGAACGCAGTAAGGTTCGTTTCCCGGCTGGCTATGAGCGTGGATATCAAGCCCCGCCCAGTGAGGTCAGTTATCCTGATTCGGCGTTTGAGAACTAGACCCACAAGCAATCGAACGTTGGCTACAATCAGTACCGGGCTAATGAGGAAGCTTGACGTGGCAAAAAAATCGAACAAGCCGCAGCGTGTGCAAGCCGACAAGAATTACATCGAGGTGATGGGCAAGATTTTCGCCATCCTCGAATACTTCGTAGAGGCCGGCGGCAAGCAAAAGTCCGTGGCGTTTGTCGAAGTGGCCAGCGCGGTCCCCTTTGCCAGAACCACTGTCCATCGCATCTTGTATTCGCTGGAAAAACTCGGCTACGTCGAGAAGGACGACGTCAAGTCGCATTACCAATTGGCCCCCAAGTTTTTTGAATTGACTGGCCCCGCCATCCATTTCCGCCGCCTGCAGCGGGCCGCCAAAAGCGTCATGCAGAATCTGCTGCTCCGTTTCGGCGAAACCATCAACTTAGGCGTCCTTGATGAGGGCCAGGTCGCCTACATTGAAGTGCTGCAAAGCCCCAGCGTGCTGCGCGCGGCCGCCATTCCCGGACAGCGGAATCCTGTTCACAGCACCGCCTTGGGAAAGGTCATGCTTGCGTTTCTTCCCGAGAGCGAAGTCGAGTCCATCATCGGGCGCCACCCAATGATTCGCCGGACGCCTAAGACAATTACGCAGAAGAAGCATCTTCTCGAACATCTGGCATCGGTACGCGAGAGGTCTGTAGCGCTCGACATGGAAGAAAATCTCACCGGAGTGGTTTGCGTCGCCGCTCCCATCTTCGACCACGTGGGCCGCGTGGTTGCCAGCCTCAGCATTTCCGGCCCGGCCGCCCGCATGGAGCCGAAACTCCCCCAGATTCAGGAAGAGATCCGCAGCTCAGCGCTAACTCTCTCGCAGATGTTGTCGCCGAGTACGCTGGCAACCGATGGTTCTGCTTCCCACCCGCAATAACGCGAATTCATATTTCGTCTACATTTTTTTGAATTCACGGCTCGCTTCCGTGGTTGCAATTCCGTAATACGGACTGAATTCCAAATTTTTGCATTTTGTTGTTGACGCTGGTGGAAGGATTTTGTACCATTGGCCCGTTTTGTTCCGTACATCTAAGCGCTTTGAGAAAAATTTAAGAATCTCGGGAAATCGTCGGCTCGTGGAGGAAACTGTGACCGCACATAGCAAAACTATCCGCGTTGTGGTTTGTTTATTAGCTCTATTTCTCACCGCCGCCACCCTTGAGGCGCAGATCGATCGCGGAACCATTTCCGGCACCGTCACCGACCCCTCAGGCGCCGCTGTACAAGGCGCCACCGTAACCGTCACCAACCTCGGCACCAACCAGGTCGTGAATCTCACCACCGATAGCGCCGGAATTTACAACGCTCGCATTCTTCAGATTGGCACTTACTCGGTTGAAGCCACTTCCAAGGGTTTTCAAAAGACGCTGCAAACCGGCATACAACTCAACGTCAACCAGGTAGCGCAAGTCGACTTGCAGCTCAAGGTAGGTTCAGAAAGTCAGACAACCGAAGTGACTGCCGCGAGCCCGCTTTTGGCCACGGAAACGTCGTCACTTGGAACCGTCGAAACCCAGGAAAGAATCGTCGATCTGCCACTGAACGGCCGAATGTTTACCCAACTCGCCTGGCTGGGGCCGGGAACTACTCCAGGATCGGCTTCGGGCATCGGACTGAGCGGTTCGACCGACGACAATCGTCCCGGCATTCAGCTAGCCGTCAATGGCTTGTGGGCCTTCGACAATAACTTCCTCCTTGATGGAGTAGACAACAATGGCATCGGCGATGGCACCATTGCCGTAAATCCGGCTCCCGACGCGATTGGCGAATTCCGCGTAGAAGAAAGCGCCATGAAAGCGGAGTTCGGCCGCGGCGGCGCAGCGGTGAATGCGGCGCTCAAGTCAGGAACCAATCAGTTCCATGGCGGGCTCTATGAATACATGCGCAACGACGCTCTCGATGCGAGGAATTATTTCAATCCGGATAGCAATGGCCCGAAGGCGCCGTTGCACCGCAATCAGTTCGGCGCCCTCATTGGCGGCCCGATCATCAGGAACCGCACCTTCTTCTTCGCCGACTTCCAGGGATCGCGCCTGCATGAGGCGGGCATCGACAAAGGCACCGTTCCCACTGTGGCGGAACGCGGAGGAGACTTCACCGACATCGGACTTCAGATTTATGACCCGCTCACAACTTGTGTTGTCGGACCACCAACTTGCACACTGGGCACACGTCAACTGATGAACCCGTCCAACCCTACGGTAATCCCAGCGAACCGCATTGATACGATTGGACAAAACATCGTCAACCTTTACCCGCTCCCCAACGTTACCTGCCCGACACCGTTCCCCTGCCAGAACTTCGTTTATTTCCCGGTAGCCATCACCGACGGCAACCAGGGCGATATCCGCATAGACCACAGGCTCACCGACCACGATCAGCTTTTTGGCCACGCTTCGGTTGAAGATCATCCCCAGTACAATCCGCCACCATTGCCGGGTTTGGCCGAGGGATGCTGCGGCGGCAACTATAATATGCGCGAACAAAACCATGCCGTTGGTTGGAGCCACACCTTCGGCACCAACGTGCTCAATGATCTGCGCTTTTCTTTTCTTCGCTACTCGGTGAATTCCACGCCAGATGACTTCGGCCAAAACATTTCAGACCAGGTCGGTATTCCAAATGCCAATCGCGGCAACGAAGAGACTTCGGGTCTGGCTAATATCGGTGTTAACACCTACTCAGACCTGGGCAACTCCTACTGGATTCCCGAACTCTCGGCCGACAACACTTATCAAATCGCGGACTCGGTGAGCTGGGTGCGAGGAAAGCACACGATCAAGCTGGGAGTTGATTACCGGAAATATCAGCGCAACTTCTACCAATCGGAAGCTGCGTTCGGACAATTCAATTTCAATGGTCAGTTCACCGTGGCAACCACGGGAACCTCACCCCAGTATGGTTTGCCGGATCTCTTGCTCGGTGTGCCCGACTACCGAGAGCAGGACGGTCTAGCCTACAAAGATCACACCCGATTTTTTGAGTTTGGTGGGTTCGTCCAGGACGACTTCCGAGTTACACCAAGGCTAACTTTGAATCTCGGTTTGCGGTATGACCTGATGTCTCCCGTGGGCGGACAGGTCGGCAATTTTAATCTGGCAACGAACGTCGTCGACCTCAACTTCGGGCCGGGATCAAAACCGAATGCCGGGGTAGGCTACGACGAGAAAGACTTTGGCCCCCGCATTGGCTTTGCCTGGATGCCTTTCTCGGATCTCAAGACTGTGGTGAGCAGTGCCTTCGGAATTTTCTATGCCCCGGAAGGCAATCAGTTCAACGATATCGGCGAGAATCCGCCAAGCCTTCAGTATTACCAGGTGCCTGAGCCGGCCACTACGATTCCCAACACGACTGCCTTGCTGATCGATTCGGGCTTTCCCTCTCAGCTTCCCACCAGCAAGCCCGATTCCCCGTCTGGTCAGG